>Ga0268284_1000244_pt1 | contig 45245 bp, 63 predicted proteins | sample saktaG_14_FD_190137 | JGI IMG/M metagenome (GOLD analysis project Ga0268284, IMG submission 190137) | Saline water microbial communities from Sakinaw Lake, British Columbia, Canada - sak_2013_06_06_40m | ecosystem: Environmental > Aquatic > Non-marine Saline and Alkaline > Saline ...
TTCTCTTTCTGAAACTCGTTTAATTCATTCTGAATATCTAACTGATATTGATTTAATTCGGTTTGTCTTAACGTAATCCACTTGTCGAGATTCGTTTTATACTGCTGGACTTCTTTATTTATGTTTTGTGAATATCCCTCTAAGTCAGACGAATATTTCTGCAACGTATCTCTGTAAAGGCTTATCGAAGCGTTTAGTGTTTGAACTTCGTTTTGGATACTCAAATCCGTAATCTTACTTGCCTGATTGTTTAATCTTTCCTGATCGAACTCGGCATTTTTAATCGCAGTCTGAACCGTTGAACGGTAGACCTCTAATTCTTTGTTAAACTTGTTTTGTGCGTTGCTAATGTCTTGGTTAAACTGCGATATTAAAGCGTTCTGCTTTGAAATCTCTACCTGTGCTTTATCGAGGTCTTCGTCTGTCGCTATGTAAGTTGTGGCGCTTGACGAATTAAAAGAACTCGCCGGTTGTGTGTAGGTCGGGGCTGTTCCGAGACTTCCTACTGTCGTTGCGCTAAAGACTCCCAAAACCGCATCGGTATAAGAGTAAGACGGTAAACTTGGGGGAGTGGGCGCTACCGCTCCAAGGGCAAAATTAGCGGGTGCTGTTGATAAAGTAATTGTCGGTTTTGTATAAGTTGGAGCCGTACCTAAACTTCCAATCGTGGTAGAAGTATAAGTCCCCAAAACTGCGTCAGAATAAGAATAATCGGGAGCAGTCGGCGTTGTGGGGGGCGTTGAAGATATAGTCAAATCTGACGGCGCACTTGTTAATGTGATTGTAGGCTTCGTATAAGTTGGAGATGTGCCTAAACTTCCTATTGTAGTAGAAGTATAAGTTCCTAAAACCGCATCAGTGTAAGTGTATGACGAATCAGCCGGCGCTGTCGGAGCAGTGGGGGCTGAATAGCTTAAAGCATTTAGAGCGTCCTTGCCTGCGTTAATCTGACTCATACATCCCTGTATGACTGCGTATAAAACTACCGCCTGATCTAACTCCATCGGAAAGTTTGATATTGTAGAATCACCATAGGCTACCGTAGGGTAAGCCATTGCTACAATCGTTCCGCCTCCGGGTAAGACGTAACCCTTAGAGTTCTCAATGTAAAAAGACGGATCAGTAGTTGTGGCTTCATAAATCGAACCGTTAGACGGCACAACAAACAGGGTACAACTTGTACCCCCTGATGGGGCTACGGTTGTTGTTTTAACGCCTTGAGTAAAAGCACTTCCTGCGGTTGTAATCTCAACTGAAGTTACAACTCCTGCGTTTACACCTGTTACGGTACAAGTTCCAGCCGTTCCCTGACTTAAAGTTAAGACATCGTTTAGAGCATAACCCGAACCTCCCGAAACTATCGCTACGGTAGAAATCGCACCTGTGGCTAAGGCTTGAGTCTTTAGCCCTGCGTCAATTCTTGAAGCTCTGTAACCACCTTTATGCGCTCTTACAACTCTGTGCGAACTTACAGTAACTCCTGATCCCGCATCGGATAAATTAGCGCAATACTCGTCTATCTTTTCGGGGCGTATCAAGTCAACAAGATACTTCGCTCCCGCCGTTAGATTCTCCGTTAATCCGGTAGTCTCTGTGTATGCCGAACCAAGATATAGTTGAACCCTTGCTTGAAATGTAGCCATAACTCTCTCTCTTAAAAGTGGGGGCATTTCTGCCCCCGTTATCTTACTGGATTATAGTAAACGACACCGTAGCAGCGTCCTGTAACCCTGCTGTCATATCCACGTTTATAATGTAATACGGATAAGACGGAATTAATACAAGATTCAAGGTTGTGGAATTAGTAACCTCTGTGAATGTACCGGAGAGTCCGGGGAATACATGAGTTACCTGTGTTGCGCCTGCGTCAATATCTCCAGATAAGGCTTTTACCAATACGCATCCTGTTCCTGCGTCTGCCGTAGCAAGAGAACAAGTATCGGTATAGCCTCCCCAAATATCAACAGCAGAAGCACCTGCGGCAGTCAGGTCTTCGTTAGCGTAGACAATCAAAGAGAATGGTTTTGATGTATCTAACGCTTTAGAAGTTCTAACTGTCATTAAGTCGGCATCGTCCGTTCCGGCTACCGTACAGGTAGAAACGAGTTTGCCATTTACGGTTTTGTCAGTCCAAGCTGATTGTGTTAAGCTCATAACCGTCTCCTTATGTTAAGCTGATTAGTGCGTGTGTCTTGATGTGTGTTAAACCAAGACCTGCATCAGAGAATAATAAATCCTTACGGCCATCATAAGCGTTATCAGTCTTGATGTTAGTTTTGTATTCTGTCGGACGATATTCCATATATTTAACATATCTATCGTCAACAACTACCATCTTGTTAGCGTATTCATATTTCAATGAATCTGATTTTGTAAGTTTAAGGTCACCGTTAGGGGTGGTCAATGCACGAACATTAAGTCCGAAACTGTCCCTGCCCTGCGGAGCGAATTGAACTGTCCAGTTATCGTTGATTCCTTTGCCTCTTGCGTAGGTCAGTTTTGACCAGAACGAATAAGCACTGATTCCCGATACCGCATAGAGTTCGCCGTTCGGAGGATAATACTGGAATAACTTCTCCGACATATCGACAAATTCATCGTAAGTTAAAGATGCTTTTGCCAACGACCAGATATTCTGGAATTGACCGCTTGAAGCACCGTATTTGTTGATTGCGGTGATAATACCCATTGTTGATCTTACTACCTTACCTGTATCGCCTGTTAGAGCATCGTGGTAAGAGAATGTGTCGCCTGCTGTAAGATTTGAGCCTGCGGGATTTTCGCCTTTTAGGAAAGCGCCGTCAATGTTAAGTTTATGAGCTTTTGTGTATTCGGCAACGAGTCTCATAAATTCGTTGTTGTCGCCACGAAGAGCCGCATAAAGAATTTCACCCTCTAACTGAATGGATGTTTTGAACTGCTGGCACTGTCCGAAGACTACTGCGAGTTCGGATGCGATTGCGTCCGGTGCTTCGCTGCCGTCTTCCTGTGCATTTGAGTATTCAACCAAGACGTCATTATCTACGATACTGATTGCGGTTGTTCCGAAGTTTTTAACTTTTATGCTTGAAGACGAAGTGTCGTCTGTTAATAGAACACGGCCTTTCAAAGTCGTTAGGGTTGTGTCCCATACTTCATAAGCTTTGTGAACAAATGAAGCGTCTATTGTGGTTGTCGAGCCGTAACCTGTGATGTTATCGACATCGAGTTCATTTGATTCTGCGGATGCTCCGCTTGAAGCTGCGGCGATTGTTTCTGTTTCGCCGTTGATTATCATATAACGTCTCATGTATGTATTTTCATACTGAAACTGTTTGAACACGGGGTCTTTTAACCCGCCCATTCTGTTCTTTAATGCAAGCCATAGAAACGGCGTTTCATCTTTGAACAGCTCTGAGAATTGCTCTGGTTGAATGTAAAACTGCCGGCGATCTCCGCCCATTACAGCCGACATCCCGCCAGTTGCGAGCGTTTTTACTGTTGCGTCTGCCATATTATTCCTCTAAAATTATAGTCTGAATTTTTGTGCTGTTTTTAATACTTCTTTTCCGAAATCAAAATCATCCGGGGGAGCCTGTGAACCCATCACTCCCGGAGGTGCTACATATTGCGCCTGTCGTTGACCGTTACGATTAAATTGGTCAACCTTTGCCTGCGCCTGCGGATTTAACTTGCCTTTCTTAAAGTGATGGAAGTCTACAACATCTTTCAAGAACTCCTGATCGTTCTTTGGCGTTGTAAATTCTGTCCATATTTCTTTGGCTTCACTAACGTCAACTCCGCCTACTCTTTGAATTTCTCCCAACATCTTTGCCTGATATTCCAACTCCGCTTGGGACTTTAATTGAACCTCTTTTTCAGACTCAATTTGTCCCTTGAAAGTCATTAATTCGTTCTCCCGGTATAAATCATAGGCGTCTTTCTGGGCGTAGTAGTCTTCCTTTTCACGCTCAAATTTATATGATACACTATCGGGGTTTGTTACAGCCTCGGTAGGATCATAGTCCTTTGGTCGGGTTGGGAATACGGGTCTTGTAGGTATTGGTTTCGGTTCAGGTTTTACCTCTTGAGGTTTCTGAACTCCTTTAACCATCTCCCGCAATTCTTTTAGTTCCCGTTCTTTTTTACTATCCCTTGCTTGGAAAAATTTGTATGACTTGGGGTTGTCGGTGTCTCTTAATTTTATCGGAGTCCCGTCAGGGTGGCTGCCGATAACTTCATCAAGATTTAACTCAACTCTTTCCCCGTCTACAATTATAAATTCATTTTGAACTTCTTGTACTGCTGGTTGCACTACATCTTGTGGTGCGGTTTCCGGTACGTTTACCGCTTCTGACTTTGAACCTTGCTGTGTTAATACGCTTGAAAAGTCTAAACTTTCCGCATTAACTTGCCCTGTTTGGGTGTCTTCCATTGTGTTCTCCTTTTTGTGGGTGCTTTCGCTTGCCCGTTTATGATTCTGTTACTGTTACAAATCCGTGTGCGCTTAAATTACCGTGAACTCTCGCAGGCCCATTGTTGACACAAGTTATTAACGCAGTTCCCATTACATAGTTGCCAACATACTGAATCATTCCAGCCACGCAATTATCGTCAATCGCCGTTAGGCATCCACGCCCTAAGTCTCCGATAACATTATTCTTGAAGACAGTATTGTCGGCTGCTGTTCCGTTTTGTCCCGTTGAACAAGTGTCGTCTATCAGTACGCCAGCCGTTGTTCCGTGAATATAATTGCCCTCAATTCTATTAGAGTCAAAGTTCGTTCCCTGAACGTGAAATCCTACTGCTGCGATTACGTTTCCGTTCCCTGTCCAGTGATTATCAACTATTACGTTACCGCCACTGGCCCCCGAAAATCTTAATCCACCCGTAGATGCGTGAGTCGATGTTTGGAACGTACATCCTTTGATCGTCGATCTGAATAGATTAACAAAATCGGCGCAATAATAATTTCCGCCGGAAATAAACTGAAGATTGTATAACCCCAATCCTCTCGCCGTTCCAGCTATTCCATCCGCACCGTCTGCCCCGATTCTCGCAATACCGGAACCGTTACCGTTAGAAACAGCCCCTACGCCGATAATATCACAAAAACTTGGGAGCGCCGCTACTGCGGCATAAGCCGTTCCCGTGCCCTGAACATAAATTCTATTCTTTAGGTTATGATTAGTTAAAGTCGCGCCACCCCACGAAGCGAGTCTTGCCACCTCCGAAAGAGTAATCGCTTGGTTTACTTCCGCTACAGCCGTTTCCCAAGTTAGTCCATCGTTGGCGTCGTCCCCCTCAATATTATTAACGTAATAGTCTATCCCGCTAATGTTATAGGGGACTAAATGAATTTGATCGTTCTCATCCGTCATCAAAAAACTATAAGCATTTGTCGGGTTGACGTCCTCAATGCTTGCGTTTGGAAGATGATTTAGATTGCTTAATAATTGTCCTCTGTTCATTTTTATGCCTCAACTTTTTTTGATTGTTTTTTTACTTCATCTTGAATCCTCATTGTCCCTAAATGGGCGCTTGCTTTTAGTTCTGCGCTTATGGGCGCAAGGTCGGCTTTGAATTTCTCGGTAGCTACTCTTTGGTTTAAGTTGGAGATTTCTCTCTGGCTTGTCTGTGCGTCGCCCTCAAGTTCCTTTATGCGTCCCTGTAACTGCTGAATCATCTGCTGTGCCTGATTGATAATGTTTTCGCCTTCGATAATTTCATCCACGTCAGGCTCATCCATATCCCTTATGATCCAAGTCGGGTTCTTGAGAAGCCCTATTTCATACATACGCATTTTTTCTTCACGTCTCTGGAATCTGTTTATCGGAGCCATTGATCCGCTTACTACTTGAATGTCAAACTTCGTGGCAAGAGTATCGTTCAGAATTTCCAAGATTTCGCCGTCTTCGTTTTTTACGGGTTGGTTTAAGGTTACTTCTTTATCTTTCCCCCCGTGATTAGGTTTTACTATTCTAAAGATTTTCTGCTGATCGTAAACCAAAGGAATCATTTCAGAAATAACTTTTCCTAATTTATTCAACCCGCTTTCTAAAACTCTTTTCTTTGAAGCGGTTCTTCTCTGCATCATTTCGTCTATCTGGAAAGTTCCCTTAGCTGTTTGAGGGGCTTGAGAAGCGTCCCCGTCCTGAAAACTATAAGCGCCGATTACTCTTTGAATCTGTCTTATTAAATTCTCTCTCTGCTGGTATAAAGCACTTGACATTTGAGTCAACTGAATAACAAAGGGAACTTTCTCTACATCCATATCCATATCGTAGACGTTGAATCCCGCCTTGCCTCCGGTCTTCTCTAAATCTTTTTTAAGTGTTCCGCCTTTTTGAACGAATAACTTTACGTTTGTAATGTTCTGATTGTAAGTAATAATTAAATTGTCAATCTTGTTTAACAGCTCTTCCAAAGACTTAGTTAGAGCTATATCTCCCATAGGGAAAGGATTTCTTGAGTGATGAAGCATTACTAAAATTATGGGATCGCTTTCGATCTCCATTACATAGTTAGCAATTACTTTATTGCCTATCGAGAAAACTCTTTTAATTCTATCCACAAACGGAGAGTTGTATTTCAGTAGTCCCTGTCTCAATAAGTCGCCTTTGCTAACTACTTGTAATTGTCTTGTTGTGTTCGGAATCGTATAAGGATTTCTTGCGTCTTCTACGCCTGAGTTTAATACCGGCTGTTGGGTCTGCGGGTCTAATACCATATGATAGGTATTCCCGTAAGTCCTGATAATGTTAAAGTAAAACTCTACGTCTGAATTTTTTATGAAGTGCTGTTCTTTCCCCATCTGGACTAAAATCACCGCAGGCTCTTCTGCGAAAGCTATGTATTCATCCTTTGTCATTATTTTCTCAAATCCACTTTGAGGATCGAGAACGTGAAATCTTTGGGCTTTTATTTTAGTATATCTGTCAATGACTCTGTAGCGTTTTTCAAAGTTTTCCTCTCTGAGCTGGCCTATCGCCTGATCCTGCGGAGTGTGTCTGTCGTGAGCCGGTAAGTCGGAGTCTTCCAAAGGGGAAATGTTTTCAACATCAATCTGCGGGTACATTACTTTTATGGCTTCTTGGGACAGATGCTTAACGATTAACTTAGTAGTTGAGTCGCTTCCGAATGGACACTTAGATGATGGAGTTAAATAAACATCTAACGGGTCTTCGGAGATAACCTTAATCTCTCCATTTCCATTATCTGCGAAAGGATCAATATATGCAATCCAGCATCCCATTCCTATGTCTTCAAAATCAGTGACAACCTGTTTGTTGTGGTCGTCCCCATTTGAAATATACCAGATGTATGACATTAAATCAGCCACAGCAGAGGCGGTTTTGGTGTCGCTTCTTTCCCTGCCCACTGCGTAGAATCTCGGAGAGTTTTCTGTCAACTGCGCTACCACAAGGCCAATCGTAGGGATTAGCTCATTGGTAATGGGAGATACCTGTCCTCGTTCCTCGTTGACTTTTTCATCGGCCTCGCTCCACATTGCGCCCATCTTAAAGGCTCTGTCGGAAGCACACCGGTTAGCCCAAGAACTTCGATAAGAACTTTTATAATTCCTGTAAGCATCTTCGGAGATTTTAAGTTCTTCAGCACTCTTGTCTTCGGCCTGTTGTTCTTCAATTACTTTTTCATCTTCCATTAGCTTCTCAACTTTGAATAAAAACCTGATGTTCCGCCTTTTTGTAAAATTCTATGCGTACTTCCATTGACTACATAGTCAGAGTTAGCAAACCAAACGCTATCTAAGGGAGTCGTGGAGTAAACTCTTTTTAACTCTCCGCCGCATTTACAGAATCTTTTTTCGTTAAGTTTTTCCTGTAAGGCGTCCTTATCCATTACCACTACGGTCTTGTGAGGTAAATCCGCCGTGCTTATAAATACTTCCTCTACGTTCCCGCATTGGGAACACTTAAAGTCATAGGTCAATTTGACATCCACGTTGTTTGCAATTTTGTTCCCCAGAAGTCTCTATCGAGTAAATTTGCTTCATTTCTTATCTGGTGATCTGGGGCATACATTCTACGGGTTGCGTAATCAAACCCATCAAGAGTATCTTCGTGGTTGCCTTTTGGATACATAAAAAGTTCTCCCGTAAAAGCACCCATTCCCTCTTTCATTATCCAAACTCTCTTCTGGTAGAAATATCCGTGCAGTCTTTCAAGCCGTTTATTTTTTTCGTCTCTTGGTTTGAACCCGTCTGTCTGTTCAAATCCGGCACAGTAAAGATTTCTTTTATTAAGTTCAGCTTTAACCATTTCTCTAAGGGCTTCTTGATAATTGGTGGTTTCTATTCCACCTCTTAATGGTTTTATAAGTTCTATATAATCGGCAATCTTAATTGCCGTTTCCATTGGAGTAATCCTATCTCTAAAAAATGGAAGACAATAAATTTGTTCATCGGTGCTGTAAGCGATTGGAAAGATTACTGTATAGTCTGCGGTCTGTTTTTGGCTTGAAGCAGGGTCAATCCCGATAAAAGTATTTACAGGAATTTTCTTGTCAACCTTAACCCCGTTTTCCTCTGTGATTTTCAGATACGCCTCTTTGCCGATAAACTCTAATTTTCCATCATAATAATTAAAATACTCCGGTCGGAATAATTGGTCTTCTCTTCCTTTAACCTGACATCTAAACTCTGAATAATATTTATATACCATCCCTCGTTTTTTGTGAGACTCAAACATTGCACGGCATCTATCTTCGGGGTAAATATCTCCCCAAAGTAAATTCTTGAAATCATCATCGTGCAGTTCGTATTTTTTGACCACCCATTCATCGGTCTGCTTAATGTCTTCTTCCATTAAATCGTCATCGTTACCCATCAACCTTTCGACAATACATCCTTGAGCTACGGGAGTGCCTATTACAACGCATCTTCCGGTTCGTGGGTCTAATCCTGCAAGCCCGCCCCAAAACTTATCAAAGTTATCAAGCATGGCGTCTTTAGTCTTTGTGTTGTCTTCACTATCTGGGTCGTCAAGAATGTAAAGCGTTATACGGGTGTCTCCTTCAAGAATACCTCGTATCATCTGCCCCGTGCCTGCGGTAATTATCGAAACTCTATAAGCGCCTATTCTTGTCCTTACATAATCTTCTCTCCATGCTTCGGCTACCCCCTCGCCGCAATATCCGTATAAGTCTATAAAACTTTTTTCAGACTCAAGAATTTCTTTTATCTTGCTAAGTTTTCTTTTTGCCTCCCGTAAAGTCTTGCTCTGGATTACGATTACTTTATCACCTTCGTCATATATCGCATGGTGCAAGGCAAGTATTCTTATCAAAGAACTCTTTGCGGAACCTCTCGGAGCCTCAATGCAGATTTTTTTATTCTCTCTGTCATTTAAGACTTCCGCAAGTTCATAATGAAATTGAGGCGTAGAAGCCCAAAAGGTTGAAGGACTTATTTCTCTGCCAAAACCTATTAGGTCGCTTCTAAATCTTATTATTTTCTTTTCTTGTTCTTGTGTCATATAATAAAAAAGCTACACTCGATTTCTCAAATTCAGTAGCAGTTTCTCCTGCTTCGTTTCCTTTAATACATACTTTACGGCATCAGTCTTGGTCAGGTAGTCAACATTTATGACTCCCTGCCCGCAACTGATTGTTACCGTATTCCCCATTGACGTCTTAATTATTATCTTATCGGGATAGCCCTTAATAAGCTCCATTAATTAACCACCGCCTTCCTCGCCTGATTGTAACTCTCAAGCATCCGCTGGCTCCTGTCCCAAGCCTCCCTCGAAATTATCACAAAGTCCTTGTCAAGTCCGAATCCCCGAACCTGCATCTCCTCGTATGCCTTGCGGAATCTTGCGTAAAGAGTCCGTAGCTTGTCCATCACTCACTCCCTCTTGGTTGTTGGTTACGAGGCCCCATCACGAAACCTCAAAAAATTTTTTCAAAAATTTATAAAACTACAAAAGTGTTTTCTCGGTGTTTTCCGACACTTTGTTAGGAATTTCATCGAAAATCGCACTATTCATTTTCTCGGTAAATCTCTCAATAGCCTCTTTTCGCTTGATTTCGACACTTTCAAAAGTCTCCGTTTCCCCTATATGGAAACACTTACCATTGGCTAATGTTACGACTATGTGATCCCCAGCGTTCTCTAAACCAGTTATTGTGTCCTCGAACTCTAAAAAATTGTTGTGCAATTTACGAGGGTCTCTCATATCAACGCCCACCCCTTCGTTTTCGGGTGCATGGGGGTCGTTTTTCGTTGAAAACTCGCCCAGTAATCCAGGTTGAAGTTCCTCTCTCATATATGCTTGTACCCCTTAATCCTGCTTTCTGCCTGCGCTGTGTGAAATATAGCCCTGTGATAGTCATTAGTGCATATAACTAAGTTATCGTGTGCGTTGTTAGATGGATCATTATCTATGTGATGTAGACATTCATTAGCCTTTAGCCCTCTACCTAAGGCGGCTAGCACAATATTGCGCTGTTCTACCCGATCTCTGCCTCTCTCACGACCATATGTTGCCGTTATTCTATCCCTGTAGTTCTTCTGGTGTCTAGCGTTTAATGTCATTTTCTCTTCTTTTGTGTACTTACTCTGTCCTTTGCCCTGTCTCATCTTTTGCGGACACCCTATCTTCTGCCTGTATTTATATAGTGTCATTCGAGAACAAGCTAGCCGAGCCGCTATCTGTTGTTCGGACAGTCCCTCGTTTTCAAGTGAGTCTAATTGTGCCGCCGATAACGTAATTTTTGATCTATTCCTCATTTCCCGCCCCTACTTGACTATCAACTATATCTACATCGCTTGTTGTAGCCTCTCTAATGGCCTCGCTTGTTGTTACTTCCAGCGTTTTAACTACTTTTTGAGCCGGCAGCCCATCTTTCCCTATCTTGCTGAAGTCTGTTGTTTCAGTAGTCCGAGCCGTGATGCCGTGCTTTTGCGTTAAATTGGCTGCGCTCTCGTACTTCTCAACGATTTTAAGCAATAAATTGCCGTCTTTCTTCTCCTTAGCTATCTCAATGGTCTGTTTCAGCATATCTTTTGCCGTTTCCTCGTTCAGATCCGCTTTAGAGTAGAATGACATTAACTGCTGATTAACTAATTTCTGTGTTATTTCTTGGCTCAACTCGTTCCTAACTCTCACATGGCTTAATTTATCATACTTTTTGTAGGTTTTTAGACATATCTCTTTTATATCGTTATTCGATAATCTTTTATCGTTATTCCTAATAATAGTCTTAACCGTTTCTCCGACAAGTTTGATGTACCGGAGCTTTTGGATTTTATGCTTTTCTCTTCTGTCCTGGTATTTGTCAAGTTTCTTTTCAAAATCGATCTTGCTCATATCCCTTTATCTTTTATAGTTTGGTTGGTAGTCCTGATATGCCTTAAAACGTCAAGGCGTGCTCTTGGCGGCGTTATCTTGGTCTGTTTGATAGATAGTGCGGTATTTTGGGATCGTGTCTTATAGGGGTTTATATGAAGAGATAAATAAGGGGCTATTGTTTAGCCCCCAAAACAGTGTCTGCTTTTATTTAGAGAATCGAGCCCCATTCATAAAGTCTGCAAGTCTTTGTGCTGATTTGTTATCTTTACAATTTGGTGCGTATGGTTCATTATTCTTAAATACTTTATTGTCTTTCGCTGTAAAATTGCCTTGCTTAAAATTTTCGTGCTGATACAAAACAGAATGATTGTCTATCCTTACTATTTTAACAATGCAATCATCTAATAGACTTCCTCCGCCCCAGCTTCTTTTATTATTGATTAAAAGGGGTATTTTCTTTGTTCCGGTTGATCTTCCGATATATCCGCAAATATCGTTTTCTTCGTCCCATGATTCCCCGTTTTTGCCGTACCATATCCGCACCCGAACGTCTTTGTGCATTAAATAGTTTATAACCGTTTGTACTCTTTTGGGCGTGCCTGGATTGAAAAAAGTGTTTTCCATCTTGACACCTCGTTTTATTGTTGCCTATAAGGTATCTAATTTTATGCCAATTCGATTTTAGGCCAATTTCTTAATTTTGCCCATAGTTTAGATGGTAAATTTTACCTTGTTACCTGTAGAACTTACTTATTATACATAATAAATATTATTTAGATTCCCGATTTAATACAACTTAGTACTTATTTTGACTCATTCCGGTACAAAATCTCGCTTTATTTGTCTGTTTTAGACTTTTGATAGTTTGGCCCGCTTATTGAGTATATATAAGCAACAACAACATAAATGAGGCTATAAAATGAAACAAGTAACTATTAATTTATATGAATTTTCAGAACTAAGTGAAAAGGCTAAAAAACGAGCCATTGAAGAACTTTCAGACCTAAATATAGACCATGATTGGCATCAGTTCACTTGTGAGGATGCCGAAACAATAGGGTTGAAGATAACAGGGTTTGATATTTACCGGAAAAACATAACCGGTGAATTTATTTTATCCGCTTGCGAAGTTGCTCAAAATATCTTTAATAATCACGGCGAAACGTGCGAAACGTATAAAACTGCGCAAAATTTTATGGATGAATGGCAACCGATATACAATAACTATATGGATGAAAAACACGAAAATTATGAGAGCCGCGAAAGTGAAGAAGAGATGCAAAAATTAGAGGATGATTTTTTATCCTCTCTTTTAGAAGATTATTTTGTAATGTTAGAAAGCGATTATGAATACCGAACGAGCGAAGAGGCTATTATCGAGTCTATTGAGTCCAACGAGTATACATTTGAAGAGAACGGAACTATGAGGAACTTTTAATATGAAACACTACATCTTCAAAATAGGAAACTATATCACTTTTAACATTGAGGCCGCAAACCTTAAAGAGGCCTATCAGAAACTAAAGAAATTAGGTTTTGATAAAAGCGGAGTAAAAAGAGTAAAATAATACTTGCAATTAACCAAGCATATATATATAATAGTAATAGTAATTTAACTAACCGGAGGAAACAAAATGGAACAAATTAAGAAACAAGTCAGCCATGCTTTTGGGAAAGACGTTTATCTTGTTGGAGAGGATAAAGATGGAATTAAATATTGGCTTGAAGCTCCAAAATGGGTTTGTGACTGGTATTGGGGTTTTGGTTGTATAGAAACATATCAGAGAAACAGAGTCCCTTCTGATGCCAACGATATCGACTCCCATCAGCATTTTAGTGGCTTCGTGGGGCAACAAGAAAAATATGATTTTGAAAAACGAGCTTTTGTTAAATCCGACTATGTTCACAATATTTATGATAATTCGTTTTTTACTAAATTAACTTTTGACAAAAAACAAGGGTGGGAGCTTTCAGAATTATTCAGTCAGTTCTATCTATTGCAGAAAATGGCTGGATATTGCCATAAGAAGCCCATACCGGGGTCGAACTTGACAACAGTTGAACGTGTTGATAATTCAGAATCAATAGCCGGATGGTATAACGAAATAAATACTGTTATGATTCCCAAAATTACTGCCGAAATTATAAAAATATTAACACCTGATAAGGTTTAACTTCCACCCCTTGCAAGCTGCAGGGCTTAACTGATTCGCTATCAGACAAGGGGACAAAGATTTTTTAACTAACAAGGGAGTAAATAAGATGAAAAGCAAGTCTTTAACAAATTGGATCAAAGAGAATCGGCGACAAATTGACGAAGCAATTAGAAGAGCCGTCCCTAACGCACGCATTGATGACGCCGAAAGACGTTTATGGATTCTTAACGATGAGGGGCTATATCGTTGGGCGAAGTCTGAAAGAGTAAATATCTAAAAGTCTAACTGAAGAGGGCTAACTGCCCGAAATACGCCGGGGGGCGTATATTAGACAAAACGAGGAGAAAAATGAGAGAAAAATATTTTTTGTTTAGGTGCGAACAAAACCAGTGAGCAAAGGTCGGGGATCATTAACGCTGCACGAAAGTATTTATGCGTCATTGATTTTTGGGAGTTCTGTAAAATAACAGGGGCGTATTGATTTTTGAGAAGTAGAGAAATGATAGTGATAGGCAGAAGTGTCGAGCCTCTGCCTACCATGAATTTTTAGGGGCAAAGCACAGCCATGCCCCTATGAATTTTTGGACTACTGAATGACCAGCAATTTTTCCTCGCCGATTAGGGGTCTTAGGATCATGCGCCATTCCAACCAAAATGTCAAATAACTGCTATTATTTTTTTACTACTAATTTTTTCTTAGGCTTATATGATTTTTTGTCAGGAATAACCCGTAGCGATTTTTTAACGTGAACCATTTCGGCGCTGTCCAGAACAGAAATATCCTCGGAGATAATATATAGCATATCTCTGAGGTTTTCGTGGGTGTCTTTATGGTTAAATCTCAAGTTGAATCCCAATCTTTATCAGCGTTTTTCACGGGGAACTCTTCAGCACAGATTTTGCAGATTCCGGTAGAACAACGGCTCCCGCAAACGAAACATTTATGCTGATGAGACCTGCTTAATGCCGTTGTTTCGTTTGTTTCTTTAGCTCTATCATAACGATGAGAAAAAGAGACACAATCTAAATGATTGAGCTTGCTGAGTTCTTTAATTGTATGATTCGGCAATTCCACACAATTCCTAAAAATGGTTGCGTAAATATACAGAAAAATCTAATCAATAGCAAACAAAATCTTCGCAGTAAACGAATTATTTTCGCAGTGTCTTAATGTGGGACTATTTGTTGCCTTTATTCCCCATTAGCCCCTGTTTAGGGCTTAATGACGGGAACTAACATCGTAAATCGCTCTTATCCCAATCGGGGGGTAGCGTCTGATCTCTTAACGTCTGCTCAAGAAAGTGGTCTACCAAAATGTCCTTAATTATCTTCGAGTCCGCCTGTCCGAGTTCCTTAGATAGCCCCTCGATATGTTTTGAGAGTTCCGCATCTGCCCTGAACTGGAATGTCTTACCCTTATGTATTACATCTTTTTGTATTACATAATTGCTGCGGGCCTTATGTCTCCCGTAATAGCACGTAAATTCATCATTTTTCACAGCTTTTAACTCCTATTTCTAATTCGGCTTAAATAGTAGTTATACCGACTCGCTTCCGCTCGTCGGTATAACAATCGGGGCGCATGAGCGAAAAATTATCGGCGTTCTCTTTCGTTTAAAAAACAATATAACCAGAGAAGAAACGCTGTTGTCCAGCCAATTAATGCGGAAAAGTTTTTTTCTGTTGCCGAAATAATGATACACCCAAAACTTAATAATAGTCCCAATAGATTGATTAACATATCTCGCCTCAATTTTTCTTCATATCTAATTAATTAATTGAATCCAAACTTGTACTCTTGACGCTTCGCTCACGGTATAACCGGCGCATGGAGTTGGACGGCTACGCCGTCACCTCATGCGCCCCGATTGCTATACCGACCGCCTCGGCGGTCGGTATAGCGCACGGGCGCGTGAGCGAAAATTATTTGGCGCTCTTCTCAATTCTTATGATTATTAACCACAAAATAGCCGAACAACTCCATCCCATAAAACCGTCCCAATTTTGTTCAAGAGCCGACATTGTAGCACAGCCCACACAAACAATTAATCCAGCTAAGCTTAGTCTCATAAAGCGCCTCATAATTTTCTCAAGTTAGTTAATTACAAAAATCTGAATCCTGAACAATGTCGCCTTCGGCGGCGGTATAGCAAGCGCGTCGAGACCAGCGGGCAAGCCCGCGGCTCACGCGCCCGTGCGTTAGGCACACAAAGAATAAACAGTATAGACCGTTGTATTCCATTTATCTCTTGGCAATCTTGCAAATCCAAATCTATTGTAAATTCTTGGAAATTTTCCCTCGGCAACATCATTAAATTTTACATAGGAATATTTCTTTGATAGTCTATGAACAACATATTTATTTCTGCCAAAACTGCTATCAGCAGTAATTATATCGCCAACCTTAATTTCATAATTGCTATTTGTAACCTTTGTGTGCCTAACCAGTCGTTCAAGCGGAATTGCGTTACCATCCGCCAATTTTGTTTCAGTTGTATTATCCATATCAGTTCTCCTAAATAAATTTGTGTTACGCAATCCGCTTAACTCCAAGTCGTTATAAAGAATTTCGGCTTACCACCAAGCCGTATTTTCTTTTCTCCATTTTATAAAGTTTCTGCCCTGCACTATTGTTAAACATATTCCTATAACTATAATGCTCCAAGTGCCATACATAATTCCCACCATTGTGGTAAATACTTCTGCTATTACTACCATTAGCACTCCGCCAAGTTTTTTATTGCCCATAATCCACAAGCCACCGAGTAACAAGGTTGTTGCTAAAAATTGTACTATAAAATCAAACATTGTGTTCTCCTATGCCCGCCAAAATCTTTATAACTCACTAATCAAAGCGAATTACTTTAGTATTGGCTTATTTTTAGTTTGTGATAAATATTTAGTTTCTATTTTTGTTAATCGTTCCAGTTCAAGTATTCTAAGTTTTCTTAAATACTTTGGTGTTAAAAATATTTTTTCTGTTTTGTCCGTTGTTGTCTCCGTAATCGCTTTATCAGCTAAATGTTATGCTTATTGCGGGCTATCATTCTTCATTACTTTACTAACAAGAATTTTTGCCATAGCAACAGATTGGTTTATTAGCTTATCTACCTTTGTATCACTCATGTCATAAATCCAATAATTTCTAAGCCCATTATTAATATCAGCAACTAATATTTGTGTCGCCACCTCTACAACTTTGTCTTCAAATCTTTCTTTTGTTTCCATTGTGCCTCTCCTTTTTTAAAGTCCGCCCGCAAAAGCATAACCAGCAATTCGTGCGGACAAAATTATTTAATTAGTTCAGCTACTGCTTCGTCTTGTATCTCTTGCAACTACGTTCTCCGTGTGCCTGTCGGCAACGGAGAACTAACGCCTGAAGCCGATGCTGGAGTGTTAACTAACATGTGAACCAACCGCTATCGAGCCAAGTAGGGTTTTTATAAATATTAATCACCCTCATCTCTATTCCACTTCCACAATCCAGCCGTGATCTTAACTCGTCAACTTTTACTTTCATTCCTTTTCTAAGTCGGGGACTAAAATCAGATTCTACTATTAAAAAAATTGGTTTAGGTAATTTGATATTCGTCTCTTTCATCTTCACCTCTTTATGTTATGTGTTAAAAATCCTGTCACGCCGTCAACACACCGCACGGCTTAGGCGCTGCGCCACTGTTCACCGGACACGCCTCCGCTCAATCTTTCAGCTCTGACAACTTCTTCTTAAAATACTCGATTTTCTCAAGCATAACTAATCTCGACATCTTTTTGCCTTGATTAGAAACCTTTAGATGCTCAAGTTCCTGCAAGATGCCAGCCCCGTATTTCTCCTCAAGTTTAACGGCGTAGACTCGTATGTTCCCGTCTTTCCAACAATTACACTTTTGACATTGAGCGTTGTTGTTCCTTTCGTCAAATGCCGTTCCGATGTAGCTCCTCTCGATATAGTGCCCACACTGGATATTAGATTTGTCCCCTTTTGTCCCACAGGTTATGCAAGTCCAATTATCACGCTCCCTGACATAATCAGAGACAGCCTTAAAGAGTTCTTTCTTTAGTTTACCGTAAGCAGCTAACTTAATCTTCTCTTTCTTCGTGCTACTGCCTAACTTCGGGACTTTGCTCATTACTTGACCTCACAAATTGTGATTTCAACTTTTTTGCACCCGCCGTTCTTTGGCTTTAATGGTTTATAAAACGGGCACTTGAGATATTTTATTCTTGTACTCTGCTTGCAGACCTCTTTGCATGTCTGACATTTCGGGTGGATGGGTTCAGGCTTCATCTCTCTCTCCCGCTCTCGATTGTCCATCCGTTATATTTTTCTCTCTCGCCTGCTTAACGGCGACAAGGGCATTAAACAAAGTTACCATTTCAGTGTCATCAAATACGTCCATTCTCTGTCTGATTTCTTCAAGCGGTTCGCTTTTCTCTTTTAGCGTTTCCTCTGCGGTCATTTTCTGCTCTTTGCGGTAATTGTCAAGTCCTTCAAAAGTTTCTGAGGTCATTTCGTCACCTTTTCTGTGCTGTTGTTTAGTTGGAAAAACCGCAGGTTGCTTCTTAGTGTGTCTGTATAAAATCTGCCCGTATAAGTCCATGCGTTCTCAATCTTTTTTACGGTTACTTCCACTTTGCAGGCATCCCCAAACTTGTCCCGAAATATCTTCTCAAGTTCGGCGGCTCTCTGTAATGTGATTGAGTTATAGGTTACGGTGAATGTAACTTCAAACTCCTGGGGCTTCTTGTCCGTTGAAGCCGTTAGTAATACTGCCAGAAAAAATAATGCAATTAGCTTTTTCATACTGCCTCCTAATTCTTATAAACGTCTCCTTTTTCTACTGCAAGGTATATATAATTATAATCATTGTCAAGGGAAATCTTTATAAAATAAACTCCGGCAGATAATTCTGAAATTGTGTTCTCTCTTTTACGAAAGTTAAATCAATCTTACCCACCGCACCGTTTCTATTCTTCGCCACAATTAATTTAGCAAGATTTTTTGTGTCTTTGCCCGTCTCGTCCGTTGATTGTCCGTAAACTTCCGGTCTGTGAATAAACAGAACGACATCAGCATCTTGTTCGATTGCGCCAGACTCCCTTAAATCCGATAATTGAGGCTCCTTGCTTGTTCTATCTTCGACTTTGCGGTTTAGTTGTGATAAAGCCAAAACAGGAATATCTAATTCCCTCGCTACGTTTTTTAGAGATTGGGATATTTCCGAAATCTCTCTTTCCCGCCCCTCTTTGCTTACGCCTTTCATTAATTGCAAATAATCAACAACTAAAAGCCTAATGTTTTTTTCTGCTTTTAATCTTTTTGCTTTAGACCTAAATTCGATTGTAGACAGGGCTGGGGTATCGTCAATAAAAAGTGGGAGATTATTCTTTGATGCAGCCCTCATAATTATAGACATCTGAGACTCTTGGAAATGACCGCTTAATAAGTCCATAACAGAAATTTCCGACTCTTGGGAGATCATACGGGTGGATAATTGAGTTGCGCTCATTTCTAACGAATTAAACCCTACGGCATAATCGTCTGAAATATTTTTAGCGATATTCAGGGCAAGGGCTGTTTTCCCCATTGCTGGTCTGCCCGCAAGAATAATTAATTCTCCGTTCTTAAAGCCCCCGATTAAGTTGTCTAAATCAAGAAAGTTAGTCCTTACTAAAAAATTATTCGCCCCCTTTGATTTTATGCTATGTAATAGCTCTAACGTGGTTTGATTAATAAACGACAACGGAAGAAAATTCTTCTTAAATGCGCCCTGAGTAATGTTAAATATTTTCCTCTCGATTTCTTCAATAGTCTCAAAAGAGTCCGACCGATTATTTAGAGTTTGTAGTTCAATCCCCAACTTATACAATTCTCTAAGCATAAATCTGTCATAGATAACCTGTTTAACTCTATCAATGTCGCAGAACTCCATTCCATAGTGGTCTATTGAATCGACCTCTATCTGGTGTCTCTCGGCGTAATCCCTAACGCTTAACTCATTTATATCCTCATTCTTTTTGTAAAGTTCTGAAATAATGTTAAAAACTCGGCGATTCTCTCCGTCAAAGAAATGCTCCGGTTTGAGTAGTTCTAAACTACTCCCCGCCTCAACTGATCCTTTGGTCAAAATAGTCTGTAATAAAAGTTTCTCTTTATCAACGGCATTAGGCAAATTCATAAATTTTCTCCATTGCGTTAAATTTGTATTTCGCAAAAACGTCTCTCGTTTCATCCGGTGTTAATCCTTTACATAAAGCAAGAAGTTCTTTGTGAGTAAGTTTGTCTTTTTTTTGCGTTTTATAGTTTCGCTCAATTTGCCCTTTATGCCAATTTTCAGCTTTAAGCCTCCAGTTGGTTATAGGCATCCCCGATCCAGTAACCCACCCCTGAGATTCATAATGATTATAAAAAGACTCCGCCTCATCTTTTGGATAGCCCTTATTTGAGAAATACTCTAAAACTCTATCTTTCTTATTATTAATATCTTTATTTCTATTTTCATTTTCATTTTCCATATGTACCTTCATACGGGTTACACTTGTATCTACACTTGTAGGTACATATGTAGATTCATGTGTAGTCTCATATCGTTTCTTTATGTTATTTCTTCTCGATTCACTGAAATTCTTGCGTTTTATGGCTTCTTCTTCCATTCTCGACTGATAGTAAAAACCAGCCTCGTCTTTCTTAAACTTAGACCAGACAGGGGAGCCGTTATCTCCTAAAATCTTCTTCATATAAAACTCTGGTAAATGTCCAGATTGATGCTGAGTGCATAATAAATGTATGTATTTCCCCTTATCCTCAAAAGAAAACAATTCAGTTCCAGTAAGGAAATCTGACGTATAGAATAAAACCGCCGGGTCTTTGCCCATCTTATTTGCTCCTTAATGTTTCTAATAGTCTGTCGTTTTTTTGCAAAAGTTTATCGGGGAAACGGATATAATAATCCAAAAAATCTTTGTGTTGTTTACAAAGGGGGTCTTTCCCCAATCTTCTTATCATCGGGTCTGCCTCATCTACAATCGGCTCTGCAGATGCCCGATCACACAGGTAACAATATGTTTTTTTAGCCAATTTCTGCCCACCTCTTAGAAATTTTATAATCAGTTCTTAGCTTCGGTATTTGGATTTCGGGTTGTTCATATATCTTTTCGTGGAATTTTTCGTGGCAAGACTTACACAAGGTTATTAAATATTCATCTGGGTAATCCCATATTTCTTTCCCTTGAATATATTTCTTGTGATGAGCGACTAATTCACTCTCTGAATCCATACATAATTGGCAAGTAAACTTATCTCGTTCAAAGATTTTTAATCGTTTTTTCTGCCATTTCGGGCTAAGTAGTTTCTGTTTATAATCCATAGCTCCCCTAAATAAAAAACCCTCTACCGAACCTAACCTCGCCCGGTTAGATCCAAATAAAGGGTCTTGTCTGAGATAAACTCAAACGCTTTTTCGTTGGGGCGACAACGCTCAATTTTTGAATGGCGGAATATACCACTTTATTTCCTTTATGTCAAGTAAAATCGTAAATATTTCTAAATTATTTTCTCTCTAAGGTAGTCGAGTATTCTGTCTCGGTTAGTCATTGTTCCTCCTTTGACTAATATTCTTGGGATGGTGGCGTCTTCTCAGCGCAAGCTGGAATCGAGACAACTTGAGGAGCTTTAACCCGACATATTTCTTATAGAAGCAAACGAAGGCCTCTATCTCGGCATCTTCCCGTTTTTGTCTTTGCGCTATTGTGTAGGTTTCCATTATTTCTCCAATAAAAGGGGCGGTTAAGCCCCGTTAATAAATTTAGAACGGGAGATCCGGCTCGCCCGTCTGCGGAGCGTTATCGTATTGCCCTGATCGAACCGGTGGCGGTGTTTGCGAACTTTGCGAACTATGTTCCGGCTTATCCAAAAGGATTACTTGGTTGGTGACAACGTCAGTCGAGTATCTTTTTATGCCCTCTTTGTCAGTATACTCGGATTTCTTTAACCGCCCGTCAACATAAACCTTTGCCCCCTTTTTCGGTCCGTTCTTATAAAAATCAGGCAAGTCCCAAGATTGGCGGTTGTGCCAAGTGGTTTCGTTTACCCAGTTGCCGTCTTTGCCTTTATAGCTATTTGTTGTGGCTATCGAGAAACTTGTTACGGCCTTGTTGCTGGTTGTAAATCGGGTTTCTGAATCATTGCCAAGATTACCGATTAGTTCAATTCTGTTTAATGAGAAAGACATTTCTACTCCTCTTTTTGGTTGTCTGTTACTTCGTTTGGTAATGGAATTATGCAACTTAATCTCTCGGCTGCGAACCGCCTTATGTCCTCAAGATACTTTTCAAATTCATCTGTCTTTAGTTTTGTGGAACTCATTACGATAGATTTGTCTAAGACCTGTTTGTGGGGCAGGAACATTTCCTTAAAATATTCGTGAAGTTCATCGGCGGTGTGTCCGGTATGGTCTGCAATCAAGCCCAAACAGACAGACCAATAATAGCGATTCTGGTTGTTTGACCGATTAGGCTTATCCTCATCTACAATAACGTAAACCCTATCCTTGCCCTTGAAGTTCTGTAACTCTGCCTTGAACTGGTCGGGGTTGCTCAAGATCAGCTTTCCGGCATCGGTTACGCTTGCGTAGTGCTTGAATCTCATTTCAGCCTCTTAATCCGTTGTTCAACTATTTTCTGTGATTCAATTAGAACCTTTTTTATCTGCTCAATCGTTTCATCGTCTCTCGTTACCCTTTCAACGATAAGATTCATCTTTGGATGGAATATTATGAAGTCGCAATATAATCTTTCTGAGGCTAACATTCCACCCTGCATTTGATACATATATTCTTTTGGTATCTTTCTCGTAAGAGCGAAGTCGATTAAGGTTGAGAACTTCAAGCACTTTATCTCTATCAGCCCGTCATTGTCAACTAACCCATCGGGGCTATAACCGAACCATTCGTTATACTCGATAAATCCCACCTCTTGAACATCGTTAAAGGTTTCCATTTGGTATTTGTCTCTCGCATAAGGCTCTAATTCAGTCCCACGTTTCATGTAATCATTGACAAACGATTCGGGGGCTTCACCAGTCAATCTTTCAAAGACTACCTTATTAATGGCATCGTTATATCCTTTCGTTGAGGGAGTCATAAATAAATCTGACAAAGTAGAGCAAGTAAACTTCCCTAATCTTACAGCGTGCCATTCGGGACTATGTTGTTCAAAAGTGTGTATCTTCATTTCAATGAGTCCAACTTGTTCTTAATAATATCGTAAGCAACCTTTTCGTTTAACCCCTTTGCCATAAACTCCGATTTAATCGCAACGGATTTCTTTTTTAATTCGTCGTAGTTCTCAAATTCAGAAACAGCTATTTTGAGATTACTGATTAATTCGGGGTCTTGTTCTGGGATAGACCCCGTATGGTCTAATGGCTCTACAATTTCACCCTTTGGCACGTAGTCATATTCTGATTGCAATACAGTAATCCCAAAGGCTTTTTTTAGTGCGTGCGTCTCTGCCACTTTTACTATCATTGCGGCGGGGTCGGATTTCCAAGTGTTATATCCTTTGTCGTATGTACTAAAGTCCGCCCATTCAATGGTCGGGAATTCTGCACCCTTAGGCTTTACTATCGCATAAGCACCCAGAATTTTGCCCCTGTCCTTAAAGTTTGGTTTATGGTCTATTGCGCCTTTTGTAACGTCCATATCGAAATCGTCGTTGGAATAAACAGCAAATGAAGTCATGCCATTCCACAAGGGACTTTCCTGCGCCCTTTTTAAGAACCCATCTCTGCCAGCAAAAGACAATAAATTCCCCCTTGTGTCCTTGTAGCACCATATTTCTTTATTTAAAGGGTTAAGATTTACGCTCTTGCAAATACTTAGGAAAAAAGCAAGCTCTGTGTCTGTCGTTCCTTTTGCTACAGTGTTTTTTACTATTGCGATTGCCTCTGGCGAGAATCCCGTAAGGGTCGATATTTTCTCGGCATTTATTTGCACTATTTCGTTTCCCATTATTCTTCCTCCAATAATAAAAATTTGTCAATCACTCTCTCAATCATTAAAAGAGTTCCCCTGTCTGCGGAGTCCATTACGCAGTCCAAAACATCTTCAAATACTTTGTTCATTGCTTGTGCATTACGCTGATTCTGGAGTATCTCGATTTTGTTGTTTATCTCCTTGAACTTCTCGTCCAAGAACAACTCTTCAGCATCCTCTACCGTTGTATCAATAGTTATCCTTGTGGGGATATTACACTGCTTGAACGGGGTATAGATTTGTTGTAGTGCGTTCATTTTGCCTCCCTCAAGTCGTCTATTAATTGTCTAATAAGATGAATGGAAACTTTTACGTCATCAATGATTATTGCATCGGCTTTAATGTCAGATAAAGCACCCTCAAGGTTTAATAAGAAAGTAAGGTTGACCCAAGTTTCCGAACCCGCCCCGCCATTCCCGTTCTGGTTCTCGATATAGACTCTAAGCTCGCCCTTGTTAGCGGTGAAGATTAAGGACTTTTCGTGATATACTATTTTCTCTACTTCCGGCTCGCAGTGATCGTGGCAGGCTGGACAAATACCGTAATCAATATCGTGCCCGTTCATTTCCTGACCGCAGCAATTACTGAAAACTTCTTTTTTGCCCAACACTTTCTCGTTGTGGGCTTTCATCCCGGCGATTATTTCTTGCTCAGTTTTCATCTTTTAACTCCTTTATTAATTCCTTTAAGTGTGGGTATAAAATCCACCCCGTAACGATAAGCAGAACTGCTAACCCGATTTGCACTATCTCTGTGTTGCTCATAAGAGTTTCCTTACGGACAATAAAGCCTTGAACACTCCGATAACCGAAACAACTAACAGGCAGACCATTATGGTGTCTTGGAGAGTCAACTTTTATTCTCCTTGTCTTGTTCTTTCTTCAAATGCTTCTGGACAAACTCTGACTTATTCTTCAGCTTCTTCCAGACGGAGAGTAATTCTTTCGGTAGGTAAACTAAAACTTTTGGCATAATGTCTCCTAAATTGTTGAGTGCAATCTAAGGAAGTATATACAGAAAGTCAAGGGAAATCTTTAGGGGATGAAAATATTTTTCGGTTTATTTTTCTTGTAGTTGGTAAAGCATTAATATATGAAAACGGGTTTAATTAAACTGCGCAATATGTTGCGTTTTTTGTGCCTGTTTCTGTGTCATGCATATATTTCTGAGTTATTTGTGCATGATAGTGCAGATGTGATATTCCAAGTTATATTCTCATTATAGAAAATTATTCAAATAACAGCCCGTATGCTGGAAAATTATACCATATAGGGTATGAATGTTGCCTGTTGGCTACATATGTTACCTTTACGGGTATAATTATACAAACCACCCTGTAAGGTCATCGTAATACTCAAACTCGTCCTCAAGAACGTCTATGTCGGTCATGCAATCGACACAGCAATATTCATCGGGAGGGAAAAAGAAAGCCCCAAGATGTCCGCAGTGATCGCACTCGGCATCGGGGATAAAGTTAATGTCGCCCGGTAGGTCTGTCATAAATTATCCAAGTTTGGTTATATGGATTGAATTAGTGTCAAGTTTACCTTTTGATTCGTAACCCGTAATATATCCTATTGCTGGCGGGCTGCCGGCCATTTTCCCGTCAAAGACATAATCAAAACTTGGTTTAGATATATCTATCAAGCAGGGTATCTGTATTATTAATCGGTTGTTCACCCAAACCATACCAGCGGAATGATTGTGGGCCTGCATTAAAACATCATAGTCCTTTATACCCAGAAAATGTTCCCATTTATGTTTTATAATCTTATCAATATCTTGGGCTGTTTTTGTAATGTCAATGTTAGACTTTTCAACGTGAGCGAATACGCAGTTCTTCCATTGATGAATATAATTAACCTCTCTCGCATCTGTCTTCTGATTCAAGATTGTAAGATTTGGAATTGTGGAGAGTAATTCCTCGACTATGTAATAGTGAGTAAATTGCAATGCTTGATTTGGGACGTTATCATACATCCACTTAATAAATCGTTTGTCGTGATTTGTAAGGAGCATATTGACTTTAGGAAATTGGGCGCAGGTCTCTTTAAGCACTCTGAAAGCATCTCTGAATTCTATCGCCGGATTAAGGGTAGTTGTTTTTCTCCAATGACTCCAAGACATCATATCGAACTCGTCCCCAAGTATGAACAACTCGTCTGCGTCGAGATTGTCATTAATTGTCTTTTCATAAAGTTTTTTGTGGTGATAGGGGAAGTGAGTGTCTGCGATAAACAACTTTTTGCCAGTTGTTCTCTTAGGGGGCTTAATCGTTTCCGAAAAATTGATACCGAAGAAATCAGAGAATTCATTTAACCCGACTTTAGTTAATCTTCTTTGGTGCATATTGCTCCTTTATATAGTTGCCAATACAATGTCTGCTAATAGCTATCCCGTATAAATCCAACATTAATTTCTTTCCCCTCTTTGTGCCACAATCAAATCGCTTGTCTTTCTTTATTATCGCTCTTATTTTGTCTGCGTCTTCCCGCCGATGCCCGTTGTTGATCTTTAATTCTTTGTATAGCCTTAATTCTTTCATCTTCTTTGTTGACAGAACATAGTCCCAATACTTGCATATTATTGGATCGGTTGTTGCCTTTCTTGCACGTTTCTTGTCCCCATAGATAAACATAGCAAGTTCTATTTTTGTTAGAACTTTCTTGCTGTCTATCCACTCTTTTATTTCCTTGTCGAGAATCATAATTCTTTCGATGGTTTCTGATAACGTCTTAATCTTGGTCTGGGTAGTGTTACGTTTTTAAGTTGTGCCAGGTAATCTTCGGCGTGAGAGGCGTAAAATAGTGATTCGTCAAAGTTCTTTATGTCGCCCGTGCCGAAAAATACAAACTCGTATTCCTTTAGGGCTTCTAACAGCTTCTTGGGGCATTTAATATAGACAAACTTTGTGCTATCCCAATTTATCTTCTCGTAAACATCCTTAGACTTAGCACTATTTTTTATCTGGGAGAGCTTCATAGTTCCGCTATCTCGTCAGGCTTCTCAAACATTACTTGGTTGCTGTCTGCTTGTGGAGGTATTTCAGGTAGATGTCTCTCTTCGATTCCGGCATCCACCTTTTCAAGTCCTGTAGCATGTCCATTATTATAATCGTGTTCGTCAAATGTGGATTGTCGTTTATTTCTCTCTGTAAACTCTTCCTCGACTTTGGTTCTGTATTCTCTGAGGATGGCAAGGCAACGCTCATATTCATCAGCTCCCATTTCGTTTAATGCGTCTAAAATTTTCCAAGTGTAGATCTTCGATATGTCTTCTTTGGGTGCGTTCAATATCCAAACTCCGACAATTTGTTGTCAATCTCACGGATGTTTATTTCTTTATAGATATTATTCTTGCTCTTAATCTTTATACGTTCTTTTGCCCAGAACAACTCTTGTATGTCGCTCATTTTGTTTCGGTATTGAGAGAGAACTATCCTTAATTGTTTTGTGTATTTTTGGGGATTCAATCTTTCTTCTCCCCAAAGTGAAATCCGGTTTCGTCCTCAAACCCAAAGGGGGCTGTGTGTATCAAGCGCCCGATAAAAAGGAGCATAATTACCGCTACGATTATTAAGATTAGCCAGATCATCTTACGTCCCCTACGTCTTTTAGCAACATAGTTTGTTTCGCACGCTCTTTAATCTCTTTTTTCTGCTCCGATGTCAAGGTAAATTCTTCCGAGTTACCTTGTAAATGATTGTCTATAATTGTAGCCGATTGACTACTTTTATTGCCAAAGATTTTAGCCCACTTCTCGTCTGTTACGTTCATTGTGGTCTGAGTGTTGCGGATCATACAATGGCCCTGTTTAATCTATTGAGCCACCCCTTACCAAAGACGTTAAAATCGGGTAGGCTTTTATAATATGCTTCTGCTTGACGTAAGTAAGATAAGTAGAAATTAGGGTGAACAATCGGGGGGAGATTGACGGCTCTTAGTGTCCCGCTCCCAAAGTTGCCGTCTTCGTCAATGTGAACGGTTGATAAATCGTTAAAGGTCTTTTGCAGTAATTTGACGGCTCTCTTTTTGCTTATGTTTACCGAGAGATCAAAAAGCCTAATAGCCAAAGGCTCAAAAAAGATTTCATCGTATTTATCGTTCCAGAATTCGGTATAATAGAAAGCCTTTAATACTTCGTCAACCTCTTCGGGCTTGCTGTCAATTAAGGTCTGATAGACTTCTGGAAACCACTTAGAACTAACTCCGTAAATTGTAGCGCCACCCTTATCTTTGGGATTGTCCACAAACCCACCCTCGTTCTCTTTCGTGAACGCAAAGGCTCTTAAATATTGTCTTGACATAACGATCTTATTCATATCCTGCCTGCTAAAATTCTGATTAGACAAATAATCATTAATGCAACTACAATTATATTGACAATGTGTTTTCTCATTGATTGCAATATAAGTATAAATTTGATTTGATGCAAGGAAAAATTTAGATTATTTTATAGTTCAAAACTTATGCCATAACCTACATAAAGGTCGAGTTGTTTGCTGATTGTTCCAAGCCCTAAACCAGCCTGCACTCCGAAGTGGAATTTATCCCAAAAGGTTTTGGGTACAATATATTGCTCTTTTACCGTTACCGTCTTATAAACAAACTTATCTTTAATGTTCATATCTACGCTAAAGTAATTCAGAGGGGGAAAGTAATACTTAACCTTGACGGTGGATGAATCCTTAGTCAGCAAGGTATCTGCTGTCGCTACAATTTGAGGCTCATTATTAATATAGATGGTGTCAATCTTGGCTTGAATTCTGGTAAGGTAGACTGGTCTATCCTTATACTCTATGTGGGTTACATAGGTCGTGTCGGAGCTTATGAGGGTGGGTTTGTTATATTTGGAGTCCCCGCAATACTTGAGGACTCCCACAATTAACGATCCCAATAAAAGAGCGTAGACTAAATGATAAGGTTTAAGCATTTGGCTTATCCTTTTTAACCCAAGCGTCCAAAGTGCCGAGACCGAGCAAACCAGCAATCAGGAAAGCCCAATTAATCGGGATGTCCTCCAGCTTTAAGTTAATGATTGAGGTCTTCATATAGCTGAATAAATAAGCCGCAACAACGAAGAAAGAAATTAATCTTTTCATTGAAGCCTTTCCAGACGTATCTGGTTCAGAGAAGAACGACTTTAGCCATTCGATCTGATCCGAAATCCATTTCATAACTATTCCTTTTTAAGTTTCTTGATTGTGATTATTATCGTTGAAGTAATAGTAACTATCAACAAGACAATTTTTAAGACTATCTCAATGTCTGTTAGTTGAACGGTTGCCAAAACGCCTGTGTTAAATCCGAGCATTGCCCAGACAGCTCCGAATGTCTCTTTAATTTGATTCTGCATTGTCTTGCCCCTGTTAGTTTTTATCGTATTGTCCATAATACATCTAACTCCTTCTCGATGTATTGGAGCTTTGTTTCCACTCTTGAAATAAACGATACTACATAAATGAGAACCGCAAGCAGGGTTAGAATATTAGCCCCCAACCAAACCACCATTTTCTTGCGAGTAATTACAACCTCGTTCTTCTTAACGGTCATAAAGCCTCAATCGTTTTTAGTAACACTTCTTTTGATATGTCCTCTTCGACATAAATCCAGACTTCTTTTTTGTGGTCTTTCGCCCACTTGATTAATTTCTGATACTTACCCTCGTTCTTATCAACCGAGATCCAACAGATTACAAATCTATCCCCGTAAAACAAGTTCAATATTTTCCATTTGAGTAATTGGCTGAAAATCAAAAAAGTAGAGTAAGTAGTTAAAGCAATCGGGTTTCCTTTAACTTTGAAAATATTACGAAAGGTTTCGCCTATCACTGCATCGGGGAAGTCTGCAAAGTTCTGACTATCTGCCGTAGGTGTAGAGTAAGGCTCGTCAAAGTAATCCGAATTCAGACTCATTGACTCAGCTAAAGCCTCTCGGTTAGACTTATAGAACTTAAACCCGTCCCTATCGCCCGCAAACAAAATACCCTTGAACTTGCTCAAGATCGCTTCCTGAACGTGCGGATCAGAATAAAGCATTTCGTTTGGTATGCAGATGTTCATAATAATCCTTTCAATCTATTTGCTTCAATTTCAATAGGTTTATCATCGTGCTTAATCCAAAATCTTGTATAATCACGAATAGCTATTAGATAATATCTTGTCCATCCGTAAAAATAACCTTGTAGATAATGAGCGTATTCGTGTTTAACTACATCCTCAGTATCAGGAGTTGAGATTACTTTCGTGTCCTTATAAAATACATATCTAACAAAGGCTATTGAACCTAAGCATAAACCCTGTCCGAATAATGGAAACCACGTTGACATATAACAGGTCATTATCGGATAGTCTTTATATTTTACACTACGCTTCAATTACTATATCTCCCTCAACATCAAAGACATCTCCGTTAGCGTTGTATTCTTTAATCTTGTAAGTCCCTGCTGGAAGATTTGACTTGATCGAAAAACCCTCGCTGTTTAAGAAAGGGACTGTCTCAAACGTGCCATCGTGAAACCAAAGGAACCCGATTATACTCTCATCTGAGCGTGTGAATGTTACCGTATTGCCGTCTATTACTATTTGTTCCATTTCATTCTCCCATTATTTCGCAGGATAATTGCCATACGCTTGATTGCCTGCTCTCGTTACATTTGTGCCGCTTAAATTGTTTCCTAACCCCGAATAGTCGTAAAAGAACTGTCCGTCTGTCGTCCCTCTCCACTTAGGGCTAAATACCTTAATCCCACCAGTCCAAGTGTTAGGTAGCCCACCTTTGTAGGCTTGATACAGAGTAGTTGCGTTTACGTTTGATGTTGCTATGTCGGTGAATTTGAAGATAGAGCTCTCTCCGATCGCACCACTTATATATCTACTCGCCGCACTACCATAACCGATTATCAAAGATTGTGTCGTCCATTTTACGCTGCCGATTGATAATGTGCTGCTTGTTCCTTTTGACGTTCCATTCAACCACAGCGTACAATTTCCAACTCTATCAACGGTAAGAGTATATAAAGCCCAAGTATTTAATGACAAAGATTTTGCAAAGCTATTCCCATCAATCGGATATGTTCCATCACGAAAATCAGAAATTACAGAATTATTATCCGTTGAACTTCTAATCATCAATTCGGGGTAACTTGTCGGTGCACCCAGTCCAATGATTACCGTGCCCCCCGCCCCAAAATCTATAATGTTTGCGTAAACATTCATCATATAATCCCACGCCTTAGTCAGGCTCGCATCGTCAAGGTAAATGACATCAGCTTGATTAGCGTATAGCTTTATCGGTTGCCCAACTTCATTAGCAGTAGCCTGAAAGTTCCAGACTAACTTTGTGTAAGTAGCAGGCACACAAGATATGCCAGTCCAAGTCTTTGTCTGTCCTCCGAGTGATGCGGTGAGGGAGGGGAGAGTGATTTCTTTAATGGCGACATTATCTAAATAATAAGTGCCAGTATAAACTCCTCCCGCTTTTATTTGCCACAAAAGATTTGCTGTTGCAGAGGTCGCTGTTGATAGATAATCATAGGTAATATGATTCCACGAATTTATAGTTAATGTTATTCCTGTCCCAATTATATCTGTTACCCCACCTTGTCGAACTATCTTGAAAGTTGATGTCGCTGCTGTCGGGTAAATATCAAAACTTACTCGATAAGTTTTTCCCGCAGTGAATGAAATAGAACCCCCCGAACTAAAATTGTCCGTTTCCGCAGATAAGACAAGTTTGCTCATATAACTTCCATTCGTTGGAGTTACCGAACCATCGATGCCTGAAGATGTAAGAGTCCCTTGATAAACAGAAAGGCCAGTAGTTGCATTAGCCTCTGTCGCTGATTGGCTTATTGCGTTTGCTGTTGTATATAACTCACTCCCAAGAATCCCCGTTCCCCTTGCCCACATCTCATAGGTGTACTTCTCTCCTGCTACTAATGGAACGAATGTACTTGCGGGTAGTGAGGTAAAATTAGTTGTTGCATCACCTGCGGCAGTTGAGGTCAAGGCTAAACTTGCAACTCCTGTACGAAAGTAAGTAGTGTTTCTTGCTACTGAATGATTACCATTATCAGTCCAGTCGCCTTTGGTTACTTCAAATAGATTATTATTTGTATTGAGGATACGCAGAAACGAATTAAGATCTAAACTTCCCTCTCCGTACTGACAGACTATATTTGAGATTCTGTCGTTAGCGTCTAAATCCAGTGCGAAATAATTTGAATATATATTATTATTATCAGTGACAGGATTAGTGCCAGTGCCACCAGAAATGCTTACTAAAGTTTCGGTAGTAAATGCACCGCCCGTTATATAAAAATAAAATTGCCCATTTGTGTTCCGAGTTACTTTAGCGTGATACCAAGTATTATTAGCAAAATATCCTGTAGCTGACCTCGCTAAAACAGAAACACCAACACGTCCTAATCTTAGTGCTTCATCCGCTTGTGGAAAATATGAATATCCAGTTCCCACCACACTTGCAACAGTTGACATAAAATCAATTTCCATTGCATTCGCATCTGCCCCCTTATACCAGTCAAACTCCCATTGCCCGTATGCTTGGTTACAGGGAACACTGATGACTCCGGCAGTTCCGCACTTTAGACTATACTGATTAGTGCTTAATGGATTTGCTACTGCGTTATCAACAGTATAAGCTCCACTGGCTACGGTCCACCCCGTATAATCCCCATCAGAGAAGTTGTCCTGTAATGCGTAATCACCCGTTAGCCTTAATGCAGGGGTTACTGAAGCGTACTGAGTAGTTCCGTTAAGTAGCACGGAAGAGCCACGAACCGTTTCATCGTTAAAAACTTTTTCATATTTAGTATTCTCAAACTGCCCGAAAGTTTGAATACTAAACAGTATGAGTAATAAAAATATTCTTTTCATTAGAAGTTTACTCCCTCAAATGCGATTTTAACCGTAAGTAACCCATTAACTCCATTGGTCGCCTTGCGAATGACTAAAACATATTCGGGTCTTGGAACTGTTATTAAGAACCGTCTGATTGTATTTGCCGCAACTATAATGGTCTGATTATCAGCTTCGGGATAAGTGCTATAAACATCCCTCAATCCGTTAGCGTAAATACTCCATACGTTCCTTGTTGCCACTGATTTAGTCTTTATGCTTAAAGTATCAGCCTTATCAGTTCGTCCTGTGATAACAACATAGCAAGCCACATATTTTGAATTAGGATTCCAGATTGCCGAATCAACGTGCGCCCCGCCCGTGCGGGCAAGACTATCTAATGCTGTAACCTTTGGCAGATATGGTGTGGTCAATAATTCACCGCTTGAGCCACCGGAGACAGTAACCGCTCCTGTAACGCTGCCCGCTACGTCAACTTTCCCCGCAGAAGTTCTCGGAAGGACATCTCCTGCGTTTAGCATTGTGGTAAGCAGAAAGACCGTCTGTGAGTCGTCCCCTGTTGTGTAAACTACTTTATAGTAAGGAGCATCCACGCCGACTGTCTTGGTAAACAGAGTGTCGTTTGCGGTGTAGCTAAACGAATAGGTCTTAACCGCATTTGCCGTTGTGATTGTAGAAGTTTTGCCAAACAGAATTTTTAGTCCGTTTGTGGCTGAACTCTTATCAGACCTTACGGTTACGCTTAGTGAGTTATAGCCCCTTAAAAGCTCAACCGTCCCTGTGTAGACAGCATTAGAGTCCAAAGTAGTAGACGTAGAGTTCTTGGAACTCATTGTGTTCTGATTGATGTTCTGCGCTTTTATCTGGACTATGAATAAAAGTAAGATTGTGAATAAATATAATAGACGTTTCATTTGTTGCTCCTTAGTGGTAAATAATTATTTTTGTCGTTCAATTTCATTTAATAATTTTTGAAGCGCATCTTTGCTCATGTTCTGTAAATATTTCGCCTTTTCTTCTTTGTCCATTTTCTCGAATAAATACGCCTTGTCTGATACTGGAAGTCTTTGGAACATATAGGAGTCCCAAGCTGTTTTCTTCGCAAATAGATTCTTTAATCCCTTGATGGTGATCTGTTCGTCCTGTAATAATTCAACGGCTTTATCTTTAGCCTCATTATTTCTCCCAAGTTTTATTAAATCCTTTATGTCTTTTTTCTTCTGGTAAATTTCTTTTTGTGATAATGGTTTTAATGGTTTCCCTGTTCTTTTCTCATATAAATCTTTAATCTCATTTTGTATTGGAGAATTACTAATATATTTAGGTGCTGGCGTTATTCCATAAAGACTTTGTAGAGCCTCGCCCTTAGTGTCTCCCGACCTCAACCTCTGTTGATAATTTCTAACACTAAATGGGATAAATTGTTCCCCTGTATATGTGGCGATTTGACCCAACTGTTTAACCAATGGGTCTTCGGGGTTTCTAATTTCAAACCCATAATAATCTTCGTTTTGCATCATATTTATTAGACTATTTATCATCGGGTGTGTTTTATGCAGGGCGGTTTTTACTAAATCTTGTTTTACTGCATAAACATCTTTCATATATGTCGGAAGTGCGACTCTTTCATCAGTCCCGTCTTCCATTTTTTTGCCCGTTTTAGGATAAAAATAATCCTTTAATTCTTGGGGCGCTTCTCCATTATATAAATAATGGATCATCCCGCCAATAGTTCCCGCGACTATGGGTAGTGAGACAGTATATGCCATTCTTGGGGTCATCCTTGTTTCTTTTCCTGTTGCAAGATTTTTCCCTTGTTTCAAGAAATCAATCGCCCCACCGCCAAGCTCCCGAATGTCTCCTATATTCCAACCAAGTGATCTTACTGATGCCATCCCTAAATCTTTCACTGTTTTGTTCCAAAACAGATTATCGTAAACTAATTGTCCCATTCTATTATCAACACTGTCCCACGCTTCTTGCAATCTTTGTTTCAACAAATCATCAGTCCATCCTTTTCTTATAGCTTCTTCGTTTATGTTTTTTGCTAAATCAGAAAACACTCCAAGTTTTTGTCGTGGGACTAAATATTCCATTAAAGGTTTTGCTAACGATTCTACAAGAGCAAATGGAGATCGGACAAGCGCCCCCGGCACATTGCCTCCCCGCCAAGCCTTCCAGAAACTTTCTACCGAACTATTCTTATAAAAAGAATCCATTTTAACCCGCCCGCCAGCTTTTAACAAATCATCAACCAATAAAGTTAGTTCTGGATTTCTGCCATAATAAGACTCTAATAATTTATTTCCTTTTATTAAATTTGTTATTGGTGATGCGGGGGCAGATAAAACATTTTTTAATGCTTTTATCGGTTTGCCCTCTGAAAATTGTTGCACGCCTAATGCGACTCTTGAAGTTGCCGCGTCAATAGACGTAAATGCAAAGTGGAACGCACTAAGTCCTAATTGGACTTGATTCATTAGATTGCCACTTTGTCTCAATAACTCATAGCCCACTTTCCCCTTTAATCCGGGGCTTAAAAAATTATTTAATATTGTTCCGGCTTGTTCTGGCATCCAATATTCGCCTCTCTGGATGAACCCCTTTTCGCTCTCGGAGAACTGCATTACTCTGGCTATTTTATCATTAACTTTTATATATCCCTTTGGTGCTTTGTCCCCACTTTTAACAAATTGGACTAATTCATTCTCCTTAAATTTGCCCCATATATCTTTTGCCATAACGTATCTATTCATATCATTGACTCTTGCCAATACATTATCAACTGGATTTGTGCTTTTTAGTTTTAAGCCTAAATCAAGACCCTCTTTTATTGTGGGAATTTTTCTCTCTTTTAGAAATCCCTTAGACCCCTCTAACGGTCTTTTAGAATACGCTTTCGCAAACACATCTGCCGCCGATTCAGGATCGTCCCACAAGTGGGGAAAATAATTTTCAATGTATGCTTCGCTTCCGTTTCGTCTGACGACTTCGTTCCAAGTATTATCTAACAAACTGCGCATACTTAAAGCAAATGTTTTCTCTTCGGGAGTTCCTACTAATCTGCCCTTCTCGATTCCGTCCATATAATTGATGTTTTGTTCGTCTGTCTTTTCGCCGAAGACTTCTTGAGCTTTTTTGAATGACTGAAAGGCAACTTCTCTTTTTTGTGCGAACCGAGCATTTTCTTCCCGTATAATAGATGCCGTCTTCTGTGCGTTTTCACCCCTTGTTGTCGGTGCAAAAACTTTTTTTATTGCATCCGCCCCCTCGATTACTCCCTTAACTGCTTTCTGGAATGTGGGGATGACATCTTGTTCTACAAATTGAGATAATCCCGGAACAATATTAGAGTTTAATGGCTCGCCTCTAAACGTTTGTTCTCTCGCCGTTGACTCCCCGTTGCGAAGTTCATTTACTCTTTTATCATAATCTTCAAAACTGATATTGCCTTTGTTGTAGTCTTCGTTTAATTTCTTTTCTTCGGCTACTCTAAAGTTCTCAACGTCTTTCATCGAAACACTTTTTACTTCTTGCCCGACTTCTTGGCGTGGTGTAGCGCTATTGCTATCGCCTGTTTTCTCTGGTAACCCGCCTTGATTAGTTCCTTGATATTCTGGCTTACTACTTTCTGGGACGTTCCTTTGATTAATGGCATTTTCTGTCTTCCCTGCTTTTACCAAATCCTTTTGTGTTGCCCCCCCAATTCTTATTGTGGGTTTTGTTATGTCTTCATTGAGAACTTTTATGGGGGCAACTTTCTCTGGCAGACTCTTTGCAATAGCATTAAAACTTAATAAAGTCGCACCAAGTCTATTAACTTCATTTATACTCTGCGTAAGTTCGTTCTGCCCTTGTTCCGTAAGCAATGGTTCAAATATCTGAAATTCAGGTCGCCCCGTAGAGAGCAATCCCTGAACTGCTTGAGTAATAATTTTATGTTGTGTTTCTGGATTAACTACCTTATCAAATAATTTAGTCCCTTGTGTTACAGCCTCTGATGGTAAATTTAATACTGCATCAAAATTCAGCCCAGCCTGTTCGCCAAAGACACTTTTAACTCCTGTTGAAATCCCAGAAAAAAGCTGTGGTATTCCTGTTGCCGCAAAGATTCCCTGCACAATTCCCTGCCCCATATCCAATACGCCCGATATTGGGTTAGTCTGCAATTTATCTACGCCTGCGTCCCAGAGTTTACCCGGTGTTTCGTAAATATTTTTTAATTCCTCTAACCCAGAATATAAAACATCGGGAACCACAATTTTCCTTTGAGGTGCAACTTGACTTTCTACCTGAGCTTTATTTCTCGCAAGTATTTTTGGGTCTATCTGGTCTTGATTCTCACTTGGAGTATAAGGTATAGAATCAAACCAACTTCTTGCGTCAGGGGAAGACTTTTTTTTCTTCTTACCGCCTATCATTTGCCCAACAATTTATTTATAATTAATTGTGCGTCATTTGAATTTGTCTTTGCTTCTTGTCTGCTTAATATGAATCCCGAATATTCCTGCAAATTGTTCAAGTCAGTATCCGATAATTCCAATCCAAATTCTTTGTTGTGTTTCTTTATCTCTTGATTTAATTCATCTATAGTTAGCGCCCTGCCATATTTTTTCTCAATCTCCGAAACGTATTTTTCAAGTTTTGGGCCAAGCAAGTCGCTTCTTAGTTTCTTGTCGCCAACGTCATTATTTAGATATAATTTTGTCTTTTTCCCCTCTTTCACAAAAACATTCCCTCTCGCATCAATTCTTGTTGCTTCGGTTGGTTCTGTCGGCGCAGAGTCCACAACCGGTTCATATACGAACTCTTTTGACGGATCGGTAGAAAATTTATCTCTTAATTTTTTTACACGCTTTCCGTCAACGACTGTCTCTGCTATAAATTCATATCGGTCTTTGCCGAAAGAATCTCCTTTTTGTGTGGATGTATTCTCTGTGAAGGTTGGAGTTTCCCCTGGTTTGCTGGTATAAAATCCCTTTTCAGAAAAATGATATGTTGGTTCTTTAGATTTTTCTGTCGCTAAATCTGCCCGTTGTTTTGCAATATCGGCGTTAAATCCTTGTATCTCTAATTGTTTCTGTTGCAAGGATTGTGAGAAGCTATTCTGCCGTTCTTCCATCGCCATCTTTTCGTTGAATTGTCTCTGCTTTTCGTTGAGTTTTTTCTTTGCCATAAATCCCTGTAAGAATCCCTCGCCTAAACCCGTAAGCCCCGCAAGAACGGGATTAAATTTGTTCCCTAAGTCTGCCATATTATCCTCCATAGCTCCAATTACCGCTTGAATCTTTACGCCAGTTGCCTGTTCCGTAACCGCTTGATTGAGAATTTTTGTTCATATTAGCGTTCGCCGTAGCAATCGCACCCGAAGCAATAAGAGAAGTTCCTCCCGTAAATGGTGCGGCCACTATCCCCGCAATCTGCCCCAACGTAGAAGCGAAACCACCCCAATCAAACTTCTTGGAATCTTGATATTGCTGTTGCTGTAATTGATAACCCTGTTGGTATTGAGCGTTCTGCAATCCCATTCCTAAAAGACTGTTTGAAGCGCCTAAGTTTGCCTGAAACAAATCTTTGGTAGATTGCCCCGCATAGTCGGTGATTCTGCCCTCTGTCGCCCGTCTCTGCTCGTTAGCTATGGTAGAACTACCCGACATACTCAAGCCCATTGCCCTGTTTAATCCTAAAAGAGAGTTAAGAGAAGACTGCGAAGACAGAACTCCTTTCAGTTTGGAATAATAATCGGTGTAGTATTTAGAGTTCGGGTTTGACAATAAAGCCTGCTGGTCGTTTACGGCTTGTCCTGCTTTCTGTGCGTTAATCTCCGCACCCTTTATGGTGTTGCTCATAATCGGATACCACCCCTTTCCAGAACCCTCTCCTGTGTAATACTTATCTCCGTCTCGTATGTTCTGCGTCCAGTCTGCGATAGCCCCATTAGCGTAATAAGTCGGCTTTCCATAGGCTTGACTTGTTTGAGTTGAATATGTGCCTACTTGATTATTATAATCAGTTGCCATCTTATACCTCGTTATTCTTTATTTTTTTTAGCGTCAATTACTTAGTTAGAAACTTTTGTGATGTTTACGTTTACATAGGTTACATTAACGACATTTGAAGCGCCACCGAAACAACCAAGGTCAATAGTATTCGTAGCCGATAGAGCAACAAGAGCCGTTCCTGAAACATTGTAAGTTACTAAAGCAGTCGCCGTAACTTTCTGCCTCATTTTATTCAAAGGGCTTCCCGCAACATTTACCGTCCAATAATAATCTCCGTCATCTTCTGCGTTAAAACTTACAGAGTATTCAACCCGATACGTCCCGTCCTTTCCTGTGTCGATAGTAAGGTTATCGTTTGCCATTGATCCGATAACTCCCGAATAAGCCCCTACGGTTGCGTTTGTCCATTTGACATAATTAGTATTATCCGTTGTAATTGTTGACGCCCCGGTATTATCATAAAGCTCTCCGTAGGCGTAGGCAACTTTCGTGTTCATTTGGGTTTGGATTGCTGATGTTACTCCTTTTACATAAGACAATTCCGTAAGGCTTGGGTAAGTTCCAGTCGATAAAGTTCCAAGAGTATTTGTACCACTCCAATATGCGATTTGATTTGCCGTCCCCGTCCCTAAAGCAAAAGTCCCATTTGCATCCGGGAGATAAATAACTCTACTTGAAGACAGGGTAACATCACCCGAAATAGCGACATATTTATTTCCCGCAACTCCGTCATAAAAATATGCTGTCCCGATATAAGAACCGGGATAACCTATCTGCAAACCCTCTCTAAAATAATTGGCAGAGCCAGTGAATACATTTATTGTGTCTCGCCTCGCCACCGTAGTCGGCAATCTATAATTTGAAATCGTCCCGCTTAATTTACCCGCATCTATTGAAGCCAACCAAGTAGGATTTGAATAAGAACCTCCATCAATTAATAAAGTCCCGCTTGTATTCGGGAGAGTGGCATATCTCGAAGCGGTTAAATCGGCAGAGGAGATATGTTGAGTATAAGATGAATTTGCCCCATAGTAATAAGTTGCCCCGCTAATCGAGTTAGCAGTTCCTACATAAGAGTTGTTTGAATTATAAGTATTACTAAAATAACTATTAGCACTTCCGTCCCTCGATACGATAGTAGAAGCAGTTGCAACACTCGTATATGCTAATCCATTTTTTAATGTCTTTGAATTCGTTCCATCCCAAAGAGGAATATAACCATCGGTATTTGTTGCTGGAGAGATCGTTCCTCCTAATCCTGCTAAAGTATAGGTTGGAATGTTCAAAGTATTACTTGAAAATGTGGCCGATCCGCTTGAGCCTGTTGTTGTAAAAGTTGCTATCCTATTTGTATAGGCCGTATTCCAATTCGTAGAATCAGCAACAAGTTTGCTCGATCTTGCATACGCTAAATTGTATTGTCCAAGTTTGGCTAATGTAAAAGCAACTGTATTTGAATCTAAAATAGCTTTATTAGAATGCGTGTGAGTATTTGTGTAAGCCGTACCCCAATTCGTTTGCTCTGTCGTTGTAGGGATAACGTAACCCGCACTCAGGCTTAATGTTGCAGCACCTCCGATAACCTGTCGGGTATTGTCAAATTGCAGCCCCGTGATTGACTCGGTTAAATTGCCTGTGGTTAAAGCCGCTTGCTTACCGTTAAAGGTGTCCCAATCGGTTGTACTCAAGAATCCGGGTTGACTCGTTGAGGCTTTTTGTCCGTTAGTATAATCAAGCGAGATGTTTCCACTCGCAGAGTTAAAATCGTTTGTTGTAAAACTTGCAGCCCCTTTTGTCGTAGCATCCGCTACCGCATCGGCGATACTGAAAGCACCCGAACCATTATTATATGATAAAGGAGAACTTGCACTCAAGGAAGTAAGCGTTATTTTTGAAAGTATATCATATTGAGTTGCATATCCGGTGATTGCGAGTGAATCGGCCTTACCCACAAAGGAAAGCGAATCTTTCCCCGAAGATTTCAGGCGAGTGCCGTCAAAGAAAATATATTTTCCAGTCGTGAATGTAGTTGCGTTAGTTCCACCCCCCGCAATAGAGGTTAAGGCTAAAGTGCCTGAAACTATTGGAGCCGTCAAGGTTATGTTCCCGGTTACAGCCCCAGAAGCGAACTCGGTATAATATCCGAATGAGCTATTAAAAATCCTCACCGATCCGTTGACCGAACTATTCCCGAAATTTACTATCCCGTAATCAAACCAATTCACGTTCCCCGCAAATCTATTAGCCCCATAAAAATAAGTATCCTTCCGAAATGAAACCGAATCACGGAAACTATTTTTATTCGTGAATGAATTGCTCTTTGCGAGATATGGTATTTTAGTCGTGTCAATAACGGGCATCCATTTGAACGCTGCTAAAGTGGAGTCGTAAACCAAAGACTTAATCCCCGTCCCACTCGGAGCGTCAATAAATAAAGTCGAGTCAGCACTGAACTGATAAGGTATCTTCTTTGCCCCACCGCCCATTAAATTAACCGCATACCTCGCCGTGTCTTGAGCGATTGTACCGAAATTCGCCCAAGTATATTCGTTGGCAACCGAATCCCAAGCAAAGATATAATGATGATGCGGTTCTACAAGGCTTACGTTCTTGTCGTTTAGTTTCGCAAACTTCCCGTCTTTTAGCGAAAATTTATTATCCTGAAATTGTAACGTGCTATCCGTCCCAAGAACTATGGATGTTGTGTCGGGCTTTAACCCGATTTTTAATCTTGACTTAGTTAGCCAATAGGTACTCGGCGTAACTACCTGTGCGGAAAGATTAACGCAATATAATAAAATAAACAATAAAATCAAATTTTTCATACAGCTTCCTTAACTGCTTCTAATAATACTACGCCAGCTCCGGTTGAACCCGTGCCTGCAAGGACTATGTTTATGTCTGTGTTTGAAGCGTATTCCTTAAAAAACGGATAGTCAAAAGTATTCGCCTGCGTAATGTCGATAACATTATTTGCCAGCAAAGTGCTTCCGTCTGTAAAAGAAATCGTATTATCCGCACCGAATCCCGTTGTAATCGTGCCGAAGATATTCTTTAGTGTGTAACCCGAAGGTATCGTCCCTAACACAATCGTATCTGGAACGTCCGCAGACGTTATCGCATATTTGGCAACGTACAATAACGTGCTTTGATTAACCACTTGGAAGTCGGGGCGCTGTTTGCCTTTCGGTTGTAAAATATTAATACAGGTCGTGTACCACCCGTATTTCCCCTTAACCTCAAGATAGGTGCGCCTGTCGTCTCCCTCCATTACTCTTATGTCTCCACCTTTACCCGCCGAACCAAATCCCTCCGGTAATTGCGGTTGATTAACTGAATTTGAAAGAGCGTTCATATCCCTTGCAATTTCAGCTAAGACTTTATCAATCTTTGCGTCTCCGGTTCTGTATGTTTTTACGCTTTTCATAATTCCGCTAATCTTCTAAAAAGTATCTCAACCGAATAAACAATATTATTATAAGCCGTAGCTTCGGTTATCTTAAACTGAAATAATTTCCCCTGAACTATTGCCGTGAAAGAAGCCAACGAACCAGCCCTGTCTTTATCATAAGTCAACGCAGGGGCAGCAGTCAAGGCCGTCTTTTCGGAATTTAGTTCATAAAACTTTTTTAATCTAAACGGTTGCCCGAAATCAAATATCTTTGAGGTCCAGTAAAAGGCTCTCTTTGTAGCGCCCCCACCCAAAGGCTCAACTAAATTCGTTCCGTCTGAAACATAGACCTCTCCATTCTTACCGCTAAACGCACCAAAACCTGTTGTCGAAACCCCGCATACGGTAAACCCCGCAGTCGCACCCCATTTGTCCCATCTTCTTCTCCCAACGTGGAAAGCCCATACTTTGCTTTTACCGTTTGATGCCGCATAGTCGGGGGTTATAAATAAAACATAATTTTTTAATGCGTGGAAAACTACTATCGGAGTTAGGAATTGACTGCCCGAAGTGTAGTTCTTTGAAAAACCACTCCAGTCATAAGTAGAAGTAACTGCGGTTCTAACCGCATCCCCTATCGGGATTATCTTCTCACCATCGTGCCAATAAGAATTTTTATAATCGTTCCAGAACATCCCGTAGTCAGTTATCACAATGCTTCTCTGCGAAAGACACCCTATTCCCTCTGTTATATCTTCGATATACATTCCATCAGGATTTATCCTATAAATATGGTTCTCGTCAAAAGCCCATATCTTCCCGTTGAAAGCCTTTAATGCTGTGGGAACGGTGGGGAGTCTTAAAAGATCATTCGTCCAGTCGAACATATCATATCTATACTGCTTCGACCTGAACATAATCATTGAAGCATCGGGGAGTCCTGTTTTCTCACATCCCGCTACAAAGTGAAAAGCATTAAGGTCTGTATTTAGCGTATAGTAAACATCTGAACTTTTTAGTGTTTCAGGCATACCCGATTGTTCTTCGTAGCTTGAAAGAACATCTGTATTGTTGTCTGCGTAGGTGATTGTTTTGTCTCCGCCAGAATCAGCCCAAGACTGATTAGCCGAAGCCCTGTCAACGTAAGCCACGGCAGTCGTAGCGTCAAAAGCCTGTTGCAATCTCCACAAAGTCGTGGGCAATCCAGTAGAAGAATCGGCTTCTCTCCGATATAATTTTACACCCGTTACCCTTGAGTTTAACGAAGCTACTGTCTTTAGAGTAATCGTTACCGTAACATAATCATAGTCTTCCCCAGCTATTGCAATGGAATAACTCTGATAACCACTTCCCATAGGACTCTCTTGGAATCCATCGTAAATAAACGATACATTATAGTGGTAAATTTTTGTCGCATCAAACGGAGTCGTGCCGGCGTGTTTTGTAAAGCCAATCGTATAATCAGTTGTCTGGACTGGAATACTAATAACCGCACTTAAAGATTTCCACCCCAAAATGCTTCCCGCTCCAAATTGCTTGTAATCGCAATACCCCGTCCAATTAGGAGCTACCGGAGTCGGGTTAGACGTAGATGTTACATTAGCAACGTGAACTTCCTCGTTGTGGCTTACCATTGAAGTCGCTATACAGGCTACGGGAGTTATACCCTCTGCCTTAGTGCCGTAGAAATCTTTTACCACCTGTATATTAGCCGCTGTTACATTGACTAAGTTCCAAGTATTATCCTGTCGCTTAATCCACTCGAATAATCTGCTTGCCGTAGCGTAGGTGTTAGATGTTGTCGCCGAAGCGGGAATTGCCATTAGCTTTCCCTCTGCGGCATCGCCATCAATATTATCTGAATCGACTGCGGCGTTATCTGGAATATCCTCTGCATCAGCACGGCTGATAATCCCGCCAAAATCCGTTATAGCAAATCTTTCTTTTGACATTAGAATTGGTCTGCCTTAGTTTTAGAATCCAACAAACTCTTTTCAATGTTAGCTAATTTCTTAGCCTTGATTACATACTCTTTATACTTAGCTTCGTTGTATTGAACCGAGTTAAAATCTTTTACCTGTGCCGTTGAACCATCGGAGAAAGTCTTGGCTATCACAGGGAAGCGTGAATAGAGTCTTGCAAGTTCTCCGTGTATTAATCCATCGTGCAACTGATCTGGAATTGCCGGACTCGCAGATAATGTCCCTGAAACCAAAGTCGCCGGAACGTAACTATAATAAAATCTTATTGTCGAAATCCCGCTCGGAATCTCTGTTATTGTCTGTCCGTAATAATCATAAAACGTAATTGTTCCGTTTGGCTTTATGTCCATTTTCAGAGTATCTTCGCCCTCTAAAAATTTACTATTGGCGTCAAGAAAATCTACTCTTAATATTTTGTCCAAATCGGAGAACTCTGTCAACAACGTATAAGTAACCGTTGCCGCTACGATAGTCAGGTCGCCGGACTTTTTTAAGATTTCTGTTTCAATGCAGAAGTCTTTTTGAATTTCGTTCAAGTCTTCTACTATCTCAGCTATCTTGACTTGGGGAAACTCTCTTTGTATTCTTTCGCAGATTCTTTGTAGTATCATTTATGCCGTCCAAAAATATTCTACTGCTATCGACCCACTCGAAGAAGCAATCGTGTATGTTTGCGATATTGCCGCATCAGAGAATGGTATTATTATTGCTTGACCGGGGCCAAGATGCGTAATTACTGCCGCACCGATTACAATTTCAACAGAGGAGGAAGTTGCAGCACCAAGAGCCGTGCCGTTTAGAGTAAATCCCGTGTTCTTAAAATAAACAAACTTTGCGCTAGTTACTTCTATCGTAGACACGCTGTCAGCGTCAACATAAGTTGGAACTCCCGCAGTAAAACCTATAGTCGATCCCCAAGTAACCGTTGTGCTTCCGCTTCCGGCTACCGTACGCCCAACGTCTTTTGCTATTACATCGGTGCTATTCATTTCTGCGTTTGTCGCCGTGTAAATCGGCGTTGCGCTAACTGAAAATTCTACTCTGCTTGCCATTATATTCGCCCTCTTAAATAATCCTCAAATTCTTTCTTAGCACCCTGTAAAATAATATTGTAGTGATTTATCTGTGCCGTGTATTTCTGCTGGTCTAAATTATACTTGGTCGAAGCGTTCTGCACTTCGGATGAATAAGATTGTAACTGCCCAAGATATTTTTCCAATTTATCTTTATATAAAGCTATTGAAGCATTTAATGTCTGCGCTTCATTTTGAAGATTTAAGTCAGTAGTCTTGTTAGCGCTTAACATTAGGCGTTCTTGGTCTAACTCGGATTGTCTGATTGCTTTCTTAACCGTTGATTGATATTCAGCGTCCTCTTTCTGGAAATCATTTAATTCATTCTGAATATCTAACTGATATTGATTTAATTCGGTTTGTCTTAACGTAATCCACTTGTCGAGATTCGTTTTATACTGCTGGACTTCTTTATTTACGGATAATTGGAACAAC
>Ga0268284_1000248_pt1 | contig 44828 bp, 44 predicted proteins | sample saktaG_14_FD_190137 | JGI IMG/M metagenome (GOLD analysis project Ga0268284, IMG submission 190137) | Saline water microbial communities from Sakinaw Lake, British Columbia, Canada - sak_2013_06_06_40m | ecosystem: Environmental > Aquatic > Non-marine Saline and Alkaline > Saline ...
GTCAGGGTGTGGGTAATTTGGCGGGCGTGCGGGGATCGAAATGGGCGCGAATGCCGCCGGTAAGCGTTGAAACCTGAAAGCCGTTTTGCGCCAGGATGCGGGCGGCAAAATAGGCGGACTTGCCCAGGGCGCAGACGGTCACCACCGGACGACTGTGGTCCAACTCGCCGAGGCGCTGGCGTAGGGCTGCGAGCGGGATATTCACCGAACTCACCTGTGTTAGAGGATGCGCCTGCACCAGTGCGGCAGAACGGGTGTCAACCACCTGCACCAGCGGATCGTCGGGGATGGAATCAATGGGAGTCACGAGACCATCGCGGGCATTGCACGCGGTGAAAGCAGCCAGATTGACGATGTCCTTGGCAGCACCGAATGGCGGAGCGTAGGCCAGTTCCAGTTGTGCTAGATCATCAATGGTCAAACCGCCCATGATGGCCGTGGCCATCACGTCCAGACGCTTGTCCACCCCAAGGAAACCCGTGACTTGCGCACCGAGTACGCGGCCGGTTTCCGGATCCCAGAGCAATTTGAGCAGCAGCGGCCTCGCGCCAGGATAGTAACCGGCGTGATGGTTGTCGTTGACGGTGACGCTGCGATACTCACAGCCTGCGGCAAGAAGGCGTTTTTCCGACCATCCGGTCAACCCTGCGGCAACATCGAAGGCTCGCACAATGGCGGTTCCCAGCGCGCCCGGGTATGGTTTGGTTTGTTCGGGATGGAAAATGTGATCGGCCGCCAGCCGGCCCTGACGATTGGCAGGGCCGCCCAAGGGAACTGCGGTCGCATCTCCACTCACAAAGTCTTTGATCTCAATGGCGTCGCCGGCGGCATAGATGTCGGGATCGCTGGTCTGCATGAATGGATTGACCCGGATGTGGCCCCGCAGACCAAGTTCCAGTCCGGCATCACGAGCAAGCGCGGCGTCGGGGCGCACGCCGATGCTCAACACCACCAGGTCGGCTTCCAGTGTGCGCCCGGAGTTGAGGCGGCAAGTCAGCGCGGTTTCGCCGACAAACCCCGCGATGCCATCGCCGAGGATGAGTTCGACGCCGTGGCGGTGAAGTTCGTCCTCCATCAGACGCGTCATCGGTCCGTCAAGCGGCGGCAACACTTGATCTAGGAGTTCGACCAACATAACTTGTTTGCCCAGCCTCACGAATTGCTCGGCCATTTCCAGGCCGATGAAACCCGCGCCGATCACGGTTACGCGCCGGGCGCTGGCGGCGGCGGCCTTGATGCGATCCATGTCTTGCAATGAGCGCAGGGTAAACAGGCGGGGATCATCAATGCCCGGCAGGTCGGGACGCAACGGCACGGCGCCGGGTGCAAGCAACAATTTGTCATAGGGCAGCCACTCGGTGGTGCCGGCGGCAATTTCGCGCAGTTGCACACGCTTGCCCGTACGGTCAATGGCAATGGCTTCGGTGCTGGTGCGCACGTCGATAGCCAGCATGGCCTTGAGCGTCTGCGGGGTCTGCACGGCAAGCGCATCGCGCTGCTTGATTTCTCCACCAATGAAATAGGGCAGACCGCAGTTGGCGAAGGAAACATCAGGGCCGCGCTCTATCAATGTAATTTGGGCGGATTCGTCGAGCCGCCTGGCGCGGGCGGCGCAGGAAGCCCCGGCGGCCACGCCGCCAACAATCACCAATCGTTTTCCGTTTGTGAGATTCATAACGTTGGCAAGATAGAGCCTCAGATCGGAGAAAGGTTACAAACCTTGTGCGACCTGGGAAATTCGCGGCATGATCATCAGAAATCCCCGATGTGCGCGGTCAGCGAGTCGCCAGACTAATCACTTCGTTGAGAATTTTTCCTGCCACTTTGCGCGCAATGCTTCGTGCAATTGCTCCCGAAACCTGACGGGCAGTTCATACGGCTGGTCATTCTTGTAGAGCGTGATGGTCTGGCGGATGTTGTCCACGACGACCTGGCACGGGTTGCAGCCTGCCATGTGCTGCTCGAATTCCTCGCAGATGGACGGGTCAATCGTGCCGTCCACGTAGTCGTTGAGCATTGCCAGCATTTCTTCGCACTTCATATCGCGTGGGTAGTTGGATTGAGCCGTGAGCGGCAAAAAAGTTACAGAGTGAATGGTGATAATTTCAAAGCGGGGTTCGTTGCCCTTGGAAACGTGGGATGAAATGCGGAACATCGCGGGCATCAGCCATGATGATGTGCCTGTTTGATGCGCGATGCAGGGTCGCCGAATGAGCTCGTGAGGCGTTCGCGCAGTTGCAGCCGGGCTCGCAGCAGGCGCACCTTCACATTGGCTTCGCTCAAGCTGAGCGCGGCAGCGGTTTCGGTGACGGACAAGCCCTCCACGTCGCGCAGCAGGAAAACGATCCGGTGTTTCTCGTCCAATTGGGCGAGCGCCTCTTCAATCAAACTGCGGGTCTCGTTCCTGGCCACCAATTCGTCCGGCGACTGGCTCCAATCGGCAATGTATTCCGGGTGGGGAATCGACTCGTCGTTTTCCGTGCTTTCGGTCGCCGCTTCCAAGGACACGGTTTCCAGGCCGTCGCGCTTGCGGATGACTTTGAGCGCCGCGTGAGTGGCAATCCGCATCAGCCAGGTCGCAAATCCCGCCTCGCCACGAAACCCGTCCAGATGCTCCAGCGCGCTCAGGAACGTTTGTTGGGTCACGTCCTCGGCATCCTGCTCATGCCGCAGCATCCGCAGCGCCAGGGAGTACACCCGCTTCTCGTGGCGATTGGCCAAGCTCTCGAAGGCAAGCAACTCCCCCGCTTTGGCGCGAACCACCAACTCGTCGTCTGTCGTTTCCGGGGCCATGAGATCCGTCATAAAAATTGTCCGTCTGAACCATCACCCATGGAGCCACACCTTTCAGATGGACAAGCACGGGCGGGGCTGGTCGGGGGGAATCTTGCATGAAACTGCGGTTGCCGCAATCAAAGTTGCCCCGACACCAATGTTTCCGCATGCTGCGATAGCGGTGGTTCGGCGTGGCGATCGGTGCGTTTTTCAAAGTGTTATTGCGGTTGCTTTAGGCGGTCAGTGTGATCAAGGCGAATCACGCGGACGACGAGTTCTTGTGATGCAAGGACAGCACTGGTCTGCCAGTCGAGTATGGTTCGACCCCGATAGTTAAGGATGGCACCAAGGCGGGTTACACCCCATAGAACAAACACCGCCTGGTGCGTAGCTTTTGGCACATGAAAGCCACGTTATTGTTGTCGCTGTGTTTGTTCCCATTGGTCGCCTCAGTCGTTTCCTGTAGGGAAAAGGGGCCGGCGGAAAAGGCCGGTGAGAGTGTCGACAAAGCGGTCGAAAAAGTGAAAGACACCGTCGACCCGAAAGGTCCTCTTGAGAAAACCGGCGAAAAGGTGGATAAGGCATTGGATAAATGATTTGAACACGCAAATGGTGTCGCCTCAATGCCGTAAGGGCCGGAGATATTAACATAGCTCATGTAGACCCTAGCAACACCATACGCCGAACAGGTTTGTGACCGTCCTGTCCCGATTTTGGGACACAGCCACATCGGTTGATTGCACCCGCCGACCTACTGTCAAACCCGCGGTCGAATAATCTGTTAACCTTTTGAGCCGCGAAGGCCGCCCATGAAATAGATGACGAGGAAGATTAGCAAAATCAGCCCAAGGCCGCTGCCACCGATGACAGGACCACCAAAGTAAAAGCCTCCGCCGCCGAAAAGGAGAAGCAAGACAATCAATAGTAATAATATATTCATGGCGTTAAGATAACACACCGCTGCCCGTTTCCTATGGGGTATTAACCCCACAGAGCAGGCTTTGGGAAGATGGTGTGTTTGCCCTTCATTCCAACCACCCTCCGGAAAATCCCGCCCGACGCAAACCCGTGACCAAATACGGGCATTGCCGCATCAGTGCCCACAGGAATCCTGAGCGATGGTTCTCGATCATGAGCACAATCGGTCCCTGGTTGATGCCGAAGTGATACGGCGAAACCCAGCCGAATTCGCGTTTCGGTTGCGCCGGGAACGTCGGATTGAATGTCGCCTTGTAGCCGTACCGTTGTGGTTCCTTCAACCGCATGTGCTCGAAGTTCCGGATCGTCGGCATGACGATCTCCGGCGCGAAGGGCAGAGACGCAACCACCGCCCAAGGAGCTAGAGTGCCGTCGTCGGGACCGAAGGGCACGCCACGAGCGATGTAATCGTAAAACCTGCGTTCGACTCCTTCCACCATAACCGTGCGCGGACCCGGACCGTCGCTCGAGGTGATCCCCCAACAGCATTCGTCATAGTGCTCGAACCTGCGCGGATTGCGAATCGCGTATTGTTGCTGCACGTAAGTGGCGCGACGACTGTTCTCGAAATAGTCCGAATCATGCTGTCGCATGAACTCATCGCGAATGCCGCGGAAGTCGATCCACACATGCGACAATTGATGAATGAATAAGGGTCCGGCATAGAGAAACTCGATACCGTAAATCTTTTTCCAACGGTAGGTCGAAGACCATGCCCGATAGCTTTCTTGCGGCAGCGGATGACTCGGTGAGCCCAGGCCAAGCAAATAGATGATCAGTGCTTCGTCGTAACCGCACCAGCGGTAGCGCAGAAAGCCCTTCTCAGGCGTCCAACCGTGGCTCACCGTCGCCCCCCCGTTCTGCATCCATTGCCAATCAGCCTTGCGGTACAGGGAGTCCGCCAATCGCCGGATCTCGTCTTCTTCAGCATTTGGCCTCTGGAAGTAGGCGGCAGCGGACAGCATGCCGGCCAGTAGAAAGGCAGTATCCACGCTCGACAACTCGGAGCGCCATGCGCGCAGACCGGTCTTCATGTCGAGGAAGTGATAGTAAAAGCCATTGTGGCCGGTAGCATCATTCTCAGGACCGTGAGGCGTGTTGGTGAAAAAACGAAGTGTCACCAGCGTTCTTTGCACCGCATCATCCCGTGTGATGAAGCCGTGTTCGACGCCAACCGGATAGCCCGCGAGAGCTAGTCCTATGGCGGCTATGCTGGCCGGCCATCCTTGCCGCGACTTGTCTGGCACAAGGCCGTTGATTGGGCTGGACTCGTGGACGAAATAGTCGAACGACTCCCGCTGGAGCGCGTCCAGCATCTCGTCATTGCTGGCAGGGAGATTCGGGTAATTGACCAAGGTTCAAACTACGCCTGCGGAGAGGACGTCGCTATGGGGCGAAGCCCCACCATGGGCACCAGCCAATTTTCCCGCGTTTATCCGCGATCCGATTTGAGTCGGGGTTCCGGCGAGTTGGTGCCAACCAGCCTCGATCCAGTGCCATCGACAGCGAGGGTTTCACGGGGTCACGTCGCAAAATCCGGGATTCGACTGGAAAACGCCGGAAATCGCGTTTGAGTAACCGCATGCCTCATCGCCGCTTGCTTGCAATTTTGGTCGCGCTTTTTTCCACGCTGGCCCAAGCAGCCGATGATCATCCGCTCGAATCGCCGCAAATCGTGAATTACCGCCGGGTGATCTTCCGGCTTAAAGCGCCAAAGGCAAAAACCGTCATGCTGAAGGGAATTCGCCGCACGCAGGAGGAAATGACCCGCAGGCGGGGCGGTGTCTGGTCGGTCACCATCGACCATCTGGATCCGGGCATCTACGAATACTGCTTCATCGTCGATGGCCAGCCGATGATCGACCCGTCCAATCCTGAAGTGAGATCCGGGACGAATCCCGACCGGAGTTTGCTCGAAATTTCCACGGATACTCCTTTGTTTTACCAGTGGAAAAACGTCCCGCATGGAACCGTCCACATGCACAGTTATTTTTCCGATTCGCTCCAACGCCGGCGGCGGTTGCGTATTTACACGCCGCCAGGCTATGAGATGAACGCAAATCACCGCTATCCGGCACTCTATCTGTTTCATGGCACCGGTGACACGGAAGCCACTTGGACGGATTTCGGCCGCGCCCATCTCATTCTCGACAACCTCATCGCAGCGGGCAAAGCCGTTCCCATGTTGCTAGTCATGCCCGACGGACACGCCGACCTCGATGAGGAAGAGGGCGACCACAAGGCCAACTTTCTCAAATTCGAGGCGGACCTGCTCGGTTCGGTGCTGCCATTGGTGGATGCCACCTATCGGACCATCGCAACTTCCGAGGGCAGGGCCATCAACGGCCTCTCGCTGGGTGGCATGCAAGCGCTCGACATCGGAATCAATCATCCCGACCTGTTCGCCTACATCGGCGGCATGAGCGCCTATGTACCCATGGCGGATGACCTCCTGGCCAAAGGATTCGCAAACAAGCACTTCAACGACGAGATCAAGCTGTTATGGATCTCAATCGGCAAGGATGACTTCCTGTTCAAGGATGCCGAGGCATTCCATTCCCTCCTGAACAAACACGGCATCCACTCACAATGGACGGTCACCAAGGGCGAGCACGAATGGACGGTTTGGCGCGGATACCTGAGGGACTTCGCACCTTTGCTGTTCCGCCAGGACAATGTGGAGAATCCGCCCGTAAAAACGCCTAATTGACGCTCTTGGATGGTTCACAGGATGGCATTGAAAAAATAATGCAAAGCACGGATCAGAGACCGGGAGAATGTGGGGGAGTAGCGTTGATTCCTTAACCCGCCTCAGCGGTTCACAGCAGCCATGCTGCTTTCCGGGTAACGGGAACCGGCGGTGATTCCAACCGGAGCGGCTTGATTGAGTTCCGCCAGGTCACCGTCGGTCAGTTCTATTTCCAGGGCCGCCGCGTTTTCCTCCAGATAAATGCGCCGCTTGGTTCCTGGAATAGGTGCCAGGTCGTCGCTCTGCGCCAGCACCCACGCCAACGCCAGTTGCGCCGGCTTGCATTTCTTCCTTTGTGCCATCGCTTCGAGGCTGCGAACGATAGACAGATTTTGCGCGAAGTTTTCCCCTTGGAAGCGCGGGCCGTGCCGCCGCCAGTCGTCGGCCGCAAGGTCGTCGATCTTCCGGATCTTGCCGGTGAGGAAGCCACGGCCTAACGGACTGTAGGGCACAAAGCCAATCCCCAACTCCCTGCAGGTGCCTAGGATTTCCACCTCCACGTCGCGGCACCACAACGAGTATTCGGTCTGCAAGGCGCTGATCGGATGAACCTTGGCGGCGCGGCGGATCGTGGCCGGGGCTGCCTCTGACAGGCCAAGGTAACGTACCTTGCCGGCCCGCACCAATTCACCCATCGCGCCGACGGTTTCCTCTATGGGCACGTTGGGATCCACGCGGTGCTGGAAGTAAAGATCGATCTGTTCAACCCCGAGTCGTAGCAAGCTCGCGTCACAGCACTCGCGGACGTATTCGGGCCGGCCGTTGACGCCCAGGAAATTTCCCTGTTCATCGCGGACATTGCCGAACTTGGTGGCGAGCACCACCTCGTCACGACGGCGCCTGATAGCCTGACCGACGAGTCGTTCATTTTCACCGCAGCCATACATGTCGGCGGTGTCGAGAAAGTTGACGCCCAAGTCGAGGGCACGATGAATGGTGGCGGTGGACTCCCGGTCGTCACGTGCTCCGTAAAATTCCGACATGCCCATGCAGCCCAACCCGATGGCCGACACGGTAAGTCCTTGATTTCCAAGTGTTATTTGTTTCATAGGCGAATCTATTGTCTCGGAAACGGATGCACAGGGCGGGGCGCGGGGTCAATTGGAAAGTGGTCAGGGGAGCGGGCTGAGTAATCAAAGGTTTTCAGCACCGGTGATTTCCGCGCAAGACTTGAAGAACGCCCGCTTGCGGTCGGAACTGATACCCCAATTCACCGGCGGCGACTGATACCCGGCCTCCGAACCCTCACCCTTCCGGCGATAGTCGAACCAACCCCACGACACGTGCTCGGCAACGGCGGCGGTGAAGTTGTTCGCGGGTTGCTCGAAGTTCTCGTGGTCGTCTTCATTGATCAAAACCGGCATCGGTTTGAAGGACGGCACAGCGCGAGTCTTCTGGATCAACTCCGTGATGGCTTGCGGTTTGCCCGCACCGTTGCCGTGAATCAGCAGGAAGTCGGATGCCGCGACAATGTTAGACGTTGGCACAACACACCCGCCGAATGAAGTTCCCACGAGCAACGTGTGTCCATCGTCGGCTTTCGTGGCGCGCACCCGCTGGATGAGTTCCCCAACCCGCTCCGGCCGCAGAATCGGCGGCTTGTAGCCGGGATTGGTCTCGTTGTTGATTTCCACCAGCACATTGCGCCAACCGCCTTGCAGCAACCACCGCGTGGCTTCGTCCGTCCCTCGGATGACCGCTGCGTCGTCTGCGAAACGAGGCGATTGTCCGAAATAGAAATAGCCGACGATGACCGTCATTCCCTGCTCATCCGGCATCAAGCACACGCCGCATCCGCTCCGCAAACTCCGGACGCAGCCCGCCATCGGCAGTGAAGGCCCCGCTCTCCCATGGCTGTTTTGCCGAATAGCCCTCCGGCGAGCCGCCTTGGAAATTCACCGTGAACGCGAGCAGTCCGTGTCGCTTCCACTCCGGCATGGCCGCGATGAATTCGCGCACGTTGCGCTCCGCATCCCACTTTCCGGTATCCGCGTAGGCCCAGCGCGTCGCCGTTTCGGAGTTGATGTCATCAAAGGTCGCCTGCACCATCCGCGAGTTGAGCAGCAACCCTTCAATGCGGTGACCCTTCCAGGAGCGGCCGGCATAGGTGGGTTGGCCGTTGATGTGAAAGTCCTCACCGACGATGCTGACCCGGGTCTTTCCCGGCGTCGCGGCGGCGCTGATGGCGGGCAGAATCACAGCGAGCAGCAGTTGCAATGCGGAGGAGTTGAATGACCTCATGGCTGTAACAGCGATTTTGATAGGGGAGCTTCTTCAAACCGGGATATTCGCCGCCATGGAGCTTGCCTGCTTCGACGGCGCAATGTTGCGGGATCGTGGCGGCAATCCCGTGATCTCATGGCTTTGGGGCGACCTTGTCGATGGGCTTTCCAGCCTGCTGCCATGCAGCGATACCGCCTGCAAGATTGCGGACCTCGGTAAATCCGAGTTTGACGAGGGCGGCGGCGGCTTCCGCGCTGCGTCCTCCGCTGAGGCAGTATACCAGAACAGGTTTGCGCGGATCGAGTTCCTTCGCCGCACGGACACTGAAATCCTTGTCGGTCCAGGGGATTAGGATGGCCTTGGCCAGATGCCCCCCGGCGAATTCCTCCTTGGTGCGCACGTCCAAGACCTGCGCCTTCGGTGTGGCAGCCAACCACGTGTCTGCCTGTGCTGGAGACACGGTGGCGGGCTCCGCCGCTGAGACCATCACGATACCCGCGATGCACATGGAAAATACCGCTGCAAGTTGCTTCATGCCCGAAGCATGGATTGCAAACGACCCCGCATCAAGTATTCCCGCACGATGTTGCATGGGCTGCCTGCGGCTCAGGGCCGATTTTCGTCGGCATCGACCAAATCGACGAAGCTCTTAACGTCATCGTAATTTCAGGCTAGGGTGATTGCTGGAAATCGCATTACCGAGTGAAAGCCGTGGCAAGGACCGGTGGCCGGACCGGATGGGAGGGGGTGATCCTGAGATTCAGTAAATTCGATCAAACCCACGGATTTTCCTTGGGGCGGCGCCAGGGCTGACTAGGATGATGCCTGAAGACTTGAAGCCATGCCAACGATTTGACTTCCAGATTCTCCTTTGCAACCTCCCGGCAGGGCGCTGCTGGTTGCCGCCAGTCTTGTCATCCCCTGCGCCGCTAAAGTGAACTTTTAACTGAGAACCGAAATTCCATGTTGTTCAAATTGCCTACCGATAAAACCGTTAGTGAAGCTGCGGATGCCTTGCATGCCGCCGTCCAAGCCAATCACTTTGGCGTCATGCAGGTTCACAACCTCAAAGAGACCATGGCGAAGAAAGGCGTGGAGTTCTCCCGCGAATGTCTCATCTTCGAGGTGTGTCAACCTCAACATGCGAAGAAGGTGCTCGATGAAGACATGAGTGTCTCCACCGCGCTGCCATGCCGGATCTCCATTTACGAAGAGGGCGGTAAAACCATTCTAGCTACACTGAAGCCAACCACACTTCTGGCGATGTTCAACATGCCCCAATTGAAAGGGGTGGCGCAGGAAGTTGAGGACACGCTTGTCAAAATCATGAAGGAGACGGTGTGAGCTGATTGGCAGTAATTCAGTGATGATGATAGCCGATGAGCAAGATAGCACCAATCTCACGATGAAAATACGAACCATAATCTTCTTAGTTGCTGGTGCCGTGATCGGTTATGCGGGATACTATTTTGTCGGGTGTTCCACAGGTGCCTGCCCCCTCACGGCCAATCCGTGGATCAGCACCCTGATCGGCATTGTCTTCGGCGGGGTGGTATCGCGGATTTGACTCGCTACGTTCGTTCTATTGGCGGACAGGGCCGGTATCGCACCCATTATTTCCCGCTCCAACCACCGCCGAGGGCTTTGGCCAGCGCGGCGAGAGTGATACGTTGTTGGGCGTCCACCTGGTCGAGGACGAGTTGGACCCGCAGCACGGTTCGGCCGGCATCGACCACTTCGAGATAACTGCTCAGGCCCTTGTCATAGCGTTCCTGCGAAAGGTGCTGGGTTTCCCTGGAGCTGGAGAGGGCATGGTCAAGCGCGATGCGCGAGGTAGCCAGACCTTTGAGATCGACCAGTGCGTCCTCCACTTCGCGCAGGGCGACGAGCAGGGTATTGCGGTAGTTGGCAAGGGCTTCGTCCCTGCGACTGATCGACGCCTGATAGTTCGCCTTGTTCGTTCCACCATCGAAAATCGGCGCGGCCACGCCCGCACCCAGGGCCAGCACCCGGTTTTCCCAATTGAGGAAACTTTTCACGTCGATGGATTCGAAGCCCGCGCCCGTGCTGAGGCTGAAGTTTGGATAGAACGCGGCCTCCGCCACCCCGATGCGGGCATTGGCGGCGCGGAGGTTTTGTTCCGCGGCTCTAACATCCGGACGGCGGTTGAGAACCTCGGCGGGCAGTCCGGCGCGGATGACAGGCAGTACGCCGGTCAAGGCGCGGTTGGAGACCGAGAAATTCGAGGGTTGGGTGCCGCACAGCACGGCCAGCGCGTGTTCCGCCGCGCCGCGTTGGCGCTCGACAGCGGCGAGGTCATTGCGGGCGAGTTCCAATTCGGTGCGGGCTTGGCTGGACGACAGCCCGTCGATTATGCCGGCGTCGGTTTTGCTTTGCTGGAGATTCAGGGTGTTTTGGCGGCTCTGGATCGTCTCCGTGAGCACGATTTGCTGGCTATCGAGGCCGCGCAGCAGAAAATACTGGCGGGCGACTTCGGTGGCCACCCCGAGACGCTGGGAATCCAGCAACGCTTCGCTAGCGGCGGCTTGAGCGCTGGACGCTTCGATCAGGCGCTTGTTGCGACCCCAGAGGTCGGGATCGTACGCGAGATCGAAGGTGCCGCGGTAGCGTTGGCTTTCAAGATCGATGGCAAATCCCGGTGGCATGTTGCGGGTGGCGGTCCCTTCGGAGACGCGTGAAATGCCCGCCGAGCCATTCAGGTTGAGGGTGGGAAACATTTTCGCTCGGTCCACGCCAACGAGAGCGCGGGCGGTTTCAACTCGTGCCTTGGCGGCTGCCAGGTCGTTGTTAGCTGCCAGAGCGCGGTCAACCAGGCGCGTCAGTTCTTGGTCGTTGAAGAGCCTCCACCATGTGTCGGGCAGGCGCGTCCCGGACGTGGCGCGAGTTTCCTTCCAATGGGTGCCTCCGCTGGAATCAGGCAGTTTGAAATCCGGTCCAAGCATGCACGATCCGAGGACCATGGCGGTGGGAAGAATCAATAGACGAGGTATCATGGTGTTGATAAAATGAAACAATTGGATGGTGGGACAATTCCGCTCTGGGACTACCGTCTGTCCACCGACATGAACTGCTCTAGCAAGCGTGACACGGACTAAAAGCGAGATTTTACATACCCGCTGGAATCAAGGTTCGGAGTTTTCGCCACTCCTTAACTCACGGCGGTGATTGAAGGCATAGTAGAGGATAGGCACCGCCATGCGGCTGATGAGCAGGCTGGCGACTTCACCGGCCATCAGGGCGATGGCGAGGCCTTGGAAGATCGGATCCGCCAGAATGACCGCAGCACCGACGATGACCGCCATCGCGGTGAGCAGCATCGGGCGGAAGCGGACGGCGCCGGCGTCGATGACCGCTTCGCTCAGGGCCATGCCTTCGCGCAGCCGCAGTTCAATGAAGTCCACCAGAATAATGGAGTTTCTAACGACAATGCCACCGCCGGCCATGAAGCCGATCATGCTGGTGGCGCTGAAGAATGCACCCATCAGTCCGTGGGCGGGCAGGATACCGATGAGCGAGAACGGGATGGCAATCATGACGATGGCCGGAGTGATGAAACTGCGGAACCAGCCGACCATGAGCACGTAAATCAAAATCAAACAGGCGGCAAAGGCACTGCCGAGATCCCGGAAGACCTCAATGGTGATATGCCATTCGCCATCCCATTTCATGGATGGTTCGGCGTCGGAAAATGGCATGCTGGCATTGTGAATCTTCAACTCCGCGCCGCTGCCACCGAACTCCCGGGTGTCGAGGGCTTTCAAAGCCTTGTTCATGCCAAGGATCGCGTAAACCGGACTTTCCACGATGCCGGCGACATCGCCGATGACATAAGTCACAGGCATCAGGTTTTTGTGATAGAGGCTCTTTTCCACAATGCCGTGCTCGATCTTCACGAGTTCGCGCAATGGCACAAGCGGCGCGGCGGAGCCACCCGGTTCGGGCAGGGCATTGGCATCGCCCGAACGCACACGCAACGCTAACAGCTCGTCGGTGGTGGTCTTGGAGGAGCGCGGGATTTCAAGGCGGATACCGACATCTTCCTTTTCCGCGGGTTGATGGAGGAGATCGACCGTCTCTCCATCCACAGCGATCTTGAGGGTCTGGGAAATGGTGGCGGCGCTGATGCCGTGGAGGGCGGCCTTTTCCTTGTCGATGACAAAGCGGTCCTTTTGTTGATCCGCCTCATGATACCAATCGACATCCACCACGCCGGGAGTTTGCTTGAAAATGGTTTTAACTTTGTCCGCCAGCTTGAGTCGGGACTCCTCGTTAGGTCCGTAGATTTCTGCGACGAGGGTTTGGAGGACCGGCGGGCCAGGTGGCACTTCGGCAATCGCCACCCGCGCCTGGTATCGCTCGGCAATGGCGGCGATCCGCGGACGGATTCGTTTGGCGATGTCGTGGCTTTGGGCAGAACGGTCGTGTTTGGAAACCAGGTTGACCTGAATGTCTGCGATATTGGCCCCGCGCCGCATGAAATAGTGACGCACCAGTCCGCTGAAATTGAAGGGCGAGGCCACGCCAGCATAAATCTGCCAGTTGGTGACTTCCGGTTCGTCGCGGATGGAGGCCCCCATCTCGCGGGCGACGGCGGCTGTTTGTTCGAGCGACGCGCCCTCCGGCATGTTGAGGATGATCTGGAACTCACTCTTGTTGTCAAACGGCAGCATTTTCACTTTCACCCAGCCGAGGCCGACGGTGGCGAACGATGCTAACAGCAACAGGGTAATCCCTGATAGAAACGTCCACCGCCAGCCCGCATGGTGAATCAACGGAGCCATCACGCGGCGATAGAGCCGGGTGAAGGCATCCTCTTCATGGTCCGATGCGTGGCTAACGGTTGCAGGTGCCACCTCCGCGCTTTGATCGGCAGGGGGGCGGTATTTTTTGCCCCATTTGAGGATGCGGATCGACGCCCAGGGGGTGACGATGAAGGCGATGAGCAGCGACCAGAACATGGCGGCACTCGCGCCGATGGGAATCGGCCGCATATAGGGACCCATCAGGCCGCCGACAAAGGCCATCGGCAACACTGCGGCAATCACCGCGAAGGTGGCCAGAATCGTGGGATTGCCCACCTCATTGACGGCCTCCACCGCGATGGCCGACCAATTCCGTCCTTGGTTGCCCGGCAGGTGGAAATGCCGGACGATATTTTCCACCACGACGATGGCGTCATCGACAAGGATGCCGATACTGAAAATCAGCGCAAAGAGCGTGATGCGGTTGAGGGTGAAACCATACAAATAGAACACCAGCAAGGTGAGCGCAAGCGTGGCGGGAATGGCCACCGCCACGATGCCCGATTCGCGCCATCCGAGGGTGAGCCAAATGAGCAGCGTGACGCTGAAGATGGCAATGCCCATGTGGAATAACAATTCGTTGGATTTCTCCGCCGCGGTTTCGCCATAGTTGCGGGTCACGTCCACCGTCACGTCGGCGGGAATGAGTTTTCCTTTGAGCAGATCCACCTTGCGCAGCACCTCGTCGGCGACGGCAATGGCATTGGCACCGGGTCGTTTGGCAATGCTGAGGGTGACGGCGGGTTCCTCAATGTGATTTCCCGCACCAAATAACACATATTGGCTGGTTTCCTCGCTGCCATCCTGGATGTCCGCCACTTCCCGCAAATAGACCGGCTTCCCGCTGAACACACCGATGACCACATTGCCGACATCTTCCGCTGTTTTCAGAAAGGCTCCGGTTTCCACCAGCACTTCATGGTTTGCCGTGGTGATGCCACCGGCGCGGTACTGGCGGTTCGATTGTTGCAGCATCGGCACGATCCCTGCCGGACTGAGGCTGCGGGACGCCAGGCGGGCCGGATCAAGGATCACGCGCACCGCCTTGCGGGCACCACCGATGAGTGTGGTCTCGGCGACTAACGGAACTTGTTTGATCGATTCCTCAACTTGTGCCGCAAGCCGCCGCAACATGAGGTGATCGTAGCGGTTACTGTGAAAGGTGAGTCCCAGGATCGGCACATCGTCGATGCTCTTCGGCTTGATCAGTGGCGGGGCAACTCCGGGCGGGATGATGTCGAAATTGGAACGCAGCTTTTCGGTAAGTTTGACCAAGCTGCTTTGCGGGTCCTCCCCCACCTTGAAGCGCACGATGATCAGGCTCTCGCTGTCGCGGGAGGTGGAATAGATGTATTCGACACCGGGCAATTCCCAGAGCAATTTCTCCATCGGGCGGGTGGCCCGTTCCTCGACTTCCTTAGAACTGGAACCGGGCATGGCGACCATCACATCGACCATGGGCACCTTGATCTGCGGTTCCTCCTCACGCGGCAACAACACGATGGCGGCGCCACCTAACAAGACCGCAGCAACGATGATGAGCGGGGTGAGCTTGGAATCGATGAAGGAGGCCGCGATGCGGCCCGCGATTCCCAGGGAATGCGGTTTTGGCGAGGAATCGCTCATGGCTTGGAAGTCACGGGTTGGCCATCGGTGAGTTGGGAGGCATCGCTGGTCACGACCGGGTCGCCGGGTTCGAGGCCGGATAGAATCTCGGTCTTGTCACCCAACAGTTTGCCTGTTTTGACGAGGCGGAGCATGGCATGGCCTTGTCTAACTACAAAGACCGCCTCAATCTGGCCGCGTTTGAGCACCGACTGACGCGGCACTAACAGCAGTTTGACCTCGGCCACCGGCACGGCCACACGGCCGAATTGCCCGGGGCGCAGGCCGGCGTCATTCGGCAGATCGAGTTTCACCAGAAACGTGCGGCTGACGGCATCGGCCACAGGGGAGATCTCCGAGACGGTGGCTTGGAGGGGTTTGGGCAATGACGGAATCGTGACCGGGAGGGTCGCACCCGACTTGACGTCGCCTAGCAGGCTTTCCGGTAGATCGGTTTCAAAGCGGAGATTGGCCGGGGCTTCCATTTCCATCAGCGGTTTGCCGGGCATGGCGAGATCGCCCACATCGGCGAGTTTGCGGGTGATGACACCATCGAAAGGCGCGGTGACCTTGGCGTAACCCAGCATGGTTTCGGCTTCGTTGAGACCGGCGGTGGTTACCTTGACGCGGGCGGCGGCGTTGTCGAGTTCCTGTTGACTGGTGGCTTTGCTGGCTATCAGGCCTTCCTGGCGGCCCAAATCGCGTTTTGCCTGATCCAACATCGCCTTGGCTTGCTCAAGCTTGGCGCGGATCTCCTGCACATCCAACTCGGCGAGCAGATCGCCGGATTTCACGAGTTGGCCCGGGGCGACCAGGTATTGGAGGACGCGTCCGCTGACTTTGGCCTCGATCACGGCGCGGAGTTTCGACCGCACCGTGCCGACCACATCCTCCGTGGCCTGATGCACTTCAAGGGTGGCGGGTGTTAGCTGTACCGCTATTGTCGGTGCGGTTTCCTTGGACCGTGCGGATTCATCGTTTTTGTGACAGGAGGAAGCCAGCAATACTGCTAGCCATAAGCCGGGGACTGATTTCATCGTTTCTAAGGAGTAGTGAGCCACGAGAGTCCGAAAAGTTACAAATCGCAGATCATTTTTGTGGGTTGTTATGGAATACGGCTTTGGATCATGCCGTCCTCGACATCCAGAATGCGGTCGAAGACATCAAGCGTGCGGTGATCGTGGGTGACAACGATGACACCGGCCTGACGCTCATGGGCGATCTTGGCGAAAAGTTCCATGACCTGCCGTCCTAACGGGCCGTCGAGGGCAGCGGTGGGTTCATCGGCGAGGATGAGGCTGGGGTTGTTGGCGAGGGCGCGGGCAACAGCGACGCGCTGTTGTTCGCCGCCGGAGAGGGCCACGGGCAGATTGTTGGCACGCGGACCGATGTTCAGGTAATCAAGCAACTCCATGGCCCGCTTGCGGGCTGCCTTTGGCGCGGTATCGTTCACTTCGAGGGCGATCTGCACGTTTTCCAGGGCCGTTAGAAACGGAATCAGGTTCGCCTTCTGAAAGACGAAACCGAGGTGCTCCCGGCGGAAGGCGCGCAGGTCCACGAGCGCCCGCGGCCCATCCATCACCGGTTTGCCACCGATGGAGATCCGGCCGGAAGTCGGTGGATTGATCAGCGCCATGGCAGTGAGAAGAGTGGATTTGCCGGAACCGCTGGGGCCAAACATGCCAACGATCTCACCCGGGGCGATGCTGAGCGTGGCATCACGCATGGCGACGACCTCGGTGTGGCCGCTGCCGTAAACTTTGCGGAGGTGGGTGACCTCGACCGCGGGAATGATGGGATCTGTCGCTTGCTTCATGCGGAGAGGACGGTGTTGGGTTCCACGTTCATGGCTTTCCAGATGCCGAGCAGGCTGGCGAGGGTGGAGATGACGACGACGATCATCGCCAGGCTGACGAGATCGGAGGGTTCTATCAGCACAAGGCGCGGGAAATGCGGAAACGCATACTGGCCGATCCACCACGCCAACAGGTAACCGAAGGCACCCATGAGCAGTGCCTGCTGGAGAATGAGGCCGCCGATGACCCCATTGCGGGCACCGATGAGCTTGAGCAACGCGATGTCGCGGATTTTGTCGAGCGTGAGCGTGTAGATGATGAGTGCGATGATGATGGTGGAAATGATGATGAGCAGGACGCGGAAAAGCCCGAGTTGGCGGCGTGCCTTGTCCACCATGCCGGCTAGCAGGAGGTCCTTTTGTTCCTGCGTGGAATAGACAGTGATGTCCGGCCAGGTGCCCAGCGTGCGGCGCACCGCGGCTTCATCGGTACCGGGTTGCAGAGTGACAAGCACGGCGCTGACTTGCGGCGGGGCCAACGCGGGAATGCCGCCGGACAGCCCGGCGGCGCGCTCCAGCAACAATGGCTGGAGTCTGCCGAGATCCATATTTTCCACCCGCGCCCGGCGGGCGGCACGTTCGAGGCGCGTGGCCTCTCCCGGTTGGTCGAACTGGATGGCCATCGCATCGCTGACGGTGAAAAAAGTGAGCCCGTCGCCGCCGGTGCCGACCATGCCGCGGGTGAGCCCCACGACTTGATAGGAATCCTTGCCCAGGCGGATGCTGCTTCCGAGTGGCAGATTCAATGACTGGTCGGCGATCATTTCATAATGCGCCTGACGCAGCGCCCGACCGGCGACCAGCGGTACCCAGTCGCCACGGTCCTCGGGCCAGGAAAGCCCTTGCACGACCATGCGCAGCGGTTGCCCGTTGTGCTCCCGCTGGATGGTGTGGGAGACGAAGCGGCGAGCCTGTGCCACCCCGGGCACGGCCCGCACGCGGTCTTCGAGGGTGGCGGGGATGCGGGAAATTTCCGCGAAGGGACCGCGGGTGCTGCCCTGCACGATCCACAGGTCGGCGCCCACCCGATCCACCAGCAGCGTGGCCTCGTGGATGAGTCCGCGGTAGATGCCGCCCATCCCCATGACGATCATGAGTAGCATCCCGATGCCCACGGTGGTGAAGATAAAGCGGCCCGCATTGTGGCGGATGTCGCGGACTGCTAGATTCATGGCAGTTGGATGCGTTGACCTTCGGCAAGCGGAGTTTTCCGGCCATCAGGTGCGCGGACGACTTGTTCGCCCGCGTTCAATCCCTTGATGACGGCGAGATGATCCTTGCCACGCAAACCGGGGGTAACCTCGCGCCATCGGGCCTTGCCACCCGCGTTCACCATCACTCCGGCATGCCCATCCTTCCAAACGACAAAAGCTGATGGCAGCAGGATCGCATCGGCTTGGCGTCCGGTCTCGATGAAAACCTCCGCCCGCTGGCCAATGGTCCAGTTTTTCGGCAATTCGGCGGCATGCACATCCACCAGAAACTCGCGGGTCTCGCGGTCGGTCTCGCGTCCGAGACGCGACACCTTGCCCGGGTAGCCGTGTCCCGGCTCCGAGCGAAAAACGATGCGTGCGGGTTGCTCCACTGCCAGGCCAGGCATCGCTGTTTCATCCACCCACGCGCTGACCCAGAGTTCATCGAGGGAAATCATCTGCATCAACGACGCGCCCGGAACCAACATCTCACCGGGATCGCGGTCCCGGCGGATGACGAGCCCGTCATAGGGCGCGTGAATTTCGGTGAAGGCGAGCTGATCCTTGCGAAATAGCAGGTTTTTCTCCGCCACCACAATCTGCCCTTCCGCTTCGGCGATGGCCGCGTTCGAACGCGTGAGGTCGGCTTCGGCCACCCGCAAGGCTTCGGCAGCTTTGTCCGCATCCGCTTGAGAAACGGCTCGTGTGGTGGTCAGTCCGGTCATGCGCTTGTGATCAAGTTGGGCCTGGGTCAACACCGCCTCGGAGCGGGCGAGGTCGGCACGCACCCGCTCCGCCGTTTGTTTCGCCGCCGCCAGCGTGGCTGCGGCAATGGCGACTTGCTGTTTCGTTTCCGCATCGTCGAGCCGGGCGAGGAGCTGCCCGGCTTTCACGGTGTCCCCCTGATCCACCCGCACCTCTAACAACCGTTCCTGGATGCGGGCGCTCACCGTCGTTTTCACCCGTGCCTCCAAGGTGCCGGTGCCCATGACTTCGGCGACGATTTCACCACGGGCCACGGTGTGGGTGACCACCAGCACCGGTGCGAACTTGAGCTTGTAAACGGCGAACCCGGCAACGGCGGCGACGATGAGCCAGGTGAGAAGGCGGCGGATGGTGGATCGGTTCATGAAGATTGTTGAAAATAAGATAGATAGGACTGGCTATTCCAAGCTAGCGGCGCGGATTCACCTGCTTGAGGACGCGTGAAATTCGTCGAGGCAGCAGAAGATTTTCAGGACGCAGGGGTTCTTCAGCGTGTAGAAGACCTGTGTTGCCCGGCGCTCGTCCACCAGCAGTCCAGCCTTGCGAAGCACGGAGAGGTGGCTGGACACCGTGGAAATATCCAGTCCAACCAGCGCCGTCAGGTCGGCCACGCACTTCTCGCCTTCGCCAAGCGCATCCACGATCAGCAGGCGGTTCGGGTTGCTCAATGCCTTGAACACCTCGGAGGCCTTGCGGAAATCCGCCGGAGTCTTTCGCCTGGTTGCCTTGCAGGTGGCTTTCATGTTTTGAAACTTTGCAAACTTTCCAAATAAGTCAAACGATTTTCGGCTCCGAGCGTCCAGTATTGCACCACCCTGGGCCGTCCTCATCCACGAGCTGTAAGGATTTGCGGGCTGGCGACTTTTTCTTTCGCATCGGGGGCATTCGCTTGGTTGACTGCGGGCATGCCCGAGTTGCAAGCCGCTGACAACACCCCGGTCTTGCTTTGGATGGAGGATTCCACCGAAGCAACGGTGATCAAGCGGATGATCCAATCGCTGGCCGGCCGGGCGGAAGTGCGGGATTTGCCTGGGCTGGAGCGGGCGGTTCTGGAGCGCCAGAAGCTCCAGCCACCGTTGTTAGGCAATGGGGTGGCGCTGCCGCATGCGAGGACGACCGCGGTCACCGAGATCGTCCTGGCGATTGGCCGCTGCCGGGAACCGGTGCCGTTTGGTCCCGATCAGGTGCCGATCCGCCTGGTTTTCCTGTATGGCGTTCCGACCCAATGTATTGGCGGGTATTTGGCGGCGGTGGCGCGCTTGACCCGCTTGCTGAAAACCCCGGGCACGCTGGATGCCTTGCTGACGGCACCGGATGAGGCAAGCTTCCGCCAACACTTGCAGTAATCGGATGAACTCGCCGGCGAACATGAACCCGGAATTGAGCGTGGGAGCCAGACGCCTGGTCCGTTTGCGAATCTGGCTGGGCGAGCGGATTTCGGGCAACGAAATGCGCTCCACCCTGTTGTGGGCGGCGTTGGCCGGGCTAATCGGAGCGTGGACATCCATCGGTTTCAAAGAACTGACGGAATGGTTGCACTCGCTTTTCACGGGGCATTATTCCGGGTATGTGGCGAGCTTTGCCGCCATGCCATGGTGGCGGAGGATTTTGGTCCCAACGGTGGGTGGCTTGCTGGCCGGGCTGACGCTCTATTTTGGCACCAGGATCAAACGGCGCAAAAGCACCACGGATTACATGGAGGCCGTGGTGGTGGGGGATGGCAATCTTTCGGTGAGGAGGAGTTTGGTGAAATGTTCGTCGGCTTGCTTCTCCGCAGCCACCGGCGCGTCCATCGGGCGGGAAGGGCCGTTGGTGTTGCTGTCCGCGCTGGCAACTTCCGTGCTTGGCCGCTGGTTGAAATTCCCGCTGGCCCGGCAGCGGCAGATGGTCGCGTGCGGCGCGGCGGCGGGCATTGCCAGCGCTTACAACGCGCCGGTCGCCGGGGCGTTTTTCGTTGCCGAAATCGTGCTCGGTTCGCTGGCGATGGATGCCTTCGGGCCGCTGGTGGTTTCCTCGGTGGTGGCAACCTTGGTGACCCGGGCGCACTTCGGCGCGGAGGCGATGTACACCGCGCCGGTTTTCACGCTCCACCAGAATTGGGAATTGCTGCCCTATATGTTGTTAGGTTTGCTATGCGGCGCGGCGGCACCGTTGTTTCTCGGGTTCCTCAAATGGAGCGAGATCGCTTTTGGCAAACTTAAACTCCCGGATTGGGCACGCCTGGCCCTCGGCGGTTTGATCGTCGGGCTGTTAGCCGTGGAGCATCCGGAAGTGACTGGCAATGGCCGCATCCTGGTTTTCAACATCCTTCATTATCCGGGAACGTGGCAGGCCCTGGCGATGATTTTCTTATTCAAGATCGTCGCCACCGGGGCGACGTTCGGCTCCGGTGCGGTGGGCGGGGTCTTCACGCCGACCTTATACACAGGGGCAGCGCTGGGATATCTCTTTGGCGTCGCTGCCGCCGCTTTGTTTCCAAACTGGGGGCTTGAACCAGGTGCGTTTGGGTTGGTTGGGATGGGGGCGTTTTTGGCAGCGGCCACGGGTGCGCCGGTGATGGCGATCATCATGCTCTTCGAGTTGACGCTCAATTATCAAATCCTGATGCCGGTGATGCTTGCCAGCGTGATGGGTTATTACACCTGCCGTTCTCTAACATCACGTTCGCTGTATAAGGACGCGCTGGCTCGGAAAGGCGCGGCAGCCGTGGCACAGCATCTCGCCACCCTGAAAATCGGCGACCTGATGCACGAGGATCCTGGCACGGTTTCCTCGCTGGCGCCCTTCGGAGAGATTGTTCGGCAATTCATGCACAGCACCCAGGACTTTCTCCATGTGGTCGATGACGGGCGCTTTGTTGGCGCTATTTCGCTGCACGACATCAAATCCTATCTGGATCGTCCGGAGATGGAATCGCTGGTGATTGCCCAGGATGTGATGCGGTACGATCATCCCACCCTTCTTCCTGAGATGTCGATGACCAAAGCGCTGGATTTCTTTGCCAAGGTAGGAACACAGCGGCTGCCAGTCACCGATGCAAGTTCCCGGTTTCTTGGAGTGGTTACCGAGACCGATGTGTTGCTGTTCCTCGCGGGCAAGCCCCGGAGCAATGCCTGATGAATAGCCAAGAAACCGACCGGAAACTCGCCATTTGATCATGCCTCGGCAGGCAATTTTCAATTGTGGGCTGCGGGTGGCAGATTGAGTTTTTCTAGCGGCAACTTTTTGAAGGTCATGAAGCAGTGTCCATGACGGAGTCGTTGTTGCCGACATCGGCCTTCAGGCCATTCCGCAGCGCGAACATAACAGAATTGTAATCCGTCGCGGTGGTCCCGGTTCATGTGGCCGGGGTCTATTCTCTTGAAAGGCTCCACTACGGGGCGTTTCCAACCAAGAACACCACCAACAACATGAAAACAATTCGAATCACAACATTGATAGCTGTGGCATTATTGACCGCAGGCACAGCACTGGCCCAAGGCGGCCCCAATCGCCGCGGCGCTGGATACGGTGGACCGCCGCAGACCGACGAAGAACGTGCCGCCCGCCAAGAGGCCTGCCAAAAGGCAAATGGCGGCGCTTGCGTGAACGGCGGCGCGTGTGTCGGCCAGGGTCAGGGCAAAGGCTGGTGCCGAGGCCAAGGCAACGGCCAGGGGAATGGTCAAGGCAACGGCCAGGGCAAGGGGCAACGCCGTGGTCCTCGCGACGGCAGCGGCCCACGCGGTGGAGGCGGCAACTGCCCTGCCGGAAACTGATAGAATGTGTCGGCATGATTCAGGCGGTTCACATGAGCCGCCTGAATCACCGGTCCCGCGCCTAGAGTCCCACTAACACACCACTTGCCATGAAAACCGCCGCCCTTCTCACACTTGGCCTGTTGTTCCTCGCTCCGCTTGCCCGCGCCACAGGTCCCGCCACTCTCATCCGGCTATATGAGGAGGAGATCCTCGCTCACGATTTGTATGTCGCACTGGGCGAGAAATTCCCCGATGTGATGCCACTGCAAAACATCCCGCACTCCGAACTCCGCCATCGCGAGGCCCTCGCCGCAGTGCTCAAGGCCGACGGCATCGAGGTGCCCAAGCCACAGGAAGGTCACCGGTTTGTTACCGCCGGATTGGATGAAACCTTTGCCCAATGGCTTGCCGACGGACAAAAGTCCGTGGCCGACGCCTGCCGTGCAGGTGTCCGCTTGGAAGATCATGACATAGCGGAACTGCGCCAAGCCCAAACCGATTTTCCCGCCCACAAGGAGGTACTTGCTCAACTTGAAGCGGCATCGAACAACCACCTCCGCGCCTTCCACCGCAATCTCACTGCACGCGGCGGGGCATACACCCCGGAAGCGCTGCCCGCAGCCGACTTCAAGGCGATCCTTGCCGGCACCGGTGGAACAAACGGGTGCGGCGCGGCATGTGGTTTGACCGGCTGCGGCCCCGGCGTCACTCCCGGCGGCAAGGGCTTGGGAACCGGGAACGGCAAAGCTACGAACAAAGGACAAAAGCGGGATTGAGTTCCAAAGCTGAATCATCACGCATTCAGGCGCAGCACAAAGCTGGTCCACCCGGGCCGGCTTTCCTGCAGGGCCAGATCACCACCATGAGCCCGCGCTATCTCACGGGCCAGGCTCAGCCCGAGACCGACCCCGTCCACCTGCCGCTGCCTCGCCACATCCACCCGGTGGAACCGGGTGAAGATCCGGGTTTGGTCATCCTCGGGGATTCCCGGTCCGGAATTACCGATGGTTAGAACCGCCTGACTTGCCCGTGATTCGAGAGTTACCTGGATTTTGCCGCCGGGTTCGTTGTATTTCACCGCGTTGACAAACAAATTGAGCAGTGCGGTGCGTAGCAACACCGGGTCGGCCTGTACGTTGATTCCCGGCGCGAGCTTCACCTCGAAATCCAGACGCATTTCCTCCGCGAGCACACGGGTGTCCTCAATGATGCCCTCCAGTATGGATGTTAGATCAACGGTTTCCGCCGCAGGCTTGAGCTGGCCGGAATCGGCGCGGGCGAGCAGCAACAGGCCGCGGGTGATGGTTTTGAGCCGTTGAGTTTCTTCTAACAATCCGCTGAAAACCTGCTGTTCCCTCGACCCGGGAAATGCTTCCTGCAGGGCGTTCTCGAGTTCCCCCTGCATGATGGCGAGCGGGGTTTTCAATTCGTGCGAGGCATCCGCACTGAAGCGGGTGGCCTGTTGGAAACTGTTTTCCAAACGATCCATCATGCGGTTAAGCACCGAGATGACACGGGCGATCTCCGGATCCTCGTTAGACACGGGAATGCGCTGGTCCAGCCCGCGGGCGGTGACCCGCTCGGCCGTGCTAGCGATCATCCTCAGCGGCCGCAAGGCACGTCCGGCGACCAGCCACCCGCCAAGTCCCACGAGCGACAGGGCCAGCGGCAATGCCACCAGGAAAGCATTGCGCAAGCGATCCAACTCGACGCGTGTTTGAGCAGCATTCAAGCCGATGATCAAGGTGGTGTCCGCAGTGCCAAGCATGCCCAAACGCCATTCACCCGCAGCCGTGCGGATGGTCTGGAATTTGGGAATTTTGGTGAACGATACCTGACCGCCTCCGCCACCCGGACCCAGGCCGCGTCCCTGACCTCCCCGTCCACGACCGATGCTCAGGTCGTCATCGCCACCGGGAGTCGCGGCGACACCGGATGCGTCGGGATCGACCGCAAGCGTGCAATCAAGTTTCGCGTGATCGAATTCCTTCGGCCATCCCGAAGAGGTATAAAGAACGGTGTCATCAGCGGCGTTCTTGACCATCAGAATGACCTGGTCCCGATGATCCTCGCCGAAAATGAACCCGAGCGCTACATCCAAGCGCTTGAAATCCCGGCGGTTGGTAATCCACCCCGGATGCCGTGTCCCGATGGAACGGATTTCCGTATCCAGACTTTCGGTCTTCTGCCTGGAAATCATCAGGAACGCCGCCAACCCGAACCCGACTAACACCACCCCGGAGATGATGGCGGAAAGCAGCGCGATCTTGAGACGAAACGAGGGCGTTTTCATTCTTCCGGTTTCATGCGGTACCCCACACCACGGATGGTTTCGATGAGCTTCTTCTCTCCTTCGCCTTCCACTTTCTTGCGCAGGCGCTGGATGTATACCTCCACCAGATTCGTGCCGGGATCAAAGTCGTAGTTCCACACCCGTTCGCAGATCTGTGAGCGGGTCAGCACCCGGCCGGGGGATCGGGCAAAATGTTCCAGCAATTCGAATTCGCGGGCGGTGAGATCGATTTTGCGTCCGGCGCGAGTCACTTCGCGGGTGAGCAGGTTCACCGTTAGGTCCGCCACCGCAAGGATGCTCTGACTCGCGCCCGTGGCCCGGCGCGTCACGACATGAAGCCGTGCAATCAACTCTTCGATGTAGAACGGCTTGGTCAGGTAATCGTCGGCACCGAGATTGAGTCCTTCGAGGCGTTCGTTGAGTTCGCTGCGGGCGGTGAGCAGAATCACCGGCACGGCCATCTTGCGTTCCCGCAGGTTGCGCAAGATGCTCAGCCCGTCGCGCCCCGGCAGCATGATGTCGAGCACCACCGCATCGTACGGTCGTGTCGTGACCGCAGTGAATCCCTCATCGCCGTGGTGGCACACGTCCACCACGAACCCCTGCGCCTCCAACCCCTTGCGGATGAAGGAGGCGATCTTCTTTTCATCTTCGATGACCAGGATTTTCATGACGGTCGGGTGCCGCTCGCTTGGTTTCCAAGCACCACCCTCTGGATTGCACAGTAGGAAGGCCGCCACGGCGACCTACGGTCGGTGCCGAACCAGAATTCACCTTTCTGCCCTAGAGCACAAGCGGAACAGTCAGAACCACACGTCACGCTTCCAGACCAAAAGCGGCAGAGGTCACCCTGGAATCGAGCACTGGCAACTCCTACCGCCGTCCGTGTTTGCTTCCTGATTCCTTGTATTGACTGTCTTCGAACCTTTGCGGGCGGGCGGCACGCGATGAACAACCGGACGACCTGCAAAAAGTCAAACCCCATGGATTCTAAACAAATTGTAATGTGTCGGAGGGGGCGAGGTTTATCTCACCGCCCTATTTTTCGGTGTCAGGGATGCCGAACCGGTCAGGCAAGATGCCGGTTCGTGGCTTGAACGCACGCGTGCCAACCATGGTCAATGACTCCTCAAATATTCCCGGAAGTCTGCTCGAAGCCGCACGTGACGGGGACGAGATCGCATGGCGGGAATTGGTCGATTTACTTTATCCGCTAGTGGCTGGAACCATCCGCAACCACCTGCGGCGCGAGGCGGACCGTGACGACGTGGCCCAAGAGGTGTTCGTTAAGATTTTCGCCAACCTCGGCCAGTACGCCGGCCGTCAACCGTTCGATCATTGGGTCTCACGGATCACCTTGAACGCTTGCCGCGACTGGCTCCGACGCATCGCCGCCAGGCCTCTAACAAGCTACAGCGACCTCACCGACGACGAGCGCGAGATCCTGCAGCGCACACTTGCCAGCGATACGCCGCCCGCTGACGAAACGCCCGCCATGCTCAACGACCTGCTCGACCGGATGATCGCCGCGCTAGCGCCCCGCGAACAAATCGTGATCCGCCTGCTTGATCTGGAACAACGCTCGGTGCAGGATGTTTGCAACCATACCGGTTGGGGAGCATCCAAGGTCAAGGTCACGGCCATGCGCGCCCGCCGCAAACTCACCGAACAAATGCAGCGACTGGAAATGAACTCCTCATCCCAAACCGTATGAATGATCCGGAACAACAGTGGCAAAAGCTCGTTGAGGCCGCCCGACGGACCAGTCCTCCCCCGGCCGAGAAGAAATCTCCTCCCCCCGGATTTGCCACCGGTATCGTCGCCTTGCGCGAATCGGTCATCGCCCTCGCCCGAGTGCTGTTTTGGCGACGCTGGTCAATCACCGTCGCGGTCTTGTGTTTCGTCATCTTTGTTGTGATTTTCATGCTCTATCGCTGCACCGAATCTAGCGACCCGCTCATTGAGACGCCCGAACTCCAGCAACCCACCCCTTGACCTCATGAAACCATCCCCTCGCGACTACTTCGCGATCATTGCCGCCTTCCTCGCCGTTCTGCTTTGCGGCTATGGCATCGGCTTCCTCGTCGGTGAACGCACCACCCGCCAGCGCCTCGCTCACGCAGATGGCTCGTCCCAAACGCAACCGGATTGGTCCGCAGCCACCGTCGAGCGCCTGACCCGCCAACTCTCACTGACCGCCGCCCAACAAACCGCTGTCGCCAGCGAAGTCCGCCTGACGGCCACCACCATCGCCACCACCCGCCACCAGGCGATCCGCCAATACCGCAGCGCTTTGATCGAACTCCACCAACGCCTGCTGCCGCACTTGGATGACAAGCAACGCAAACAGGTCGAAGAAAGCCGGAAGCAATTGCAAATATCTTTAGATGAAGACACCGAAAGCTCAATCGACGCCAACCACTAACCCGGAGAATTTATGATGAACCAATCGCCCCATGAAAAATAGTTGTAACCGCTCTTTCAATCGGGCCGTCGGTCCCGATGAAGGTGGAAATCATCCCCGCCCTGGAAATCAAGAAAGGACCACAACATGAAAATCAACTGGCTAGTAATCTGCACCCTCTGTTTCACCCCGGCCGTGTTCGCACAAGGGGGACCACAGCAACAACAAAAGCGCTTCGGCGACAGCACCTGCCTGCCCGCCTACCTCGCCCAATACGACGTCAATGGTGACGGCGTCATCAGCGAGGAAGAAAAGCAGGTCATGGACTTGGCACGCGACCAAATCCAAAAGAAACTCCGGACCGATTGGGACACCAATGGCGACGGCAAGATCAGCGATCAGGAACGCACCCAGGCCAAAGACCGTCTGCGTGACATGATCACCGAATGCCGCACCACCCGCTTCCAGGAAGCCGATCTGGATAGCGACGGAGTCCTCTCCTATGAGGAGTTCATCCTGCTGCCCGGCATGGCCAAGAAGCTGGTGGACAAACCCGATGTGGTGGTCGCCATCTTTGACCGGCTCGATACCGATGACAGCGGCGCGATCTCGCTCGAAGAATTCCTCGCCTGCGTGAAACAATGCGACCAAGCCCGCGACGGCACCGGCACCGGCACCGGCACCGGCACCGGCACGGGTTCCGGCAAATAGAACCATCCTCCTCACCGGATCGCGCCAGGTTCCTGGAAAATTATCCACCCACACAGCGGTCCGTCAAAACCCAATCCTCGAGGCGATCCAGCAATGCCGGATCGCCTTGATTCCACGCCAACCCGTTCCTTTCGATGATCCTTCCAACAACTAGCAGAAAGATAACATGAACCGCTCCACCTTCACTCTAGGATTTGCATTGTTGGTGATCGCGGCGACCCTGGCCGCTTCGATTACCATGCGCAACGCGCCCGTCGACACCGGCAAGGCCACCCGGCACGATATTGGCGCGCCCAAGATGGCCCAACCCCGCGCCCTCGCCGCCCGTGGCGGCACGGCGGGGGCAACAGCGGACCCAAAATCCCGGAATCCCCACAACCAGACACATCATCAGGAGATTGCCACCAAGGTTCAGTCATTACATGTGACGCTCCCAGAACCATGGCTCAACGGCTTGCCAACCGAGCAACAAGCCGAATGGCGCACCCGCACGGATACTGTCGAACGTGCCGCACACAAGAAACTGGAGCGACTCACCACCGATCTTGATCTCAACGCCGCACAAATTGACAAAATGTTCCCGTTGATCGTCCGCTCCACGCCAGGGTACGCCTCCGTCATGCTCACCGGTGGCAACCTCACAGCAACAACCCCGGTCGCTGCCAATACCCCGGTCGCCGCCGCTGAGGAAATCCACCAAGTCCTCGACCCCCAACAGCAAACGCTCGCCGAAAACCAAGAGGTGAACCGCCAACTGTGGTGGCAGGACACACTCTCCCGCCTTGAGGCTGACTTGATTGACTCTACCGGTGGTATTGCGGCGACGATCACCGCAGCTCCGACGGAGGAACCCACCGCGCCAGCAGTAACCACCCCAGCAGTGACAGCGCCAGCCACCGAGGAGCGGGTCGCGCCGGAAGCACGTGACGACGGCAATTTGTTCGATCTTCTCGATTCCAATCGGTGATCACCGAGGATCAGTTTTATATAGTTGTACCCGCTTTTACAATCGGGCCGTCGGTCCCGACAGGTGGACATCATACCCACCCCCTGAAAAACGAAAGCAAATCTATCATGAACCTCAATCGTTTCCTTATCAGCTCCGCGGTCGCAGCATTGTCTTCCATAGTATCCGCCCAAGTCATCCCAGGCCAATACATCGTCATGCTGCGCGCTGGACATGATCCACACGGTGTGGCAATTGAACATGGAGTTAGAGCCGAACAGATCTATGACACGGCAGTGTTAGGTTTTTCCGGCCCGCTCTCCGCAGCCAAATTGCAGGCGTTGCAGAACGACCGGCGCGTGCAAGCCGTGGAGCCTGACCGTCAGGTGGCGATCCTCGGCCAAGTGGTGACGGCTGGGCTCACCGCCGCTACCGTCACCAGTGCCGGTGACTTGGTGCCAACCGGAGTGGACCGAATCGACGCGGAACTGAATTCTTGCACCGATGCCTCGTCTGTCGGTATCGCCATCATTGATACGGGGATCAGCCTGACGCATCCCGACCTCTATGTCGCGGGGGGAATCTCGTATGTCACCGGTATCGCCTCCGCCAACGATGACAATGGTCACGGCTCGCATGTGGCCGGCATCACCGCCGCCAAAATCAATGGCTTAGGTGTATGCGGGGTGGCCCCCAACGCGAAGCTATTCGCGGTAAAAGTGCTCAACAATACCGGCAGCGGCACGCTTTCGGCCGTGATCTCCGGCGTCAACTGGGTCACCAAGAACGCCAAACTCAAGGGGATCAAAGTAGCCAACATGAGCCTGGGTTTCACCTCCACCAGCGTCACACTCAACAGCGCCATCACCAAGTCGGTCAACGGCGGCGTGACCTATGTGGTGGCTGCTGGAAACAACGCACTTGATGCGGCGACATTCAGTCCCGCCAACCATCCCAGCGTGATCACCGTATCGGCCTGCAGACGAGGACGGCGACTGCGGTGGTGACGGTCTGGCCACCTACTACGGTGCGGACGACACTTTCGCCTCGTTCAGCAACTTCGGCGCGGTCGTGGATATTGCCGCGCCGGGTGTTACCATATACTCCACATTTATGAATGGAGGTTACGCGACCATGTCTGGCACGAGCATGGCCGCGCCGCACGTGACCGGTTGCGCAGCTCTCTACCTTGTCCACCATCCTACTGCCACACCGGCAACCGTCCGCACGGCATTGCTGGCTCTGGCGACGCCGCAATCGCCGGTGGAGCCTTGGTTGGATACCACCGGTCGCTGGCGCGGCGGCTTCAGCGGCGACCCCGATACGACCCACGAACCGCTCGTCGATGCGGCGGGACTGTAGCCGATGAACGAGCTTCGCAAATCCCGGAGCACCCAGACGATGGCTCAACCACCGACAACTGTCGGGGTTGAGCCAAAAGTCTGTAAGGCAATCCATACCGCGAACCTATTCAGCGGGCTGCGTATGGGCGTTAGAACATTCACATCCCGCACCACCGTCCAGCCATTCACTCCCACCAAGGTGATCCGGTCATGCCGGATCGCGACGGTTCCACATCCACCTCGGCCGATTCCATGATTCACCCGTTCCCGCGCCACATTATTGCATTCATTCTAGCAAGCATACCCCTGGCCGTGCTGACGGCCGAGGGCGGATTGTTGTACCGCACCGATTTCGAGAACTTCGTCAGCGGCGATGACAAATGGGTGGGAACCGACGGTTGGATCGGCAACAACATCGGACGTGCGGTTCACGGCATCGACCAGGATGTCATTGCGGGCGGGGGCCTCGGCAAGACCGCCTTCATCGGTTTCAGTCTTCCCAGTTCCACTCTTGTTTTCGTTGCCAAGCCGATCAACTACTCGCCCCAACCCGGCGACTTGCCTCTCGTCCGGGTCGAGACGCTTGTTGGAATCCAGGACTCCATCGCCAAGACGACCCGCGACAGCTTCTTTGTCAGCGTCTATAACAGCAGCGGCGGCTATCTTGCCGGAATCCGCTTCGACAACCGTCCGACCACCTATGGAATCTGGCGTGCCGACGGTGCCAATGCCGACCACGACACCGGGGTGATCTTCTATCGCGGCGAACTGCATTTGCTGAGTTTTACCGTCAACCTGCCGACCAACCGTTGGAGTGCGGAACTCGATGGCATTCCGCTGTTTGAAGACGCACCCTTCACCGCCACCACCCGCACCGTCGGATTCGGGTATCTCGCCTACGAATGGCAACTCGGTGCCGCCACTGCCACAGGTTACGGTGACAACTGGATGCTGGTGGCCGATACCGTGGTGCGTAGTGCCCCGCTCGGCATTGAGCCATTCAAACCAAGTTCTTTCATACACACCGCCGCCACAACGACACTCACCTGGCCCGGCCAGAAAGGCTTCGACTATCAGATCGAATACTCCAACGACCTCATCGACTGGCGCAGGGACTTGACCGGTTCGGCCTTTCCCACCATTCTTGTCGATCAAACGCTCACCTTTCAAGATGCAGCATCAGGATTGCCCCGCCGTTTCTACCGAGTCCTGCGCACGGAAACACCGTGAGTTGGCATCTGCCAAACGGCGGATGCCACTGGCAGAACTCCTGTCGGACGGAATCCCTGTGCTTATGGAAGGCGCAGTGGTGGAGCGTGTCCGGCGCGGCGCACCAGAGCTGCTAGACACCCTGCTCATGAACGCGCCCTTGATTTACAGCGAAGCAGGCCGCACTCTCCTTTACCGGATCTATAGGGAATACATGGACATCGGACGATTGAATGATCTGCCCGTCCTCAACCTCACTCCCACATGGCGCGCCAATCCAGAACGGCTCGCCGCGTCCGCATTCTCCGGACGCGACATCAACGGGGATGCAGTGCGCTTCCTCCAACAGATCCGGGACGACTGCGGCGATTATGGAGCGAAGATATACATCGGCGGACTCATGGGCTGTCGCGGCGATGCCTATAAACCACAGGAGGCCCTGCCGCTTGCAGCGGCGCAAGCGTTTCATTCGGTCCAGGCCAGAGCACTGGCGAACGCTGGAGCTGATTTTCTCATGGCATCGACCATGCCCGAGATCCACGAAGCGCTCGGCATGGCTAAAGCGCTCGCATCAACCGGCTGTCCCTACCTGGTGAGTTTTATCGTTCGCCCCACGGGCAGCCTGCTGGACGGGACGCCGATCAATGAGGCCATGGCACATATCGACGATCAAGTGGTTCCGCGCCCCCTTGGCTACCTGGTGAACTGTGTCCACAGCTCAACTCTCGATACAGCTCTTTGCTCGCCTGCGGGACAACGTGCCCTTGACACCGGCAGGCTGTTGGGCCTGCAGGCCAATACTTCGTCCAAGAGTCCAGAGGAACTGGATGGTTCTCATGAACTGGCAGGGGAGGCTCCAGAGGATTTCGCTGCGGGAATGCGCGCTTTGCGGGACCGGTTCGGCCTGCGTGTGCTGGGCGGGTGCTGTGGCACGAATTCCTCACACATCGCGGCGCTGGCCGAAAGCTTGGCTAATTCACACCCCGAATCCCTAACATAACACCGCTTGCTTCAAGACTAGGTAACCGACGCCGGAATACGCCATTTAATCATTGCAACCTTGATGGCGTCATTCACCACGAGGCAGGAAATCATCGCATAACAGAAGATGATGAGCGTTTGCCACCAAGGCAACGGCAGGAGTCCCGGGAGCCCCACGCGTGTCAGGATGGTGCCCGTTAACACGTCGGCCATGAGCGCCGCCACGAGGATTTTACTGGGCATCGTCGCCCAAAACCAGTGCCGCTCCCGCGCTGAAACAATCGAAAATGCAGCAAAGTAGAGTAGCGTGAGGAAACTGAATGTGTAGAGGGCGTTGTTGTTGGTTGCCAAACCAAACCGTGACCATCCGAACCACAAGAAGATGAGCGACTCCGCAACCATCGCTATTCCAAGCACGAGGGACACGGTGATGAAGCCCCCGATGTTCCATGTTTCCGGTTTCCTGGAGGATCGGACATGGTCGGTGGCCAGTGCGATCTTGGCGAAGTCCGTCATGAATACTAACAGAAGCATGGCGAAAGCCGACACGACGAACTTGCCAGTCACTACGAAGGCGATGGCCACGAAGGCCGCCTTCAGGATCGTCCGGCTGATTTTGTTGATAATCCACGTCAGGATACGCTGGTAAATCGTCCGCCCCTGCTCAACCAGCGCCACGATGTTAGTCAGCCCTGGTTCCGTCAAAACTACGCTGGCCGCGCCCTTGGCCACGTCGGTCGCGGTGCTGACAGCGATGCCGACTTCGGCCTGGCGGAGGGCAGGAGCATCATTGACCCCGTCGCCCGTCATGCCGGTCACATGCCCCGCTGCCTGAAGGTGCTGCACAACGATGTATTTGTCCTCCGGATAGACTTCAGCGAATCCATCGGCCCCGGCTAACAAATCAACGGTTTCATTGCCGGCTTTGCCGCCGGTGCCCTTCAAATCCGCCACGCGCCGGATATTAGGCAGACCGACGCCACGGGCAATTTCACTCGCTACCGCCAGCGCGTCACCGGTGAGCATCTTGACCGGCACGCCGAGGTCATGGAGTGTGGCTATGAGTTGCTTGGCATCCGGTCGGGGCGGGTCATACAACGTCACCAAGCCAAGCAAGACAGGGGTTCCACTCTCGGGCCCCCTCGCGACCGCCAGTGTCCGGTATCCTTTCAGTGCCGATTCACTGATTTTCGTTTCCAACGCGCTGATTGCCGGTGGCTGGAGTCCGCAGGCCTCAGCGACGGCTCTTACGGCACCCTTCATCACATGGAACCGCAGCCCATTCTGTTCGACCACGGCTTCGGTTCGGCGGGACTTCGCATCGAATGGAATGAAGGATACCGGCGTGACCGCTGGCATGCCGTCAAAAACATGCCGCTCCTTCGCTGCGGTTAGAAACGCGAGGTCAATTGGATCCTGATCGGATTCCTGTGACGCGAGTGCGCCCGCAAACATCACGTCGGATTCCGATGCGTGCTCCAGCGGGATTACGCCAGTCACGGCCAGTTGGTTCAGCGTGATCGTGCCGGTCTTGTCCACGCAGAGCACATCCATTGTCGCGGCATCTTCTGCGGCGCTGAGGCGGGTGACCAGCACTCCGCGTTTGGCCAACTCCTTCGACCCGACGGCCATGCTGACCGTAAACATGACCGGGAGAGCAACCGGCACTGCACTCATCAACAGAACCAGCATCAGCGGAACCATTTCCATGAGCGGTGCGCCGCGTATGAGCGAAAGCACGACCACCACTGCGAGGAGGGCACCAACGATCACAAAAAGCCAGCGGACGACCTTAGCCACCACTGCTTCGATATGAAGTTTCGGACGAGCCTCCTGCACGAGCTCCGTGGTGCGGCCAAAGTAGGTCTTCGCCCCGATCAGCATGACCACGCCGTTGCCTTCGCCCCGCCGCACGATAGCCCCGGACGAAAGCACCTCTCCGGGCGACTTGTCGGCGTCCTTCGATTCGCCGGTAAGTGCCGACTGATCAATGCTCAGCGTTCCAGTCAACAGCTTCACATCTGCGGGAATGATGTCGCCGGGGCGTACGCGGACGATGTCGCCGGGAACCAACTCGCGGGCTGGAATGACCTGCCAACTCGAATCGCGCAACACTCGCGCACTGACTTGCAAGCGTCGCCGCAGCGTTTCGACAACCCCGGATGCCCGATGCTCCTGAATGAAGCTCAACACCGCGTTGACGACGAGCAATGCGCCCACCACCGCCAAATCCGAGTATTTCCCCAGCACCGCCGAGAGAACCATGATCAGTTCGAGCATCCAGGCGGATAAGCCCCAGAACTTACTGAGAAATAATAGGATGGGGTGACTTCTTTGCTGGGCGACTTCATTGTATCCATGCTCCTTCCTGAGAATTTCCACTGCTGACCGCGTGAGTCCTGTATCAGGGTTGACGTGGAGGGCTGCAAGAGTGTCAGGAACTGATAGGGAAGCGATGTCGGGCTCCTTCGTCGTTGCCGATTTCGTGGACGGACTTTCCCTAGCGGATTCTTTGGTGGCCGTTTGCATGGTGATTCTTCTGTGTCGTTAATCCAATGGTAAGACAGTTTCTCTGTTATTCCAACTTTCACTTCCAAATGCGCGTTTTTAAGGTCAACCGCCTCAGTCTGCCGCTATCAAGGATATGATCCGTTGTTTTCGCGCACCGATCACTGGACGCTGGCGAAGCGAAGCCTTCACCGAAGTAATGCGAGTGTAAACATGATGTCAGCGGCGACAGGTAACGTATTTAGGCCTCGTCAGCAGAATTTGTGTGAGCAAGGAGGTTCAGGAAGGGCCCCAAGGTTATGATAGAGAACGAGTTTGAGTATTTCGAAGGAGCGGTGGCCAAAGCTACGCGCAAGCGAGACCCTGGCTTTGTGATTCATTCCCTCGACCATGGCGTTGGTATATTGTCTTTTGGCGCGGAAGTAGTTAAGCAAAAGGTCCTCATGTTTGCGCAGCATTTTGGCGACCTTGGACATCGGCGCGAGACGCGAGCGCATGGCTCTGGTTGTCCAGGCTTTGAGATATGCCGACGCCCAGGCGGGACTTCTGTATTGCCAGAAGTGCCGGAAGCTTTCCTTGAGTTCCCATGCACGGGAGGTTGCTCCGAGAGCCGCGAGCACGGCTTTGAGTTTGTCCCTGGCCTTGCCGCGCACTTTGGTGCCGCGCCGCAGCAACAGGAACCGTCCGCCTTTGGCTTGTTTGCGCGCGGCCTTGTCTTTCAGCCGGGCCTGTTCCCCACGGCGCACGGTGTCCACCGCCTCGTTGAGGTGTTTGGCAACGTGAAACGGATCAAGCACGTTGAGGGCTTGCCCGCAACGGTTGGCGACGACTTTCAGGAACGGTTTCCACATGTCGGAACAAACGACGCGCAGACCGGCGAGGAACCCGGAGTGAAGGCTTTCGAGACAATCCAAACCCTCGCGCAAGGTGGCCTCGGTGCGGCGCTGGCCGATCCAGAGCAACCGGCGCGAGCCGTGGTCGATCTGATAGACAAGGGTCAGGAAGTTGAGGGACTTCTTGCCACGGCCGTGATGGAGTTCATCGATGCCGACGGCGGTGACGCCGGACAAGTCCCGGTGTTCGAGGCCCCATTCGACCACCCATTGGACCGAGCGGCGCACGGCGTCCCAACTGGCGGAGAAGATTGTGGCCGTTTCCTTCCACGACAATCGTCTGGCCCAGCGGGCGAGGAAAATCATGTAGGCCTCGGCGTAAGGGCTTTTGCCGCGGTTCCAGGGCATGGCCTCTACGGTCGGCGCGCCAAGCACCGGGCAAATCACCCGGCGCGGCACATAGTGCAGGTAAACCGGAATATTCCAAAGAGGCACGTAATGCCATCTGCGTTCGGGAAGCTTGTCGTGGATGCGTCCGGGTTTGCCGCAGCAGGAGCAGCGGCGCTTGCTACGCGGGTCGGCGTCGAGAATCACCTCGATGCACGGATCGGGCTGATCCAGGCTGTGGCGGACGGACTTCAAAACAAAGCCGGTGAAGTCTTGCACGCGGCGAAAAAGTGTTTTAACGGTGAGTTGAATGGCGGTTGCGGGGTTGTTTGTTGTTTCGCAAACCCATCCAACGCCCGTGGCCGCCATTCGCAAGTCCATAGCAGTGAGAAAAACCAAAGGGTTTTGCCGCGCAAAACCCATAGCGGTCTCTTTGCGGAGCCCGCAGCTGCTGTCAAGCGGGCTGACGATATAAATCCCGCTAAGACTCCGCAGGCCGAACACGTCCTGAGTTTTATGCCGTCAGCCCGCTTGACAGCGGCGAGGAGCGAGCATTCGACGTCCGCCACACAACTAACACCCACCCAAACTCAACACAAATTGTGCGGAAGAACCGTATTTAGAAAAGCTCAGGTCTATCACCACAGTATTGAATACTAAGCGGGCCGTGAGCTTGCGACCTCCCGTGAAAGATGCGTCAGGCTCATTGGGCTGCCTTCTTTTCGGGGCGAAAGAAGTTGCAGTAATCGGAGTGATGGCTGGGGAGTCCCACCGAAAATCCTGCCTAACATTAACGGCCCGGTCCGTTCGCGTGTGCGACCGGCCTGCTGGCTTGTTGGATCAGATGACAGTATGGAAGCTATTCAAATTTCCTACATGAATCCAACAAACAAACCAACCCAACAATAACAATCCATGAATTATCACCTATTCCCAGGTCATCATATCGCAATAATAATCAATATCTCCGGAGGATATGGCGGATCCATGTTCGCACTCGAATCCTACGCTATCTGCAGGAAAGCTGGCATACCCGCAATTATTGCTAGCTTTGATCATCGGCGGGCCTATCCACTCATTGGTGGTGATCTTCGCCGGTTGAAAAATCCCGGGGTGAAGTGCCTGCATCAAGACGAACACTGTCACTTCGAGGATCTATCACAAGTATTTGACGAAGCCCGCGCCAACCACAAATTCGTGATCATCGACGTCCCCGCCGGGTTTAGCGCCAACCACCCGATGTTCGGCGTCCTCATGAATAGCGGCATCCATGATGTGACATCAATTGCCGCACTTGTTCCTATTATGGCTGGTGACTATGGGACCTGCGGAGCTGAAATGGCCATGCGGACATTCACGAATTCCGGGATTCACTTTAGCCGGGGGCTTTTCCGCCACTGGGCGCTGCACGGGGCTCCCTCATCTGCGAATATCTCGAGATTGCCTAATTACCCGGTCTGGCGGGCCAAATGCCTGTCGCGACGTGCAATTGATCTGGTTACGCAAGAAACGCAGCGCGTTGGCAATCCAGCCCTCAATCACCTACCTCGACTGATCGAACTTCAAGCTAACAGTAATTCGCAGCGTATGGACCAAGGTCCTCTGGAGGAAGCCATCACGCACCTCGAAGGGGCCAGAAAAGCCATTTTCAAAACCATCCTGGCGCCAATATCAAGGCCTGTTTCATAGGCCGTTTACCGCACTGCCAAATTGGGCTGCCAACATCTGAGTAAATCAGCACGCGCCCACTTATTTGGCAGCGCCGTGGGTTCAGCGCCGAGGTTGTTCCTCATTAAGCCGTTTCATCACTTTCGGATTCTTCACCTCTGCGGAGACCGGGAAGTGTTTCTGAGTCCCTATCGATCTTTCCAAAGTCAATAGGCCCGGGCCGTGCGCTTGCGCGTCCGGCCCGCTGTAGGCGGGAAGATTGGGAATGGAAACAATTCAAAACAACAACACCTGCAACCCAATGAAACGCAAACTGATTCCCGGACTCCACCTTGCCATGATCACCAATCCCTCAGGAGGATGCGGAGGATCCATGTTTGCATGGGAAACCTATTCAACCTGCATCTCGATGGGCATTCCGGCAATTCTGGCCACATTCGACCACTGGCACATCTATCCGGAAATCGGACCGGCACTCAGACGACTCTCGGTGCCGGAGACCTCGCCCCTATACCACGACACGCCACCGCATCTCGAAGATCTTGCAGATGTTTGCAACGAAGCTCGTTCAAAGAACCAGTATCTGATCATTGATTTCAAAGCTGGCTTTTCCTCGGACTCTTCGGTGCTTGAAGTGCTGAAAAGGAGTGGCATCCGCGACGCAGCATCGAAGGCGGGCCTTGTTCCGATCCAACCGGGATATCCTGGTGCTTCGGCAATTTCCGTCGAAGCATTTTTGGAAACCGGAATATACTTTGACCGCGGGCTTTTCCGTTACTGGGAATTCACTCGGCATCCAATCGCGCCTCGCATTCCAAAAAATTCGAATTTCCCATTATGGAATGCGTCCTGGCTCGCAGATGGGGCCGTGACGCTGATCCATCATGGTCTGCGACGTCCCGGACAACCAACCATCCATCACCTCCCGGACCTTCTAACACCGCAATTTCGCCCAAGCCTATCGGCTTTTGTCAGAAGAACGGTCGAGGAGGCCGTCGACCACATGGAAGCCGCAAAGGAAGCAATCTATCAAGCAATTCTGGCTCCCATCACCACTCAAACCACACAAACCGCATGAAACAAATCAAAGATCAACTCATTCCTGGCCTGCATCTCGCCATAGTCGCCAACTTCTCCGGCGGATGCGGGGGATCCATGCTGGCACTCGAAGCATACGCAGCTTGTAAAAGTCATGGAATCCCGGCCCTCCTGGCGACAAACGATCACAGCCACGTTTACGAGAACATGGGTTCTGATTTGCGCCGACTGCCAGTGATTACAGGAGATCATGGCCAGGACGAAATGCATCACCTTGACGACATCAAACAACTTGTCGCCGAAGCCAGATCCCACAACAAACTCCTGATTGTCGACATCAAGTCAGGCTATGCGTCGGCCCACCGAATGTTGAGCGCATTGCGAGTTAGCGGGGCCTTCGAATCTTCCTCCGTCGCCGCGCTTTTGCCTGTAATCTCCGGCGAGTATGGCGTCTGCGGTGCAGCCATCGCCTTGAAAACAATGGAAGATATGGGAATCAAGGTGGATCGTGGCATCATCAGGATGTGGACGCGTCCAAGAAATGCTACAAGGCCCGACATTTCCGAACTTCCGCAGTTCCCGATCTGGTCAGTGGCGCAACTGCCGCAGCACGCACGGGTCATGATCGATCGTGGGTACTGGAACGTCAGACTAGCCAAGATCCAACTGATATTTCAATGCCCGAAACTGGACCGAAGCACTCTCTACATATTGATCGCACACTTCGACATAGCAGAGTCGGCTATCTACGATGCAATCATTGCACCGATCACAAGATCGTATCCAGGACCTATTCCGACACGTATGCCAGATCTTATACCAAAACACGCGTCGTCCAATTTACAAATGTTGGCGAAAACAGTTCTAAAGAAAGTAGAGGCAATAGCTCAATCGGCAAATAACCCTAGCGACGCGATCATTGTCACAATGATCGCTGGAAAGCTCATGCGTTGGCATCATTCCGGTCGATGGATCGCCTATACTCCGAAACCTGGTGACACCTTGAAGGTTTGGACGCCTCCAGATTAGCCAGATCTTCAGGCATTGGTGGGGAACTTAGCAGCCCCCCATGCTTCCGGGCAAAAGATCGTTCGGTTGCCCCACCGATCTTTTCCTGCCCGGGATGCGCCATGAACAAACCCCAATTCACACCTATGATCCTTTCTCCACAACAGCAGTCTGTAATCAACGAACTTATTCCAATCGCCAAAATCGCCACAAGTGGCATTCGTTCCGGCATGCCATTCCCCCCTAGAACACACTCCCTAATTGCCGGTACAAGCGGCGGCGGAAAGAGCTTTCTCGCGTCCTCGATTGGAACCCGGATCGGGCTTCCGACGATGGTTATCAACGTTCCGTCGTGGGTTGTTCTATCAGCAAGAAATGAGCCGTGGACGCTATCGATCATCTGCGAGTTTATCTATAAAGCTCCAAATGGTTCGGTCATCGTTCTCGATGAGGTCGACAAGGGAAGCAATGGTTCAAGCGATTGGAGTACAACAATCTTCTGCGAGCTGCTAGGCTTGCTTGATGGGGTTATCCCTCTGTCAACAAAGCTTCCAATCGATATGGACGATATGTCATCGTGGGAGATTCCTCTACCCAATTCACCCATATTGGTTGAGCGCGATGTCTTGGAAAAGCGCTTGCGTGAACGTGTTTATATTGTGGGGTGTGGCGCGTGGCAGCACGCGTGGCGGAGCAACTCGCGGCAGATTGGCTTTCCCATGGGGAAAGCCTCCATCGAACCACCGAGCCGCGAACAACTCCTTCACTCTATGGAGCCGGAACTCCGTCAACGCTTCCGGAGCAAGATCTGCTGGTTGCCACCCATGTGCCGATCCGACTATCAAACCGTGTCGGACAGCATCGTGAAAAGCATTCCGCACCCGGAGGTTCGTCGTGTCTGGTGTGCCCTGGCAGACGCCGCCATCGATCAGGCTGTGGCCGATGGCTTGGGGATGCGGGTCTTTGAGGAACTGATGCTGGCGGCCATGTTACAAACACCTCAACCCAGGGAATCCATAAACACCGCACCTGCAACTCTGAATCTGGAATGACGATGATCGGCCCTCCCCGGCGCGTTGCCGCGCCGGGGAGTTTGTCGGCCGTTCGGTTTTGATATGAAGAAAATCAAACTATCATTAGGCAGTAAAACGCTCCGCAGCATCGAATTCCAGGTCACCACCATCCTCCAATCACTGCATGACGGGGCCATCGAGATCAGGAAGATCCGCCCACATCGCAACGATATAGGCAACCATGCCTGGATTACCTACCGTACCTCGATTGACCCGAAACTTTTATTGTGTCGAAATTTCGCGTTGCAGAGAGTTGGTGAATGTTGCGACGTGTGGCTGGATTCACCGTCAAATGATTTCAGGCAAATCATCGACACCGATTCCGCCTGATATGCGGATGGAGAAACCAGCCGTCATTCGGTATCCCGGATCCCAAAGGACACCGCAGTGCCGATCAGGAACCGGGAACCCGTTTGCTTCCGACATTACCCCATCCAGGCGCCGAACCCTTGGGATCTCAGTTTTTTGGCAACACGCTTCTCGCGTTCGAGCGCCCAGGTGCGCAGGGTCGGTTTGTTGTTTTCGACGACGTCCATTCTCAACTTCCTCCCGTACTCGTGCGCAATACGTGATGCGTTTTTCGACCCGGTGATGTGCTGTTCGAATCGTTTTTCGGGTTGCAGCGTCGTCATGCCGACATAGTAACAGGCACCTGAGACATACTTCGGATTCTTGGCGGCGAACGCCGGTTCACGGGCGACGGACGGGTCCAATTCAATAGTATAAACCACGCAGCGCGTTGACTCATTGGATTGACCGATGCGAGTGGCGGTGACTTTATTGCGGCTAATGTAGTATGTTTTTGCTTTCATTGTGTTGTATTGCTGTTTTGGGCCGACCCTGTGAATCAGGCGGGAATGATCGTTACGAACGATTCGTCACACATGTCAACAACGAATTGACTTCAGGGCCGTTTTTTTTCATAAATCCCCCGATGAATCCAAAAAACTCCGGGGGGAAAGCCAGCAAGCGAGGGCCGAATTTCGAAAAGAATTTGAGGCCGGTGACCAGTAGGCGCGTCACCTTTGCGCTCGGGTTGGAGCCAGTGGAGCAGGCGGACCGGATCGCCAGAATTCTTTCCAGTTACAAGGATGGCGGCGTGTCACGAACGGCGGTCATACGTGGAATCCTACGCTACGCCGAGACCATCGCCCTACAGTCCGGCGATGCCGCAGTGACCGCTGTGCTCGCCAACAGCCAAATCCCGGAATCAGGGAATTTGCCCAAGATCGGGAAATCCGACAAAGAGTGCGCCCGCCTTTGGAAGGTCATCCGCGGAGAAATTCTCAAGGGGTAAACCCGCACAGGCCTAGATATCAAGGCGTCTCCGATGATCCGCTGACATTCAGCGGGCCTGTTCGTCGGCTATGAATGGCGAGACACCGGAATTCACGGCGTCCCAAAGCGACAGTGCCGATCCCGGGAAATGATTCCTCTGGGGAAAATCGATTCGGACCTGTCACGCCGTCCCCTTGCGGTGCCGCCGTGCCCGCGTCCGGGGGTGGAGATGCTTCATAAGGAACAACCCGAGGAGCGAAACACACCACCAAACAACACAATCATGGGATACTCAAACATAGAACCACTATTCCCCTTAGGCGAGATCCTCACGTCTCCAGGCGTGATCGGACTCGGAATCGACCTCAACCGACTGCTGCGGCGCCACCAGTCCGGCGACTGGGGTGACATCTGCCCGGATGACATCGCAGCCAACGAGCAGGCTCTGACATATGGTGAGGCAATTCTCTCCCAATATCCGATCACAACGTCAATGGGAAGCACCTCAATCGTTATCGTCATGAGTGAGGATGACCGCTCTCACACGGTCGTCTTACTTGCAGGCGATCCAGCCCTGCTTCCCGCCGGTTGAATGGAGCTCTCCTCCCGCCGCCGGCTGGGGGCGGCCCGGGTGCCAAACTCGTAAAGGGTCCGAGGGAAGCGGTGCTTTCGCTCCCGCTTCCCGCCACCCCCGGTGCATCCAACGTGATCCCAGAGATCATGCCACCATAACCCAGTCACTACCTAACAGTATATGAAATACACCATCAGAAAAACCAGTCCAACCACGGCCAGAATTGCCATTGAATCAAGCCCATCGCTGGATCCAGGGAGAAAACCCGAGATCTGGCGGTTTTACCCAAGCGGAGGCGGTATCGCCTCCCTTAGCACCGGCATGGCGCTTGGGCGCGAACCAGGAAAAACCTGTGCGCTCATTGTTCATGTCCGCTCCCATGACCTGATCGCCATCAGGGAAAAACTCCTAGGAGTGAAAGGGGAGTCGTGGAAATACTTTCGAATCGCTGGAAATTTTCATCCTCAGATTCTCAGTCTTCCTGACAGGTGCATCTCCATGACGGAGAGCATTGCATTGCTACAAATCAAGGACACCAACGAACTGGACCAGATCGATTTCAAGGAAGGCCCGTTGCGATCCTTCCTGGCGCAAAGGCATCCCCACTGGCTTCAGAAAATCGTGGATCGCCAGTTGCGTCACTGGCGTGACACCAAGCCGGAAAGTTTCTTCAGGCTGGCTCCGCGGGCCGTGATTGCCAGCGAACTGCCGCGTTGCGTCGAAGTCGCCCCGATACCCGCACTGGCCCACTACAAAAACCAGCTTAACAAACACCAACTCGCGTCTTGCATTCGGCGATGCTCGAAAGCGGCCGTGATGTACGCTTTCGACAGCATTCCGACCTCAAAACGGCGGAACTACATCATCGACAACGCGAAGGAGGCGCTCGAATGCGCCCTCGAGAAGCTGTCGGATGAGGAATTCCGCTTGTGTGCCTACATTAATCCCTGGACTGCGTTTCATCGCCGTGAGCGGATGGCCCCAAAACGTCGGGCGATCACCTTGGCGTATTTCTATCCCTACGCCTTTGTCCACAACTTCGGCGGTTCCCTGGCCAACCTTCAACATGAGGTGCTACTTTCCCTGCTGCGCTTTCCAGAGCAGTGGCGTGCCTGCGACCCGAAGGGATACCCTTCCATTCTAAAAGGCCTTCAGGCCCACCTCGGAATTATATTCAACCATTTCACGTTCAAGGTGCTGCTCAAAAAGGTGGCTCCCGAGGATCGCCAGGGGGTAGCGAATTTCTTCGCGTCGTTCATTTGATGACGGTTGTGTTCCACGGTCATCCCGTGGATGCCGGAATCGGGGCGGCATCAGGGGGGCGTGGACGGTGCCTGATTGTTATTGTCGCCGACGGATTTGTAATTGTCGCTGGACAGCGCTCATGACGCCCTGCGAGTTCAAAGGGTTTTCATCAGGAATGGAAGACCGGCCACCGTGGGGAAAATGGACAGGACGGAAAAATGGTTTGCGTGGAGCGGCGTTTGAATTTTTCGGGGACAGGACTTTCCCCAAGCCCTACTGCGTGCGGGCTTCCCCTTTCTCCTGGGGAGGTATCCCCAAGCCCCTCGCTCACCGCGCCGGGAAGATCATGGGCTTCGAACTCCGCTCGGTTCCTCGCGAGTTCAAGCCCATCATCTCCCGGCCACCACGAATTCATGCCGGCCGGACCCGACCAATCCTGCGGCGCTCGCCCTGCGGGACATCGCGTCCTCGGATTCGTCGGCCCGGGCCGGGGCTTTTCTCTTTGACGAACTGGTCTGCTGAGGGGGTTCCCCCCTCGCTGGAGTTTGGCCCTTGACTAGATAAATCCACGGATAAACGCGTGCGCAAAAAAAAGTCCCATATTTTGCTTGACACAGCTCTAGTTA
>Ga0268284_1000254_pt1 | contig 44286 bp, 42 predicted proteins | sample saktaG_14_FD_190137 | JGI IMG/M metagenome (GOLD analysis project Ga0268284, IMG submission 190137) | Saline water microbial communities from Sakinaw Lake, British Columbia, Canada - sak_2013_06_06_40m | ecosystem: Environmental > Aquatic > Non-marine Saline and Alkaline > Saline ...
CAATATGTCAATGAACTTGTGCTACGAAATTGACCCTTAAGCCCCCCTGTACAGGGGGTGGGGCTTAAAAAACCTTCTCTTAAGGATCAGCAAAAAGTGTCAAATATGTCATGCTATATAACAGTTAAGGTTTAAGTTGGGAACTTGTTAAATAAATCCCCCAACTTAAACCTTAAACCTTAACACTTTACTGTCAACTTCCAATTCAAACACAATGAAACAAGCTACTTTAATACTCCTTAGCTCACTGCTCTTTGCCCAGTATATTCTAGCAGACGAGGGCATGTGGATCCCCAGCCTCCTGGGTGAACAGAAACTTGATGAAATGAGGAAAAAAGGGCTGAAGCTATCAGCTGAAGATATTTACAGCATCAACCAGGCCAGCCTGAAAGATGCGATTGTATTGTTTGGCAGGGGCTGCACGGGTGGTATTGTTTCTGATAAGGGTTTGTTGCTTACTAACCATCATTGCGGTTTTGGCAGCATCCAGCGGCATAGTTCCATTGAGCATGACTACCTGACAGGCGGTTTCTGGGCCATGAGCCGGGAAGAGGAGCTCTCTAACCCCGGACTTACAGTTTCCCTGCTCGTGAGGATGGAAGACGTTACGGATCAAGTGTTATCCGGTATAAAAGCAGGCATGAATGAAGCAGACCGGCAGAAAACGATCGATGAGGCCGGGAAAGCGATCATTGCGGAGGCCATAAAAGATACCCGTTACCAGGCGGATATAAAACCGTTGTTCGATGGTAACCAGTATTTCCTGTATGTGACGGAAGTTTTTAAGGATGTTCGCCTGGTTGGAGCGCCGCCATCTGCGATCGGCAATTTTGGCGGGGATACTGACAACTGGATGTGGCCCAGGCATACAGGCGACTTCAGTGTGTTCCGGATCTATGCCGATAGTAACAACCTGCCGGCGGATTATGCAAAAGGCAATGTCCCTTATAAGCCAAAAAAATTCCTTACGGTTTCCCTGAAAGGGGTGGATAAGGGCGACTTTACGATGGTTTACGGCTATCCGGCATCAACAAGTCAATATCTTCCATCGTATATGGTTGAATTCATAGCAGAGGGGTCCAACCCGGATAAGATTGAAATCCGCCGTATGAAGTTAGATATTATGGGCAGCAGTATGGCTTCAGATCCTGAAGTCAGGATACAATATGCTTCGAAATATGCCGGTGTGGCTAATTACTGGAAGAAATGGCTTGGCGAAAGCAAAGGATTGGAGCGGTTTCATGCCGTCGAAAAAAAGGAGGCTTTCGAACTTGATTTCCAGTCATGGGCCGACCAGAAAGGTGCGGCTTATTCCGGGATCCTTCCGGACTACAGACGGTTGACTGAAGAGTTAAAGCCGTTTCAATCCTGGATTGATAATTTTTCGGAAGCGGTCTGGAGCCTGGATATTATCCGATATGCTGCCGGGTTCAGAAACTTGTTAGCGATGGAAAAACCTGCGGCAGAGGACTGGCAAAAGGAAGTTGACCGGCTCAAAGCCGGTATACCTGGATTCTTTAAGGATTATGCCATGACAACAGATAGGAAACTGTTTTATGCGATGATGGATCATTTCCGCCGGTCGGTCAGCAGGAACGAATTGCCGGACATCTACCTTTTCATCGACAATAAATTTGGGGGTGATATAAATACATACGCTGATTGGGTGTATTCAGCGTCTGTTTTTGTGTCGGAAGAACGCATGACAGCCTTCATGGGCGGTATTAACCCGAAAAAAGCGGGTAAACTTGAGAAAGACCCGGTTTTCAAGGTTATGATGAGTTTTTACCGGAAATATTCGTCTGATTACTTACAGCCATACCAGAAATTGATGGTCAGGCAGGATAGTTTACAGCGCATTTATATGAAGGCAATCATAGAGATGGAGGAAGACAAACTCCTTTTCCCGGATGCCAATTTCACCCTCAGGGTGTCCTTTGGCGTGGTGAATGATTACTATCCAAAAGACGGGGTCTATTATGATTACCAGACTACACTGGAGGGGATCATGGAGAAGAATGATCCGGATATTTACGATTACAGGGTTCCCGGCAGGTTGAAAGAACTTTATGAGGCAAAGGATTATGGCCGGTATGGTCAGGATGGTGTGATGAATGTGTGTTTTACAGCAGCAAATCACACAACCGGGGGCAATTCCGGCAGCCCGGTGCTGAATGCCAACGGGGAGCTGATCGGATTAAATTTCGACCGCAACTGGGAAGGAACCATGAGCGATATAATGTACGATCCTGGCAGGTGCAGAAACATCGTGCTCGATATCCGGTACTGCCTTTTTATCATGGATAAATATGCAGGTGCGGGGCACCTGGTGGAGGAGATGAACATCATTAAAAATTAAAAATTAAAAATTTAAAGTTCAAAACGCAAAATGATTGAAAAGGGGATTTTATCTTCTGGGATGGAGTCCCTGGAGTTCATTTCCTGATAATTTTTTTTTGAGATTTTGCCGTCCCATCTTTGACGATAAGAAAATAAATACCGGTGGGATAGCAAGACAGGTCCAGACTGAATTGATTAACGGTTTTTGTATCCGAATAGATCAATTTTCCAGTAGCATTAATCAAACTTACGTCATATTTTCTGTCCGAAAAGCACGAGGATTCAATATTAATAATGTCGCCAGTTGGGTTTGGGAAAATACTGAGAGGTATAATATCTGGTTCTGATAGGCTCACATTATCAGAATAACGGTATATAAAACTTGCGAAAATATAACCATTGTTCTGTTCAAACATTTTTAATGTGTAAATATTCTCATTATAAGGAAATGTCAGAGCATCCCAGGATTGGCCCTGATCTGATGTAACGTAAAAGCTGCCGTTATTCCCACCGCAGTACCCAATATTTTGGTTTACAAAATCCAGGCAGTTGATTTTGTTTGAATTGTCTAATTCGATTGCTTCCCAGTTTGTCCCTGCATCAATTGTTCTGAATATATGCCCCTCTGAACATGAAATTAAACCGATTGTTTGCGTAAAAAACCCGATATCGGTAATCGTAAGGCTATCATTCGTGAAGCATGGTTGCCATGAAAGACCCGAATCAAATGTCCTGAGAATTGTATAAGTTGTATCGGATGGGTAAAATGAAATTATAAATCCTGTGTCAGGGCTGATAAATAAGGGTTTCAGCAATTGCAGAGAATCCTCCCTCGTAGAAAAAACCTCAATCAGGTTATTTCCTTCGATCCTATATAAATAACTAAAAGGTCCGTTTGTCAATCCCCAGTGCTTTGCAGTCATAAACAATACACTATCATTCAGCTTACGGATATTTCTGGGTTCAATATCAAAAGAATTAAAATAACTATACCACGTCATTCCGCTGTTAGAAACCCTCTTAAAATGATCAGAATAATCTGTCCAAAAGTCTATAAAGCATGTATCCCTGTTAACTGCGTACAGAAATCTGTTGAGACAAGAGGGGCCTGCCCAGAATATGTTTTTTTCTACCCAGGTTGCCCCTCCATCAACTGTCTGATAAAACCAAAGCTCACCACCGCTGCTTGGGGAGAAATATACGTAAGCAGAAAAATAACCCGTAAGCATATCGCCGAAATCCATTTTTCCTTCCTCAAAGCTTGTTCCCCAACCTGGAAATGAGGGAGCATTCACACGAGTAAACTGACTGAATGCGGATAGGTTGCAGTATAAACACAATAGCATAATTAACATCAATTTAATACTATTATTTTTATGAGAACTGAGGATTGAAATAATGTAATCAATATGGGCACTTAAAAAGGTTTTCATAGTAGATACCGAATTAATGACTCTGTAAATATAAGGTTTTAATGTAAAATAATCAATTATCTGACCTGATCGATGTTGATTTTTATTCTCAAATATCGGCACTTACCGTTTGCAATTAATGAGAATTTAGATGAACTTTACATTATTGTTAGCTGAAACCCTGTAACGATATTGCAAACTTTAAATAAAATCCAATGAATGCGAAAAAAAATTTCATTACAACAGTTTTACTCGTGGCTTGCCTGCATACATTAGGTCAACATTTAGGTATGACATTTGAGGACGCAAAAAAACAAGGTATATCGATTCAGTATTTAGACAGCATTTATAAAAGTGCAGTTCATGTGGATACTTCAAAAGCAGTTTTTAAATCAGAAACAGAGCAAAAAGCAATGTATGAATCATACGTGAAATTGTTGCAGGACTTTGGAAAGTTTCTGACTGCAAACAATTTCATTTGGAATAATCCCACAAAGTGCTTCAACAGAATTTATTTCAATTCGGACGGGACTATAGATTACTTTCTGTATAATTTCATGACTAAAAATGTAAAAACTGAAGACCAACTTCCGCAGGAGAAACAAACGGAATTCAACCGGCTGTTAAATTTATTTATAATCGATTATAAGATTTCATTGACAGCAAAAACAAAATTTGCACAATGCAGTCCAGTAACTTATATGCCCAAAGAATAAATGAGCTACAATTCAGATCACGATTGTGTATATAGTGATGACAAGAATAATAATTTGAAATCCAAGTAATTGACATTTATTATAGGGTTTAATACCAATATTTTCTAAACTTCATATATGCAAATCATCAAACCGTAAGGAGTGTCAAAAAGAAATGAAAAAAGATCTTTACTAATTATAAATTGGAACTTTAAAGATTGAGGTGCTCCGAAAAGTAATAAATTCAAAAATGCCACCAAAACACCAATTCACTAAATATCACCAAAAGTTAATTATCAATTAAATAACTTTAGTGTGTTTTGGTGTTTTAGTGCTTTGGTGGCTAAAAAGGGCCTTCCCAGAGTGAACTCAAGTTTTATTTGAAAGATTTTGAATATTTTAAGCTTCTATTTCTTCAGATAATTCTTCAAATCTTTGTAATAATTTTCGTACGGCCCCAACATGATCAATTCAAGGATTTCAGGAATGTAAGCATATGCCAGCGAGAACAAGGTGTTGTCAATACGGAATTTATAAATAAAAACCATCTTCAGATCTCCTTTTTTCTGGTCTCCAACAGCAGGATTCCGGAGGATTTCCCTGATGGCCTCATCAAGCTGAGCTTTTTGCGGTTTGGAAAGTTTCTTCACCTTGCGCTCAAATATTCGTGATTGAATGACTTTCATCAGGGCTGATCAAATTGATATTCAGAAAATTCACCGGATTCTAATTCATTAAGGCCCAATAAAAGTTCCTTTATAAGACTGTAAGGCATATCCGGGTTTTCTTCGGTGATTTTACCTATCTGTGCCCAATGCTCAATCTGCCCGGTAACGGACCGGTTTTCAATCTTGCTGATTTTCCTGGCTAAATTGAGTAAGCTATCCGAAATTCTGACTGCTGTTGCCATGATTATGATAATTTGAAATGCAAAGATAGTACAAAGCGTTGCATTTTGCAATGTATTAATCAAATTATTTAGTCAACAGAACCCTCCTCTCCGCCTTCGGCGGATCGGGATTGTCATTATTGTTTGTAAATTTACCGCCTGATTACTTTGCGTTCTTCTAATTTCTTTGCAATCCTTTGCGTGAAATTTTTATTCAGCTAAAGTTTACAAATGATATTTTATGGGAGATCATAATAATAAAAAAAAGCTATTTTCCGAATTCCCGCCTGTCACACCGGCTGAATGGGAGCAGAAAATTATAAAGGATCTGAAAGGGGCAGATTACGAGAAAAAACTTGTTTACAAGCCCGAGGAAGGATTACAGATAAAACCATACTATACTGCGGAAGATCTGAAGACCCTGGAATATCTGACGGCTCCGTTCCCCGATTCTTTTCCTTTTGTCAGGGGAACAAAAAAAGCAGGAAACGATTGGTTCATCCGCCAGGATATTGTTGTCAGCGACCTGAAACGGGCCAACGAAAAGGCTTTAGATATCCTGATGAAGGGGATCGATTCGCTGGGATTCATCCTGGAAGATGACAAAGAATATTCAAAAGATGACCTCGACCTGCTGCTGAAGAACATTTTTGCCGAAATGGTCGAAATCAATCTGCATTGCGGCCGTAACGCCCTTCAGGTCCTGAAGAACCACTATGAAATGCTTGTCCGCTATAATCGCGACTTTCAGAAGATACACGGCTCCGTCGAATTTGATCCTTTCGGAAGACTGATCACCAGTGGAAATTATTATTTCTCAAAAGAAGAAGATCTTGATCAAATCCGGCAAATGATCCTGGTATCAGCTCATCTGCCTCATTTCACGGTGATCGGTGTAAATGGCGATCATTTTCATAATGCCGGATCTGCTATTGTTGAAGAGCTGGCTTTCAGCCTGGCTCAGGGAGCTGAATACCTTACACTTCTGACAGAAAAAGGCCTTTCAATCAACCAGATTGCACCGAAGATTAAGTTTAGGTTTGCCACAGGGTCAAATTATTTCCTCGAGATAGCCAAATACAGGGCTGCCCGCCTGCTTTGGGCCCATATTGTCAAAGCTTACGGACCCAGCAAGGAGGAAGTAACCAAAATGAATATCCACGTGGTTACTTCAAGCTGGAATAAATCGATGTATGACCCTTATGTGAATATGCTGCGGACTACCACCGAAGCCATGTCTTCCATTATCGCAGGTATAGATTCCCTCACTGTCATTCCTTTCAATGAAGTATATGAAAAACCATCAGACTTTTCGGAGCGGATCGCCCGCAACCAACAATTGCTGCTGAAGGAAGAGTCATATCTGGACAAGGTCGTAGATCCTTCTGCAGGATCGTATTACCTCGAAAACCTTACCGATTCGATTGCTGCTGAAGCCTGGAAACTTTTCCTCGAAGTGGATGCCCGCGGCGGTTTCCTCGAAGCAGTCAACCAGGGATTCATTCAGACGAAAATAGCGGAAACAGCCCGCAAACGCAATATGGATCTCGCTAACCGGAAGGATATCCTTCTTGGAGTGAACCAGTATCCCAATTTCACAGAATATAAGACTGAAAAAATATCCCCTGATGTTTTGGAGGAAAATGATCGCTCAGATAGTGAATCGGTAGTGCAAACCCTGAAGGCTTTTCGTGGGGCACAACCTTTCGAGGAGATCAGGTACCGTACCGACTCCTATGCAAAGGATCATAAACGGCCTGCTGCTTTTATGTTTCCATATGGTAATCTCACCATGCGCATGGCACGTTCACAATTCAGCCGGAATTTCTTCGCCTGTGCAGGCTTTGAGGTGATCGAAAACCTTGGATTTAAGACTATTGAAGATGGTGTGAAGGCTTTTATTAAAAGCCGGGCGGAAATTGCCGTGATCTGCAGTTCGGATGATGAATATCCTGTCATCATTCCGGAAATCGGCGGGCAACTCAAAGATAAAGCTGTGATTGTTATTGCCGGTTATCCGAAGGACCACCTGGAACGGCTGAGGGCGGAGGGCATAGAGCATTTTATCCATGTAAAGTCGAATGTGCTGGAGGAGTTGAGGAAGTTCCAGCGATTGGTGGGAATTGAAGAAAGTGGAACGGTGGAATGGTGGAACGGTGAAACAGTGGAACGGTGAAACAGTGGAACGGAAAAGCATAGAAGCATAGATGCTTGGAGAAGTATTAAAAATCCGCGTAAATCCGTTGAATCCGTGTCATCCGTGTTCTATTTTAAAGTAAGCAATACAAGAAAAAATATTCTCAATGAAACCAAATTTTCAAAAGATTCATTATAAAACATCTATCTCTTCGAAGATCAGTTCCAAAGAGTGGGAACTTCAGAATCGCATCGGTAGCGAGGACTGGATGACAGCCGAAGGTATACCGGTTAAGCCGGTTTATACAGCCGATGATCTGGAAGGAATGGAGCATCTTAATTTTGCAGCCGGTATCCCGCCATTCCTTCGCGGGCCATATTCTACCATGTTCGTGACGAAACCCTGGACCATCAGGCAATACGCCGGCTTTTCGACTGCAGAGGAATCAAATGCATTTTATCGCAGAAACCTGGCATCAGGCCAGATGGGGCTTTCGATTGCATTTGACCTGGCGACCCATCGCGGTTATGACTCCGATCATGAACGCGTTGTTGGTGATGTGGGAAAAGCCGGGGTGGCTGTCGACTCCATCCTGGATATGAAGGTCCTATTCGACCAGATCCCGCTCAACCGCATGTCGGTTTCGATGACGATGAACGGAGCCGTTTTACCGGTGCTTGCATTTTATATAGTGGCCGGCCTGGAACAGGGTGCCCGTCTTGACCAGCTTTCCGGGACTATACAAAATGATATCCTCAAGGAGTTTATGGTCCGGAATACCTACATCTATCCTCCATTGCCTTCTATGCGCATTATCGCGGATATATTCAAATACACTTCCGCGAACATGCCAAAATTCAACTCCATCAGCGTTAGCGGGTACCACATGCAGGAAGCTGGCGCCACCACCGACCTCGAGCTGGCTTATACCCTGGCTGACGGCCTAGAATACCTCCGGACAGGTACACAGGCCGGATTGGATATCGATGATTTCGCCCCTCGCATCTCCTTTTTCTGGGGAGTCGGGATGAACCATTTCATGGAGATCGCCAAATTGAGGGCTGCTCGTATGCTTTGGGCAAAAATCGTAAAGCAGTTCAACCCGAAGAACCCAAAATCCATGGTCTTGCGCACACATTGCCAGACATCCGGTTGGAGCCTCACCGAGCAGGATCCATTCAACAACGTGGCCCGGACTTGCGTGGAAGCCCTCGGTGCTGTTCTGGGCGGTACACAGTCGCTCCATACAAATGCTCTCGACGAAGCTATTGCCTTACCGACAGATTTCTCCGCACGCATCGCACGGAATACACAGATCTATATCCATGAAGAAACGCAGGTATGCCGCTCTGTCGATCCCTGGGCAGGGTCTTATTATGTGGAATACCTCACTGATCGCATTGCGCGCAGGGCATGGGCGCTGATTGAAGAGGTGGAAACCCTCGGCGGCATGGCCAAAGCTATCGAAACCGGCCTGCCTAAAATGCGCATCGAAGAAGCTTCTGCACGCAAACAGGCCCGCATCGATTCGCACAAAGACACCATCGTAGGAGTAAATAAATATCGCCTGGATAAGGAAGCGCCCATGGAAACCCTTGAAGTCGATAACACCGCGGTTCGGGATTCCCAGGTGAGACGGCTGCAACAATTAAGATCCCAGCGCAACCAGGCCGATGTCGACAAGGTCCTTGATAAGATCACCCATTCATGTGAAACAGGTGAAGGCAATCTGCTCGAACTGGCCGTTGAAGCAGCCAAAACCAGGGCTACGCTCGGGGAAATATCCTATGCCTGTGAAAAGGTTTTTGGAAGATATAAGGCTGTTATCCGCTCCATTTCAGGCGTTTATTCTGCCGAATCGAGGAACGACGAAAGCTTTAATAAAGCATGCGACCTGGCTGATCAGTTTGCCGCCCTGGAAGGCCGCAGGCCCAGAATCATGATTGCTAAAATGGGCCAGGATGGCCATGACCGCGGCGCTAAAGTCGTTGCCACTGGCTATGCTGACATCGGTTTTGACGTAGACATCGGGCCGCTGTTCCAGACGCCGGCTGAAACGGGCAGGCAAGCTGTGGAGAATGATGTGCATATTATCGGGGTTTCAAGCCTGGCAGCCGGGCATAAAACTTTGGTGCCACAATTGATTGGGGAGCTGAAAAAGCTTGGCAGGGAGGATATCATGGTGATTGTAGGTGGCGTTATCCCCCCGCAGGACTATGATTTCCTGCACAAAGCCGGCGTAGTAGCCATTTTTGGCCCCGGCACGGTGATTTCAGATGCGGCCATCAAATTGCTGGATATTTTGATTGAATCTAGGCAGTAGTAACTATTCAACAATATTCTTCTCCTCCGCCTGCACCACTTCATTTGTTGTCGTGTTGTATACAAACGCAACCACAGAGCAGTTGTCAGCATTCCATCCGTCAGGTATTGTGTAAGAATAACTGTTTGTCAATGCAGATCCGGAGATAGCCTGGCCATCTGTACCTACAACATCACCCCATGTTCCGTTCATGGATCCCCGGAGAACGTGATTATGTTCATAGGTCAGATTTACTCCCTGTTCGGTTTCCTGTGGGGAAATGATACCGCTTTCAACAATGAAAACGCAAATATTATAGGTTCCGTCCATATCTTTCAGGAACTCAGTTTCCAGAAGACAATCAAGCTTTGATGTTCCGGTATTATAAGTATTGGTAATAATAATTTCGACCTGGGCCTCTAAATCGGTCTGTATTGCAGCGGCTGCTTCCCAACTGTCTTTAAGCAGTATCCTGCTACCGCTGAATTCGGTGCGGTTTACCAATCCCATGGGATAACCGGGAAATGCGAAAAAAACGTTCAGATCAGCGCCTTCCTGGGTTCGATATTCAGCCGTAAAATCACCACTTGGATCAGGGACAGAATAATTACCAGCATGAATAGTCAACAGGACCAATTGTTCGCCGTAGATCGTCTTCAGTTTATGGGCCTCTTCGGCAGCGGCCGGACAATTCGGGCATTTCTGGCCGGTATAATCTTCGAGCAAAACTTTCCGGACATTTTCACCGGGTCCCGGTACAACCCCTCCGGTAACACGCATCAGATAGGGATCTTCCACAATATCACAAGCCGGTATAATAAAAGCTGATAAGATTATTAAAATAATTATTCTTGCTATCTTTTTCATCATCATTCCTCCCTAAAAACTTGTGCTGATATTAATTGTAAAACCGTTTGAAGCGGGCACCTGTCGGCAGACACCTCCAACGCAAAGTAGTCCTTCGCGCTGGCGTCCGTATGCCAGGGAAATTCGGTGGGGACCCTGAACAAATGCCATGGCAGCAATATAATAATGCAATTGCTTATTTTTTTCAGGATTACCGTAATTGTATTGGTCCATGATGGAAAAAAACCATTTGGGGGCAATATTGTATTCCAGCATGAGCATGGCCCAATCGCCTTTGTCTTGTTTAGTTAAAAGCTGCTCATATTCCAACCGTAAGGATTTTGTTGATGACAGCTTATAAGTAAAGTCAATGTTATATTCATGGGCATGTACCATCTCAGCACCAGGGTGGCCTTCAACAACTTCAATATTATAATCAATATGAACATATTCGATGTTCAGCTTTACCTTCTTTCCAATCTTCTTCTCAAAAGAAGCAGAAATACTTTGATAATAAAGGTCTCCGAATTTAAACCAGGGTGCCTTGTAGCCAAGGGTCCCGGTAGAATCAACAGGAATGCTGTCTGCAATAGCCTGCTTGTCCAGCCCGTGGACCCTCGAGTAATTCAGTTCGAGCTTGGTCCCGTACTTACCTCCAAGCTTAGTACCCTTCGGGATTGTATATATAATCTGTCCCTGTATAGCTGCTTCCCCATTTAATTGAGTGGCGTAAGGATAAACGTTTTCCAGCGAGTAAACAAACTGCTTTGTCAATGGCGGGATAAAGTTAATATCGAGTACGTTGTTGAGTTCGGTCATCTTCGATTTATAACTCATATTATCGATCCTTTTAGCGGCTATATAAACCCCAATTCCTTTTTGGGAATAGGAGAGAGATGAAAGCAATGCCTGACCGTCTTTATAGATGTAATTATTGAAAGCCGACGGATTATTGAATTTATGCGTATATTCCGTGTAGAAATTGAATCCTCCATTGGAAATGCTCACCCTTCCTCCGGCAGAAGCTACATTGGCCGGCAGTTGGTATTCATATTTAACCGTATCTGAAATGAGGGTTTTGGTGCGCATCTTTTCGTACTTGCTGACAAAGCTTCCGCCCAGGATCACGCGTGTTTTCGTTTCCTTCAGGGCGTTGAAGGCATCATTCAGCATCAGTTCCCCGTCAAAGCCGCGGACAATACCCCTGTTATCATCTGCAAACGGTTCCCAGTAATAGCGCTGCACCCCAATAAGAGCTTTAAAGTTAAGGCCTGAAACCGGGCTGTATTTAACTCTTAATCCGTTGAAGGAATTATCATAGCCCAGGTCCCATTGCTCATAGCTGCGCAGGATCATACCCATTCCAAATTGTTCGTAAAAGTGGCCGGCTGTAACCTGAAGTTTTTCATCGCCATATTCTACAAACCAATATGGGATACCCTGTCCCTGGTAATTCGGGTCATATCCTGCAAGCGGCGGAAGATAGGCTTCATAGCGAAGGCCTGCATTGAACCGCCACATTGAGAACCGGATATCACCGTACCCATTCAACCGCATCGTTTTACCCTGCAAGACGGAGTCGGTGATCCCCAAAGCCTCGTCCGGATGATAAGTCTGGGCATCGATCTGGAAATTACCGTGAACAGTAGGATTACCGGGAATTTCCTGCGCCAGTATATATGCGGGTAAAGTCAATGCCAGCAATATAAGTATTGAAAACTTTTTCAGGATCATAGATTTTGGTTATTGATTAATCAGAAGTAATAAACCGGAAATCCTTATTTTCCTGCGGGTATCTCTTCACCGGCCGCTACTTTCTTTATTATTTCAAAAAGTTCGTTTTCTCCGCCTTCCGCATAGGAAGTGTGTTGATAAACGACCTGTTTCTGACTGTTAAGCACAAAAATATGCGGGATCATATTAACACCCATGGCACGTTTAAAATCACCGTTTGGGTCGCAATAAAACTCGTATTCCCAGCTATTCCCGTTTACCGTCGGCATCACGTTTGCCATGGACCGGGCATCATCGATGGAGATGGCCACCAGTTTCACTCCTGTTGCATCCTGCCAATCCTGGTAAACATCAGAAATAGCTGTCAATTCCCTCAGGCAGGGCTTGCACCATAGCGCAAAAAAGGAGATAACTATGGGTTTACCGGCATTATCAATTTCGGACGTATTGAATATTTCACCGGTCATGGTTTTGATATCTACAGATGGAATAGTTCTTTCAAGGATTCCTTCCTGGGCAAACAGGGGGATGCTAAGGAACAGGCTTAAGATCAATGCAAGTTTTTTTTTCATATTTAATTTTATGCTATATAGACTTCTAAAAATTTCACACTGTCAACTGGGTGTATCTCAACCCGGCCTAAACTGGCCGGAATAAGGACTACTTCTCCTCTCCCGGCAACCATCTTTCCGTCATTCCTGTATTTTAGCATCATGCTGCCCTCCATGCATATAAAGATCACAAAGCTGTCCAGATCTTCATATTCCTTTCTCAAAGGCTGCGCCAATTCAAGAAGGTTGGTTGTGAAATATGGACAGGTAACCAGGTTGGCGGTTTCATTGAGCCGTTGCTTGTAGTTGGTTTTATATTCGGAATAATGATTAAAGTCGATGGCGGCCAATGCAAGCTCAGTATGCAGATCCCGCCCTTTGCCATCAGCATCCACCCTGTCCCAGTCATAGATCCGGTAAGTGGCATCGGAAGTCTGCTGGATTTCAGTCAGCAATACACCTGGCCCGAGGGCATGGATCCGGCCGGCCGGCATAAAAAAGACGTCCCCGGCATTGACCTTCTCAAAATTCAGGATATCGGGTAAAGATTTATTTTGGAGATGTTCAAGATATTGTTTTTGCGTGACTTTTTTATTGAAACCGCTGATCAATTGGGCGCCTTTGTCAGCATCGATCACATACCACATTTCGGTCTTGCCGTTGGTCTGGTTTCTTTTCCTGGCAAGGTCATCACCGGGATGAACCTGTATGGACAGCCATTCGCGGGCATCGATAAACTTGATGAGCAAGGGGAAAACGTCACCTGAAGTCTCAAAGACTTTTCCACCGATCAGGTCATCCATATAAATTTCGACCAGTTCATTGAGCTCATTTCCGACGAGGAATCCATTACTAACGGTCGTTTGCTTCCCTTCATATCCCGATAAAATCCAGGCCTCCGCACATCGGTCCATGGGAGAAAAATCCAATCCCATTTGGGTACGGATTTTATCTCCTCCCCAAACGCGGTCGTCAAATACAGGCTTGAATTTCAGCGGATAAAGCTCGTTCATCAGGGTTGCATGAAGCGCCAAAAATAAGGTTTTTTTAGTTTAGTTATTTGGATTTTTGAATAGTTAGAACGGGTTTAAATTAAGTACGAAATCCGGGGCTTTTTTTTATTAACTTTCGCCAAAAATAAACGATGAAATCCATCTGTGTGTTTTGCGGTTCAAGCATGGGGATCCGTCCCGGGTATCAGCAGGGAGCAAAAGAGTTGGGTGGCATCCTCCTTGATAGGAAGATTAAACTCATATACGGCGGCGCCAATGTCGGCCTGATGAAGGTTTTGGCTGATACCATGCTGGCCGGAGGGGGTGAAGTTATAGGTATCATGCCCCGCAGGCTGGTGGAAAACGAAGTGGCCCACCAGGGCCTCACGAAGATGCATATCGTAGAAAGCATGAGCGAACGGAAAACCTTGATGGTTGAGCTGTCAGATGCCTTTATCGCCATGCCGGGCGGATTCGGCACCTTTGACGAACTGGCCGAAGTGATTACTTACAACCAACTGCGACTTACAGATAAACCAATTGGTATCTTGAACCTGGAACATTATTTCGACCACCTGCTGAATTTTTTTACCCACACAGCAAAAGAGGGATTCCTTCGGCATGAGCACCGGAATAATCTGATAGTGGACGAAAATCCTTCAGAATTGTTAAAGAAGATGTCGTTGTACCAGCCGGTATCCATAGAGAAATGGATCAGGGATATCAAAGAAGAAAGTAAATAGTCGCTTTGTTTTTTTCAGCATATTGGAATTGTTTAACTTAGCCATGTTTTAAAACACTTTTTCCATGCATCCTGCATCTTATTCGGTTCAACTCCAAAACAATAAGGTAAAATGTACCCTTTGCCCGCATATGTGTGTGCTGGCCGACGGAAAAACAGGGATATGCCGCGTAAGGAAGAACGAAGGCGGGACGCTGGTGACCGAAACTTATGGCAAAGCGTGTTGCCTTCGGTTTGACCCCATCGAAAAAAAACCCCTGTACCATTTTTACCCGGGAAGCGTGATCCTGTCGGTTGGATCAGTAGGCTGCAACCTGCGGTGCAAGTTTTGCCAGAACTGGGAGATCTCGCAGACCTGTGCCGAAGATTATCCTTATCTCAAGCCGGTTACTGTTGAAGAGCTCATCCGCATGGCCAAAGAACGCCAGGACAATATCGGGATAGCTTATACCTACAATGAGCCGATTGTCTGGTTTGAGTTCATGCTTGATATCGCCAGGAAATCCAAAGAAGCCGGTTTGCGCAATGTAATGGTCTCGAATGGTTATATCAACGCCAGCCCGTTAGCTGAGCTCCTGGATTATATGGATGCTTTCAATATCGACCTGAAGGCATTTACAGATGATTTTTACAAACGCGTGACTTTTGCCCGGCTTCAGCCGGTCAAAGACACTATCCTCAAGATCAGGAAGCACGGCCGCCACCTTGAGCTTACCCACCTGGTGATAACCGGTTTGAATGACCAGGAAGATCAGTTCGAGGAGATGGTTAAATGGATTGGCGGGGAACTTGGTCCGGAAACCCCACTGCATCTTTCGCGTTATTTTCCGAATTTTGAGATGGAGAATAAGGCTACCCCGCTCCCGAAATTGCTGCAGTTGTATGAACTTGCCACTCATTATCTCCATTATGTTTACCTTGGCAATGTAGCTGCCGACGAAGGCCGCATCACCACCTGCCCGGATTGCGGGGCACACCTTATCGACCGCATCGGTTATTCGACTTATAAAAAAGGGCTGGATGCTAAAGGAAAATGCAAGAAGTGCGGGAGGAGTGTCATTGCCTTTATTTAGAGGTCATTAGTCATTGGTCATTGGTAGCTGCCAACTGTCAACTGTCAACTTCTTAACTATAAAGAAACCGCTTGATGCTACGTTTCGGTGTTTTCTGGAATTCTTTCGGATAGATTTCTACGCGTGATACGTTCATATATCCAGGCAGGCTGTGGTTGACCACTTTCAGGTGATGATCGTATAGAGCTGTCAGGTCTTTTTCCATCATCGCAACCTTTACCATCTCTTCAAAATCGGGATAGATCAGTACAACCAGATTGTCGTTACGCTGCACCACCAACGATTCCGCCACAAGGTATTTGTTGTTGAAATGAGATTCAATCGCTTCAGGATAAATATTTTTGCCATTGGAACCGAGGATCACACTTTTTATCCTGCCGCGGATATAAACGTGCCCGTCACTGTCCTGCCTTCCCAGGTCGCCGGTATGGAGCCAGCCATCCTTATCGAGCATTTCAGCAGTGGCCTGTTCATTCTTGTAATAGCCCAGCATCACGTTGTCCCCTTTGACCATGATTTCTCCCGATGTTGTCTCCGGATTCGGGGAATCGATCTTTAATTCCAACGTGTCGACAGTCTTTCCGGCTGATCCTGTCCTTGATTCTTTCCATCCGACATAGCTGATCAGCGGGCCGCACTCCGTCATACCATAACCGATTGTAAAAGGAAACTTCATTTTACGGAAGAATTCTTCTGCTTCCGCATTAAAAGGCGCTCCGCCGATGACCAGTTCCCTAAAGTTGCCGCCAAAAACAGCGGTGAGTTTTTCCCTTATCTTTTTAAGAATGATATTGTTGATGCCCGGGATGGCAAGCAGGATCTTCATGTACGGCTTGCTGATGACTGGAAGCACTTGTTTTTTGTAAATTTTCTCGATCACCAGTGGTACAGAGAGGATCAGTGATGGCTTTACCTCCTGGAATGCTTTGATAATGACCTGTGGTGATGGTGTTTTTGTCAGGATGGTGATGTCACAACCGAGCGTGAAAGGGAACAGGAATTCGAATGCAGCACCAAAAGTATGCGCCAGCGGAAGAAAAGACACGATTCTGTCGCCGGGGTTTAGTGGCATGTGTTCATGGGCAAAGCGGATATTGGCGGCCAGACTGTTATGGGGCAGCATCACCCCTTTGGTAAAACCGGTCGTGCCTGACGTGTAGCTCAGAACAGCCAGGTGATCACCGGGAATTTCGGCCATGCGGAGTTTCTCCCCGTCTTTATAGAAAGAGGCAGTTATTGAACTAAGATCATTTTTTTTATAAACCGAAAGGATTTGATCCGAACTTTTAAGAAGGGAGAGGCTTGATATTGAAATAATACAAGTCACTTTGGGCATCTTTTCCGGATCGAGTTTTTCATAGATGGCATCCTCGGCAAAGAGAAGGATTGCATCGGAATGATCGACAATTTGCTGCAGATCATCGGGCTTGAAGTCGGGCAATATTGGCACGATAACGGCGCCATAGGTGACCGTAATGATATACAGGATTCCCCAGCGGGCCGAGTTCTTCCCGATCATGGCTATCTTGTCGCCCGGTTTGATGCCGGCGTCATGAAAGAATTGGTGGATCCTGACGATATGTCCAGCTACATCATGGTAATGATAGGTTTCCCCCTGGTAATCCGTAAGGGCGCGGTAGTCCCAGTTTTTATTAATGCTGTCTGTCAGGTAACGGGAAAAGTTTTCCTTCAGCATAAGATATAAGATAGTGGTATAAAAGAAATCAAAGTTAGTTAATATTCGGCATGGTAAAATCACTATAATATTTCATAAGTTTGTTCCGGCAATAATCTGTTTATGCTTATCATAGGAATTACCGGGACACTGGGAGCAGGAAAGGGAGCGATCGTAGATTTTCTTACAAAAGAAAAAGGCTTTGCCCATTTCTCCGTGCGGGCATTCATCGCCGAAGAGATCATCCGGCGCGGGATGGTCGTGAACCGGGATTCGATGGTACTCGTAGCTAACGACCTGCGGAAAAACAATTCCCCTTCTTACATTATCGACAGGTTGTATGAAAAAGCCCTGGCCCTTGGACAGAATGGCGTGATCGAAAGCATCCGGACGCCTGGCGAAGTTTATTCCCTCCGCAAGAAAGACGGATTCTATCTTATTGCCACAGATGCCGACCCGATGATCCGTTATGGAAGGATCAGTCTGCGGCAATCGGAAACCGATAATATCTCCTATCAGACTTTCCTGGATAACGAACAGCGCGAAATGAACTCCGCCGATCCTAATGCCCAGAATATTGCCAGGTGTATGGAAATGGCCGATTACCGTTTTCTTAACAATGGAACAATAGAACAATTGAACCATCAGGTTGAAGCAATTCTCCTAAAAATCAAGGAACAATAGATCAATAGGACTATAAGACGATAAGACGATAAGACAATTTAACAGTTTAACAATTTAACCAGTCATGAGTACTAAACACATCAGGCCTACCTGGGACGAATATTTCCTCGATTTAGCGCATGCAGCTGCGAAGCGGGCCACCTGCGACCGTGGCCGCAGCGGCTGCGTGATCGTGCGCGACCGCCAGGTGCTGGTTACAGGCTACGTCGGCTCTCCGAAAGGCCTCCCTCATTGTGATGACGTCGGTCACCTGATAAAAAAGGTAGTGCATGACGATGGTTCTGTTACCCAGCACTGTGTCCGCACCGTGCATGCCGAGCAAAACGCTATCTGCCAGGCTGCCCGCCGGGGGATGGCGCTCGAAGGCGGAACCCTTTATTGCCGCATGACCCCCTGCCGTACCTGCGCCATGCTCATCATCAATTGTGGTATCGAAAGGGTAGTGTGCCAGAACCGCTACCATGCCGGGACGGAATCGGAAGAAATGTTCCGCATGGCCGGGGTCAGGCTAGATTTCATTAATGATGAGGTGCTGGATTACGAAAACCAGAAAGGGGGATAAATGTGGTATGTGGTATGTGATATGTGATATGTGATATGTGATATGTGATATGTGATATGTTATATGTTATATGTTATAATTTTTAAGCAGATCAAATTACACGTCATTCCTTATCAAATAGCAAATACCACATACAACATAGAACATTTTTCCCACCCGACCGGGTATATTTTTGCTTTTTCCCGATAAACAGGAAAAAGCAAATATGAAAACAGAGCTGCAGAAAAGGTTGGTGGCTTTTGCCGTAGGGGTTATTTTACTGTCAAAACATATTCCTGAGGATTTAGCTATCAAACATTTATACGGGCAATTAATCAGGTCGGCAACATCTGCCGGTCTTAATTACGGTGAGGCGCAGACAGCTGAAACAAGAAAAGACTTTATTCATAAGCTTGGAATTGTTCTTAAAGAATTGAAAGAAACTGAAATTAACCTGGAAATGATCATTCAGACCGGGCTATGTGAAAATAACTCGTTTTTCACGGAAAGATTGAAAGAATGCCGGGAGTTAATTGCAATCTACACGGCAACGATTAAAACAGCACGGCAAAATGCAGGATGATGTTGTATGTTCTATTTTGTATGTTGTAATTTATAAGTATTGGCAGTTTGTATGGAAATCATTATAAATTACCACATACAACGTACCACATAGACCATTTTTCAACCCCTCGTTTTAATTCATCGATAAAAAAATCCCCCTTTGTAACAATTGTTACATTATAGAATACTTGCATTTTCTAAGTTTGTTTCATATCTTTAATCTTGTTAGGTTAATTCCCCGCCCCTTGGGACGAAAGTATTCTAACTGACGGGTTAACCCGTCAGTTAAACAGATACCCCGCTGCTTGCGGCGGGGAGTTTCATTTATCCTGGCTTGAACCGTCATTCCTGTGTAAACGGGAATCTTCCGGCCATATATATTTTCCTTCTTTCGTGCCTTTTGTACCACCATTCCGCCGCAGCTTTACTGCTTTAAAAACCGAGCAAATCCCTCATTACGCGTAACGGTTTTGGTATTGTAGCAGAAATATTGGCGTAATCAATTAATTCCCCGGAGGGGATAAACATCAGCCAAAAAATGACGCTGCGTTATTATTGTTATATTTGAGAGGCCAAAACATTGCTAATGAAACTGGAACTGCTCAAACTTTCGGAATCCCTTAATAAAGCTTACCGCAAAACAAGCCTCAGACGAGACCATGTGGAATCTTTCAAGACAGGTTTCAAACGACTTTTCAGCAGGATCAATGAGAATGAATCAGAAGAGAACCTGAAAAACATCGTCGCTGATTTTCTGAAAGAGGTTTGGTATAGGAGTGATTATGAGATTAATACAAAGGACAGAAAAGATCTTGTCATTCATAACGGGAAATCTGCTACCGACGCCGTTGGTGTAATCGTGGAAGCTAAAAAGCCAGGCAACAAGCCTGAAATGATTTCTTTCGAAAAGCCCAATGCCAAAGCTTTTCACGAACTGATCCTGTATTACTTCAGGGAAAGAATCGATCACAACAACAGCCAGATTAAACACCTGATAGCTACAAATATCTGGGAATGGTATATTTTCGACGGGGTTTGGTTTGAAAAGAACGTTTTCCGGAATAAAAAATTAAAGGAGGAATACGAAGATTTTAAGATCAGCGGGCAGGATACAAGGTTTTTTTATGATGAGGTTGCTGCAAAGTTTCTGGATAATTTAACTGATGATATTCCCTGCACCTATTTCAACCTGAAAGATTATGAGGAGTGGATCACCAACAATTCTCCGGATGATGATAATAATTTGCTCGATCTCTACAAGATTTTCTCACCGGAGTATTTGCTGACAAAAAGCTTTGTGAACGACAGCAACTCGCTGAACAGGGAATTTTATACTGAATTATTGCATATTATCGGATTAGGAGAAACGAAGGAGAAGAGTAAAAAACTCATCGGAAGGAAATCTGCCGGATCTCGCGAAGATGGGTCGATCCTGGAAAATACCATCAATGTTTTGCGAAGCCGGAATCGTCTCTATTCTATAGATAAACCTGAAAAATACGGAGATACCGAAGAAGAGCGGTTATTCAGTGCCGGTCTGGAACTGGTCATTACCTGGCTGAACCGGATTCTTTTCCTGAAATTGCTTGAAGGACAACTGATCGCGTATCACCAGGGAGATAAAAGCTATGCTTTTCTGAACTATTCAGTTATTGAGGATTTTGATCAGCTCAATGAATTGTTTTTTGATGTCTTGGCAATTCCGGAGCAGGAAAGGTTGAAATCTGTCGAGGAGAAATTTGGCAACCTGCCTTACCTGAACAGTTCTCTTTTTGAAGAAAGCGAACTTGAGCGGACAGCCATTGCCATCACGGAATTGAAGGGCCGTCTCGACCTTTCCGTTCATCCTTCCACTGTCCTGAAAGATTCCAATGGCCGCCGGATCACAGGCCGGAAGAATACGCTTCAGTACCTGTTTGAATTCCTTGATTCATTCGATTTTTCCAGCGACAGCAAGGCGGAGATACAGGAACAGAACAAAAGCCTGATCAGCGCTTCCGTTTTGGGTCTTATCTTCGAGAAGATCAACGGGTATAAGGACGGGTCGTTCTTCACACCAGGCTTTATCACGATGTATATGTGCCACGAAACCATCCGGCGGGCGGTCGTTCAGAAGTTCAACGACGCAAAAGGCTGGAATTGTGAAGAATTTGGGCAATTGTATAATAAAATTGATGACAAAAGAGAAGCCAACAGCCTGATCAACAGTTTGAAGATTTGCGATCCGGCAGTAGGTTCCGGCCATTTTTTAGTTTCAGCACTAAACGAGATTATAGCTGTAAAGAGCGAATTAAAGATTCTCCTTGACCGGAAAGGGAAGACGTTGCGTGATTACCAGGTGGAAGTGGTGAATGATGAGTTAGTGATTACCGATGATGACGGGCGGTTTTTCCGGTACAATCCCCGGAACGAAGAAAGCCGGAGAGTTCAGGAAGCTTTATTCCATGAGAAACAGACTATTATTGAAAGTTGCCTTTTCGGAGTAGACATCAACCCAAAGTCGGTGATGATCTGCAGGCTACGGTTGTGGATTGAATTGCTTAAAAACGCGTATTATACTGCTGATAGCGGATACAAAGAGCTGGAAACCCTGCCCAACCTCGACATCAACATCAAATGCGGCAATTCGCTCATCAGCCGGTTCCCGCTCGATGCCGACCTGGGCGAAGCGTTGCGCAAGAGCAAGTGGAACATGGACAGCTACCGCATTGCGGTGCAAACCTACCGCGAAGCAGAATCCAAGGAGCAGAAGCGGGCGATGGAGAAGCTGATCAACGATATAAAAAGCGATTTTGAGACCGAAGTAACCCGCAACGATAAGCGTTTGCTGAAGCTGAATAAGCTGAAAGGCGAGCTTTTCAATCTCACCACGCAGCCTTCACTCTTTGAAAAGACCAAAGCACAAAAAGCCGAATGGGAAAGGCAGGTGAAAAAGCTGACCACGGAAATATCTTCCATCGAAGCTGCATTGGAAGAGGTTCGCAGCAACAAGATCTACGAAAATGCATTCGAATGGCGTTTTGAATTCCCCGAAGTGCTGGATAATGACGGGAAGTTTATCGGGTTTGATGTGGTGATCGGGAATCCGCCGTATTTAAGTTATTATAGCAGACAAGCTGTTCCATTAAATGAAAGTTACAGAGAATATTTTCTTAATTTTTATGAGATTGTTGAAAATTCAAGAAGTAGATATAATTCCTTGCAGTTATTTATTGAGAGGTGTTTGGTACTTGTAAAAGATGAATTTTATATCACTTTAATCGTTGATAAGACATTGCTAAGCGAGAAGACATCCATTTCAATCAGAAAATTGATAGTTGACAGCTCTAAACTAGTGGAATTAGTACCCAACTTAAAAGAAGTTTTTGAGGCTGCAGTTGACCCGCTCATTATTGAATTACAAAAGGAAAAAGAATCAAATTATATTTTCAATATTGTTACTAACGATAAATTTGATGATTCATTATTACGACGAAGCGCGATTAATATTAATGAAGTAAGAAAGAATAAAGGGTATGAAATAAAGTTTGAATTATCTATTTCCAATGTAAATTTCGAAGGGATATTTACAAATGCCAAACCATTAAAAGAAATTGCTATTTTAAAATCTGGAGCCAATATTGGTGGTCATGAAAGTGATTTTATTTTCAAAAAAGAATTATCTTCATTATATAAGCCTGTTCTACGCGGGAGCAAGAATGTTGCCAAATATTATTTAGATGATTATAACAATGAATTCATTCTATACGACCATGATTTACAAAATAAAATCAATAAAATCGAAGAAAACCAAAAGGCCGGAGAAAAAATTAATTTGGTTAAACTAGGAGATGGGCATTTAGATAGAAGATACGAAAAACCTAAGTTAATAATACGGCAATCTGCCTCGAATTTTACTGCAACTTACGATGATAATGGTTATTACTGCCTATATGGGCTTTTTATAATTAATCAACTTGATGTAGAAATTGATTTGAAATACATACTTGCTCTTCTAAACTCAAAATTTTATTCTTATTATGGCCTAATTAGTCATACTATCATAACTGGTCATAAAAAGCAACCACAGATAAGGGCAAAAGGCTTAAAGGAATTGCCTATAAAAAAAATTGGGACAGATGAGCAACTGCCATTTATCACTTTGGTAGACCAGATCCTAGCCGCCAAAAAGTCCGATCCCCATGCCGACACCTCAGCGCTTGAGAATGAGATAGATCAGTTGGTATACGAATTATATGGGTTGACAGAGGAGGAGAGAAAGGTTGTGGAGGGAGGATGAAAATGACAAAGTTAAGAACATTACTTTTATTTGGTGCTGGTGCTGCAATAGAATGGGGTGGACCTTCTACTAAAGATTTAACCATTCTCATTCGAAAAATTGGATTTTCCACTAGGAGTAATATTAAAATAACGGAATATATTTATCAGACATTAATAAAGGCAGGATTTCATGAAAAGGATATAAATTTTGAAACGATTATCAACGTAGTTGAAGAGTTGATAATTCATTATTCTTTATCAGATAAAGAAAATAAAACACCTTCACTTTCTTCCATTTTATTTTCGAATATACATGAAGATGAATTACTAAATTTTGAGAGACCCACAGGCCAACTAAACGATGGGGGAAATATTAAAATACCTGGTGAAGATCCAGTTTACATAAGATATTCTTTTAATGACGAGACTTCAATACAATTCTTTTTTCAATTACTATTTGAAAGAATCATGTTACGCGTTAAAAATGAAATCATTACTTATTGTTACCATACATCTGGACATTCTAAATTATTCACTCCCGAAAAAGAAGAAATAAATAATTTATTCACTCATTGGATTTTTAATTGTTCAATGGATTCAATAATGAGGATGTATTCTTTGAATTATGAAAAAGGTTTTAAGTTTCTTTTAGATAAGACCGGAATGGATATTTTCGAAGGATTTGAGAATTTCGAAATTCAGCAAAAGGATCGAATTCAACCTAATCTAAAAAGGATTCTCAATGATTTGAATAGTCATATTTTTTATAACCTTCATGGCTCAGTTTATTGGCATGTAGATTATTATAAACCCGGCTCATTAGCACCTCCTGAAATAAGACTTATGCCTTATCCAGTTTTAGCTGAATCAATTCCTGAACCTCCAGAATTGCAGATAAATAAAGGTGAAGAGTTACAGATCATGAGTATCATCACTGGCTATCAAAAAGCGGTCAGGACTTTTGTACCACCGTTCAGGCAGATGCATGCTGCATTTGACCAGGATTGCCTGACCGCTGATAAAATTTTTATTATTGGATATTCTTTCGGGGATGAGAATATAAATCAATCCATTAAATCGGCATTAAAGTACAATCCAAGTGTTAAGTTTATTATTGTGGATCCTGGATTTCAGGAGCATAAATTAGAGTATTTCATCGGACTTTATTTCTCACCCTTAATTGAATTCAACGAGTTTGTAATTAATATTCCAGGCAAAATAAGACGATTTAGCTTTTTTGATGATAAAATAAACGTATTCATGTGTGGATTTAAAGAATATTTGCAGTTTGTAGATAATGAAATGAACTAATGGTAAAACAAAGAAACACACGGCCTTGGGTAAAAGATAGACCGGTTAGTTTACTGGTTATACGGGTTGACGGAGGAGGAGAGGCGGATTGTGGAGGGGGTTTAGGGAAATCAAATAAGATTGATCGAATAGTGCTTTTATTTATTAGTTGACAACTATTTTAGAAGACCAGCGAATATGAGCGATTTAACTTTTGACATAAAAACGACTTCAGACTTTTTCAAAAAGTTGACCGAGGATTATAACGAGTTTCTTGCTAACAAGACTTCATCACGAGTTGCGCTTAATTGTGCAATGACTGCTTGGCATTTGACAGATTGGGCTTATAATGAATATAACAATCAATTATCTGCTCAATTTGTGAAACTTGATATGTATCAACAGGACATTAAAAATCGATGCCCATCGATGCAAATCATGCACGACTTATCAAATGGAACAAAACACTACCTGTTGACAAGACATCGTCCAATAGTCAAAAGGACAACATTGCATAGAGGTTCATTCAATAGTGACTTTAATAGAGATTTTGATATATCATCACTGGACATTGCATTAATTGACGGAACAAAGATTTATTTTGAAGATGAAATTCAGAAAGTAGTCGATTTCTGGGCACAATATTTAAAATCAACTTTTCACTTAACAATATGAATAAGTTAATATGAGAATTTCAGCTTTTCTTGACTCAAGCCATTACCGGCAATTATAAATGATGGAAAAGAAGATTGAAATAAAAAAATACATAAATCATCAAAATCAAAAATTATTTGATGAATTATCAAGTGTTTATAACATCGAATTGTATCTTGATCCAAGTATGAATTCATGGGGCATTGACAATAATGAACCAATTATTAGAACTCCAAAAGATGATTTAAATATAGCCTCATTTACACATGAACTTTTACATCTATACCTTGATTATCAGGGATTGACATCAAAAGAACATATTTATTATGAAATATTTAATATTCATGTATTAATGTCAATTAATCGGGCAATGCTATTTGACCATATATATAATGTCTCCTGTCATAAGAAAATTTATCCAATTTTTCACAACTTGGGATTTCAAGATAAAGACTTTGTTCAAAACAATGGATTTTTTTTCAAAAGGCGTGACTATTTAATTATTAAAACTTGTAGAAGCTTAAATATCATGTCAAAGCGGTGGATTAGTCAATTTATTGGACATTTTTTTGCTTTGAAAAATGATATAATTGAAAGCCATGAACAATATAATAGAAAGTATTTGTATAAACTGGCTAAACTTGACAAAAGGCTGTATCAGATAATTTATAATTTCGATACAAAATGGACAAAGCAGACTGATTTAGATTGTTGTGAAAATTATCTTGAATTATCTAACGATTTATTCAGATGGCTGAAAGAAAATAATAAAATTAAAAAATAAAAGCAAAAGGAAGAAGATAGAAGAAGATTTTAAAAAGGCCTGATTGGGTTAAATAAAAAAGACGCTGATTATCATTTCAGCGTCAGGACCTTTGTAGATTCCAGGCCATAAAGTAAAGAACATTGAAAAGATAAATAATTTTAATGAAAAATCAAGTTTTCTTTTAATTTACAACCTGGGAATCATGGAAGAAAGCCTTCAATCATTTAAAAAGGAGTTAGAGATTCTGATTTTAAAGAGTCAGGAAATATTTGAAAAACAATTGAATTATATCAGTGCCGGAGCGATCGGTATCTCGTTTGCCTTTGTCGAAAAACTGACCGGCTCATTGTATGAAGCAAATTATAAGGCACTCTTATTTTCGGGATGGATAGCTTTAATTACATCGATAGTGCTGAATTTGATATCTCATTTGATGGCAAAGAAGTTACATTATTTAACTATCAATGAGATTATTAATGACTCCTATAATCAGGAAAATGCATTATCACGGAATAAAATTCTTGATAAGTATAATTATTGGACAATTTTTTTAACCATTTTTGGTATAATATTGATACTCTTATTTGTAACGATAAATGTAATTTAAATGAATAACCAAAATCAAAACAACCAAGGTCAGGGAGCAGAAAGGAGTCTAACTTCATCGCCTCCGCCAGTTACACCGCAGCCATCAGTTAAACCGGAAAATACACCTCCACCGACTACTACGCCGGAAAGACCTGAAAAACGTTAATTAGCACAGACAATTCATCCGAATTTCCTACCTTTGACTAATGGAAAAAACAGGCCAGATAGAGATCCGAATATCGGGATTCAGGGGCAACCTGGAGTTGGCTCCGGATAATTATGATATCCGGGAGATCATGGTTGTGCTTGAAAATACCGAAAATCTTCTCTTTCCCTATGATAAAAAAGACAGGCCTTTGCTTAGCTATAAAATTGAAGAAGGATCCGTCAGGCATATTTTCAAAACCTCAGTCCAGTTTATCATCGGTTTTAATGCCATCCTCGGGCAGATCAATTCAGTCCAAAACATCGATTTTCTTGACCAGCCAACAGCCAAAGCCATTGAAAATTTCCAGGAACTAGCTGTTAAAAACGATCTCACATTTGCAATTTCCACGTCAATTGCGGAATCCAATGCATTAAACATTGACAGATCTACTAACTATATCAAGACACAATCATTATGGGTTGAAGCAGAGTTCTATTTCTATGGAAAGCTCACCAATGCCGGGGGAAAAGATAAAGCCAATATTCACATTCTGACTGAAGAGCTGGGAACCTTAAGAATTGAAACCCCAATTGAATTTCTTGAAAAATACGAAGAGAATCTTCTGTATAAAACTTTTGGAATAAGGGCAGTTGGCAAGCAGCATATCGAAACTGGTGAAATAGACCGATCTACGCTCAGGTTTGTCGAACTTATTGATTACCAGCCTAAATACGATGAGGATTACTTAAGAGCGATCCGGAATAAAGCGGTCAATTCATGGCTTAATGATATCGATCCTGATAAATACATTTCAGAGATAAGAGGATATGACGCGTAATGCAGTAATGCTGGATACAAGTTTCTTTCTTCGCTTTCTGAACGTAAATGATCCGTTGTTCAGTAATGCGGATGGTTATTACCGCTACTTTTTAGATCATGAGATTGATATGGTCATCTCAACCATCTCCATTGCAGAATATTGTGTCAGGGGAGATATCAATGAGCTGCCTTTAAGGCATCTGAAGATCATACCGTTTAATGTAAATCATGCCAAAAAAGCGGGTGAATTTGCGAGAATTATCTTTCAACTGAAAGACGATATTAAACTTACTCAAAGAAAGATTATCCCGAATGATACCAAATTATTTGCCCAGGCTGACGTTGAATCAAATGTCCAATATTATTTAACAACAGATCAGGAAAGTTATAAAATATTCACCTTGTTAAAAAACAATTCTACCCCCAGATTTCTTTTTATCGACATGAAAATTCCTTTTTCGGAAACCTTTGGTATTTTGGACCTGTGATTCATTTCTGGGGTTTGCTTTTCTACCAAACTGTCGTGCCTTCAGCACTTTTGTTTTTTTCTATCGTCTTATATCCTACCATACTGTCGCAGCTACGCTGCTTAAAAAGCTAAGTAAATCTCCTACCGTGTAGCGGTTTTGGTATTGTATAAGAATAGCGTGGAAAGATCGTCAAATTCCCCGGAGGGGATGAACATTATTTGGCAAGATGTACAACCCCAATGGGGTAAAAACCAAATATTTATTGACATCGCTACAAAACCCCATGCCCCACGGGCAAGAGCTACATAGGATTTTTTTACTTAATTCTGTCGTGCCTACGGCACTTTACTCTGAACCTGCCCTATTTTACCCCGGACTGAGCGTCCGGGGCTATTTCCATGTCGTCCCTTCAGGACGAGAGAAGGTGGAATGGACAAGGAATTTTTATTATTGAATCTTTATTACCAGTTGCCGCAAAAGCGACCTTAGCTGGCGCGGTCCCGGCACTTGTGACGGGATTCCCGATTTAATCGGGAAAGCGCCAGGTTCAGTCGCGTTGCGGCAACGAGGCCTGGCCGGCCTGAGGCCAAAATAAATTATGAGATAAAGGGTCATTTCACAAGCCCGGGCGATAAAATCCGGAGTCCCATCAAGGCGGCAGAATTGAAAGCCTATAGTGTCGTGTTGCATTAAGAATGCAGACCAGTTCTTCGTATTTGGTTGAAATTGTCGGATAGGTCTTGACAGTGATTAAAACATTCGTTTTAGCCAATTTATAAGTGTTTTAATTCATATTCCCATTCCGGTAAACCCGCGATGGCATTAGCTAATCTGCTTCTGTGACATTGCAAAGGATTAGCTTCAAAACAGGTGAGTGCGATTCTTTTATTTTGTTTCAACAAATTAAAAAGCTGAAGAACGGTATTACTACTCTCTTTAAGAGTGTGTTCTTCATAAAACCGAAACAAGCCATCATAATCACTCTTTGAATCTAGTCCTTTCCGCTTTTCCGATTCAATCCCAAGTTCAGGAATGTGTAAATATTTGATATCCAGATTCTCACATGTTCTCAGCAACTGATTTTTGGAAAAACCATATTTCATGCTGACCGGATTCTTCCTGACATCACAAAGTACTTTAACGTTATTCAGAATCAGTTTGTTGAAGTATTCTTCAATGCTTAAACCCTCATAACCAATTGTAAATAGGGTCGTAAGCTTTATTTCAGGTATCGCTTTATTAACTGAAGTTTGTTCCTCAATTGTGAGGAATTTTCCCGCTATAGTGCTTTTAACTGCATAATACGGGAAATTACGGTATGATCAACTCGATCAACTCATTACTGGAGAAATTACCGTATTGATTTTTAATGACTTTCAAAGCCTCCTGATCTTCATTATTTAATGAAGATGCGTAATTGATACTGCAAGTTTTAATCCACTGATCTTTGCCTTCACTAACTTGTCCGTATTTCATCATCGTTCGCAGATCGGCATAGGATTGAAATGAAAAGCATCCTTGCTTGTAGGGAACAAAATGATATGAGGGTTTATCCTGCCTACAGGTAAACAGAAACAGAAGTTTTTGGAAAGAGATCTTATCAATCTTATTTTCAAACACCTCTAACAATGACAGTATGACCTTCCTCCTATAGTACATAATACAAAGTTAATCATTTCATTTCATTTTTTTGTTGTTTATTCCGGAAGGTTACCATGAAATTCAATCGTTTCTACTTAAAGGATCATAATATCAATTCTGTCGTGCCTACGGCACTTTATACGGAACGACCCCCATCTTACCCCGGACTGAGCGTCCGGGGCTATTTTCAATTCGTCCTTTCAGGACGGAAGATTTGGCAAGCCAACCTGCCTTATATTTTCAATCATCACTACCAGTTGCCGCAAAAGCGACCTTAGCTGGCGCGGTCCCGGCACTTGTGACGGGATCCCCGGCTCAGTCGGGAAGCGCCAGGTTCAGTCGCGTTGCGGCAACGAGGCCTGCCGCGCCGCCTCCAACCACCCTGGCTTGAACCGTCATTCCCGTGCAAACGGGAATCTTCCGGCCATATGCTATTCATTCTGTCGTACCTACGGCACTTAATAATGAACCCACCTTATTTTACCCCGGACTGATCGTCCGGGGCTATTTTCATGTCGTCCCTAACGGGACTAATGGGGAGCGGTTATGCTGCTATTTAAGTTATAATTAATATTACCAGTTGCAGCAAAAGCGACCTTAGCTGGCGCGATCCCGACAAAGGAGGGATCATCCCGATTTTATCGGGAGGAAACGCCAGGTTCAGTTGCGTTGCGGCAACGAGGCCTGACCGGCCTGAGGGCAAAATAAATTAAATGATAAAAATTTCATTATCTTTATATCTCAATTCATGACTCATGAAACCGAACGATTTTCTTTGTCCTTACTGCCGTGGCCACCTTATGCCCCATACAAAGGTGATTCTTACTGCCCGGAAAGATTCCGGTAAAAGGGGGATTATTTTGTTTAATCCCCAACTTGGAGAGTACGACATCCTTATTCACCATACCTTCCGCCTGGAGGAAGGCGAGCATATCGACCTTCTCTGCCCGCTGTGCCATGCAAACCTCACGGATCATACCATCAGTAAAAACCTTGCCAGGATCAAGATGATTGATAGCTCTGGAATGGAATACGATATCTATTTTTCCGGGATTGTGGGTGAAAAATGTACTTATAAGATCAGCGGAGATAAAAAAATCGAAACCTTCGGAGAGGATGCATCTGATTATCAGAACTTCTGGGGAGCAATGCCGAAATACTAGCGTTAAACGATTAATCCCTTCCGGTTATGAAACATTTTTTTCTGGCTGCTATTCTAACGCTCGCCTGCTTTCAGTCACGTCTTGCATCCCAAACCATTGGATTGCCTTTTGAAGGCAGTCTTCCAGGGGCCGGGCAAATTTTGTCTGTTAATCCCGGATTTGAATATTCGCAACTGGCGGACCGCGAAATCGACTTTGATTCCCTGAACATGGCATTCACTGGCAACTGGCCCTGTGGACAAAGCTTTTCCATTTCGGCCTCGCCGACCGGCGACACACTGTTCGTCGGCGAAGGAGGCATGCTCGATGTACTGGATGTGACAGATCCGTATAACCCGGTCCAGATCGCGGCGATCAGGGCCAGGGCGATTATTGACGACAGTTATTATGATGTTGCCACAGGAAGATTGTTCCTTGCAGCCTATTTCTCCGGCATCGAGGTCTGGGACGTAAGTGACTTCAGCTCACCGCACAGAATTTGCCGGATTCCGACCAACAGCTACCCCCGCGGAGGGGTCTTTGCCCACGGAAATTATGTTTATATCACTACCGTTGCCGATGGATTTTATGTTGCTGACATTTCAGATCCGGAAAATCCGGTCATGGTCGGGCACCGGAGCATTCCTGGCAACCCGTTGATCTGGGATTCCGACTACCAGGGAAATTATGCCTACCTCGCGGCAGCCAGCAGCGGTTTTAAGGTGATCGACTTCTCCAATCCCGTTGATCCTGTCATCGCCGGGGCTTTTCCCGGCATGACCACGGGATTATGCGTACGGGATACGCTGGCTTACATCGCCTCATCCACCCTTGGTTTCCGGATCCTGAACATCAAAAATCCCGGAAGCATCACAATAGCAGGCAGCTGCACGCTGCCCGGCAGCCCCAACCGCGTCATGGTTTCAGGAAATTACGCTTATGTAGCCAACTCAACAACAGACCAGGGAGGGATCAACGTGGTCGATATTGTGAATCCTTCTTCGCCGGCACTGATAACAACCTATCCAGGTTTTCAGACTTATATAGCCGGCGGGGGAGAAGTCTTAGGCGCAACAGGAGGGACAGAAGGATGCCTCATTCTCGACATCACCGATCCTGCACAGCCAGTTGAGGCCTATGCCTGGCCACTGGCGGGATTCCTGTACCAGCTTTCAGTTGACGGTAATTACGGTTACACAGGCTCCAATGGATTCAGGGTGTTTGACCTGTCTGATATGACCAACCCTTTGCAGGTCGGGTATGATCCCACACAGGGTTCATTGGCGGCCATCAGTGACACCCTGGCCATCTATATTCCCAAGAGCATGACAGCAAACAATCCCGTGAATGTCATGAATATTTCAAATCCCGCACAGCCGGAGAAGATCGGTCAATACATGGCCCCGGTCATGACATATGACCTTGCCCTGAAAGGGAATTATGCCTTTGTCGCTTGCTGGTGGGACGGTTTCCGGGTGATTGACTTCTCCAACCCCCAAAACCCGGTCTTAAAAGCCCACAAGTTCGGTTGGTTCAGTGGTGCAGAACCGGGTGTGGATTTCTGCTATGTGCAGGCTTTGGATATTTATGATGATTACCTTTACCTTGTTGATTATTTGCCATTTCCGAATGAAGATACTAAGGGTCTGTATATTTTTAATATCAGTGACCCGGAAAACCCGCAGTTCATTTCCCGCTATGCCACTTTGGCCAGCACTGCTCAGGACATTCATGCCTGGGAGGATTATGTTTATGTGGCTGACGGGAGCGGGGGTATGGAGGTGATCGATGTCTCTGATCCATTCCTGCCCTATACTGTGGGCTATTGCAGTTTGCCGGACGGTGCCACCGGGATCGATATATCCTGGCCGTTTGTTTTTATATCTGATTACATCCTGGGCGGTGTCCAGGTCGTTGATGTTACTGTCCCGGAATTTCCCTTTGTGACGGCATACTATAAACCATCAGGTGTTTTTGCCATGGGCGTTACTGTTGATGAGAACTATGCTATTGTTGGCGACGGCGTGGCGGGCTTCCAGGTTTATGATCTGCTCACGGCAACCAGCATTGATAATACTTCCGGATTAAACATTTCAGAATTGTCCCTCTTCCCCAATCCTTCCCGCGGATTACGGAAAATATGCTTCAGCCTGAAGAAGTCTTCATGGGTGACCCTGAAAATATCTGACATAACCGGAAAGGAAATACAGGTGTTTGGAGACCAAAAGTTTGAGACAGGGCAAAATAACTTCTTTTTCAACGACCTGTCGTTGCCGTGCGGGATTTATTTATTCCAACTATCGACCGGTGAGGAAAGCAAAGCAGTGAAATTTCTTGTGAAATAAGCGGAGATTCTGAAAATATCTTGTAAATCGCCACTTCCCGCTTCCCATCCGCCGTCACAACCCCACGGAACATCCCGCTGGTGTTGAAAGTCATGGTGTAATTACCATCTTTGTCGACAGCGATGATGCCACCGGTGCCATCAACAGGGAGGAGTTTTCCGAAGATCACTTCCGTGGCGGCTTCTTCCAGGGTTAAGCCTTTATATTCCATCAAAGCGGAGATATCATGTGCCACGGTATATCTGATGAAGAATTCACCATGACCGGTTGCCGAAACCGCACAGGTGTTATTGTTGGCGTATGTGCCGGCACCGATGATCGGCGTGTCGCCCACCCTGCCGGTCATTTTGTTGGTCATACCGCCCGTGGAAGTCGCAGCGGCCAGGTTTCCCGATTTATCCAGTGCCACTGCGCCAACAGTACCGTGTTTCTGAGCTTTTAGCAGCGCATCGTATCTTTTCTGGTCGAAGAAATAGGAAGGGTCTACAATTTCAACGCCATGTTCCATAGCAAACTTCTCTGCCCCGTCACGGACCAGCATGACGTGCTTCGACTCCTCCATCACTTTCCGGGCTGCAAGGATGGGATTTTTTATTGTCCGGACCCCGGCCACAGCTCCGGCCGACAGGTCTTTGCCGTTCATGATGGCCGCATCCATCTCGTTCTCTCCAGTTTCGGAAAAAACCGCCCCTTTCCCGGCATTGAATAATGGGGAATCCTCCATCACTTTCACGGCAGCCACAACGGCATCCAATGCTGCGCCATCGTTCTTTAAAATAGCCTCGCCGCTGTCCAGGGCTTCCTGCAACTTATCCTGGTAAGCTTTTTCCAGTTCAGGAGTGAAATCTTTAGGGTTCATCACCCCCGCACCGCCATGGATCACCAGCACGTAATCCGGACGTTGTGACTTTTCCGGGGAACAGGCTGCTACAAGGAAAAGCGCTATGCCAAAAAATAAGTACTTCATTGGATTATTATTAATAGAACGCGGATTTTTTATTTACAAACATCCAAGCTTCCCTGCTCATTTTTCACTTTTCACTCTTCACTCTTCACTCTTCACTCTTCACTTCCCCAGCATCGCCCCAAACATCCCCTTAATATCATATATCCCGAGAAAATGCCCGGCCATGAAAATGGTGACTACAACTATGGCCCATTTTACAAAAACGATCCCTTTTTTCACGGCAAGGTGTGATGCAATAAAGGCCCCGATCACCGAACCGATCGTCATGACCAGCCCGTAGGTCCAGTTGATGTCGCTGTAATACATGAAAACCAGGAAAGAGAAAGGCATATACATCAGCACGATCAGTACTTTAACGGCGTTGGCCCTGACCAGGTCGTAGCCGGCGTTCAGCACGAGGGCAGCCAGCAGAAAGTAGCCGATGCCGACATGAACAAATCCGCCATAAATCCCAAGGAAGAAGAAGATAATTACCTGCAGAAAGGTTACCTTTTTATCGACCAGGTGTTGTTTGCCGTATATATATTTATCGGGATTGTAAAAGACGAAAATCAGCATTACCAGCATGATGACGGCAAAAGCCCTTTCGAAGACCAGTTCGTTGATATCGACGGCGATATAAGCACCAAGCAAAGAGCCAATGGCAGAGGGAATACCGAGCAATGTACCCTTCCTGAGGTCAAGAACTTTTTGCCTCCTGAAAACAGTAGTGGCTGTCAAAGTTTGGATAGTCACGGCAATCCGGTTCGTGCCGTTGGCAACCGGCGCCGGCAAACCCATCAGCATGAGTACGGAGAGGGAAATAACAGATCCTCCGCCAGCGAGCGTGTTGATAAAACCGACCGCCAAACCGGAGAAAATGAGTACCGTAATTTCAACCCAGGTCATAAATTAGTTCAAAGTTCAAAGTGCAAAGTTCAAAGATATTGTTATTGGTTATTGGTTAGCGGTTATTTGTATTTTGTATTTTGGAATTTGGAATTTGTTTGGAATTTGGAATTTAGAATTTTGTCTTCAACTTTGCACTATGAACTTTGAACTTTGAACTATGCCGAAGGCATCATACCCGCACTCATGGTGCAGCTCGCCGACGCTTCCCTGTTCGATAAAGCGGTCAGGTATGCCGAGACGGATCACCTGTGCTTTGTAGTTGTGATCGGACATGAATTCCAGCACAGCGCTTCCCAGGCCACCGGTTATTGTGCCGTCTTCAACGGTAATGATCTTATCGAACCTGGTGAAAATATCGTGAAGTAATTCTTCATCAATTGGTTTTAAAAACCGGATGTCGTAATGAGCAGCGGAAATGCCTTCAGATTCGAGTTGATCCGTAGCTTTAATCACCTCGTTGCCGGTATGGCCGATGGAGATGATGGCGAGGTCTCTGCCGTTTTTGATCTTCCTTCCTTTACCGACAGTTAGCGCCTTGAATGGCTTTATCCAGTCGGGCATCACGCCACGTCCCCTGGGGTAGCGGATCACATAAGTGCCGGCTCCTGGTAACTGCGCGGTGTACATCATGTTCCGCAATTCTTCCTCGTTCATCGGCGAGCAGATAGTCAGGTTTGGGATGACCCTGAAATAGGCAAGGTCAAATGCACCATGGTGCGTTGCGCCATCTTCCCCAACAAGCCCGCCCCGGTCAAGGCAGAAAACAACTTGCAGTTTCTGGAGGGCTACATCGTGGATCACCTGGTCATAAGCACGTTGCATGAAACTGGAGTATATGTTGCAGAACGGGATCATGCCCTGTGCTGCCAGGCCGGCGGCGAATGTCACGGCATGCTGCTCGGCAATGCCGACATCGAATGCCCGGTGAGGCATCTTTTCCATCATCAGGTTCAGGGAAGAGCCGGTGGGCATCGCCGGCGTTATCCCGACTATCTTTTCATTCTGTTCGGCCAGTTCTATGATCGTCCGGCCGAAAACATACTGATACTTCGGTGGGATGTTGCCGGGAGATTCCGTATCGATAATTTCACCGGTCACTTTATTAAACAGGCCGGGTGCATGATAAACCGTCTGCTCTTCTTCGGCTTTCTTAAACCCTTTTCCTTTTGTTGTGATCGCGTGAAGAAGTTTTGGCCCGGGAATAAGCCTGATTTCTTTCAGAAGATGCACAAGCTGAATGACATCGTGGCCGTCGGTTGGCCCGAAATATTGAAAATTAAAAGATTCAAAGAAATTGCTGCGGGTGTGAAGTGTAGGCTGGTTTTTGGCGATTTGGAGCAAATAATCTTTCATCGCACCAACATTCGGATCGATGGAAATACCGTTATCGTTTAGGATCACCAGCAGGTTAGCCTGGTGCATGCCGGCATTGTTCAGGGCTTCCATGGCCATCCCGCCTGCAATGGCCGCGTCACCGATCACTGAAATATGCAGTCGGTCGTGGTTGCCCTGCAGGCCTGAAGCAACAGCCATTCCAAGGGCGGCCGAAAGGGAAGTGGAAGAGTGACCGGTCCCGAACGCATCGTATTCGCTTTCACTCATCTTCGGGAACCCGCTTATGCCGCCATACATCCTATTCGTGTGAAACACATCCCTTCGCCCGGTGAGGATCTTATGCGCGTATGCCTCGTGGCCCACGTCCCATATCAGTTTATCGTATGGGGTGTCGAAAACGTAATGGATGGCAACCGCCAGTTCCACCGCACCAAGGCTCGAACCTAAATGTCCGGGATTCTGAGAAGTCTCTTCAATGAGGAAATCCCGGATCTCCCTGCAAAGCGCAGGCAACAACTCTTCTGGAAGCTTTTTTAAGTCTCTTGGAGAGTTTATTTGGGATAATATGTTACCCGGAATCGCTGGCAAAAGTCAAAGTTTATAATTCAAAATTCAACATTCAAAATTCAACATTTATAGCATTCCCAGTTCCAGCTTAGCTTCATCACTCAGCATCTCCATATCCCATGGCGGTTCGAAAGTAAGCTCCAGGTCAACATCCTTCACCCTGTCGAGGGCTTTGATCTTTTCCCTGACCTCGGCAGGCAAACTTTCGGCAACCGGGCAGTTGGGGGTAGTGAGTGTCATCATTATATGGACCAAAAAATCATCATCGATCGTCAACTTATAAATAAGGCCGATGTCATATATATTGACCGGGATTTCCGGATCATAGACGGTTTTCAGTTCCGTAATGATCTTAAGTTCAAGATCCTTCTTTATTTGCTCGAGATCAGACACGATTTTACTAATTCAACATTCAAAATTATTTATCCTTTCGCTTTAAACGCCAGCGCATAAAGCTTCATCTGCTTGACCATTGATGTCAGGCCGTTAGAGCGTGTCGGCGATAAATGTTCTTTTAAGCCTATATTTTCCAGGAAACCCAGTTCAGTATTCAGGATGTCGTCGGGCGACTGGCCGTCGAGCACCCTGATCATCAGGCTTACCAGTCCTTTTGTGATCACCGCATCGCTGTCGGCCGAGAACCAGACCTTCCCATCTTTATAAACAGCATGCAGCCATACCTTTGCCTGACAGCCATTAATGAGATTATTAGGCACTTTGTATTTTTCATCGATTACCTTCAAACCTTCGCCGAGTTCGATCAAGTATTTGTACTTATCCATCCAATCCTCGAAAACCGAGAACTCTTCGATGATTGTTGATTCTATTTCGGGGATGGTCATATCGCTTTTTTATTCACCGTTCCACTGTTCCACTGTTCCACCGTTCCACTTTATCCCAGCATCCTGCGCACCTGCTTTGTCGCCTCGATAAACCGGTCGATCTCCTCCAGGGTGTTATAGAGTGCCAGCGAAGCGCGGACCATTCCCGGGACATTGAAACGATCAATAAGCGGCTGGGCGCAATGATGGCCTGTTCGCAAGGCGATGCCGAGTTTGTCATATATCGTTCCGGCGTCATATGGATGGATTTTGCCGATTAGAAAGGAGATCACCCCGATTTTATTCTCGGCATTGCCGAAGATCCGGACACTTTCCATTTTCAGCAGCTCTACCGTTGCATAATCAAGCAGCTCATGCTCGTAGGCATGGATCTTCTTTAAATCCAGGTCCTGGATATATTTCAGGGCAGCTTCCAGCCCCAGTACACCGGCCACGTTGGGCGTTCCGGCCTCGAATTTATAAGGCAATTTATTGTAAGTGGTCTTCTGGAAAGTCACCTGGTCGACCATCTCGCCACCGCCCTGGTATGGGGGCATCTCTTCCAGGTATTTTTCCTTTGCATAAAGTACACCGATTCCCATGGGGCCATAAACTTTATGCCCCGAGAAACAATAGAAATCACAGTCAATCTCCTGCATGTCGACGGTCAGGTGCGGCACGGCCTGTGCACCATCCAGGAAGATCGGGATACCCTGGTCATGTGCCAGGCTGATCACGCGGTGAACCGGGTTGATAGTTCCCAATACATTGGAAACATGCGTCAGCGCGATTATTTTCGTACGGTCGGTGATCATCCCTCTGAGCATGTTGATTTCGAGTTCTCCCTGGTCATCGACGGGTATGACTTTCAGGATGGCACCTTTCTGCTCGGCGAGCATTTGCCAGGGAACCAGGTTGGAATGATGTTCCATCTGGGAGAGGATGATCTCATCCCCGGAATGAATGTACTTCCTTCCAAAGGTCTGGGCCACCAGGTTAATAGCTTCTGTGGCCCCTTTGGTAAATACTATCTCATATGGGTGGGCCGCGTGAATGAAATCCTTTACTGATTTCCTGGCATTTTCATAGGCTTCCGTCGCCTGAGTGCTCAGGTAATGCACGCCCCGGTGGATATTGCAGTTTTCCTTCTTGTAATATGTTACCAGCCTGTCAATCACCTCCCGCGGCTTTTGTGTAGTGGCCGCGTTGTCAAAATAAATCAGGGGTTTGTCATGTACCATCACATCGAGGATGGGAAAGTTGTGCCGGATATGAAGAATATCGAAACTCACAATGGAATTTTTTAAGTTACGTGGGTAAAATTAGATTAATTGAAGAAAGGTTCCACCACTTGTTAAAGTTTGTTTAAAAGAAAGCATAATGATGATCAGATCTTGCTCAGATCAATGTCGAAATGGATTTCCTTCTCCTGGTTGGCACAATGCAGGACGCATGTTTCACAGACGTGCAATTCACCTCGCAAACGCTGTTTTACCATCTCATCAACCCGGTACATGAGGGGATCAAGCGACATTTTATTGATGACTTCGGCAGCGAAAGCATACATGAGCAATAATCGTGCGCTGGCTAAGCAAATACCCCGTGACCGGAGATAAAAGAGCGCTTCGTTATCGAGTCGCCCAACGGTCGCACCGTGGCTGCATTTAACGTCATCGGCATATATCTCAAGGAAAGGCCTGGTGTTCACGGTGGCTTTGTCGGTCAGCAGGATATTCCGGTTCTGCTGGTAGGCATTGGTCCGCTGGGCATCGCGCTGCACCAGGACATGGCCGTTAAAAACAGCAGAAGCCTCATCGTCGAGGATTCCCTTGAACAGCTCATTGCTCGTGCAATCCGGCACGGCATGTTCTACGAAGACGCGGTTATCAACATGCTGCTTCTTATCAACCAGGTAAAGCCCGTTGACATGGGCATCAGCTCCGCGGCCGTTAAGTTTCACATTGGAATAATTCCGGATCAGGCCGCCATTCAGGGTAATGGCAAAAGTATTCAACCGGCTGCCGGCTTCCTGGTGAAAATAGGTTGAATTCAGCAACGTGGAGTTATTGTTGAGGTTTTGCAGCTTGTAATGCTCCAGGCCTGCGTTTTCATCCAGGTAAATTTCGGTGACCGAGTTGTTGAAACTGGCCTGCTGGTTGGTCGAATCATCACACATCACCAGCGTCATATGACTGTTTTTACCAATGATAACAAGATTTCGGTTCTGAAGCAGGAGGTTTTCATTATGGTTGATGATGCTGATCATCTGGACCGGTTTTTCAACCACGACGTTATCGGGTACGTATATAAACAGGCCATCGCGGGCAAAAGCCGTGTTCATGGCGAGGAAAAGGTCCTTGCCGGAATCGGCATACCGGCCATAGTGCCGCTCGATCAAATCGGGATATTGCTGAAAAGCTTCGCCAAGGCTTCCGATAATGATCCCACCGGGCAAATGACGAAGATCTTTGGCCGTACGGACATGCCATCCGTTCAGGAAAGAAACCTGGTCGGTTTCAAAATTATGCACTTCGCAGGTAAACATGAAATCGAGATCAGGGCCGGATTCGGTCTTTTCAAGATATTTGGTGTAATCCTGGTTGAGGACGGCGGTAAGATCCGTATTTTTCCATAATTCATTCTTCCGGTCAGGTAAGTTCAGGGCACGGAAATTTCCAAACCCTTTTGACCTGACCTTTGCGGTATAGTGTGTATCGTTCCGTGAAATAACGCTCCCTTGATCCTCATATAGCTTGAGGAGTCTTTCTTTGAACGAACCGTTCTCAACTGTTGCTTTCATTTTAGATTTATCTCTAAGACTTGGCAGGTCTATAGACCTGGAAAGTCTTTAATCCACTCATAGCCTTTTTCTTCCAGTTTCAAAGCCAGTTCTTTCCCGCCGGACCTGACGATTTTGCCGTTATAGATCACGTGCACAAAATCAGGTATTATGTATTGCAGCAGGCGTTGGTAATGGGTTATGACGATGGTGGCATTTTCCGGGGTCTTCAACATGTTCACTCCGTTAGCCACGATCTTGAGGGCATCGATATCGAGCCCGGAATCGGTCTCATCCAGCACAGCCAGGAATGGTTCCAGCATCGCCATCTGGAAGATCTCGTTCTTCTTTTTCTCGCCGCCTGAAAACCCTTCATTGACCGAGCGGTTGGTGAGCTTCGACTGGATTTCCACCAGTTTCTTTTTTTCTTCCATCATTTTCAGGAAATCACTGGCTGACATTTGCGACAGGCCCCTGTATTCGCGGATTTCGTTAAGTGCAGTGCGCATGAAATTGGTCAGGCTGACACCGGGTATTTCCACAGGGTATTGAAACCCGAGAAAGATGCCTATCCTGGCCCGTTCTTCGGGTGGCATATCATTGATAACCTGCCCTTTGTAAATGACTTCCCCTTCGGTGATCTCATAGCCATCTTTACCGGCTATTGCAAGGGCCAGTGTGCTTTTGCCCGTCCCGTTCGGACCCATGATCGCATGCACTTCTCCGGCATTAACCTCCAGGTTCAACCCGTGGATGATCTCCTTCCCGTTGATCGAAACATGCAGGTTTCTTATCTCTAATAACTTCATTTGAAAAAATAAATAATGCCCCAATTTAAAATTCAAAATTCAAAATTAAAATTTATCCCACGCTCCCCTCCAGCGAAATACTCAGCAGCTTCTGCGCTTCCACGGCAAATTCCATGGGTAGCTGTTTCAGTACCTCTTTAACATAGCCATTGACAATCAGCCCGATGGCTTTTTCCATGTCGATACCGCGCTGCTGGCAATAGAAGAGCTGGTCTTCCGAAATTTTCGATGTCGTCGCTTCATGCTCCACGATGGCCGTCCGGTTGTCCACATCTATGTAAGGCCAGGTGTGTGCGCCGCATTTACTGCCTAGCAGGAGTGAGTCGCACTGGGAGAAATTTCGCGCGTTTTCTGCCCTCGCCGTGATGCGGACCTGTCCGCGGTAACTGTTGTTGCTATGTCCGGCGGAGATCCCTTTTGAGATAATCGTGCTCCGGGTATTTTTCCCGATGTGAACCATCTTGGTCCCTGTATCGGCTTGCTGGTAATTGTTCGTCACAGCCACCGAATAGAACTCCCCGATCGAGTTGTCGCCCATCAGGATGCAGCTCGGGTACTTCCAGGTAATCGCCGAACCGGTTTCCACCTGCGTCCATGATATTTTCGAGTTGGCCCCCTTACAAAGGCCACGTTTGGTTACAAAGTTATAAATGCCGCCCTTGCCTTCCTTATCGCCCGGGTACCAGTTCTGGACCGTCGAATATTTCACCTCGGCGTTTTCCATCGCGATAATCTCCACAACAGCGGCATGGAGCTGGTTTTCGTCGCGCATCGGGGCTGTACAGCCCTCCATATAGCTGACATAGCCGCCTTCCTCAGCAATGATAAGTGTCCGTTCAAATTGCCCGGTATTGGCTGCGTTGATGCGGAAATAGGTCGACAATTCGATTGGACTGCGCACCCCTTTGGGGATAAAGCAAAATGACCCGTCGCTGAAAACGGCCGAGTTAAGGGCTGCAAAATAGTTGTCAGTATAAGGGACAACCATGCCCATATATTTCCTGACAAGTTCCGGGTGATTTGTGACAGCCTCGCTGAAGGAGCAGAAGATGATACCGTGTTTTTGAAGCGTTTCCTGGAAAGTGGTCTTCACTGAAACACTGTCAATGACTGCATCAACGGCCACACCTGAAAGTTTTTTTTGTTCCTCAAGCGATATCCCCAGTTTATTGAATGTCGCCAGTAAATCCGGGTCTACCTCTTCGAGGCTGGTGAGGTTTTTTTTCTTTCTCGGGGCTGCATAAAAGATGATATCCTGGTAGTTGATGGTAGGATAAGTGATGTGCGCCCATTTCGGCTCTTTCATGGTGAGCCAGTGCCGATATGCCTTCAGGCGGAATTCAAGCATCCATTCCGGTTCATTTTTCTTCGAAGAAATATAACGGACCGTACTTTCGTCAAGGCCTATGGGGGCGGTTTCCGTATCGATATCCGACACGAAACCGTATTTATATTCGCTTTGCGTTAACTTATCAAGTATTTCATTAGTATCCGGCATCGCCTTATAATAATTTAGACTAAATTGTGATTGCAAATTTACACATAATCGCGAAACCTTTGCTTGATTACCGATAAATAACAAAACAGAATGGGATTTGTTACAGACCGATTAAATTTGTCCAATAGATTATAATAAGAGCTGTTGGATTCAACAGCTCTTATTATATAGAGTCAGATTCAATTCTCACTTCCTGCAAATTTCTGATCTCAAAGTGAAGAATTGGGACGTTACAAAACAATTAATTTCCTGGCATCAAGTGGTTTATTGTTAACTGAAATTTTGTAATAGTACACTCCCGGGGAAAGTTTATTATTTATAAAATCAATGGAATGGGTTCCCTTTTCATAAAATTTCATCGGAAAACTTAAGACTTGCCTGCCAAGCTGGTCGTAAATAAACAACGATACTTCAGAATCCTCTGCCAAGGTGAAGGAAAACGTTGTTTGATCCGTAAATGGATTTGGGTAGTTCTGATGTAAACTTTCTTCAAAATCCTGATTTTCATAATTATCAGGCGGATCAACTTCTGCAGAATTAGAATCGTTATTTTTCAATAAGTCAAGCAGTTCATCCCTTTTTATAATGAAATCTTTGTGGGTTTTTGGTACAAATGATGGTATACCCACTGGATCTGATTTACCGGTTTCATGTTGCATCCTTAAATAAACATAATCCCGGTCAATTAAGGCAAAGATTGAATCTTCAAATGATTCCGGATTGAGAAGGATACTATCATTCCAGTTTATTGCATTTTGATAATTTCCAAGTTCAACATCGCATTGGTTCGAAAAAAATCTCGAAAGCTTTGCCAGATTTTGTTGTTCAGTATGAATAGCGGTTGAATCATAATAATTCTGTAATCCCAGATAGTCCTGATCAAAAACGTTTTTCAAATAGAATAAATCTTTAATTGCAGCTACTGCATATTTACTTGTTGGATAGGAAAGTATAATATCTTTAAATATAGCCTCCGCCTGACTAAAAGAACCTAAATTAATCAGGACCATGGTCGAATCATATAGTACTTTTGCCATGTCGAGGTCTTTAAGTTGACCCTGTATCTGCCACATAGGTTTATAATTATAACATTGCCAGGGATACAGATTGTCATTTATATCCTCCGGTCCGCCCCAGTAATTATCAGATATGTCAAATTCGTTTTCTTCACATTCAGATGTATAGCTTATATAGCAATACTCCGGTAAATTTTTAAGCAGCTAACCTCCCGATGCTCAAACACTCGTCATATAACAGACGGATTTTTTCGCAACTCAGGTCGAGAGCTAACTTTGAAAAAATAAAATCAGTGATATATT
>Ga0268284_1000255_pt1 | contig 44157 bp, 45 predicted proteins | sample saktaG_14_FD_190137 | JGI IMG/M metagenome (GOLD analysis project Ga0268284, IMG submission 190137) | Saline water microbial communities from Sakinaw Lake, British Columbia, Canada - sak_2013_06_06_40m | ecosystem: Environmental > Aquatic > Non-marine Saline and Alkaline > Saline ...
GCCGGTTAGCCAGTTATAAGATATAAGATAAACCCGTAGGACAGGCGTCTCGCCTGTCTATAATAGTATTATAACTTCTGATTTATCAAGGTGCGGCAATCTTATCTAAAAACTATAAACTAAGAACTAAAAACCAGTTTTATATCTTGTATTTAATACTAACGACTATTCACTATTCACTAACGACTAAATTAACTGGCCAACTGGTTAACTGGGTAACTGGATAACTAATATCCTATACGCTATACGCTATACGCTATTCTTCACTAAATACTATACACTAATTTATTTATTTCGCCACATAAGGGAGAAGTCCTATCTCTCTTGCTCTTTTAATAGCTATCGCCAACGTACGTTGGTGCCTTGCGCAGCTTCCCGTTGCTCTACGAGGCAGCATTTTACCTTGTTCAGTAATAAATTTCCTTATTAAATCTATATTTTTATAGTCAGCTAATATTTTTTCTTTGCAAAAAAGACAAACTTTCCTTTGTGGTCTTCTAAAAGAACTATATCTTGTCATTAATTTATATTCTTCCTCCTTTATTCTACCTTCTCAATTTGGTATTTTTAAAATAATTAATTAACTATCTTCTTTGGTTTTTTTTCTTCAGGTTGTAAGGTTAATAAATATCTAATAACTCTTTCTTCTAATTTTACAACTCTTTCAAATTCAGGAATAATTTTTGCGTCCACATCAAAATTTAAGACTACATAAATAGCTTCTGTGAAATCCTTAATTTCGTAAGCTAACTTTCTTTTACCCCATTTATTTACCTTGATTATTTTCCCTTTTTCCTGGGGAATAAGCTTTTTTAATTTATCTAATAAGGAATCTAACTCTTCTCCTTCTAATTGGGGATTTATGGCAAGCATTACTTCATAACTTCTCATCTGTTCACACCTCCTTTCGGTCTAATCAGCCCCTAAAAGATTCTTCAGGAGCAAGGAAATTGAAAAATATTAAACGATTTATATTATACCACAGATATTTTGTATATCAAGTTTATATTCGTATCGCGTATTGCGTATCGAGTATCGAGTTAAGAAAGCGAAAGAAAATACAGGTTGCAAGATTATTTAGTTAACCTGTTTACCGTTACCCAGTTGGGGCCAGTTATAGGATATAAGATAAACCCGTAGAACAGGCGTCTCGCCTGTCTATTAATACTAAATTTAAAGTTTTATCTTTTTATTTTGCTATATAGTATGCGAGATAAGAAATATGACGCTCAATAGATAAAACAATATATTTAAATTTTTAATTTTAAGCTATGGTTTTACGTTTTGCGCTTTTCGTTTTTCGTTTTATCACTATTTATTAATCACGGCTTATGGAAAAAGGAAATTCCTATACAATTAAATTAATCTCTGGGAATAATTTCTCTAATTTTATTCTCTAATTTTACCCGGGGAACCAAGACTTTTCTGCCGCAACAAAGACATTTTAAGCCAATATCGATACCAGTTCTGGTAATTTCCCAATGGAAACCTCCGCAAGGATGTTTCTTCTTTAATCTAATAATATCTCCCATTCCTAATTTTAAAGGCATATGTTGTTCCTTATTTACCGATTAAATTAGTCGTTAGTATTTAGTCGTTAGTCGTTAGCAAAAAATGCAAAATACAAAACTGGTTTTCGGTTTACAGTTTTCGGTCCTCGGCTTTTAGTATACAATTAAAAACTTAAAAAGAAAAATCATAATTTAAAAATAAAAACTTTTTCATAGATTTAAAATTTTAAGTTCTGTTTTTACTTCTTTAGTTTTTTAGTTTTGAAGTATGTTATATGAGATAGGATAAACGAAACTTAATATACAACGCTACGTATTTAAATTTTAAATTTTGAGCTATGGCTTTACGTTTTGCGCTTTTCGTTTTTCGCTATATACTATACGCTACCAGCTATACTTCATTATTGACTAACCTAATTCTTGCAATAAAGAGCTATACTCTTCCTTATCCTTTTCTTTAAAGGGGCCAACGATAGATAAATTTATTTTATCTTTAGTAAAAATATTTTGAGCCATTCTTTGAATATTTTGCAGTTTTACTTCTTCAATTTTTCTTTTTATTTCATCAAAAGTTGAGGGTTTACCATATAAAATAATACTGTTTCCCAACCAAAATGCCCTGCTCAAAGTACTTTCCAAACTTAAAGATAGTGCACCTTTATACATTTCTTTTGCTTTTCTTAATTCATCTTCTTTTAAACTATTGTCTTTTATTTTTTCAAGTTCCTCTAAAATTGTCTGAATAGTTTCCTTTAGTTTATTTGAATCAATACCGGCATAAATATTAAAGGCGCTGGTATCGTTAAAATACTGAATAAACGAATGGATATCGTAGGCCAAACTTTTTTTAACCCTTATTTTTTGAAAAAGTCGAGAGCTTAATCCTGAACCTAATATTATATCCAATAAATCCTGGGAGTACTTATCGGGATCCAACCGAGATATTCCCGGAAACCCAAAAGAAAGATGAGTTTGGTTACTTTTTTTAAATTTTATGCCTACTTGAGAAGTTTTCTGATCGCACTTTACGGGTAGATATTTTTTAATGTCACCGTACTCCGCTTTTTTAAAATATTTTCCGATTTGCAGAACTGCATCTGCTGTCTTAACATTACCCGCAACGCTTATTACTAAATTATTAGGACGATAAAACCTGTTTATATATGATAAGATATCTTCTCTTTGTATATTGACCACACTTTTCTCGTTTCCAAGAATAGATCTGCCCAAAGGATGATTTTTCCACATTATCTTGTCAAGTAAAATTTCTACCAAATCTTCCGGTATATCTTGATATTTTTTAATTTCCTCAATAACTATATTTTTTTCTTTATAAATATCTTCTTCTTTCATTAGAGAGTTTGTTATTAAATCTGCCAACACATCGAAAGCAGTGTTAAAATGTTCATAAGGAACTTTAACATACAAATGGGTTGTCTCTTTGGATGTAGAAGCATTTATTTCTCCGCCAATACCTTCTATAACCTGGGATATTTCTAAGGTATCCTTCCTCTTTTTCGTTCCCTTAAATAGCATATGTTCGATCAGATGAGAAATTCCTTGATGTTTCTGCATTTCATATCTTGATCCGGCTCCTATACCAAAAACAATAGCCACTGATTTCATGTAGGGCATTTCTTCTACTACAATTCTTAAACTATTTTCTAATTTTATTACTTTGTAAATGATGATTCCTCCTCTTAGATTAGTATTGCGTATTGCGTATTGCGTTAAGAAAATCAGAATTCAGGAATGGAGACGTGATATATTGTGTTCGAAGTAAGACAGGCGTCTCAATCGAATTCTATTCGGATTTTTTCACTACAAATACTTCTTCTAATTTAGTAAAATCCACCTCTGGTCTTATTATTACTATTTGAAATAAATCATGGCTTTCTTTTTTTATACCTGCGATTTTACCAATAACAATTCCTTTAGGAAAAACACTTCCTAAACCTGAAGTTATTACAATATCATTTATTCTTATATCAGCATCGTGAGAAAGGTATTCCATATAACAATAATTACTTTCGCTTCCTTTCACTACTCCTATATCTCTTGATCTCTGAATCATACCTCCAACAGCACTTCTTTGATCCAATATTAACAATACTTTTGCTGTGTTGGAATCAACGCTAACTACCTTACCGACTAATCCACGGTAAGTTACTACTGCCATATCCTTCTTTACTCCGTCAACTGTTCCTTTATCAATAATTATACTGTTAAACCAATTTCCTGGTTCTCGGCCTATCACCAAAGAGGAGATCATTTCATAAGAAAAAGATTCTTTAAGTTCTAATAGCTTTGTTAACCTATCGTAAGTTATTAATTTTTCTTTTAATATAGCATTTTCCCGATAAGCTATCTCAATTTTTTCTTTCAGCTCTTTATTCTCTTCTTTTACAACCTTAAATTCAGCCATTGCTTTTAAGTAGTTTTTTGTATTGTCAACAACTAAACTTATCCCCCGGTTAATTGGAGAAAAGAGTTTTAATCCGATACTCTCTACCCACTGGAAATACATTTTACCATGGTAGTCTATAGTCATTATAAAAATAGTTATAATAATTAATATAATAAAAATTACTAAAGTATTGTTTTGAGATAAAAATTTTTTCAATTTCACAATTCCCCAATTAAATTAGTCGTTAGTGAATAGTCGTTAGTCGTTAGTGAATAGTATTTAGCAATAAAGTAAAAAACGGAAAGTATAAAACTAAATTAGTATCTCGTATCTCGTGAATCGTATCTCGTTAAGAAAATAGAAGTCAGGAGCCAGAATCCAGTATTCAGAATTATCTTAAGCTATGAGAGTATATTTTGGTTGTATTTTCTTCTGACTTCTGAATTCTTAAATAACAATTATGGCTTTTCGCTTTTAGTTTTGCGTTTTTAGTTTTTTGATTTATCCTATACACTGTACGCTGTACTATATACTAACGACTATTCACTAACGACTAACGACTAAATACTAACGACTAAATACTAACGACTAACGACTAAATACTAACGACTATTTTAAACTCTTTTGGGTGCTCTAATTAATACTCTTTGATAAAAATTAAAATCATCCAAAGCTTTTCCTATTCCTTTAATCACACAGTATACCGGTTCTGGAGGTATGAAGACCGGGATACCTATCTCTTCTTGTAAAAGTTCCGGTAATCCCGTTAAAAGTGCTCCCCCGCCAGTCATAATCACTCCTTTATCCACAATATCAGATACTAATTCAGGGGGTGTTTTTTCTAAAGCTATTTTCACGGTATTTGCAATTATTCTCAGCGGCTCAGAAAGGGCTTCCCTTAATTCATCTTTAGAAATTTTAATTATTTTAGGAAGACCGGAAATTTTATCCCTCCCCCGAACCTCATAATTACTATTTTCTTCACCTGTTCTGTCTGCAGATAAATTAAATTTAATTTCTTCGGCGGTTAATTCGCCAATATATAAATTATACGCTTGTTTAACATATTTACTAATGATCTCATTAATGTAATCTCCAGCGACTTGACTCAACTCGCTTATTACTATACCCCCCAAAGATATTATCGCTACCTCAGAAGTTCCTCCACCTATATCTATTACCAAATTTCCCATTGGTTCAAATATAGGAAGCCCCACGCCAATAGCTGCTGCTATGGGCTCGTCTATTAAAAATACTCGCCCCGCTCCAGACTTATAAGCAACTTCTGATACTGCTCTTTTTTCTACCTCTGTAACTCCGGTAGGAACACAAATTATAACTGTAGGTCTGGTAAAACGATTAGGTATATGTACTTTTTTAATAAAATACTTTAACATTTCAGCAGTAACTTCAAAATCAGCTATCACCCCTTCTTTTAAAGGCCTAACGGTAAATATACCTTTAGGAGTTCTTCCCATCATCTTTTTCGCTTCTTCCCCTACTGCCAATATCTTATTCCCTCCATCTCTGAAAGCAGCAACTGACGGTTCATACAAGACAATTCCCTTCCCTTTAATATATACAAGAGTGGTAGAAGTGCCTAAATCAATTCCTATATTTTTGGAAAATGATCTTAAAAGAAAATCAAACCACATTTCCTACTTCTCCTTTTTCATAAATATATTTATTTCTTAAAATACTCCGAATTGCCTCACTAAAAAGGTATTTTAAACATTATAAATACCTCAAATAAAAAATACTTCGAATTATTTTAATTATAACCTAATCTCCTATATATTTAAAGGTAGAAAATTATCTCATTAAATATATGAGGATGTAATAGGAAATATTGACTATAAGGCAGAAAGAGAAAAATTTAGAAAAACTAAACTATTGCAAAAAATAATGTCACAAACAATGCAATTAAAGTCAGTATTACCCAAGATAGGTGTATATTCAAATCTCGTGGGTGTATACTGTCGAGCTTCTTGCATAACTTGCCTACCAATATAGCAATATTACAATAAATTCTATCCACACTTAAATACTTAACCAGCTTTACCATAGAGCTACCCATCTCAAATTCTTTCTTTTCTCGACCTATTAACCCCAGCTTTGAAGCCACAATATAGGCAACGAAACCTAAAATTATTATAAACAAAGCATCTAAAATTGTGCCTTGAGTCCAGAATTCTATCTTTAGAATTGATAGAGGCTGAACTAGCCCAGCTATCGCAAATGCTATAAACCTGTCCAGCACAAATTGTGCATTTATTCCCAAAAGCACACATAAAATAGCGAGCACTATCATAGGCAACTGCATTAGTAGCGGTACTTCTTTGACAGTTATCGGCGGCCTCTTAGGTTCGCCGAAAAAGGTATAGTTTATTAATTTCAGAAACGAGGCAAAGGTTAGTGCTGCAGTGACCATCATGACAAATTTAAGCACAAAGCTATAATTGGCTACAGCTTCAACAAGCACTGTCTTACTTGCAAACCCATTAAACGGTGGTATACCTGAAATAGCTAAGGCAGCAATAATACAGGTGGACGTTGTTATCGGCATCTTCTTCCATAAGCCACCTAAGTTATCAAGCTTCCTCGTACCAGTCGAATAGGCGACTGCACCCATACACAGGAATAGCAATCCCTTGAATATGGCATGGTTCACCAGGTGATACAGCCCACCAGCCAGACCAATCTTAGTGCCCAGCCCTATACCCAAGATAATATATCCCATCTGGCTTATACTGTGATATGCTAATAATCGCTTGACATCTGTTTGTGCCAAAGCTAAGAACACACCTATCAGCATAGAAGCTACACCGATAGATATAATTAGTGAACTTAATAGCTCTCCAAATTTGGTAGCAGGTAAATCAGAGTTCAATAGGGGGAAGACAAACTTTATTATACCATAAGCACCTATCTTTATCATCATACCGGATAGAAAAGCACTGACCGGCGATGGTGCAGCAGGATGTGCATCTGGCAGCCAGGTGTGTAATGGGACTACACCGGCCTTGATAAAGCAGCCCAATAAGAATAGTACAGGTGCTATAAAGCCACCAGACTTAGTAACCACAATTACTTCATAGCTACCCGTATCTACATAGACCAAAATGATAGATAATAAAATAAGAAAAGCGCCGATTAAAGTCATCACTATGTACTTATATCCAGCTTGTAATGCGTCAATATTTCTTTTATGTATTATGAGAAAATATGTAGCTACAGTCGTTATTTCGAGGAATACATAGAAACTTATAAGATCTTTGGCAAACACGGTGGCTTGAACTGCTCCCAGTACAATCAATAGCAAAGAATAGTAGCTAACCAGATCGGTTTTGATATAGCTTATGGAATATATAGAAACCGCAAGCCATAACAAGAAACTAACTATAGCCAAACTAATACTTAGTCCATCTACCTGGAGGCGTAGTCCAAAGGGAACCATCTGTGACCAAAAGACGCTATGAATCGTGTTACCTTTGAGAATCTCAAATAACATGAGTCCAAGCGAACAAGCCATTGCTGTCGCTACAATAAATATAATAACCATTATCAGCCGAAGTTGTTGAGCTAGATTGAATCGCTCTTTAACAAACGACACCACAACTAATGCCAAGAAGAAGGGTATGATTACAGTCAAAAGTGGAAGGTTAGAACTCAAAACCGGAATTCACCACCTTTAGATAATATCTCCATACATAAACTAATTTTTTACGGAACAACATGGAATAAAAGCAAACTAACCGCTGGTTTTACCAGGGATATGCCCAGAGTTGGCAAAAACCCAAGTAATAGACATCCAGCCGCCAAAATGTAAATCGGCCAGGACTTAAAGAGATTACCTCTATAAATCACCTGCCCTCCTTCATGGGCAGGCATAGGACCCTGTTTCAGTGAACTACTAAAAAGCACTTGTATCACGCGAAAATAATATGCAGCAGCGATAGTACTTGCTATAAGTATGATCACTACGAGGAAAGTATAGCCAGCCTCTACAGCTGCTAAACATATCAACCATTTACTTGCAAAGCCATTAATAGGTGGTATACCGATCATACCTAAAGAAGCTATGACAAAAGCAAAGGTTATAGCCGGCTGCTTTCTACCAAAACCACTGAACCCTTGTATATCTCTCGTGCCAGTCTCAGTAATCATTATACCTGCACAAAAGAATAGAGCACTTTTCATTATAGCATGGTTTAAAACATGAAATAGTGCACCTGTGAGCCCCAGCTCGGTTCCGATACCCAATCCAATAAGCACAATTCCAAGCTGGTTAATAGTAGAATATGCCAGCAAACGTTTCAAGTCTGTCTGTGCCATGGCCATACTGGCACCAAACAAAAGTGAAACTACACCCAAAAACATCAATAAATTATGGATGTTAATAAGAAAAAACATTTCTGTACTGAATGCAGTATAGACCACTCTAATCAAGCAATAAATGCCTATCTTTACGGCAACACCGGAAAGTAGTGCACTAACAGGTGACGGTGCCATAGAGTGTGCATCTGGCAGCCAGCCATGAAGCGGAAACACAGCAATTTTTATACCCATACCGGTAGCTATGAGTACAAAGGACATGAGCACCATCCGCGTGCTGGAATTAAATGCAGCCGGCAGTCTGTCAGCTATATGAAATATATCCAACGTACCAGTCATAGCATAAAGAAAGCCAACTCCCAACAGGAAGAAAGATAACCCCACACCGCCCATAATAAGATAATTAAAGCTCGCCCTTAAAGTCACTCCTGTCTTGGGATAGGCAATGAGCAAATACACAGCAAGCGATAAAAGCTCGTAGAAGACGTACATATTGAATATATCAGCAGTATAAATAACACCAATCATACTGCTTAACGAAACAAGCAACAGAAAATAATATGTTCTGCCATAGCTCCTCTCAGGCATAGAGTATACAATTACTAATAGTCCTAAACCCAGTACTATCAAAGAGAAGAAAAAACTTAGCCCATCTACTACCAAGCTGATGCCTAACGGACCTTGCCAACCTCCAAGATGATATGTTACCTTATCACCAGATAGAACCCGAGACGAGAGATTTAATATAAACACGATTGAAGTTATGATGCTAGCAGTCGCAAATATAATCTTATACTTTCTAGTAAACAACACAAGAAATGCAGCCAGAAGCGGTGATATTATAATTAGGATGGGGATATGAATTGACAAATAATTACCGCTCCTTTGAGAGTTGTTGGATATCTAAAGTCTTGTACTTGGAATAGATCTTTACGATCAGCGCTAATGCCAAAGCAGTTACAGAGATGCCGATAACAATTGCAGTAAGCATCAATGCTTGAGGCAGCGGATCAACAACTATGGTGGTGGGGATACCGCCAGTCGTCCCTTTCTCCAATATTGGCGCCAAGCCACCTTTCCTGTAGCCGATGCTTATGAAAAATAGTACAATGCTACCATTCATTATGGTTAGCCCCATAATCTTTTTAATCAGATTATTCTTACTCATTACACCATACAAACCAATCATAAAGACCAAAAGGCTGATATTTATGGGAGTCATATTTCACCTCTATACCTAACTAATGCATAGAATATAACTGAAACACCAGCAGCTACCTTAATACCGATGGCTACGTTAAAAAGCAACATCAATCCGCCACTGGCAATCTCGCCCGGATTGCCCAATGGCAGAAAATTGCCAAGGAAGGAGTAGCCGAAAAATATACCCAGAAAACCCAAAAAGATTAAGGTTAATATCCCTAATTTCTCCAACATGTTTAGCCATCTGCTCTTAAATTTCTTTTCTGTTTGCTCTATACTATGAGAGAGCGCTAAAAGTATTATAGCTGTACCTAGCACAACTCCACCTTGAAAACCACCACCTGGCGATAGATGCCCATATGATATCAGATAAAACCCAAAAAGTATGATGAAGGGAAATAACTTCTGAGCTATAGTCCTAATTATCTTTGAGCTCCCCATCTATCTTTTCCCCCGTAAACAGAATACAACTCCTGCTACTGCCACAAATAAAACTATTGTCTCAATAAGGGTGTCATAAGCACGATAACCAAGATATACAGCCGCAACCAGGTTAGTTGCACCGGTATCGTGAAGACCTTGCTCGATATAGTAATTGGCGACATCCAGGTTCTTTGGATTGCCATATTCGATATCGACAGACAAGATAAATAATATGGCCATTACAAGTATTATAATAATAAAAAAAACTTTTTTCATTTCTTTGAACATCCATTATTCCATAAAATATAATTAGTGAAAATATCTTCTATATACCTTTTGATAAGTGCCATCCTCGTTGATCCCTTTTAAGAAAGAATTCAATTCAGCTAACAGCTCTGGCTTATCTTTAGATACACCATATCCGTACTGTTGCAAGCCAGTAATGGTACCGACATTTTTCAGGTTAGGATAAAATATGTGCCCTATTAATGCCTCTGGTAAGTCAATTGCAACAGCGTTTATTCTGCCTTCAGATACTGCTTGTAATAATGTGTTTGGGTCAGAGAAGTTAGTATCAATTTTAATGCCTTCAATTGATTGCAATGCAGACAGATAGGAGGTGTCTTTAACGGAGGTAACAATTTTATCCTTTAGATCGCTAAGAGAGTTCAGTGCAGTGTTCTCTCTGTTAGTTACTATTACTACTTTGGTTGGGAAATAGCCATCAGAGAAACAGATCTGCTTCATACGCTCATCCAGGCGAGTCATACCGGCACCTATAACATCTCCTTTGCCGGATATGAGCGCTGGGACGAGCTCTTGCCAATCCTGAACCTGTCTTACCTCCAACTCGATGTCTAATTTTCTGGCGAATAGTGATAAAATATCGTAATCGAAACCCGCTGGACGACCCTTATCATCATAATAGGAAAAGCGACTATGCGGATAGGTTAACATGATAAGCACGCCTCTCTTCTTGATAGCAATTAGAAATATGACTGTAGCAAATCCAGAGCCGATCGCTGCTTCGGCAATAGCCACATCGGGCGCATGTAGATAGTAAAATATTAAAGATAACACGAGACTAAATGCAGATAATACTATTACTGCACTTAATAGATTTTTTATTTCAAGTGCCACTAAAGCAAGCACAGGTAACATTATCAAGAAAACAATTAGCATAATTTCGCAGCTCTAATCTGCTTCCCCCTTTAACATTTCTTTTTCTTCCGCCATGGCTTTATCCCTCTGATGGCAGCAGAGCGTGCTATGGCATGGGAGGCTACCGGGTTGGTCAACAATAAAAACACCAAAATTATTAATATCCTTAAGGATGACGAATCTAAACCCTCTCTCAGTATTAAACCGACAAGCAACGCTAAAGCGCCTGCAGTATCGCACTTTGAGCTGGTCTGTAACCGAGTATAAATATCAGGAAAACGAATGATTCCCAGTGTGCCAAAAAATATAAAAACTAATCCCAGAAATATAAATAGGTAAGCTATCATTTTCTGTCGGTATCCTCACCTTCTAAAAATTTACTAATAGCGATTATGCTTACAAAACCTATAATAGCGTATACCAGCGCCACATCCAGATATATCCTTCGTTCGAAGAATACTGCAGCAGCTACCATGATCATAACTACTTTAGACGAGATAAGATTAACGGCTATTAGCCTATCCCATGGTGTAGGTCCAAAAATGACCCGATAAAGAGCAAGTGAAGCAGTTATACCTAATACAGTGATGATAATGGTCACAGCAGTCATATAAATATTCTCCCTAACCAGTATTCGAATCGCCCTTTGATCAACTCTGCTGCATGCCCAAAATGGGTTGTACGTGCATACAACCAGTGGACGTAAAGATGATCACCTTCGATATCGATGGTGATAGTGCCAGGTGTTAGGGTTATAGAATTTGCTAATAGTACGATACCTAAATCTGATTTTATATCTGTCTTTATCATAACCACCTCTGGATTGATATCCATAGTTATAACTCGATAGACTACATCAATGCTGGCAAGAAACATCTCGTAAATTAAAATAAAAACATAAATAAGTAACAACCAGATCGTTCGAATAGCTTTGCTGTGCATGCCCTCGTCTGGTTTAATAAAAAAATCGAAACTCAATAAGGCAGCCAGAAGCGAAAAGAGAGCACCAATAAGCAATGAAGCTGGTTGAAGATTTTGGCTGAGAACCAACCAGAAGCTCATGAGCACAAAGAAAGTTAAAACTAATCTGACACTTTTCTTATACATAATGTATATAATTATCCTCTACTTAATTTGTATGCTTAACACTTTATTAATTATTATTAGGGCGAACTTTAATATAATGATACTCAAGCTGATTATATGTCAAGCTATATTGATTTTGAATCCACCGCCTGTTTATACCTATTCATCTTGCCTCTTTTAGATGTGGCAGACATTCATAAAACTATTATAACTGTCCTAAGTTTGTGACCTATGGTTGAAAAAATAGAGAAAGTGAGGTTTGTTTCTATAATAAAGAGGTGACCTCTACAAAACAGGAAGTAAATATCCCGCTAAGGATAAATATAACAAAGTGGGGGGTTAAAAGTCAAGTTTTAAAAACAGTATCGAGTATACAGTATTGAGTATCGAGTTAAAAAAGAAAAATACAAAATATAAGTTCTAGGTTACAGGTTTGGAGTTTCAAGTAAAGAGAATACAAAGAATAAATTCAAAATAAATTAGCCCTTCGTAGGACAGGCGTCTCGCCTGTCTATAAATTTATTACAAAGGCGTATGGCAATATACCTCTAATTACTAAAACTGATAATTGAAAACTGTAAACTGAAAACCAATTCCTGATATCTAAAAACGAAAAACTAATAACTAAAAACAATCTTTTTATCCTGCAACTTGCAACTCATTACTTATCACTGTATTATTCTTGCTTCTGTACTTTCTTCTCTTTTCTTTACTAAACACTATTCACTAACGACTAACGACTAATTATAACTGGGTAACCGGGTAACTACTGACTGGTTAATCCAATTAAAGACGAACTACCTTTTCACCACAAAATTTACATTTTCCATCTTTACTCAATCCCAAGTCGATAATATTATAACCTGTTCGTTTAATTAATATTTCCTTGCAGTTACCACAATAAGTGGTGTTAGCTTCCTCGTCCCGGATATTCCCCGCATATACATAGTTCAATTTTTTTTGGGCAATATCCCGAGTTTTATATAAGGTGGAAATGGGTGTTGCCTCAATATTCATCTTATAACAGGGGAAATAACGAGAAAAATGCAAAGGTATATCTTTACTTAGGGAAGATATCCAATCCACCATTTCTTTAATTTCCTCTTCACTATCATTTAACCCGGGTATAACTAAATTGGTTATTTCAATATGGCAATATTCTTTGGAAAGCTCTATAGCACTAAGCACGGGAGAGAGGTTTCCTTTAGAATATTTTTGATAAAAGGAGTTTCGGAAGGATTTAAGATCAATATTCATGGCATCAATATAAGGCAAAAGTTTAATAAGAGGTTCTCGATTGATAAACCCGTTAGTAACTAAAATATTCTTTAAGTTATTTTTTTTAGCTAACTTAGCTGTATCCAAAACATATTCATACCAGATTAAAGGTTCAGAATAAGTAAAACATATTGCCGGAGAATTATTCTTAAGGGCTAACTGTATTACTTTTTCGGGAGAAAATTCTTCTACTTGAACATCTTTTATATTTGCTTGAGAAATAGTCCAGTTCTGGCAAAAAACACAAGCAAAGTTGCAGCCTATTGTACCCAGTGACAAAACCATTGTCCCGGGATAAAAATGATAAAGCGGTTTTTTTTCGATAGGATCCATTCCGCAAGAAGAAACCTTGGAATAGATTAAAGAATAAAGCTGGTTATCTATATTTTTCCGGACTCGGCAAAAACCAACTTGACCTTTATTTATCAGGCATTCTTTGGGGCAAAGCAGACATTTTATAATTCCTTTGTTTTTATCGATTAATTCATAAAACATTGCTTCTTTCATTTAAAAAACACCTCCTAACTAGTCGTTAGTATATCGTATTGCGTATTGCGTATTGCGTATCGCGTTAAGAAAATCATAATTCAAAACTCAAAACTTTAAAATCTGCCAATCTACCAATTAAATTAGTAGTTATTTAATAGTCGCTATGATTAATATAAGTTTTTAGTTATCGGTTTATTGTGTTTTATTTTATTTCCACAAATCTGGTATAGGGGTCGGATTTATCCGACCCGAAACAGGTTTGATAAATAAACATTAATTCAGAGACAGGTGGGTCTATCCCCTGTTTTCACAGGGGCAGACTCTGTGAAAACTGGAATCTATCTTTTTTTATTCTCTGGTACCTTTGAGCACGATGCATCGTGCTCCTACATCGGACTCCTGGCTTCTGGTTCCTTTTATTCACGCGATACTCGATACGCAATACGCGATACTAATTAAAAAAATCTTTTCACTTCAAAGCGATATAATTTTACTTTTTCATCGGGATAAATTCCTGCTTTACGCTTGGCAATATCCACCTGTTCCTCTGCCGTATCTACACCTTCTAAATCAGGTAATAACAAACCTTTTTTATACCCACTGCTAACAATTACCCCATATTTTTTAGGGTCAAGTTGAGAAATATCCTTAATTTCTTCCGGAATAGAAAGAACATCTACTGAAATAGTTAAATCTTCTAATTCAGAAACATTTACCGGAGAAAAGCGAGGATCTTCAACGGCAGCACTAACAGCATTCTTTATAATCTCTTGGGCGATATTTTTCTGAGTAGGCATAAAAGTTCCTATACACCCTCTCAATTCACCATATTTTTTAAGAGAAACAAACGCCCCTGCTTTTTGATTAATCATTTCTTTGGGGAGGTCTAAGGGAAGAGTAATTATTTTTCCCTGTTTTATATAATTTTTAATCGTCTCTCGCGCTAATTTAACATAAGCACTTTCTTCTTTCGCTTTCATAATTTGTTACCACCTTTGTATAAATTAGTTAGTATATCGTATTGCGTATTGAGTATCGCGTTAAAAAAATAAGATTCAGGCGTAGGGGCACAATGAATTGTGCCCCTACTAACACTGTTTGCCTTTTGCCTTCTGTGGGCGTATATAAACACCCCTACCTTTCTTTCTTTGACAATTATCTTTTGTAGGGGTCATTTATCCGACCCGAGTTTTGTAGGCTTGATAAATCAAGCCCCTACGTATTACTCATTACGGGCAGACACAAGGTCTGCCCCTACACGTTATATATTACTATTTTCTTTACGCGATGCTCCGTACGGGCAAGACTCCTGACTTCTATTTTATTTACGAGATACGAGATACAATTTTAGTTTTTCGCTTTTCGTTTTTCGCTTTACATTATCTTAACATATCCTGGGTAACTGCTCTCCGGTTAACATATCGACTATTCTTTTTCCACCAATAATAGTATTAAGATATACTTTTCCCTCCGATTTTCTTACTACTCTGCCGATAATTTTTGATTCTTTTCCATATTTATTCTTTCTCATCTTTTTAAATATTTCCGGTGCAATTTCGGAAGGGACAAATACCACTACCTTCCCTTCATTGGCCAGATATAAAGGGTCATAACCTAATATTTCACAAGCTGCCCTTACCCCTTCCTGAATAGAGATATCGTCTTCGTTTATCTCTATATCTACCTTTGAAGATAAGGCTATTTCATTTAAGGTGGTAGACAAGCCCCCTCGCGTAGGATCTCTCAGGACATGGATATCTTTGCTCACTATTAGCATATCTGCTACTAAAGACGAAAGAGGAGCAGTATCACTTTTTATCTCTGTTTCGAACTTCAAGCCTTCTCTTTCCGATAAAACCGCAATCCCATGGCTACCTATGGGACCATTTATCATAATTACATCCCCGACTTTAGCATTATTTCCGGAAATATTTACTTCTTCTTCTACTGTTCCCACACCCGAGGTATTAACAAATATTTTATCTACCGCTCCTTTATTTACCACTTTAGTATCCCCGGTAACAATAGCTACCTTGGCGATTGCTGAAGCCTTCTTCATACTTAAAACAATTTTCTCTAATAAGCTTAAAGAAAATCCTTCTTCAATAATAAAAGAACAGCTTAGATATAGAGGAGTTGCTCCACACATAGCTAAATCATTAACCGTACCGTAAACTGCCAGCTTTCCAATATCCCCTCCATTAAAAAATAAAGGGTCTACCGTATAAGAATCGGTAGTATACGCCAATTTTAACCCTCCGATATTCAATACTGCGCCATCATCAAGTCTTTTTAAATAAGGATTATTAAAGTTGGACAAAAATAATTTTTTTATTAAATTAAAAGATAATTTCCCTCCACTTCCATGACTCAGCGATATTCTATCTTCTTTCATTATCTTTCCCTTTCACAACCAGTCGCTAGCGAATAGTAATTCGTATCGCGTATTGCGTATTGCGTATCGAGCAAAGAAAATCATAATTCAGAACTCTTGACTAATTGTTAGTGCAAATACGAGTTCTTAGTTTATATTTTATAGTTTTTAGATAAAGAAAAACGGTTAACAATCTTCAGTATGCTATTAAAAATTTAAAACCAAAAGTGAAAACCCATAATTCAAAATATATTCTTGTATTGTATTGCAATTTTAGTATTTCTGCTCTACGCAATACGCGATACGCAATACGCAATACTAATTGTATTTATAGTACGCAGCGCAGGTTCCTTCGGTAGAAACCATACATGCTCCCTGAGGATTTTCGGGAGTACAAACCACTCTAAAAAGAGGACATTCAGGCGGAGTCATTACTCCTCTTAGCACTTCTCCACAACGGCATCCTCTTGTTTCTTTAGTTTCTTCTATCTCTACTTCGAATTTTCTAGCATTAAATTTTCTATATTTATCTTTTATCTCCAAGCCGCTGAGGGGGATATTGCCTATTCCTCTCCAATTGGAATCAATCACCTTAAATATCTCATTAATTTTATCCAAGGCAATCTTATTACCTTCTGGTTTAACTGCCCGTTCATATTGTATTTCTACCTCTGCCCTGTCATCTTCAATCTGTTTAACCAGCATATAAATACTCTGCAGGATATCCAGAGGCTCAAATCCGCAGATAACACAGGGTATTTTATGCTGGGTAGCAATGAAGTTATAAGGTTGACTCCCGATAACCGCACTTACATGCCCCGGGCAGATAAAGCCATTAATGTTTACTTCTTTGCCTTCCAATAAGGCTTTCATTGCGGGAGGTATAATCTTTGCAACACTCAAAACGGAAAAATTATTAATCTTTTCTTCTTGGGATTTTAACACAGCGCTGGCAATAGTAGGAGAAGTCGTCTCAAACCCTACTCCCATAAACACAACTTCTTTAGAAGAATTATCCTGAGCGATCTTTAAGGCATCTAAAGTAGAGTAAACAATCCTGATCTCTGCTCCATCAGTCTTTTCTTTTTCTAAAGTAGAGGTAGAACCGGGAACTCTGATCATGTCCCCAAAAGTAGTTATAATAAAATTTTCTTTCTTGGATAGAGCAATTATTTCATCTATGTATGAAATGGGGGTAACACATACCGGGCAACCCGGTCCGGAAATAAGATTAATATTTGAAGGTAGGATTTTTCTAATACCATTTCTAAATATGGCTACAGTGTGAGTTCCGCAAACTTCCATTAAATTAATCTTTTTTTTAGAAATAATTTTAATTTGCCGGAGAATTTGCTGGGCTATTTCCTTATTTCTATACTCATCAACATATCTCAATCTACCTTCCCCTCCCAGGCCCTAAATATTTCCAAAGCTTTTTCTTGGTCAATAACCTCAATGGCAAAACCAGCATGCAAGAGCACATAATCACCCACTGCAACTTGAGGAATTAGATCTAGGCTCGCATTTTTAACAATTCCCCCGATTTCTATTTCAGCTGTATGATCATCAAATATTTTTTTAACTTTTCCCGGTATTGCTAAACACATTTTCTTTCCTCCTCTAAATGTGAGCTATAAATTAATTGACCGATTGCCCAATTTGCCGATTCTCCGATTCACTAATTGACCAATTAAATTAGTCGATAGTGAACGGTATTTCGTATTGCGTGATGCGTATTGCGTATCGCGTTAAGAAAATCATAATTCAAATTCAAAACCTTTTATAGTATATCCTATATCAGATTGTGAATTATTTTAGAACCTAAATGCTATACGCTAAACGCTCCACGCTATTTCGCTATTTTCTTTACGAGATACGAGATACCAATTTTATCAGCGCTTTTCCTTTTTCACAATAAGATATTTAACAACATTCTGACTTCTGGCTTTTTCACGCGATACGCAATACTCGATACTCGATACGTTATTTGCTTCCTGCCACAACTGCCTGCCCCAAAGATATTCCCCCATCATTGGAGGGAACTTTTCTCTGGATATATACTTTAAACCCCTTATCTTCTAATGACAAGATCACTTTCTCGGTTAAATATTTATTTTGAAATACCCCCCCGCTTAGAGCAATTTCATTAATTCCGGTATTTTCTCTTATTTTACCACATAAATTAAGCGTAAACTCTGCAACAGTATTATGAAACTTAGCAGCTATTATATCTTTGCCTATCTCCCTTTTAAGGTCTTCAATTATATCAATAAAAATTTCTTGAGGATCAATAATAAATTTCTCTTCTTCTTTGTATATGCTAAATTTATATATCTCTGTTATTCCAGATGCACAAAACGATTCTAATTCCATTGCTGCCTGTCCCTCATAACTTATCTCATCTCTTATTCCAATCAACGAAGATATCGCATCAAAAAGACGTCCGCAACTGGAAGTAAGGGGAGAATTTATATTTTTATCTATCATTTTCTCTATAATCGATAAACTATTACCATCCATTCTATGGTTAAAATCTATATCGAGTGTTTTTGCCTTTGGGCCATAGATAGAATATAAATAACTATATGCCATTCTCCAGGGCTCTACAATGGCCTTATCTCCCCCGGGTAAAGGATAATATTTTAAATGGCCTGCTCGAGCATATTTTTTAAGATCACACAGCAAAAATTCTCCTCCCCACACGTTACCATCATCTCCATAACCGGTACCATCATAAGCCACCCCAATCACTTTTTCCTTAACATTGTTTTCAGCCATACAACTTACTATATGGGCATGATGATGCTGAACTTTTACTACTTTTAACCCCTTTTTAACTTTTATTTCCTCTGCATATTGGGTAGAGAGGTAATCGGGATGAAGATCGCAGGCAATAATTTCCGGCTTTACTTTAAACATTTTTTTAAAATTCGTTATAGACTCTTTAAAAAATTCCAAAGTTTCCGCACTCTTTAAGTCCCCTAAATATTGACTGAGAAAAATGTAATTTTCTTTAGAAAAACTAATGGTATTTTTTAATTCCCCACCCAAAGCCAGCACTTCCTTTAACTTGAAATCAAGAATTATAGGATGGGGCACATGTCCTCTTGATCTTCTAAAAAACACATTATCGTCATTTATAATTTTTACTACAGAATCATCACACCGGTTAAATATATCCCTATTATAAAAAAGAAAAAAATCAGCTATCCCGTCTAATTTCTCCAAGGCTTCCTGATTATCACCAATTATCGGTTGATCGGCGATGTTTCCGCTGGTCATTATTAATGCAGTAAAATTATCTTTTAATAATAGATAATGAAGAGGGGTATAAGGTAACATTACCCCCAAATAATTATTACGCGGGGCCACTGACGGAGAGATTAAGCTATCCTTCCTCTTTTTTAAAAGGACGATGGGCCGAGCCCGATTCACCAACCATTCTTCTTCTTTCTCTCCGAGTTTACAATATTGTAAAATTTTTTCTAAATTAAAAGACATTAAAGCGAAAGGTTTAGCTTCCCTATTTTTTAACCGTCGCAATCTTGCAACTGCTTTATCATTGGCTGCATCACAGGCCAAATGAAAACCGCCCAATCCTTTAATTGCACCAATTTTCCCCTCTTTTAAAAGTTTAACAGCTTTTTCTATGGGGTCAATGCCTTCTGATTTTCTTTTATTTTGATAAAGAGATATCTGAGGACCACAATCGGCACAGGCATTTGGTTGAGCATGATATCTTCTATTTTCTAGGTCGTCATACTCTCCCTGGCATAGAGAGCACATTTTAAAATTATTCATCGTGGTCTTTTTGCGATCATAGGGGATGTCTTTTATAATAGTAAAACGGGGTCCACAATTAGTACAATTTATAAAAGGATAACGGAAACGTCGATTATTAGGATCAAATAATTCTTGCAGACAGTCTTCACATATACTTATGTCCGGTGAGACCAAGACAAAACTGTCCTCCTCTTTAACTATACTTTTCTTAATGGAAAATCCTTTATATCCTACTAAGGGAAGTTCATTTACTTCTATCTTTTCAATCCTGGCCAAAGGAGGGAGTTTCTCTTTTATATCATTAACAAAATTATTTATCTCTTCCGTGTTCCCCTCAACTTCTATTTCCACACCCTGATTTGAGTTAAGTACCCAACCTGATAGATTGTAATTTTGTACTAATTTATGAATAAAGGGTCGGAACCCGACCCCCTGGACAATGCCTTTAATAATTATATTTTTTCTAATTTTCATCTCTTTTTTTTCTTACCTGTTCTCTTAACCAATCGAACCAATTATCTAACCCTTCTCCGGTCTGACAAGAAATTTCAAATATCTCTAAGTTGGGGTTAATGTTTAATGCATCTTTTTTTACTTTATCCATATTAAAATTTGTATAAGCTAATAAATCAATTTTATTTATTAAAACCACACTTGCTTTGCGAAACATCACCGGATATTTTATAGGCTTATCGTCCCCTTCAGGTATGCTTACCATTACTACCCTGTCATCTTCCCCCAAATCAAATCCTGCCGGACAAACTAGATTGCCTACATTTTCGATTACAAAAAGTTCCGTTTCCTTAAAATTATAGTTGCCCAATACACCGTCTATCATATTAGCATCAAGATGGCAAGCTCCGTCAGTGTTTATTTGGGTCACCGGAATATTATATTTCCCTATCCTCTCAGCATCATTAGTAGTTTGAAGGTCTCCCTCTACAACTGCAATCTTTAATTCATTCTTCAGTGAATCTATGGTTCTTTCTAAAAGGCTGGTTTTGCCAGACCCGGGAGAACTCATTAAATTGATAGTATAAACTTTGTTTTTATTAAACATGTCTCTGTTTTTTTGAGCTATGCTATCATTGGCTTTTAAAATATTGGTAAAAACTTTTACATTGGTCAATTTTCTTTTCCTCCGTTTATTCGTATTGCGTATCTCTACTTTAGCGTAGAGCGTATAGCGGGTAGCGTATATTATATATCGAAAAATTAAAATAGCATCTCGTATCTCGTGAATCGTATCTCGTATGTATAGTTACCCAGTTACCCGGTTAGCTAGTTTACCGGTTAAGAATTAGTTAACCAGTTATTAGCAAGACAGACGTATAGCAATACGCCTCTACTTACTGAAAGCCGAGAACTGAAAACTTGTCTAAGGGCTATTCATTATCAATAATTTAACTGGATAACTGGAAAACTGGGTAACCGGCTAACTAAATAATACTAACGACTAATTTTAAAATACTTCTCCGCTAAAAGTACTGCTACAAAATCGTCATAGCAGCAGGGAGGTACCCTTAAAGATAAGGGAACGAGCTTAAAAATACCTCGGGGAGGGTGTGCCTCAAAGTATTTTTTTCTCGCCTCTAAAGTGCTGAATTCTTCCTCTATTAAAATTATCTTTAATTGAGGAAATTGGTTTTTCAATCTCTTTTCTATATTTTTGCAATTAGTGCCATTCCCCAAAATAATTTTATTTAACTTATAAATATTTAAACTATCTTCGATAGCCTTTGTTATCTCCTCTGTGGAAATAACTTCTCTTTGTAAAATGCTTAAATTAGAATCCACCACTGCGTAACCACACTTTTTAGTTCCCGGATCAATAGCAATAATTATCTCTTCTTCCGGCATAATCTGTTTAGCAACTCCTTAGGTTAATAATTAAACTTCTATTCGTTCGGGGTAAGTATAAATATTCATTCTTTTCCCTCGAACGAAACCTACCAATGTTATTCCTATTTTTTGAGCCAACTCAACAGCCCAATCTGTAGGAGCTGCTCGAGAAATAATAATCGGCACTCTTCCTACAGCAATCTTTGTTAAGATATCGGAAGTTATACGACAAGAGGTTAAAATTATTTTATCCTCTCGGGGTATATTCTTTAAAAAGGCCTCTCCCAAAATTTTATCGATAGTATTATAACGACTTATATCTTCACTAAATAGCATTATAGAGCCTTGTTGGTTAGCTAAAGCACAGCTATGCACTCCACCGGTAAGTTTGAAAAGTTTAGCTCTTTTTTGCATAGCATACATTAATGAAAATATTATGCCGCTTTCAATTTTTAAAAAACTCTTAACCAGTAATAATTTACTTATTAACTTTTCATCTATTATATTAGGTTTCCGGGGAATTAAACCATCTCTCCATGAGATTTCCAAGTGTGAGTAAATATTTTTCGCCTCTATTTTAATCATCTTTTGTTCTTCATCTACCACTATAGAGCTAATATCCTCTTTTTTCTGTAAAATACCTGAAGTATAGAGAAATCCTATTCCTAAATAATCATAATCTTCTGGACTACACTTTAAAGTTATTACTTTTTCTTTATTTAAAATAATAGAAAGAAAAGATTCTTGAACTATAATATCTGAAATTTCCTCTTTTTCTTTCTCCCCCTTCATAATTCTGTTGAAGTAAATCTTTTTATATTTTTGTTCTTTTGGCAATTGCTTTTTTACCCCGTTTTTCTTATCAGTTCTTCTGCTCTAATAAAATCTTCTTTATAATTAATATTAAAAAAAGAATCTAACTCCGGATCGACACTCTTTATCTCTTTTTCTTCAATATACTTAACTTTTACATAAGGAAAGACTTTTCTAATCGATAGAATCCCGGCTTCAATATTTCTCTTCATAATTTCCAAGCAATCTTTGCTATAAATAGCGCATAAGGGTTCAATATAACTCTTAGCATAACGAGGAATAATAATATCGTTAGAATCAATCTTTTCCTCTATATATTGGAGCAGCTCCACCTTTAAAAAAGGCATATCGCAACCTACTACCAAATTATACTGCGAAGTAGACGCTTTCAAACCAGAATATAATCCCACCATAAGACCTTTTTGATTAAATAGATCTGGTACTACTTGCTTATAAGAGGGGTGTTTCTCTGGAGGACCGACTATAATAATATTATCTTCTACTATGTGTTTTAGTTTTGATATTACTATATCGATAAGGCGTTTTCCATTTAATTTGAGTATTGCTTTATCTTGATCCGAACCTATCCTGCTGCTTTCCCCTCCTGCTAAAATAATTGCGGTTAAGCGGTGGCTTTCTTTATTCTTTTTAATTTCCATATTATATACCATTCCGTCTTGATTATAAAGTTATAAATTCGTATTGCGTATTGCGTATTGCGCGAAGAAAAAGAAAGATACCAGAGAAAAAAAGGAGATAGGAAAACAAAAGCAATAAATATTCTTTTCTTTATCTAACTACCCCGCTAAAGTTTACACAAAACAATTGACCAATTTACCAATGTGCCAATTCACCAATTAAATTAATCGTTAGTGGTAATCTTTAGCATTAAATACAAGATACAAAACAATTTCTTTGTTTTTTCGTGTATGTTTTAAATATTATTTTATTAATGCCTTCTTTATTTTTACGGCACAAACCTTAAATTCAGGAATTTTAGAAACAGGGTCTAAAGCTGCATTGGTCAGTAAATTAGCGGCTGCTTCATGGAAGTGGAAACTCATAAATACCACACCTTTACCTGATTTTTCAGTAACCTGTGCTTTGGCTTTAATCTTTCCCCGGCGAGAAGTTACTTCTACAAATTCTCCCTCTCTAACCCCCAGTGCTTCCGCATCCTGGGGATTGATTTCTACTAATGCCTCGGGATATACTTCATTTAACCCTTTAGATCTTCGGGTTATAGTACCAGTATGGAAATGATACAATACTCTTCCGGTAGTAAAGATAAAGGGATATTCTTCATCTGGTAGTTCGGCTGCTTCTTTGAATTCTACTGCAAAGAATTTTCCTTTTCCGCGACTGAATTTATCTTTATGCAAATATTTGGTTCCCGGATGATTGGCGTCAAGGCAAGGCCATTGTAACCCTCCATTATCCAATCGGTTATAAAATATTCCTCCGTAAATGGGAGTAACCTGGGCGATCTCTTCCATTATCTCCCCCGGATCATTATAACTCATATCATAACCCATCTTTTGAGCTAATTCACAGATAATCTGCCACTCCGGTTTAGATTCACCTGCAGGTTCAACGGCCTTTCTAATTCTTTGAACCCTTCTTTCAGTATTAGTGATGGTTCCGTCTTTTTCTGCAATAGTAACTCCAGGCAAGATTACATCTGCCAGTTCCGCAGTTTCGGTCATAAAAATATCAGACACTACTAAAAATTCCACTCTCTTTAGTGCTTCCCGGGCATGATTTAAATCAGGGTCAGACATAGCAGGATTTTCGGCCATAATAAATATACCTTTAATCTTTCCTTCATAAGCAGCATTTAAAATTTCTACCACGGTCAAACCGGCTTTATCGGACAAATCAACTCCCCAGGCTTTAGAAAATTTCTCTTTAACCTGAGGGTCTGTAACTTTTTGGTAACCGGAATAAACATTAGGTAAAGCCCCCAAATCACAAGCTCCCTGTACATTGCTCTGTCCGCGCAGAGGATTGACTCCGGTACTTTCTTTGCCTATATTACCGGTAAGCATAGCAATGTTGGCAGTAGATAATACATTATCTGTCCCGGTAATATGCTGGGTAATTCCCATCGAATAAATTAAAGAAACAGCTGGGGCAGTCGCATAAATCCTGGCTGCTTTTCGTATATCTTCAGCCAGTACACCGGTAATTTTTTCTACTATTTCGGGAGTATATTTGAGGACAGTCTTTTTTAATTCTTCATACCCTTCCGTTCTTTGAGCAATAAATTCTTTATCCTCTAATCCTTCGCTGATAATTACATTCATTAATCCATTAAATAAAGCTACATCGGTACCAGGTCGCTGTCTTAACCAGATATCAGCATATTTAACCAATTCTATTTCCCGAGGGTCAGCCACAATTAATTTTGCCCCATTTTTAATAACTGCCTTTTTAATCTCCAGGGCAATTATAGGGTGATTCTCGGTGGTGTTTGAACCGGTTAAATAAATTACTGAAGCATCAGCGATTTCTTTTATCGAATTAGTCATTGCTCCATTACCAAAGGCCTGGGCCAAACCAGCCACGGTTGCCGAATGACACAAACGGGCACAATGATCTACATTATTGGTTCCTAAAACCGCTCGGCTAAATTTCATTAGAAGATAATTTTCCTCATTGGTACACTTAGCAGAAGATAAAACGGCTAAACTATCATTACCGCTTTCTTTTTTGATCTGAGTAAATTTATCACTTACTAACTGGTAAGCTTCTTCCCAGGAAGCTTTTTCTAATTTACCGTTCTTCCTGATTAAGGGAGAAGTCAAACGATCATCTCGATGAATATAATCATAACCGAAACGTCCCTTAACACAGAGATTAATTCCATTTACTATACTTTCTTGGTTAGAAGTAACCTTTACTATTTTTCCTTCTTTGATATTAAAATCAAAACCACATCCACATCCACAATAGTTGCAAACAGTCTTGATTTTTGTAAACTCCCAGGCTCTTCCTTTTCCTTGCGCATTTTTATCTATCAATGCACCTACCGGGCAGACTGCAACACACTGACCACAAGAAACACATTGAGAATATCTCAATCCAATATCCCCGTCAGCAATAATTTTTGTTTTTGAACCTCGATATCCAAAATCGAGAATATTTGATTGCTGAATCTCATTACATATTTCCACGCATCTTCCGCAAAGCACACATTTATCCAATTCCCTTACAATAAAAGGGTTATTATTATCAATGGTAATCTCTTTTTTGTTTTGTTCAAATCTGGATTTCTTTATACCAAAATCGTAAGCCAGGTCTTCTAACACACAAGACCCATTTTTCTCACAGGTCATACAATCCAGAGGATGATTGGCCAACAAGAATTCCAAAGTCATTTTTCGAGCCTTGATCACTCTTTTATTGTTAGTATAGATATTTAAACCTTCTTTTACCGGATAAGCGCAAGAAGCAACTAACGCAGGTACATCAACAACCTCTACCACACATATCCGGCAAGAACCAGGAGCAAATTCAAGCTCAGGCATAGCACATAAAGTGGGAATTTTGATGCCTGCTCCTTTAGCAGCATCTAAAATAGTTGTCCCTTCTTCTGCTCTTACCTTGATATTATCTATCATTATATTTATCAAAGACACTGCTCTTTTACTCCTCTTTTTTAAAAACTTTTCTTTCTAAATAATTAAAAATTATCTTTTCTTATTTTTCCTTTTAGTCTTCTATCTCAGCATCACATCTCAGACAACGTTCTGCTTCATAAATAGCTTTTTCTCTAGTAAAACCTAATTCCACTTCCTTAGAATTGTTAATCCGCTTACAAATTATCAATTGAGGCATCCTGGCTTGAGGTAATTCTTTTATATCTTCGTCAATTATTAAAGGTATTCCAATTTTTTCTTCAAGGGGAGGTTTGTAAGGAGATTCACTATTTTTCGTTCTAATAACCTTATCGATTTCTTCTGCAGCTTGATGCCCTGCTGCAATTGCTTTAACCACTGTCGATGGTCCGTTCATTATATCTCCCCCGGCAAATAATTTTGAATTTGTAGTCTGAAGTTTAATTTCTTTAATAATTTTCTCAAATAAGTCCTCCGGCCTTTGTCCAATTGCTGCTATTAAGGTATCTACATTAAGAGTAAATTCAGACCCTTTAATAGGGACGGGTTTTTTTCTTCCGCTTCGGTCAAATTCCCCTAATTCCATCTTTGTACAAATCAAACCTTTTACTCTTCTTTCAACTCCAATAATCTTAAGGGGAGATACCAAACACTCTATCTTAACCCCTTCTTCTTCCGCCTCTTTAATTTCCTCTAAAAAAGCAGGCATATCTTCTTTTCGCCGACGGTAAAGAATGTTTACTTTGGCTCCAAGCCTGAGAGCACATCGGGCTGCATCTACTGCAGAATTGCCGCCCCCAATCACCGCAACTCTTTCGCCCAACCTTTTTTCCTCTCTTAACCAATTTTTTTCGTGTAAATTAAAATCTCTTAAAAACTCGATGCCTCCTAAAATCCCTTGCATATCTTCTCCTTCGATTCCCATCTTTTGACTCTTGGAAACTCCGGGAGCCAGAAAAACATAATCAAATCTCTTTTTAATCTCTTCAAAAGAAATATCCCTTCCAACTCGGATTTTACATTTAATTTCCACACCTAATTTTTTTATTTCTTCAATTTCTTTTGCCAAAATATTCCTGGGTAATCTGTAAGCTGGGATACCGTAACGAAGCATCCCTCCCGGTTCTGGCAGCTCTTCCCAAACTACTACTTTATAACCTCTTTGTGCTAAACCTCGTGCTGCTGTTAAGCCAGCTGGGCCGGCTCCGATTACCCCTATTTTCTCTTTTCTGGTTATCGGAATAGGGTTAATTTTAGGCCGGGTTGCATTATCAGTGATAAACCTCTTTAAATTTTTTATTGCCACTGGTTCATCTACTGTCCCTCTCCTACACTTAAACTGGCACTGATAGTCACACACTCTTCCACAAACCACTGGAAAAGGATTGGATTTTATAAGCACTTTATAAGCATCCTCCAGGCGTCCCGCTTGAATTAAGGCGATATAAGAAGGGACATCCATCTCTATGGGACAGGTATTCTGGCAGGGTGATTTAAATAAAGATGAACAGACTGAGGCCAAGCATTTCTTGTCTTTAATGTGGGATTCATACTCTTCTCTAAAATAACGGATTGTACTTAATACCGGATTGGCAGCTGTTTGGCCCAGTCCGCAAAGTGAAGCATCTTTGATTACTTCCCCCATTTCTTCCAGAAGTTCAATATCTCCTTCTTTCCCCTTTCCCTCGCAAATATTAGTAAGAACTTCCAGCATCCTCTTTGTTCCTTCACGACAGGGGGTACATTTACCGCAAGACTCTTCCTGGCAAAAATCCATAAAGAAGCGGGCTATATCCACCGCACACTTATCCTCATTCATCACGATTAAACCACCAGACCCCATAATTGCTCCTAATTTTTTTATAGTATCATAATCTATAGGAACATTAAGGTATTCAGCAGGAATACAACCTCCCGAAGGTCCCCCTATTTGGGCTGCTTTAAACCTTTTGCCTTCAGATATGCCCCCTCCAATATCATAGATAATAGTCCCTAAAGTCGTCCCAATAGGAACTTCCACTAATCCCACATTATTTACATCACCGGTAAGGGCAAATACTTTGGTGCCTTTACTAATCTCTGTTCCTATATTAGTAAACCAAGAACTTCCTTTTAAAATTATTTGACTAATATTAGCCAGTGTTTCTACATTATTCAAAACAGTCGGCTTTTCCCATAAACCTGCATTAGCGGGAAAAGGTGGTCTGGACCGAGGCATACCTCTTTTTCCTTCAATTGATCTCATCAAAGCAGTTTCTTCTCCGCAAACGAAAGCCCCAGCCCCCCGGTAAATTTTTAAATCAAAATCAAATCCTGTTCCTAAAATATTCTTGCCTAAAAGACCGAATTCTTCGGCTTGGTGAATAGCTTTATTTAACATTTTTATGGCTAAAGGATACTCAGCGCGACAATAGATGTATCCTTGATGAGCCCCTACAGCTTTAGCTGCAATAGCCATTCCTTCAATAATAGCATGGGGGTCGCCTTCTAAAATGCTTCTATCCATGTAGGCGCCAGGATCACCCTCATCAGCATTGCAAAGAACATATTTTACTTTACTTTCTGTCTGAGCAGCATATTTCCATTTGATGCCTACTGGAAAACCTGCTCCACCTCTTCCTTTTAATCCCGAATCTAAAATTTCCTGAACAATCTCTTTTTGGTTCATCTCCGTTAGAGCTTTAGCCATTCCCCTATATCCATCCCTAGCAATATAATCTTCAATTTTTTCCGGATCAATTATCCCGCGATTTTTCAACACTCTTACCTCTTGATTTGAAAAAAAGGGAATTTCTTCTATGCCTGGTATAGCTTTATCCAGTATAATTTCGTTTGGTAGATTTCCTTTATACTTAATTCTCTCCTTGATTTGCTCTTCTTTGCCCCTGGCTAAAGCATAACCAGCAAGAACTTTTCCTCCCAAAATATGCTTTTTAAAAACTTCCAATGCCTTTTCTTTATCCATATACTGATAAATTATTGGTTCCTGCCCAAATATTTCCACAGTAATTAAGGGCTCTCTGCTGCATAACCCCATACAACCAGAAGCAATAATAGCAACATCTTTTTGTTCCCCTTTCTCAGTTTCCTCTATCAGGGCATCCATAATTTTATGGGCACCTGAAGCAATACCGCAGGTGCCCATATGAACGGTTATTCTTATTTTTTTTCCTGTTTTCGATAATTCTCTTTTAGCTAAGGTATGCTTCTTAATTTTTATTAAATCTTCTGTCTTAATTTTTCCCACAGTCTTCCCCTTTCCTGTTTTAACCTTAACTGTTATTTATATTGTTCTAATATCTCTTTTACCTTTGAGGGCTTAACTCTTCCATAAACTTCTTCATCAACCACTATTACCGGGGCCAATCCACAAGCCCCGAGACATCTTACTGTTTCATAAGTGAACCTTCTATCTGTAGTGGTCTCACCGGGCTTTACTCCAAATTCTTTCTCAATTATTTCTGCATTTTTCTTGCCCCCTCTGACATAACAAGCTGTGCCCAAACATGCCTTAACCGTGTGTTTGCCTCGGGGGGTCATAGTAAATATTGAATAAAAAGTTACTATTCCATAAATTCTGCTTAAAGGGATATTAATTTTATTAGATATTTGCTTCTGGATATTAATCGGTAGATATCCAAGGAGATCCTGAGCTTCCTCCAGTAAGAGTATTATTCCTCCCGGTTCCACTCTATATTTTTCAATAATTTTATTTAATTCATTCATCTGTTCAAAAGTAAATTCTTCTAATAAATTATCAACCTGTTGTTCCATTTCTCTTTCTCCATTTCCTAATAAAACGCTATAAATCTCTATTTTGTTATTATTATAAATTAGTCGTTAGTCTCAAATACAATTTTTCAATTTTTAGTATATAGCTAAAAATTTAAAACTAAAAGCGAAAAACCATAATTCAAAACTTAAAACCTTTTCTCTCAATACTAAATTTTAAGTTTTATTTTTCTGTCTCTTTATCTTTTAATTTTGCTATATAGTATGCGATATAAAAATATGATACTCAATAGATAAAACAATATATTTAAATTTTTAATTTTAAGCTATGGTTTTACGTTTTGCGCTTTTCATTTTTCGTTTTATTATTATATATGAATTAATTATATCTCATAAGGAGATATAAACCAATAAAATCTTAATAAAAATAATCTTAGTAAAATTTACAAACTTTTTGTACTTCATGGAAAATTTGATGAATGTTATTATTTTTTACAACAAATGGTAGAATTAAAAATAATAATAACACCAAGATTTTATTCTTCTTTTGGAAATTGCTCAGATCGTGGATATATATAACATTACGATAAAGGCAGTCATAATTTAGGCTATAATTTAAATTTCTTTTTATGGTAAATCATGAATTATTCTAATTATTTGGTAATTTTTCGATAAATTTTGTTTATTATTTTCTACTCTTTCGTAGTCAAGGTAGTCTCTCTTCTACAGCGGGCACAGAGAATCTTTACCCGGTCAGAACGTCCATTGTCTTTAAACGCAGATATAATATTTCCATCTATAATCCCAAGGCTTTTTAGGCGGGACAGATAAAGGGTAGGATTTGAATAGGTTAATTCACCTATTTTTTCAGATATCCACTTTAAATGGTCCTTACAGGCAATAGGTTTACCGCAGATTTCACAGAGCTGCAGCTCTTTTTCTATCCTCTCATCGGATTCGCTGCGGTCAAAAAATGAAAGTTCCCAATCGTTAGTTAATTTAACCCCTTCGTGATCAGCAATACATGCCGCCTCACACTGTCCGCAGAATATACAGGTATCCGTATAATGTATGATAATTCGTTTGGCATTACCATTCTCATCTACTATATCTTTATGGTCAATTGCTCCTACGGGACATACTTCACTACACGCAAGACAACCAACACATTTTTCTTGATTAAATTTAGGCTGACCCCTGAAATTAGGATGAGCCGTATGGGGTTCTTTTGGAAATTTAGAAGTATACGGTCCCTTGATAAATGCTTTTATCGCCTCTATTAACTCTCTTATTTTTGGAAATTTCATATTACAACTCTTTTCTCATTTAATTCTTAATCCTGATTTAAGCTTCTCCCTCTTTATCTTCCGCATATTTATCAACAATGCTATCTTTCCAGAGTTTTACTCCTGCTCTGTGTGCACCTCTGGCTATAGCATGTGCGGCTACTGGAGCGGTTAAAATAACAAATATTATACATAAGAGCGACTTTATTCCAGCGGCAGTAAATCCTACTACAAGAAATGTACCAAATAGAATACTGCAGGTACCCAGAGTAACGCACTTTGTAGCTGCCTGCAGACGGCAATATACATCCGGGAGACGTACAAGCCCCAAACACCCTAAGACATCAAAAGTTAGACCTATACCAATAAATATCAAACCTATAATGTTAATCATCAAACCCTTTCCCCTCTAAATATTTAGAAAGAGCAAGTGCGCATATAAAACTCTGAAGTGCCCATGCTATTCCTATATCTATGTACCAGGACCTCCCTGTTGAAATAGTCAAAACCGCACATAGCCCAACAATCATAATACCCAGAATATCGATAGCAACTATCCTGTCAGCTCCGGTTGGACCTCTCCATACTCGGTAAAGGCATAAAATACAGGCTAGAATAATTATGTAGAGAGCTCTGCCTAAAAAACTAATATAGGGAAGGTCGGGATAGAAAAGAAATGGCAACGGGCGTATTATAATTAAAATAACAATCCCAACTAAAAAAAACATACCTATAAACCATCTAAATATCTTCATGCCCTATCCTCTAATCATAAATCTTTTTTAACACTTTCTCGAAACGGTCTACGATAATTCTTGTGGCAGATTCAACATCTTTTGTCTTTACATCAATCCAGTGTATATATAGAATACCATTATCTTTATCTATATCAACACTCATAGTGCCTGGTGTTAAGGTTATAGAGTTGGCTAAAAATGTTAAGGCTGTATCTGTGGTTAATTTAGTCTTTACTTTAACTATCCCTGGATATATAGGTAACTGAGGATGTAAAACGCGATAGGCAACGTCCAGATTAGCCTTAAAGCATTCCCACAAGAACATAGGCAAATAATAAACAAAGAAATACCAGTACCGCGATGGATGCATCAACACATGTGGCCGGGTTACAAATAAATCTCCTACCATAAAAGCAACAAAAACAGAGACAGGTAAACCAATAACAAGGTGCTGCCAATCCGGCACCCAGCTTAAAAGACACCATACTATAAATGTTACGAAAAACATACTTATTCTACTCTTCATCTATTGTATCCCCTTAAAGACTATATCAGCATATTTTGTACCTTCTAAAAGTACGTCAGAAGCGGGCTTAAGAAAAACCTCGTTTATATTAGGAATGAGCAAAACTCCTCCAACTACACAAATAAGTGCCAGAATTATCATTGCAAATTTCATGAAAACAGGAACTTCCTCTACTTTATTCCATTTGTCTCTCAGCTTACCAAAGAAGGCATACTTCATAACCTTCATAAAAGATGCTAAAGTTAATATACTTGCCAGTACAGCCCAGAAAGCATATCCTAAGCGATTTGCCTGCACACATGCAATTATAATAATCAATTTACTCCAGAAACCATTAAAGGGAGGAATACCTGCAATTGACATAGAGGCAATAAGGGTTGTAGTGCCTGTGATAGGCATTTTTGTCATTAGCCCTCCCATTTTTTGTAAATCGCGTGTGCCGGTTGCATACTCTACTGCTCCTGAATTTAAAAATAGTAATGCCTTAAATACAGAATGGTTAAAAAGATGGAACAAACCTCCTATTATGCCAAGCGGGGTGCCCAAACCAATTCCCAGGATAACATATCCTATCTGGCTTATGGAGTGGTATGCCAGAAGTCGCTTAAAATCCCATTGCCCAATAGCTAAAAATACTCCAATAACCATTGACAAAGTTCCTAGAATCATCAATATTGAAGAGAATGAAGAATTTATTCCAATTATGTTATAGAAAAACCTGCATAATGTATATATTCCCAGTGATTTTATCAATACCCCTGAAAGCATTGCTGATATGGGTGCTGGTGCAGATGGATGGGCATCTGGCAGCCAGGCATGAAAAGGAACAAGCGCTGCCTTAAGCCCAAATCCCATAATAAATAAGATGCTCACCATAATAACTATATTACTCATGCCTTTTTGTGCCAAGACATTTGCCATATCCGCCATATTTAATGTAGAGGTATAGCTATATAAGAATACGATTCCAAGAAGGATAAAAAGTGAACCTACGGTACTCATTACAGTATATTTAAAAGCTGCTTCAAGTTCATGACGTTCCGTTCCAAAAGCAACTAAGGCATAACTTGCCACAGAGGCAATTTCTAAAAATACAAATAGATTAAATATATCACCGGTTACCACTACTCCATTCATCCCAGCCACCATCAGCAGGAATAAGGTATAAAATTTCCATTTAGAGGTAAATCTATTCATATAACTTATTGAATAAATGGAAATGAAAAACGCTATCAGATTTACAGTAATTAGCATAAAGACCGTTAAACCGTCCAATACAAGAACTATTCCAATAGGTAACTTCCAGCTGCCAACGCTGTATACAAGGATCCCCTGTGTAGCTACTATTCGCATAGTAATAAAAGAAAGGCCCAACAAAACGAGTGTTGTTAAGCTTCCCATTAAATCTGGCAGCCATTTTAACCTCTTGCCAATTATTGAAATTATAAATGCCCCTAATAGAGATATAGCCACAAAAAGTGGTATTATATTAGATATGGCCATCATCCTTTGAGCTCCTTAATTTTCGTAATATCAAATGTCCCGTACTTTTCATAAATTCTCATCGCTAAAGCTACTAGCAATGCTGTGGTTGCCAGCCCAATTACAATTGAAGTAAGGACAAGCGCCTGAGGAAGAGGATCAACCATATTCACAATTTCAACCCCGGATGAAAGAATCGGAGACCTTCCTCCCATACGATAAGCTACTAATATAAAGAAAAGATTCACAGCGTATTCTGCGATGATAATTCCCAAAATAATCTTGATAATATTTCTTTTTCTTAAAATGCAATAAAGTCCGCAACAGAAAAGCATAAGACAAAGCAGATATATTATCATTCTTTTTTCTCCCATTCAAATTTTAATAATACCAATACAACAAATATAGCAAAGAGTCCTGCTCCAACCTTAAGACTTATGGCTATATTACAAAGAGGTATAATACCTGCGCTGAATAATCTGAAAGGCTCTCCCTTTGATATAAAATTCAAAAAGAAGTAGCCACCTGTAAATCCTAATAATGCTATACTCAAAAATAGGAGGGCACCGGTACTTTCAAAAAACGACATTGCTGATTTAGATATTTTCTTTAAAGCCACATCTTTACCATAAGCAAGCATAAGATTTACAAAAGAAAGCGCTATAATAACTCCGCCAGCAAATCCTCCGCCAGGCGATACATGGCCATGTAAAACTATGTATATTCCAAAAAGTAGTATAAGTCCCACGGTAAGACGGGTAATTACTTTTACAATTAGAGACATACCTTTATCATGTTCTTTACTCATCGTCTTCCTCCACAACCTCATCCTTTTTCTTTCTACCTATGCGTCGTACAATAGCCAGAACACCTATTACCGCGGTAAATAATATCGTAGCCTCGCCTAGAGTATCATAAGCCCTAAAATCGAGTATTACTGAAGAAACGAGGTTAGACGCACCTGTCTTAATTAACCCTTCCTTCAGATATATGTTGGCAACTCTCATAATAGGATAACCAAATTCGGGTAAATCCTTAAAAGCTCTTATAGCCACAAATAAGAATGCCACAATAAAACCTGCAGTAATAAGTGTATTAAGAAGCCACCTGCCTGTTGTCGAAAATGGAAGATCTTTCTTTAAGGTTGCTCTTAACAATATAATAAGGCACAACATTTCAACAACAAGCTGGGTAATAGCTACATCGGGTGCTTTAAGCACTAAAAAAACTATCGAAAGTCCCAGACCGACAGCTCCAACAGCTATTACAGCAGAAAGTAGGTCCTTCATCTCAATTGCGATTATCGCTCCTATAATCATAAATACCAATAAAACATATAATTCTATCATTTTGTTACCTTAATAAAATATAAAATAATATTATCATTCCTAAAAGACACCAGGAAAGATATGTAGGGAGTATACCATTGTGTAAGTAGCTCAAAATCTTATTAAATCCAAAGGTTATTTTAGTGCCAATGTCGTAAATATCAAATACTTTTCTCTCGGCTAATCTATAAACAGTATCTAAGGGAGTTATTTCTTTTATTGTATTATAAAATTCGGTTCCTGAAATCCTCATATTTGGCTGTTCTTCCAATATTTCCCCGCCAATAAATGCTTCTGTCTCTCTTGCTTTTGTTATTGTGCCCAAAAGATAGATTATAATACCGACTGCAATCCCCACAATTATCAAAATAGTAGCAAGGCTTGCGTTCCATATACCTAAAAATTCTATTTTTTCTCCTAAACTTGGAAAGATAAACATTTTAAGAGGAATTCTGTAAGCAAATACACCGAATATAACGCAGAGACCTGCAAGAAAAACTTGCGGAATCCACATAGTTGGACTAGTTTCTCGTCGTTTGTTAATCATTGCTTCCGCCTTTGTCAATACTTCGTTAATCCGAGGTTGCTTTTTAGCCGGCTGTCCTAAAAATACAGCATGGATTAATTTCATAAAACTCGCCAGGGTAAGTGCACTACCAAACATAGCTGCAATAAGCCATATTATCCAGAGATGACTACCGTTACCAGCTGTCTTTATTATACCCTGGTAAATCATCCATTTTGATGCGAATCCGTTAAAAGGAGGTATACCCGATATGGCTAATGATGCTATTAAGAAGGAAGTGAAGGTAATAGGCATAATCTTACCAAAACCGCCCAGTTTATCAAGATCAGTTGTTCCAGCTTCTTTTTCAACTGCCCCTCCTGAAAGAAAGAGACAGGATTTATATATAGTATTGTTTAACATATGAAACAATCCACCTGCTATACCAATGGGATTACCAGTGCCGATTCCCAAGACCATATATCCGACCTGGCTTACAGCATGATATCCTAAAAGTCTCTTTAAATCATGTTGTACAAGAGCCATCATAACTGCAGCTATAATAGTAACACTACCCACTATCATTAAGACGGTATTCATAGCTGGGCTCATTTTAAACATATACAGGGAAATTCTGGCAAGAAAATATATCCCTAAAAGTTTATCCAGAGATGCGGGCAAAAAAGCAACAACAGGTATGGGGGCGTCTTGGGCGGTATCTGGAACCCAAGTATGAAACGGCATAACACCTGCCTTGGCGAAGGCACCCGCTGCAAGGCACATATATGCCAAAACCGCTACTTTTGTATTTAAACTTATGCTTATCTCATCCATCTGAAGCGAACCTGTAAGGCGCCATATAAGAGCCAATCCAAGAAGCATAAGGGCATCTGTGCCACCAATTATTATAAATGCTTTCTTAGCCGTATAAGATGCATTTTCCGTCTGACCAAATTGTATTAATAAATATAAAAGAAGTCCTAAAAATCCCCAAAATACCATAAAGAGAATAAGGTTATTGGAAAAGACAGCACCAACTGAACTCAGAAGAGTAAGGATTAAACAAGAATAATAGTAAATCAGTCTTTTTTTCTGCCGCATAAACCCAAAAGAATAAATAGTAATTAGCAGGAAAAATACTCCCACGAATATTCCCACAAATATAGATAGATTATCGAATTTAAAAAACTGCGTAGCTAAATTCATTTAACTCCTATCTTATTTCTTAATATCTCGGTTTTTTCCCGAGAAAGTTTAATTAAATCTTTCCCACTATATATCTTCTTCCTCTTTGTATTACATACGGTCATTCTTTCTGTACAGCAATAGCAAGGATCTATAGCAGCTAAAATTATCGTCGCATCTGAAATGTCCTCACCTATAACAGTAGCTTTATATGTAGGGAGGTTCATAAATGTAGGCGCCCTGACCTTATGGCGAACAGGCCTGTTTGTACCATCGCTTTTTACATAATGGAAACATTCGCCTCTTGGCGCTTCAATAAATCCTATACCTTCCCCAGGAGGAATATCCTTAATATTAGCATCTATTTCACCACCTGGTAGGTTCAAAAGGCAGTTCTTTATTATTTTTATTGACTCAAAGGTCTCTAATATTCTTACCACCGCTTTATCGAAAACATCACCGTTATGGGTAACTATCATATCCCACTCTACTTTATCATAAGCTCCGTAAGGAGAGTCTTTTCTCAAATCTCTGGCTACACCTGAAGCCCTTGCAGTAGGCCCAAGAGCACAATAATTTATAGCGTCTTCTTTTGAAAGAATACCTATTCCTTTCGTCCGAGCATGCAAAACCGGATCGTCTATAACTGCTTTTTTCAGCATCTCCAATGTAGGCACGATAGAATCAATCTTTTTAATAACCACTGGTATATCTTCAGATTTTATATCTCTTCTTACCCCTCCGGGCTTAAACATAGCATAATTATTTCTGTTCCCGGTTAATATCTCCATCACATCAAGAATCTCTTCTCTTAGTTTCCATGCCCACATATATACAGTATTATATCCTAAAAAATGGCCGGCAAGACCTAACCATAGGAGATGTGAGTGTATCCTTTCACCTTCAGCTATTATAGTTCTTATGTATTTGGCCCTCTCTGGTACCTCTATGGGAATAATATCCTCTACTGCTCTGGTATAGGCAAAGGGATGACTTGTTGAACATATACCACAAATTCTCTCAATCAAAAAAGTGGACTGGTCAAATGTCTTTGTCTCAGATAGTTTCTCTATTCCTCTATGATTATAGCCAATATGCACATCAATATCTACAACCTTTTCTCCTTCAACGGTAAGAAGGAAAAGTTCCGGCTCTTCCTGTAATGGGTGGTAAGGTCCTATTGGTATTATTGTTTTTTCCATTATACTCCCCTATCTCTTATAACATTCTTATCCCACTCTTTATAATCTCTTCTTAACGGATAAACACCCTCTGGCCAGTCGTCTGGCAAAAGAAGTTTCCGCAAATCTTTATGGCCCTTAAAATTTATACCTAAGATTTCATGTATCTCTCTTTCTATCCAGCTTGAACCTTCAAATATAGGTGAAATAGAATCTATCTCTAGTTTTTGCTTTTGTAATTTTACTCTCAAAGAAATCAACAGGTTAATATCCTCAATCAAAAAATGATAAAGAATCTCCATATGATACCGCAGGTCTACGCCGGATGCAGTATTGAACCGTGCTTTTAAATCTTTAAAAATATAACTTGCCACTTGAACTATTGAATCAGGTTTAATCTCGACATATACCCTCTTAGGAGATTTATCAAAAACTTCGATTATATCATCTTTAAATTTTCTTCTTAAATCGTCTAAAACTTCTTCTCGCGTCATTCTCCGTCTCCTTTGTCGTTAAGCATGATAATCAATGTAGTCGAACTGATTACTTTTTCTCAGTACTTTTTCTAACTTTCTCAATTAATTTTACTACACCGGCAATAATTGCCTCTGGCTTGGGGGGACAACCCGGTATATAAACATCAACAGGAATAACCTTATCTATCGGAACAGGACAATTATAACTATGAACAAACATGCCTCTTGATAAAGCACATTCTCCTACCGCTACCACAAGGCATGGCTTTGGTATCTGCTCATACAGTCTTTTTGCCCTTTCCATCGACTTCCGATTACCTGAACCAGTAATTAAAAGAACATCAGCATGTTTTATACTCCCTACAAGAAGCATGCCAAACCTCTCGATATCGAATCTCGGAGTAAGACAGTCCAGTATTTCAATATCGCAATTGTTACAACTACCGGTAGACAAATGAAACACCCACGGCGATTTTAGTAGTGCTTTTAATTTTATACTCATATTATCTTCCTAATAATGCTAATATTACAGCTATTATAGCAATTATAGTCACGGGTCCCCAGAAAAACTTGACGGCCTGGTCAATTCTTACCCGAGGATTTGTATTTCTTATAACCGTCATTAAGGCAACTAACCCAATATATTTTAACACACCATACAAGAGATGTATGCCATCAAGCCTTAAACCACCAATGAATACAATTATTAAAAAGAATGGAACTGTAAACATAAGCATATTCTTCATAAGTCTATAAATAGCAAGTCCGGAACCCGAATATTCTATTAATACGCCACCGCTGATTTCCGTTTCTGCTTCAGGGATGTCGAAAGGAACCAGCGCTAATTTCGCTTGCATACATATTATTGCCACAATTAGCGCTAAAGCACCGGACCAACTTCTAACAAACGCTCCATTCTGTGCTTGAAAAGTTAATATCTCACCAAGTCTAAAAGTAAATCCAGATTTTATTACTGTAACTAGTACTGCAAGTATAAAAGGAAGTTCATAACTTAATATAAGCTTCATCTCTCTTGACGCACCTAAACTTGCAAGTGGATTTCTTGATGCAAAACCACCCATAATAATACTTATAGAAGGGATAACCAAAAGATATAATACTACTATTAAATCACCTAAAAAACTCTTTGCAGGATAAATATTATTTATCCATAATAAAGTAGATACTAGTATCACGCTTACCAATCCAATAACTGGGGACATCAAGAAGGTTATTTTTGATGAACCTGCCGGAATAAGTGTTTCCTTACCTAAAAGCTTTACAATATCTATCAATGGCTGCAAAAGAGGTGGGCCCACACGATATTGAACCTTCGCCGTAACCTTTCTATCTATCCAGCTGGCCAAAAGCCCGATAATGGCTGTTAATAGAAATCCAAAAAATAAAAAATAAAAAATATAAATCATGCTTTCTCTCTATTCCAATGGATTGAGTGAACTATAATGTTATCACCGACTAAAAAAGTATTTTCATCCAGTTTAATATCATCTTTTTTTAAACTTAATGCACCATAAGGGCAGCTCTTTATGCATAACAATTCATCTTTCTGGTCTCTTCTATCAAGACAAAAATCACAATTATGAATTAAAAACGGAACATTTTCTGGATATATTGTGCCATAAGGACAAGCATGGGAACATGATTTACAGCTTATACATCTCATATTGTGTCTTATTAATAACTTATCTTCCTGTTGTTCAATCGCCTCTACCGGGCAAGCATTAACACAGTGCGACTCTTCACATTTACGGCATACCAATGCATAGGTTGCCAGCTCTATTACAGAAATAATGCCATTATTATCCGGATGATAAAAATAACTACAATTGATAACACACTCTTCACACTCCCCAGAGGCACAAATATTAAGATCTATAAAGAGCCTTAAATCCTTGCCTTTTTCTGGCTTAATATTTAATTTTTCCTGATGAATTTGTTCTGCGCTTGTGTACATCTCTAATCCCATATATTTGAAAAATTTTTTATCTTATTATAAGTAAAAACAGGACCATCTTTGCAAGCATAATATGTCCCTATTCTACAATGACCACATTTTCCTATACCACATGACATATTCTTCTCCATAGAAAGGTATATATTCTCTTCTTTAAAACCCATTTCAATTAATTTTTTAGTTGAAAACTTCATCATTATTGGCGGTCCACAAACAATGGCAATACCACTTTCATAATCCATTTCTACTCCGTCCAAAATAGTAGTTACAACACCTACATTCCCTTTCCACCCGCTATCACCTTTGTCGACAGTAAGTTTTAAATCTAAATCTTTTCGTTTGGCCCAATCAGCTATTTCACCTTGATATAGCAACTCCTGAGGTGTCTTGCAACCACCTCTAAAAAATAATTTTTTAAATTCTCCGCTCCTATCAAAAAGTTCATACATCAAACTTCTAATAGGTGCAAATCCGCATCCACCGCCTACAACTAATATTTCCTTGCCTTTAAAACTATCTATAGGATAGCCTTTTCCAAAAGGTCCTCTTACACCTACAATATCACCCTTTTTAAGTTCATGAACCTTTTCGGTAACCTTGCCTACATTCATAATAGTTAGTTCCATTAAATTTTTTATTGCCGGTCTTGATGATGGGGTAAAAGGAGCTTCACCAACACCAGGAACAGTCAGCTCAACGAACTGACCTGTTTTAAAAGTTATCGGTTCTTTCGGTTCAATTCTAATTGTTTTAATACTAGGTGTCTCGGTGATAACTTCTATAACTTCAGCCTTAATAGGCCTATATGGATTTTCTATTTTATACATCATATACCAATCTCTTAAGGACTTTTCTTATATCTATTTTTGCCGGACAAGCAGATATACAACGACCACAACCTGTACAGGCATAAATATCCGCAACTTTTGGGAAAAAATCAAATTTCTTCTCAAATCTGTTCCTCAATCGCATCCACAATTCCGGACGGGGATTTGCGCCTCCCGCAACCTGAGCAAAATCTTTTATCATACAGGAATCCCAAATGCGCAAACGTGCCATCTGATTTTCACTTTTCTGGTCATAAAGTAAAAAACAATGGCAAGTAGGACAGATTGTATTACACGCTCCACACTCAACACACTTACTCGCTTCATCAGCCCAGATATTAGATTCGTATCCTCTTTCTATAATATTTTTAAATGAATCCTGATGTGGGATATTGTTTTCTTTTATATTTTCTTCCACCGCTTTAATTACTTTTTCTCTCTGCTTATCTCTTTGGGATATAAATTCTTCTTTTACTTCTTCAAAAAGAAAAGAGTATTTCTCAACAAGGTCTTGTCCCTTTTGCGAACCAACCTCGAAAATAAAACCTTCTCCTACTACTACCGAAAGATTTATATCAAAATTTTCAAGTGGGTAAGGTTTCACATTTAGTGCAAGGCAAAAACATGTATCTATAGTAGAAGTACAATCTGCAGAAATAATAAGGTTATTTTTACGCACATTAATGTAGAAAGGATCTTGATAATCATGATTTTCGAATACATAATCCTGTACTTGCAATCCTTTGAGGTCACAAGCTTTCACACCAACTACACAATAAGGTTTCTGGATTGTATGAGGAATATCAGATTTGAAGTTTTCGGCAACGATTTCACGTGCACGGAAGAAAAAAGATTTTAGTGGTTCAAATACTCGCACCTCACCGATAACAATATCATCAGTGAAGTCAATATACTTTTTATAAAAATACTGCCCGCCTTTTTTAACAGGTACGTAAACCTCGTAATCGCTCTTTAAATTTTCGAGAAATTTAGCGAAATTACTGGAAGAAATATACTGCATATTAGTGCTTCCCCTTGTAAAATAACTGCAACATTTTAGTTTTCTTAAAACTTATATTATTTATTTACGCTCTTTTTAAATAATCTCTTTATCTAAATTCTTTGGCTCTTACCTAAAATATATATTAACTACTGATTTTCATTTTTATTAGATCATCTGCTATTATTTGTGAAAATTATCACAAATCAAAATATAGAATTATTATATCAACAAGACAGTTAGTATGTCAACCCTTAAATTTAATTTTTTTTAAAAAAAATATAAATACTTTATCAAGAGAGCAGATAATAAGTTAACCCTTCAAATTCAATAGATAAGTCTACATTATGTACTTTGATTTCCGGGGGTAATACGATATGGACGGGGGCAAAATTTAAAATGGCTTTAATCCCACCTGCAACCATTTTATCTGCCACTTCCTGGGCTGAATCAGCTGGCACCACTAATATTCCAATATTTATATTTTCCGCCCGGATAATTTTTTCTATCTCTTTTATATCATAAATAAAAATATGGTCAAGTTTCTTGCCAATTTTTAAGGGATTATTATCAAAAATTCCCTTGATTACAAAACCCCTTTTCTGAAAGCCCTTATATTTTACTAAGGCTTTTCCTAAATTTCCTGCTCCGGCAATAATAACTGACCACTTTTTATCTAATCCTAATATCTTTTTTAATTCTCTATTAAGATTAACTAAGGGATATCCAAGTCCTCTTTTACCGAATTCTCCGAAATAAGCTAAATCTTTACGAATTTGTGCTGAGTTTATTCCGGTTATTTCTGCTATTCCAAATGAGGAAATGATTTTAAACTCTTCTGCTTTTTCTGTTTCTAAAATTTTTTCCAAGCACCTATGGTAAATAGATAACCGATTTATAGTGACGGATGGAATATTTTTTCTCTTCAAAATTATATTTCCTTTTGCTATCTAGTTGTTATCCATATTTCATAACCTAATTTCTTCAATTTCTCGGAAATTTCTTTGGCCTCATCTAAAGTGTTAAATTCCCCTACTTGAACCTTGTAAAGGGTTTTCCCAATAATTACATAAGTCTGGTATCCTTTATCCCTTATCTCTTTGGCCAACTTCTGGGCACCTTCTTCTTTTGAAAAAGCTCCTACCTGAATAGTATGCACCTTCTTGTCTGATACTATTTCAGATTCTTTTACTACCTCTACTTCTGATTCTGTTTTTGAAGTTTTAATCACACTCGGCTCAGTAAGTGGGGGCTTCTCTTCTGGAGTAACCTCTTTTTTTATTTCTTCCGCAGGAAATATCTCCTTTTCTTCAGCCTTTCCCACTGTTTCCGTTTTGATTAGCTCAGCAGGAACTTTGGTGACAGGAGTTTCTGTTTTTTCTTCTTGCACAATTGTCGGCTCTTCGGGGGGAATATAACTCCTATCTCTGGCTAAATTAAAAGCCACACCCAATATTATTATCGCACCTATCAAAATAATAAAGGTTTCCAGATTACTTCTACTTTTCCTCTTATAAATCCTACTCGCTTTTCTCATATTAAATCATACTCCTATATTAACTTTTGGATAGACCCTGTTTAGTAGATACTCA
>Ga0268284_1000256_pt1 | contig 43797 bp, 29 predicted proteins | sample saktaG_14_FD_190137 | JGI IMG/M metagenome (GOLD analysis project Ga0268284, IMG submission 190137) | Saline water microbial communities from Sakinaw Lake, British Columbia, Canada - sak_2013_06_06_40m | ecosystem: Environmental > Aquatic > Non-marine Saline and Alkaline > Saline ...
CGGCGGGTTCGGTTGTTAGCTCCTCCGCAATTTCAGTTAGAACGGCGAAGGGCAGCCTCAACGGTTCCGGCAACGCGGCGGGGACCGCTGCCTTCGTGTCTTTGCCGGTGACCCGGGCGGGGATTGCGGGGTAAGCGACTGTGGCTGGTTCGTCAGGCCAGGCGCCCCCGGTCACGATCTCGACTTGCGCCACGTCCGGAAGCTCGTCATGGAAAACAACCGCGGCGTCCGCCGAGGCGACCTTGGCGGGCTGGCCGTTGATCCTGACCGACTGGACCTTGGGGCCGCCGTTTTGGCAGGAAAGATAGAGGGTCTTTTTGCCGAAGCGGATCGGTTCCTTCTGGGTGTAGCGGGTAATCGATCCGGGGACGCGCGGGCGGAGGATGAGCCGGTCCGAGCGATAGTCGTAATCGAAAAGTCCGCGGATGGTGGCGGCGGGAATGGCGAAGTGATCGGCCGTCACCTTCACCCCGTTGCCGTAGAGCCATTTGCCTTCATCATACCAGCAATTGTCGCTGTTGGCGCCGCGCTGCGACCACGGGGAATCCATGCGGAAGTCCCTCGCCCATTTCATCGCCCGCACGGCGGATCGGCGGATATCCTCGAATCTGCCCAGCCGGTAATACATCAGAATGGCCCGCCCCTCGACCGTGCTCCAGGCCCCGCCGTTGACCCAGTCGCCGAATTGTTTGTAGTCCTCGAATCCCAGACCGGACGTGTGGCCCCAGTTCCAGTAGGTGTCATCGAGCCCCGGCGCGTTGGTGAGCAGAAAATCGAACGGGCGGATCGCCGGGAATGCCGCGATCTGCCGGTAGATGTTTTCTGATGTTAGATCGTCGGCCACCCGCAGCGCCACGGCGTCGGCATTGGCCACCCCTTCGAGATACGCGAACTGGTTTTGGCCCAGCACGCCGTGTTGGATGCCGCCGGGTTCCATGGATTTCGCGAAATATCCGGCGGGCGTTAGAAGGAGCGGGAGCGACGCGCGGGTGATCGCCTGCCGCTGCTGGCATTGCGCGAGCTTGGCCACGTCGCCGGCCAGCTTGTATAACTCCACCATCCGGTCCAGCGCGGCAAGGTAGGTGATCGAGAGCCCTGCCAGATAGCCTTTGCCGAAGGATCCGTCGGCCAGTTTGACACCGCCATAGCTCGGGGCGAGCAGATTGCAGGCGGGCCCGACAAGGAACAGGTGGTTATGCGGATCGCGGGTCTTTTCGATGAACTCGCAGGCCCGCTCCATTTTCGGCAGATAGCGCGCGAGCGCCGCTTGATCGCGGTTTGTTAGCAGGATTTCCGCCTGCATGACCAGGCCGGCCGCGGTAGCCTCGTAGAACCAGTCATGGATGTTCACGTCGCCGTCGCCTTGACGGAAGGCGATTTGTCCGGGCAGCGCGCAATCGCCGAGGCAGCCATCCGGCGCGACCAGGGATGAGAGCGGCGGGTTGCTGTCGGGCTTGCCACCCAGGAGGCCCATGCGCTGGCCGTCGCCTTGGTTGTCCCAAAAGAGATCCCAGGACCGCTGCAGCATGGAAAACCAGGGTTCCTGCAGAAACGGCGTGGCGGCGTAGGAGAATCCGTAGCTGTTCTGGATCCACCAGGCGTTCCAGCCGCCGGCTTCCAGAAAGGTGTCCCACTCCGGCTGATAGATCATCGCCAGGTTCGGCACCACCGGGTCGGGATGGAAAAAGGCGAATGACTCATCGATCAAGCGCAGGAACTCCACGTCCCCGTCGCCGGCACAATAGCGGCCCGCATAGCGGCCTGCCGCGGCGCCCGGCGCAGGTTCGGCAAGCTCACCGGCGATTAAGCATTGACCGGGACCGTTGGCGATGGTCGTGAGGACCAGCACCAGCATCCTGAAGTTGGGGAACAGGTGTTCTAACATAAAGCGGCGTTTCCCATGTTAGGCAGGAACCTTGTCCTGAGAGAAAGTTCACGGTTGGTTCCGAGCGCCCTGCGGGTTGACCAGGATCTCATCCATCATCATGTGATCCGGCGTGCCGGGGGCCCCGTACCAATCGGGCAGCACGCCGTTGTTCTTGCAGAACACCTTGACGTAACGACCGCTGCCCTTGGTCGCAACGGCGAGTTCCTTCATGGTCAGGCCCCGGCTGGCCCGGTTGTCCGGGATTTCGAACGAGGTGGTGCCGGCGGGCGCAAACGTCTTGCCGTCGTTAGAGACCGCCACGTCCACCCGCACCGCCGGCAAGATGCCGCCCTCCTGCAGATAGACGAAGCGCGCCACCACTTGCTTGATCACGGTGCTCGTGCCCAGGTCGATCACAACCTCCAGATCCTTCGGCCCCATTTTAAGAACTTCGGGCGCGCCCCATTCGCTGCCGCGGATCAGGATCCCGTCGGTCAGCAGCTTGGCGGCGGCCTCGTCATTGGCCATGTCGGCGGGCACCAGAATCCTGGTCGGCTTGCCCATCGCGGCGTGCTTCGCGATGGCCAATTTCTGATAGGTTGCGGCGCTCACGCTGCCGCGGCCGGTGTTGGCGGCGTCGAACCAGCGGGCCTTGACGGTCGCGGTGTTGGTGAGGGTGATGGCCTTGGCATAAGCCGGTGAGGCGGGCAGCGGGTCCGAGCCGTCCACCGTGTAGCGCACCGTGCCGTCCTTGAGGGTGCACGCCACCCTGACAGTTAGATTATCGGCGAACCAGGCGGTGTCCTTGCCTGCGGCGTCCTTGATCAGGCCCTGGGCGGTGATCGCCAGCGGCTCAAAGATATAGGCCTGCTTCCACGACGGCTTGCACGGTTTGCCGCCAGAGTCGAACAGGCGCGCGACGAGCGTGAAGCTGTCGGCGACGCGGATGGGCTTGTCGGCCGCGGGTGATTGGGCGGTGGGCTCGGTGCCGTCCAGCGTGTAGTGAACGGTCCCCATGGCGGGGAAGGTCTCGAGCGTCAGCAGGGTCGGCTTGGTCGCCCGGATCCGGAACATGTCGCTATCTATCAGATTGTCGTGGCGGATGGCAAAGCCGTAGAGGATCCGGTCCAGCAGGCGGTCGGTCCCCTCGATGCGCCGCGCCAGGTTGGCGGGGGTGAAGGCATTGTCGGGTCCCCAGGTCCGCTCCTGGCGGTTAGGGACCGCCCTGAGCCATTTCACGCTGACCTCGCCTTTTTGTTCCCAGACCGGCAGCGAGGCGCCCAGCACCGGGTCGCCCTTTTTGAGCACGCTGCCGTTGCTATGATACATGGTCCAGTCCTGTGGTTCCACGCCTGCGAAATTCCAGGGCACGGTGATGGTGGTGAAGCCCCCGGCGATCATGCGTTCCGCGGTGCGGGCGCCGCCGTCCCAGGTCATGTTGATGATGTCCTTGGACACGCCGTTGGCGGCGCCCTCCCAGATGATGGTCTTCTTGCCGCGCTTCCTGACCATCTCGTTGACCTGCACGGCGAAGTAGCCTAACAGCCCTCCGGTGTCGGCCAGCCCCTTGTCCTTGGCGAACGCGGCGGCCTGCGGGGTGGCGGCCACATTTCCCGCTCCCGACACCTCGTCGAAGCCGATGTGGAAATACGGCGAGGATTGGAACACGTCGCACATCTCACCGATGATCGTGTCGAGCGTCTCGTAGAGTTTCGGGTTGGCGATGTTCATCATGCCCTGCCCCACCGCCTTGCCGGTGGCCGGGTCGATGAAACCGAAACATTCCGGCAAGGTGCCGCAGGCATTGCCCGAATGGCCGGGTGTTTCCAACTCGGGCACCAAGGTCACGCCGCGCTCGTCGGCGTATTTGACCAGCGCCTTGAGCTCATCCAGCTTGTACAGCTCGCATTTCGGGCCGCCGTGGGCCGAACCGTTGAGGGTGCCCAGTTTCGGATAGGCGGTGGAGGGAAAGGTCCACGCCTGGTCGTCGGTCATGTGGAGTTGCAGGTAGCGCACCTTGTAGGCGCGGCAGGTGTCGACCATCTGTTTGAGATAGACGATCGGGTTGTCCTGACGCGCCACATCGACCATCGCCCCGGTGTAGTCGGCATGCGGCCAGTCGTCGATGGTCATGACCGGCAGCACAAACCCGTTAGACTGGCGGACGATGGCCTGCAACAGGGTGGTGGTGCCCTCGGCCACCGCGCGATAGTCGAAGCCCTCGACCTTCACCTGGCTTGCGACCGTCAGGCGGTAGGCGCCCTCGCGGGTGCGCACCACCTCGCGGGCCTTGACCCGCAGGATCTCCTCGCCGGCCTTGAGCGCCGGGTTGAGCGCCAGCCCGATGTCGCCGGCGGCCAACGGACCGGACGCGATCCTGAGGTCCAGGCCGGTCGCGGCTAACAACTCCGCCTTGAAAATCCCGGCCAGCGGCAGCAGCCGGTCATCCGCGGTGACGATGCGGGCGGACGCCTTGAGGGCCATCCCGCCGCTGCCCATCTGCACCGTCTTGGGCCAGGGAATCAGGTTCAAAGGTGATTTGTCCGAGGTGACCGGCGCGGCGGACGCCAGCGCGGCGCAGGCCAGGCCCGCGGCCAGCGCGATGGGCGTGAGAGGTGCGAGTGTTGTCATGCGGATGTGAGTTGGCAAAGCCGGGTGGGTGTTGGGATTCTTCAGGGAAAATTTTCGGGAGGCTAAAACAGTGATCATTGTGGGAACAGGACTTGAGTGGCACCGGCCGCACACCGTGGAACGTATGCAGTGTGATGCCAAAAGCACCGCAAGCAAAGCCGGAAAGCGGCGTTCCATGTGTCCAATGTTTAAACATCTCAATGGCTTATGATTCGCCTTTGCAGCACAGGATTATAGCACTAATCTCCAGCCATTCCATTCATGATGACACGACGTGAACGATTGATGGCGACCTTGCGTGGCGAACCGGTGGACCGGCCGCCGGTGAGTTTCTACGAGATTGGCGGGTTCAAGATGGATCCAACCGATCCCGATCCCTACAACATCTTCAACGCGCCCGATTGGCAGCCACTGGTGCAACTCGCCGAGGATCACACCGACATCATCCGCACGATGAGCCCGGTGCGCGCCCGCTCGATTGACCCCACCGGCTCGTCGGTTAGCGGGCGCTGGCCCGAGTTTTTCCAGGAACACACAACCGATGACGGCGAGACACGCATCACGCGCACCGTCTTGAGCGTCGCAGGCCGGTCCATGACGCAGGTCACCAAACGCGAGCGCCAAATCAACACCATCTGGACCGTCGAGCATCTGCTCAAGGACGCCGACGATCTCGAAGCCTATCTGAACATCCCGGACGAGGTGTTCGAAGAGCGGATAGACACCTGTCCGTTAGAAGCCGAGGAAGCCGCGCTCGGGGACCGCGGAATTCTCATGGTGGACACGGAGGACCCCCTGTGCGCGGCGGCGGCCTTGTTCAGTATGGAGGATTACACCGTGCTGGCATTCACCGAGCCCGCGTTGTTTCACCGCTTGCTGGAAAAAATGGCGCGGCGCATCCACCCCCGCACCGCCGAAGTCAGCCGGCGGTTTCCCGGCCGGCTGTGGCGCATCTATGGCCCCGAGTATGCCTCCGAACCGTACCTGCCGCCGCGCTTGTTCGACGAATATGTCGTGCGCTACGTCGCGCCAATGATCCGTGACATCCAGGCCCACGGCGGCTATGCACGCATCCATTGTCACGGCCGCTTGAAAAACATCCTCGACCTGATCGCCGGCATGGGCGCGGATGCGCTCGACCCGATCGAACCACCGCCACACGGCGACATCGAATTGCGCGTAGTGCGCCAACGCCACGGCCGGCAACTCGCGCTCTTCGGCAACCTCGAAATCGCCGATCTCGAGATGCTGCCTACGCCGCGCTTCGCCGAATTGGTCAAACGCGCACTCGCTGAAGGCACTGCCGGCGAGGGACGCGGCTTCGTCCTGCAACCCTCGGCCTCGCCTTATGGCCGCGAGTTGTCACCGGTGACCCTGCGCAATTACGAAACCATGGTCCAACTGGCCGAAAACTGGTAAAGGTCGGACGCGGGAACCACCCTATCCCATTGAACTATCAATGATGGCTCGGTTGTTATGGGGGTTGTGGCTCACGCAGGGCTTCTCCTCAGGGCTTGCCATCCAGCGTTCTGCGCTCGACGCCTTCGGCGGTGATCTTGATCGGTTGGATCGCGCCCTGGTCGTCGAAAACCATGCGGTCGATGCAGGTCACGCGGTGATTGGCGTTGGTTTCGGTGAGCGGCCGGCGATGATAGACGACATACCAGTCATCGGTTCCGGGAATGCACATGACGGAATGATGGCCCGCGCCGGTGGCGACGGCGGGATCCTGTTGCAGGACCTTGGCCACGCGTTTGAACGGGCCCATCGGCGAATCCGCCCTGCCATAGGCCACCGAATAGTCCGGCCCGCCCCAATCGCCCTCCGACCACATCAGATAGTATTTGCCCTTGCGCAGGAACATGAACGGGCCTTCCACATATTTCTCGGGGGTGATCTCCTTGAAGGTGGACCCATCAGGCAGGGGAACCAGCGCCGTGAAATCCTCCTTGAGCCGGGCGATGTTGCAATGCCCCCAGCCGCCATAGATGATGTAATATTTGCCATCCGTATCATGGAAGACGAATTGATCGATCGGCTGGGCGCCGTTGCGGATGACGCCGATCAGCGGCTTGCCTAGCAGATCCTTGAACGGCCCGGCAGGATGATCCGCCACCGCCACCCCGATGCCGCCCACATCCTTGTTCTCGTCCTGGATGTTATTGCCGCCAAAGAAGCAATAATACTTGCCGTCCTTTGCAATGACGGCGGGTGCCCACAGGGCCTGCTTGAGCCACGGGATGTTCTTCTGCTCCAGCACCCGCGGATGCTTGGTCCAGTGAACCAGGTCCGGCGACGAGAACGCGTCCATATGCAATTGCTCGTTGAACGGCGCGGAAAACGTCGGGTAAATCCAATAGGTCTTGTCGAAAACCGCCACCTCGGGGTCGGCATACCAACCCGGAAACACCGGGTTGCCAGCGCGTGGCGGCTGGAGTGATGGATTCCCGAGCGCTTCAAGGATTCCTTGGGAAATCATGTCGGCGAGGAGTTCGCAACCCCGGCCGTTGGCATGGACGCCATCTCCGGTGAGGATCCCGGTGGGATAGAACCTGATGCTGCCGTCGAGCCGCAGTTCCACATTGTGGTTCTGCAGATAGGCATAACAGGCTTTCCGAAGGTCAACGAGCGTGGTTCCGGTGGCAGTGGCCACTTTGCGGGTGATCCCGGCATACTCGTCACACTTCGGGTTGTTCGGGTTGGCCACGGACGGGTCATCGCCCCAAACCGATAGAGTGGCCAGCACGGGGATGGTTTTGTTGGCCCTGGCTGCGGCCACCATATCGCGCAAGGCCTTTTCGAAGTCCGCCGGACTCGTCTTGCGCCACCATATATCATTGACGCCAATGAAGATCACCGCCACCGCCGGCTTGTCCTCGGCCAGGTTTTCGGCAAAGGGCTTGGGCTTGGTGTCACCCACATGGCTCTTGCTGTCGTCGCCATCGCGCAGCGTCAGGGCACCACCGCCATTGACGCCATGATTGATGAGCTTCACGCCAAGATCCTTGGTGCCTTCGCCGGTCTTGAGCGCCTGGTCGATCACGCCAATATACCCGCCGCCCCAGGTGATGGAATCGCCGAAGAAAGCAATCTTCATGTCCTTCTTGAGCGGGGTGTCTTTGCCGCAGAGGTTCGCCCGGCCCGCAACTTCGTATATCTTCTGGCGCTCTGTGATGGCCTTGGCTGATAGATCATAGGGCGGATTGATAGGTTGCACCGCCGCCGCCGGGACCAGTTCCCCGGTCTTGAGGATGGCAGCCGTATAGAGCCCCGCTGGCAGGCCGGCCGGGTTGCGGAATCCGACGCCGGCAAGTTGCCGGGGCGTGAGCGCTTCGGCACTATTGCCGACCACAATCCGGTCCATGCCACCGCCGGTCCTGGTGCCTTTCCAGGCATTGACGATCAGTTCCTTGGTGGCGTCCCATGCCATGCTGCGACTATCAGCCGTGGTGAGCACATTGTTGCCCTTGCCGCACTCGATCAGGGCATGGCCCTGCAGATCCAGCGTCCCCAGGGTCTCGCGATGGCCGTTGAGGTCGAGCACGCACAGGTCACCACCGAATTTCAGCGGCAACCCGTCCGCGATCTGTTCGTCGCCAGCCCACTGGAGTATCGCGCCGGCGTTGAGCGTCAGGGCACCGGACACCGCGTTCACGCCGGCGGGTTTGGCAAGGATGATCTTGCCGCCGCCCACGGCATAGGAGCCGCGCAAGGTGTTAGGCACAGTGCCGCCGATGGTGGTGCCTGCTCCACCGGACCACACCAGGTTGCCTTCGCCGGTGATGGTCCCTAACAGTGTCGAGCTGTTCCCCCCGGTGGCGAACTGCCAGGTCGCGTCTTTGCTGACCGTGATGGTGCCGGAGTGCGGGCCCGAGGGACTCATCACGGCGCTCCAAGCGGCGTTGCCTTCTATCAGGAAATTCCTGGCGGTGGGCACGGCGCTCATCCAGAAGTCGCCGCCGGTCATCACCACGTCCTGGGTACCGGTTCCCAACGCTGCAGGATGGCTGGCAAAGAGCAGGCCTTTGCCGATGGTAATGGGACCAGTGAAGCCGGAGTTATCGGCCGCAAACCCGACGCAGCCGCCCCTTTCGCTGGCGATGGTAATCCTGCCCGCGCCGCTGATGCGTCCGCGCAGACTCAGCAACTCACCACCGAAATACCAGCGATTGTCGTTGCCGAGGGTGGCGTTGCCGGCCAGCTTGATGTCACTGGTGATGATTTGTACCGCCGCATCGTCCATGCCGGCATCTTTGGCGAGCTGCAGAAAATGGATCCTGCCGCCGTCATCCAGCGTCAAGGTGTTGCCGGCGATGGTATAACAAAACGGCGCTTGCGGATTGAAGGTCACCGAGCGGACCGCCTGGTCGCCGTTAAGATTGATGGTCACTTTGGCCGTGGTTGGCGGCAGCACCACGTTGTCGCCCGAACGCGGAAATCCCTTGTCCGGTTGCCAGTTGGCCGGCGTGTTCCAGAAGCCGTCCTTGCCGCCGCCGGTCCAGACATAGTCGGTGGCGTGGCATGGCGTGATGATGTTCAAGGCGCAAAACGCCAGCAGGGTGGAAATTTGTTTCATGATGGCTCGGTTGTTATGGGGGTTGTGGCGCAAACAGGGCTTCTCCTCAGGGCTTGCCATCCAGCGTTCTGCGCTCGACGCCTTCAGCGGTGATCTTGATTGCTTGGATCGCGCCCTGGTCGTCGAAAACCATGCGGTCGATGCAGGTCACGCGGTGATTGCTTATCATGAGAGTGGATTCAGTGATGGATCTGGCGTTGCAGGCAACGGTTCATTTTTCCGGGCCGGTGGCGATCACCTCAATGGGCAGCACCACCACATCATCAAACCATGCCGCAGTATTGTGAGTCCGCAAGGCGATCCCGCCTTGGGCGATGGCGGGCTTGGTGTCGCGCACCTCCACCAGCGGGCCGGTCCGTCCGACGCCCGGATTGAGCCATACCTGAATGCGGTCCCCCATCACCGCCACGCGTAACAGGTTCCACGATCCCGCCGTCACCTTTCCGGGCTGGGTAGTTAGATCCACGTTCGCCAGTTCGAGCCAGTTGTTTTCCATGCGTCCGACATAGAGCCTGGACCCGTTGAATCCGGCATAATAACCGGTGATTTCATCCACCCCCGTGCCGGGTTGACTGGCGCGGAAGCAGATTCCCGCGTTCCCCTGGTTGACCTCATCGCGCAACATCACCGTGGCCTCGACCACATAGTCCTGCCAGGATGACTCACCGGCGACGATTTTTTCATTGGCCGCCAAGGCACACCAGCGGCTGCCGCTGCCGCCCGCCGGCCCGGCGTAGCGCCGCCAGCCCGCCGGATCGCGGGGCGCTGCGGGTGGTGAACACTCCTCGAAATCCTCGAACAGCAGGGCCTTGGTTTGGCCCGTGGCGTAACTGCGGACGGCCTCGGCCTCGGCGTAGGAGACCGGGGTGCCGTCGGGGAAAAGCAGTCCGCACCAAGGCACCGGAGGCTCGGCGGCTCCGTCGGGTGTGCCCCAATACCAGCGGCAGTTAGAGTGACCGACCATCAGTTCCCAACATAAGTACACGCCCGGCAGGTACTTGGCTTGCGCCTTGCGCCGCTTGAGCCAGTGGATGACTTCGCATGGTGAGCCGTTGCTAGCAGGTTTACCGGCGTACCAGCGAGCGCCGGCTTCGGTGATGACGCAGCCCTTGGCGGGGTTCATCTCGGCCTGCTGGTCCCACGAGCCACCGGGGGCGAATTGATCGGTATAGTTGTGGGCGTCAACGATCTCGGTTTGCGGGTTATCGTCCCAACAGCAGATCACAGGCTGGGTGGGTTGTTGGGCCTTTACCCACGCGAAGCCTTTCTGACAAAGCAATTCAGTGAAGCGGTCGCTTCTGTTAGGTTCGTTGTAGATTTCCCACCAGTGGACTCGCGGATCATTGGCATATTGCCTGACGATGTCACTGACATAGGCCTCGAAGAGCGGAAGATTTTCATCCTTGCGGTCGACATCCTGCACGGCAGCCCAACGTCCGTTGTGGCGGCCGGGAACGGGAGCTTCGGTTTTCAACGAGATATCCTTGTGGTTCCAGCAGTCATCAAAAAAGACGAAGCCGGGTTTGATTCCCGCGCGATCACAGAGCCCGATGAATTTCCCGAGGTTGCCGAGGAAATTTTCCCGGTCGTCGCGGTAGTTGATATAGTGGAGGTAAACCCGGAGCGAGTTGATGCCGAAGTGCCGGTGCGCGGCGGCAAGTTCCGTGGCAATGACATCAGGTTTGAATTCATGCCAGAATTGAACCTGGTTGGCGGCGTAGGCGGGGGTGTAGTTGCTGCCGATCCAAGCGCCAGTTTGGGCGGTTTGACCCGGTGGTTCCGCCGCGCGGGCGAGGGCGGGGGTGGCGAGCCATGCCAGCGCCACGATCAGGCCGGTGCTGGTGAAGCGCCCATGCAGTGGCCGCGGGACGGTGTCGCCGCAACCGGGCCGGGCGGCGGCTTTGTTGGACGGGCTTGGTTTGGCTGGCATGTTGGGGGCGACCCGGATCGCGGGAGTTGATAGAGGGGGGTGCAACCAGCAAGGCGGTATTACTTGCCCGTCTTGCGGAACTGGTCTTCGGTGAGCGGGCCTATCTGTTTGCCGGAGGGGTCAAACAAGGCGGCCCGCACCATGGTGGGCTGGTTGATGGTGAGCGGATCCTTATACTCCGGCGACGCGTCGGTGGGGGCTTTGCCGTCCAGCGTGTAGCGGATCTTGCCGGGCTCGTCGGCGGTCATGGTCAGCGTGAAGGAGTTGTCAAACATGCGCTCCTCGACATTGGAGAATCCATCGCATTTCCAGTGCACGGTATGGACGAGTTTTTCGAGGATGGCATCGGTCGCGGCCAGACGATTCTGGAACTGCGGCCAGGTCTTGCCGGCTTGTTGGTTCCAGACGCGTTCGCTCATGGCGGCCAGCGGCCGGCGCAGGTTGCCGAGTTCCACGGCTTGAGCTTGTTCCCACGCGCAAATCTGCGTACCGGTCATCTTGGCATTGGGGTCAAGCTGTCGCCAGGTGGTGGTGGCATAATCCTTGGTGAAGGCGCCGAAACGATCGATATTCCACTCGAAAATCTTCTGCGTGTAATCGGTGAGCACCCGCATCACATACAATGGCGTCCACGAGGCGTTGATGACCGTGTAGCCGTCCGCCAGCAGGTCGTTCGGTTGATAGAAACGGTTTTCGTAAACCATCACGATCACGTCCTTGGGTATCGGATACTTGCTGTCAGGTTCGCGGCCGAATCCTTCCCAGACGATGGTGCGCTTGCCGTTCTTTTTGATGGCGGCATCCATCAGGCAGAGAAAGCGCCGGTACATTTCATGCTGGCCCTTGTCGCCGAGGCCCAGCTTTTTGAACGCCGCCTGGAAGTGCTCGTTCTGGTCGGCGTAAACATAGTCGGCCTCGTCGCCGCCGATGTGGAAGTAGGGTGTGCTCTTGAAAACCTGGCACATCTCGCCGATGATGGTGGTGCACGCTTGAATCACCTCCTCGCGGGCGAAGTTGATGCTCGCGTGATGTTCATAGGGCTTGGTGCCGCGGATCATCCAGAAATCCGGATCGGAGCGGTTAAGTGCGGCACTGTGCCCGGGGACGTCGAACTCGGGCACGATGGTCACGTTGCGGGCATCCGCATAAGCGACCAGGCCGGTGAGTTCTTCCAGCGTGTAGGGCGCGCCGCCGTTCTGGTTTTGGGTGAGCACCTTGGGGAAGGCCTTGGTCGGGAACATGAATCCCTGGTCATCGGATAGGTGAAACTGCAGATAACGTATTTTATAGAGGCGGCACATTTCCACAATCTGTTTGAGATTGTCGATCGAGTGGTATTGGCGCGCCACATCGATCATCAGCCCGCGATAGGACTTGCCGGGGCTGTCCTCGAGCATCAGGTGCGGTAGCGCGGCCGCCGGGCCTTTGACCAGGATGGCTTGCAACAGGCTGGCCGTGCCCATGGCGACCGCGCCGTAGTTGCCGCCGGCGACGACCGCCTGGTTCCCCACGCTCAGCCGGTAGGCCTCCTCCTTGAGGGCGGTATCAGGTGTTAGAACGATGTCGCCGTCTTTGGCCGGGCCACTCACAGCGGGGAGTTTCAGCTTGGTGATGGCGGCAATCTCGTCGGACAAAAGCTTGGCCAGTGGCAATAACGACGGCGCGGTCGCGACGATTCTGGCGGATGCCAGATTCAGATAGCCTGGCTTGAGTTCGACTTTCCCAGGCCATGGGATGAAGTTGAGGCGCGCGTCTTCCGGCGGATCCGCGGCGAAGGCGAGCGTGGCCGCGAAGTGGGACAAAATCAGGGTAAACAGGCAGTTTTTGATCATCATGAGGTGGCTTTCTGGCGGGTTGGTTTGGAGTTCTAGATCCGCTCCCCGGCAGGGTGGATACGTGGCGGGCACGGGCGTTTCATCAGTTTTCGAACCGGCTTGCCGCGCATGGACGGGCTCGGAGCCTATGGTCCGAAAAGCCGGATGAAAAGGCCGATCATGGCCTTGCCGGGTGTCCAATGATTGGATATTTCGAGGTCCTGCCAGGCGGCCTGCCTGGCACTCGGGACCGGCCCGTACGGGGCGGGCGGCGCGACGGCGGGACAGACGGCGGTGAGCCAAGCGCAAGCTGCGGAAATCAGCAGGACGTGACGCATGATGGATGGGGGATGGGGATGGGTTTAGGCCATTTCAAGCACCTGCTAGACCGCCAGTCGTTTGTTAGCTTCGTCGTCATTGACAAACTTTTCGGCTACGGGATTCCATTCAAGGGGGCGTCCGAGGTCGAGGCAGATGGCGCCGATGTGGCAGACGCTGGTGGAGCGGTGGGCCACCTCGACCGGGGTGATGGTGGGCTTGCGGGATTGGATGCACTCGATGAAGTTGAGTTCATGGAGTCGGGAGGCATACAGCTTGGTGTCGCTCTCTTTGCGCTGGGGCCGGAGCAGGTCGCGGTTGCTGGCGTCGAGTTCGGACCGGCAGAAGACCCAGTCGTTGCCGTTCTCATGCATGAATTTGACGCCATGACGGTTCTTGCCGGTGTCGGTCATTAGAATCTGTCGGCCGTCGGCGTAAGTGAAGGTGAGTTCGTAGTCGAGCACGGTGTCAAACAGGCCTTGCTTGGGAAAAGTCCCGCGGCCCTCGACGCGCACCGGGCCGGTTAGTTCCAGGCCGAGGCCCCAGTGGGCGAGGTCGATGTCATGGACGCCATATCCCGCGATCCATCCGGAGGGCGAGAAACGTTTCATGAAATACCAACCGCGCAGTCCCTGGCCGGGGATCTCACCGACGATCACATCGCGGTATTCCACCGGGGCGCCGGGACCCGCCCACATTTTCCAGTCCAAAGTGGGTGGCACCGGCTGTGGTGCCAGCGGACCGATCGCCAGGCCGGGCGGCGAGCCGACGATCACCTTGCGCACGTTGCCAAAATAGCCGTTGCGGACCAACTCGCACGCAATGCGCGTGCAGTCTTGCGAGCGGAGCTGCGTGCCATGCTGGAAGACCACTCCGCTCTCATGGATGGCCTTGACCAAGGCCCGCCCCTCGGCGATGGAGACGCTCATGGGTTTCTCGCAATACACATGCTTGCCCGCCTTGGCGGCCGCAATGGATACCGGAACATGCCAGTGGTCTGGCGTGCCGACGAGCACCGCGTCGATGTCCTTGAGGGCTAACAATTCGTTGAAATCGGAGTAGCAGCGTTTTTCGGGCACCTGGAAGGCGTCGCGGAAGGGCTGCATGTTAGGACGGTTGGGATCGGCCAGCGCGGTGATCTGCGCCGTGGTTCCCGCTTGGAAATTCTGCGCTCCACCCATGGCCTTGCCACCGGTGCCGATCACCCCGAGATGGATGCGCGAGGAGGGCGGGTTCTGGCCGCGCACCGATGATGGAATGATCGTGGGGAAGGCCACCGCGGCCGTCGCTCCTTGGAGAAAACGTCGTCTTGATGTGAGGGATGTCATGGGATGGGTCCGGGTTAAGGGTTGTTGAAGATACGCCAGTCCTCCCGCATCCCTTTCTCATCCGGAGGCTCTCCGCCGCGGATGACATATCTGTATTGCAGGACCAGGGGTTCGCCCTTCTTCAGCGCATGGCGAAGCCCGGCCTGCGGAAATGCCGGCTGCAACCACGCAAGCTCCGGAAATTCGATGTGATCCGCCGGGTAGCCGGGGTTGGCCGACTTCTCAAAAATCGTCACGCTGGCGGCTCGGGTGGCACTACCCCAGGTGCCGGTCGCCCGGTGCCAGGCCATGCGCGGTGTGACTCCATCCGCATCGGCGTGATGGGTGATCACGAGCGCCTTCGCGGGCGCAAGCCGGGTGTTAAGCCCGCCATAATTGTTCGTCCCCCGTCGTGCGATGGTCACTCCGTCCACCACCGCGGTAAGGGTGATGGTGAGATCGATCCAACGCCTGTTAGATACGGCTTTTTCCGCACGGATCTTGATCTTTTCGTGGACGATGGGCGTTTTGTCCTCCCACATCCAATCGTTCTCCGCCTCGATGGTTGCGGCCGCATCGCCATTGCTGGTGGTGAGCTGGCCCACCGGCCGCGCGAACACCCTCTGCAGGGCATGCAGATCACCCGTCTGGTCGCCTAACATCACCTCCGGCCACGCCCAGTAGATTCCGCGGTGGTGAGGATGATCGACGGCCCAGTCCAAGGTCAGCTCCTCGCCGGATGGTCCATAGAGCGGATGGATGTAATCGCTGCGGGCTCGGGCATATTTTTGGTTGTCGGGGGCGATCTTGGCCAGAACCCCGGGCGGCGGTGGCACGGTCTGGTGGTTATACTGCAAAACGTTAGTGTCGCCTTCCCGAATGAGGATCTGGCCCGATGGAGCATCCCTCACCACGTGCATCAGCGGCTCCGCCACCCCATGCTCCAAACCGCCCAGACCCGCCATCATGATGCCGGTGATCATCCCGCGGGCGTAACGATGAAAGGAAAAATGCGGCAAAATCCTCGCCCTTGCGGGAGATTCCTGCGGGAAATGCGGAGTGGACGCGAATTTCATTGGGGTGCCTGGGTAGTAACGATGATAGACAATCCTTTCATGAAAAGAAGCGCTTGCTTCAATCACTGCTTCTTGTTCAAGGCCCTGAAGATGCCATCGCCTATCAGGTTGGCGAGCAGGGTGTTGCCGGTGGCGCTGGGGTGGACGCCGTCGTAGGTGAGGATGCCATGGGGTTTGATGTAAAGCGAGCCATCGATGCGCAATTTGGCATTGTGGTTCTGGAGGTAGGCGATGTAGGCTTGGCGCAGGTCCACCAGGGTGGTGCCGGTGTCCTTGGCCACCTTGCGGGCGATCCCGGAGAAGATCTCGATTTTGGGATCGTTGCCGTTCTTGCCGTCGGGCAGTTCGCCCTGGACGGTCACGGTGGTTAGAACCAGGGTGGTCTTGTGGGCCTTGGCCAAGGCGACGATTTCCCGCAGGGACTTCTCGTAATCCTCCGCCGGGCCTTTGCCAAACCAGATGTCGTTGATGCCGATGAACACCACGGCCAGATCAACCTTGTCGGCGACGAGCACCTCGGCAAATGATTTCTGGGGCGTGTTGCCGGGAAAACCGCCGCCTTGCGAACCTTTGATGAGGCCCGCAACGTCGGCACCGTTGATGCCGCGGTTGACCAACTTGATGGTCATGCCCTTGGTCCCTTCGCCATCCTTGATCGCCTGGCCTATCATGCCGACATAGACGTTCTGCCAGGTGATCGAATCGCCGAAGAAGCCGATCGTCAGCCCGTCCTTGAGCGGGCTTGCCTTTCCTGTTAGCCCGGCCAGGCCGGGAACTTCATACAGTTTGGCGCGCTCCTTCACCGCTGCGGGCGAGACATCAAACGGCGGGCTGAGAGCCTTGACCGGCACGGCGGGGGCCAATTGCCCGTTAGAACCGATTTTGGCCGTGTAGAGCATGCCAACCGGGTCGTCAAAGCCGACGCGGGCGAGTTGTTCCGGGCTCAGGCCTTTGGCGTTCTTGCCGAAGACCAGCTTGTCCTTGCCGGGTTTGAAGCCGCTGATGGTCACGGTCTTGGTGAGATCCCACTTGCAGGCACTGCTGTCTCCAACTATGAGGTTGGAGGGCTCGCTACCCATGTCGATCACCGCATGGGCATTCACGGTGAGCGAGGCGATCGTCTCGTCGTGGCCGTTGAGCTTGAGCCAACTGATCTCCGGCCCGCCCAGGGTGACGTTGGCCGCGTCGTTGATTTGGTTAGACTTCAATAGATTGACCATCGCGTTACCCTTGGTGCCGATGATCAGGTCGCCGGGAATGGCGTCCACGCCGGCCGGTTTGTCCAGATCCAGCACGCCATTGATCAGGGTGAAGGTGCCCTTGAAGGTGTTTGGCTTATCGCCTGATAGAATCGACGGGCACACCTGCGGCACGCCGCCGCCGCTCCACGCGACGCTGCCGGTGCCGGTGATCGCGCCGCCGAGGATCCTGCGGTTGCCCCCGCCGGTATCGCTCACGAAAGCGTGGCCGTTGAGGTCGATGTCCCCCGCCCCGCCCCCCCACTTGTAATCGAACGTGGTGTCGCCCACCAACTTGTAGCTGGCGTCCGCGACATATTTGCTATCCACACCACTGGCGTCGATGAAATCCGCAGCACAGGCCAGACCCGTCGCTGCCAGCAGGCCGATTGTTGTTAGAGCAAGGATTTGATTCATATTGTGTGTTTGGGTGCGATGGTATTACGGGGTCACGACGACCTTGCCCTTGCCGTCGAGCCACTTGGCGGTGGTGGCGGTGTAGGTGCCGGCCGGTTGTTTGAGGTTGTTCACGGTGAGTGCCTTGACGGTCAGCACGCCGCTTTTGCCTTCGGGGCTGTCGGTTTTGACCGTGGTATTGGCCGCCATGGTTAGAGCGGCCACGGTCTCGCTGCAGCCGTTTAGGCTGAGGTAGGCGGCGCCGTTGTTGCCGGCGTTGAGCAGGGTGATGGTGGCCGTGTCCTTGATCTGGTGGCTGTTGATCCAATGCAGGCAATCGTTGAAGCCCTGGCCGCCGACGAGCACGTCGCCGCTGATCGCGTCCACGCCGTCGGGTTTCTCCAGCTGCACGCGGCCCTTGCGGGCGATGAACTTGCCGCTGGTGGTGTTAGGTTTGTCGCCGGCCAGCCGCAGCGGGGCGTCCTTGAAGCCGGTGTAGGAGGGGCCCATCAGCAGCACCACCTCGCCCGTGCCCGAGATCGTTCCCATATAACACAACGCGTTGCCGTCGCCGCTGTCGAAGGTGATGCGATGGCCGTTGGTGTCCAGGTCGATATCGCAGGTTCCCACGCCGACCCAGAACTCGGTGTCGCCGGTCATGTTGCCGATGTTGCCCGAGCCGATCTGGTCGTTGGGGCCGCCGTAGCGTCCCGTGATGTCCACGCGCGGATCGATGTTCACCGTGCCGTTGCCTTCCAGCCAAGGCTGCGGGGCCTTGTGGCTGCCCGCTGCGATCTTCCGGCCATCGACAACGAGCTGCTTGAGGGCTAACAGCCCTCCGCTGCCGGTGCGGATTTTCGCCTCGCCATCAATGACAACCTTGGCGAGCATGGCCTTGTGGCCCGCGAGGTCGAGGAAACACGGCTGCGCCTTGCCATTGAGCGTGACGGTGGCGGCGGGTGCGATCTGGCCGTCGCCGCCTAACACCACCGTGTCGCCGGCATTGGCGGCGGTGGTGCCGCCGACGATCAGGTTGCCGGGGATGGCGATCACCCCCGCGGGTTTGTTGAGCTTGAGCACTCCGCGTGTTAGAACGGTGGGACCTTTGTAGGAACTCGCCGAATTGCCGGTGAGTTCCAGCGGCTGCCTGGAGGGTGCCTGCTCGTTGGCGGATGCGCTATACGTCACGCCGCCGTTGCCGGTGACGAAACCGCTGTAGCTCGCGGGCTTGTCGCCTTTCGCGCAGAACGTCAGGCCGAACTCGCCGGTTCTAACGGGAATGGCGCAGTTACCGGTGGCCGGGCCGAAGGTTGTTGCCGCGGTCAGGACGGCGATGTTGTTAGCGCCGATGGTGGTGTTGGCGTTGTCGATCACGCCGGCGGCATCGACATATTTCACATCGCCCACCACCACGAATCCGCTGCCCGCAAGCCACTTGTTCGCCGAAGTGTAGATCCCCTTGGGCAGGATCTTGCCATCCACGCTTAGAGCGGCGACGGTCAGCACGCCGCCACTTTTCTGATCGTCGGTCACGATCCTGGTGTGCGCGGCCAGCTTGAGGCTGGCGAATTTCTCGTTGCAGCCGTTAAGGTTGAGGTTGGCGCCGCCCTTGGGTGAGTCCAGCAACTCGACGGTGGTCGTGTCGTTGAGTTGGTCGTTGTTCGCCCAATACAGGCAATCGTTGTCGCCCTGGCCGCCGACAGAGATGGTGCCGCCCGCGGCATCAACGCCCGGGTCCTTGGCCAGCGTCAGCCGCCCGGCCTTGATCTGCCAGACGCCCGTCATCGTGTTAGGTTCCTTGCCGCCCAGCACCAGCGGCGAGTCGCGGAATCCGCCGTCGGCCCCGCCCTGGTGGATCCGCACCGTGCCGGTGCCGGAAATGGGACCGTTATAACCGCTGGCGTTGCCGCCTCCGCTGTCGAAGGTCAGCGTGAAACCCTTGTTGATCAAGGGATTGAGGCAAGCTGCATTGGCTCCCAGGAAGGTCGTGTCGCCCTTGAGCACCCCGATGTTGCCCGCGCCCAGCGTTTTGCCCGGGTCGGCGACGGTGCCACTCATTTCGACCATCAGTTGCAGCTTGAGCTCGCGCACGACCATCGGCTCGCCCTGCGGCGCGGCGCACCACAGGCGCGCGGCCTTGACATTGTTAGAAACGAGGACGGCCTTGGCGGATCCCTTTGCCAGCTTGGCGAGCGTGACAAACTTGGCGCCATCGGCCGAGACCTCCAGCTCCGCGCCATCCATCAGGCCCTTGCCGTTGATTCCAGTTAGAACCTCGATGGCGTAAACCAGCGCGGGTTTGGCGAGCTCGATGGTCAGGCTGTCGCCGGCCTTGGGCGCCGCAGCGGACTGATAGAATGTCTCGTCCTTGCCATCGAAGGCGAACACGGGCTGCAGCAGGTCGCGGGTACCGGCGGTGGCGGTGAAGGTGGCATCGATTGCGGCCTTGGGTGGCAGACCGATGAGCTGGCCCACGGCCGCGTCCTGCGGCTGGAAGCGCGAGGCAAAGCCCGCTTCGGTCACGCTGTTATCAGGGCCCCAGGTGCGTTCCTGGCGGGCGGCGACATTGCGGACCATGCCGGCTAACACTTCAGCCGACTGCTCCCAGGCGACCAGCGTGGCACCGATGACCGGATCGCCCTTTTTCAGTTTGCTGCAGTTGCACTCGTACATGCTCCACTGTTCCCAGGGAACTTCCAGGCCCCACGGGCAGGTAATGGTGGCGAAGCCATCGGCGATGAGCTTGCTGGCCATGTTGCTGCGACTATCCCAGGTCATGATGATGATGTCTTTGGCCGCGGTGTTGGCAATGCCTTCCCACTTGATGGCCTTCTTGCCGTGTTTTTTGACGCTGTCGTTGACGCGGGCGATGAAATAATTGGCCAGTTCGCCGTCGTTCTTGAGACCGTGTTTTTCCATGAATGCCTTGTAACCCGGGGCGAGCGTCACGCGGCCCATCGACACCTCGTCGCTGCCAATGTGAAAATAGGGGGACGATTTGAACACGTCACACATCTCGCCGATGAGCGTGTCCAGAGCCGGATAGATTTCCTCGCTGGCCATGTTCATGCAGCCCATGCCGACGGGCTGTTTGGTCTCGGGATTGATCGCGTCGAAGATCTCCGGCAGCGAGCGCAGGGCGGCCCCGCTGTGGCCGGGCACTTCCAGTTCAGGCACGATCGCGATGCCGCGCGCGTCGGCGTAGGCGACGAGGGCCTTGAGTTCTTCCAGCGGATAGACCTTGGGTGCCAGGCCGCCATGGGTACCGACGTTTTTCGAGCCTAACTGAGGATACCTGGTGGATGGGAAGCACCAGCCCTGGTCATCGGTCAGGTGCAGGTGCAGATAGCGCACCTTGTACATGCGGCAGGTTTCTATCATTTTCCTGAGCATTCCCAAGGGCTGTTCCTGGCGTCCGCAATCGACCATCATCCCACAGTAATCGGCATGCGGCCAATCCTTGATGGCAAGCTTGGGCAAGGCCACCTGTCCGCCCGCTTGGCTGATGGCCTGCAGCAGGGTAGCCGTGCCCTCGGCCACCGCGCGGTAGTCGAAGCCTTCCACCACGGCCTGCTCGCCGATGCTGAGGGTGTATGCGCCGTCGGTGGTGCGCACCAACTCGGGCGGGCGGGCCACCAGGATTTGCTCGCCGGCCTTGATAGACGGGTTGCGCTTGAGGACAATGTCGCCGCTGCGGGCCGCGCCACTGGCCACGGGAAGTTGCAGGCCCGTGAGCAGGTGGATCTCAGCGGCGAGGATGTCGGCGAGCCCCTTGAGGCCGGCGTCGCCTGGGACGATGCGACTGGTGGCGGTGAGTTTCATGAACCCTTGTTGCACCTCGATCACCTTGGGCCACGGGATCAGGTTTAAACCGGGATGGGTATCCGCCGGGTCGCTGGCAGCCATGGCCCAGGTGGCCAGACTTATGAGCAAGGCGCCGGAAAGCAAGCGGTGACAATATGTTGAGAGGTGCGAATTCGGGTTCATCAATGGGGTGGTTATGTTGAATCGGGCGTAGATTAGTGTTCGGAGCGCCGGATGGAAAGACGTATGAAAGCCTTGCTGGATGTACTACGCTTGGACATCCCGGCGGTGGCAATGAGACGCCATGGCACGCATGTCGATCGGTCTTCCTTGCTTGCCACGGGCGGAAAAAGCCGTAATTTCGCTCCATGAGCATTTACAAAGTCAATGTCGTTGCCCGCAATCCCAAGAATGAGGAATTGGCAACCGAGCCCTTGGAGGCGCTGGTTGACACCGGCTCGGAACTCACATGGCTGCCGGCGGATGTTTTGCGAGGGGCCGGGATCACCCCACGCCGCAAGCGGATATTTTCCACCGCCACCCAACAGAGAATCGAACGCGAGGTGGGCTACGCCATTCTGAGCGCCGAAGGCTACGCAACCATTGATGAAGTGGTTTTCGCGGAATCCGGCGACATGACCTTGCTCGGTGTGAGAACTTTGGAAGGCTTTGGCGTCATGGTGGACAATATTGGCCATCGCTTTGTGGCTACGACAACCATCGTAGCGATGAACGGGCAAGATGGCCGTCAGGTCCATGCCGGTTAGCCCGATGATCGTGCGGCGAAATCGCAACCCATTCACCTCTCACGCGCCGACGATCCGTGGAAGCCCGGTCAATCCATCCGACATCAAACCCAAGACACTGCCATGAGACTCCTTCATTATGTGTTCCCCTATGTTCTCAGCAGTTCGCTGTTCGCCGCAAAGCCTAACGTCCTGTTCATCATTTCCGACGACCTCACCTCCACCGCGTTGTCCTGCTACGGCAACCCGGTCTGCAAGACCCCGAATATCGACCGGCTCGCGGCGGGTGGCACCCGGTTCTCGCGGGCGTATTGCCAGGGATCCTACTGCGGGCCGTCGCGGGCGTCGTTGCTCTCGGGCTACTATCCGCATGCCACGGGCGTGCAAGGGTATGACAGTCCGCGCGCGGCCATCGGCGGGCGCGCGACCTGGCCGCAACACTTCAGGAACGCGGGCTACTACACCGCACGCGTCAGCAAGATCTATCACATGGGCGTGCCGGGCGACATCGAAACCGGCAGCAATGGGGCGGACGATCCCGCCTCGTGGAGCGAGCGCTTCAACAGCCCCGGTCCCGAATGGAAGGCTCCCGGCCCGGGCGAAACCCTGGAAGGCAATCCCGATGGCAGGAAACCGGTGGTCGGAGGCAACACCTTCGTCGTCGTCGCCGCGGATGGCGACGACCTGGTGCACTCCGATGGCAAGACCGCGGCCAAAGCCTGCGAGCTCATCGCCCGCCACCGCGACGAACCGTTCTTTCTCGCCGTCGGCTTCGTCCGTCCGCACGTGCCGTTTGTCGCGCCAAAACCCTATCACACGCCCTACCCGCCGGACACGACGGCGCTGCCCGAGAAGCGGCCCGGCGATTGGGATGACATTCCCAAACCCGGCATCAACTACAAGACCAGCGTCAACATGCGGATGAATGTCGCGCAGCAGAAGAAAGCCGTCGCCGGCTACTATGCGGCTGTTAGTTTCATGGACGCGCAGGTGGGCAAGGTGCTCGACGCGCTCAAACGCGCCGGCCTCGACGAAAAGACCATTGTGATCTTCACCGGCGACAACGGCTTCCATCTCGGCGAGCACGATTTCTGGGCCAAGGTCAGCCTGCACGACGAATCCGCCCGCGTGCCGCTCATCATCCGCGTGCCTGGCAAGAAGCCCGCCGTGAGCGATTCCCTCGTCGAGTTGCTGGATCTCTATCCGACCACTGCCAGCCTGTGCGGCCTCGAGGTGCCGGCCCGCCTGCAAGGCAAGGACCTCAGCCCTATCCTGGAGGATCCCGCAGTGACGGTGCGCGACACCGCGTTCTGCGTCGCAGGCATGAGCAAAGGCCTCATGCTGCGCGATGACCGCTGGGTCTTCATCCAATACGGCGAGGACGCCAAGGGCGACATCGAGTTGTTCGACATGCAGCGCGACCCGCATCAATTCACCAATCTCGCCACCTCACCCGAACACGCCACCATCGTCGCCGGCTGGCAAGCCAAACTCGCCGCCAAGCTCAAAGCCGTGCGCAGCAACGACCTCAGCCATTGATGCCGACCATGATCCAGCCACTCCATTCCCTGGCGTTTATCTATCTGCTGATACTCCCGGCCGCCGCGCCGGCCGCCGATCGCATGAGTTATCTTGACAACGGCGTCATCCGCCTGGGGGTGAATCTCGATCTGGGCGGCTCAATCACTTACCTCTCCGCCAGCAACCGCGAGGAATCCCTGGTCAACAATCACGACTGGGGCCGCCAGATTCAAATGTCGTTCTACAGCGGACCTATTCCCTTCAAGCCTAACGGCAAGGAACCCGCCAAGGCATGGGAAAAACTCGGCTGGAATCCGATCCAATCCGGCGACTTCTTCGGCCATCGCGCGCACATCCTCGAGCACCGCAACGACGACAAGACTCTCTACCTCAAGTGCCAGCCGATGCAGTGGCCGCTCGACAACGAACCCGCCGACTGCACCTTCGAGACTTGGATCGAATTGGCGGACAAGGCGGCCCACGTCCGCTGCCGTCTAACCAACGCTCGCGCTGACAAGACGCCATACCCGGCCCGCAATCAGGAACTGCCCGCCGTCTATACCACCAGCACCTACTGGCGCCTGATGACCTATTCCGGCGACAATCCATTCACCGGCGGCGAACTGGTGCGGATCGACCGCAAGCTGGCCGATGGCGGCTGGGCTAACGGACGGGCCACCGAGTGCTGGTCGGCGCTGGTCAACGATCAGGACTGGGGGCTGGGCGTCTATTCGCCCGGCAACTGTGAGTTCATCGGCGGCTTCCATGGCACGCCCAAAGGACCCGGCACCGATCCCACCGGCTACATCAGCCCCGTTAGAAACGAGGTGCTCGACCACAACATCGTGTATGACTACGACTATTTCCTGATTCTGGACTCGCTCAAGGGAATCCGCCAGTGGGTCTATGACCACGCTCCCAGGCCGGCCGCTCCCGCATGGAGTTTCCTGAAGGACCGCCAGCACTGGATCTATCACAATGCGTCGGACGCAGGCTGGCCGCTGCGCGAGGAATGGCACGTGCGGCTCGACCAGCCTGATGCGCAACTCGTTTCGCCGGCATTCTGCTGCCCGGCCGATCTGGCGCCGCGGCTGCGGCTCGAGGCCGCGTTCACGACCGCGCAGAAAACCGCCACGGTGTTCTGGCGGAGCGGTGACAAGCCGTTCGCCGAGGCCATGAGCCTAACCTTTCCGGTCATTGGCGACGGGCAGTCCAGGGTGTACGAGGTGAATCTCGCCAGCCACCCGCTTTATCAGGGTGTGATCTCGGGCCTGCGGATCGACCCGGTCGCCGCAGCCGAGCAAGACGCCTCCGTGCGCATCAAGTCAATTTCGTGGCAATGAAATCCGCCTGCGTGTGACCAAGAGCATCGCAAAACCGTTGTTCCGCCAACTGGCGGTCTTCAACGTCACACTACGCGCGAGGTAACCCAACTGCAACAATCCGCCACCGCATGACGTAGCGTTCGCAAGCATCCGCTCAACCAACCCAGCCTGATGAAATCGTCCCCCTTCCCTATCCCCTTTGCAGGCACCGCGGTGCCTGCCTGCGCCATGTTGATTCTCAGCTTGCCGGTTTCCGCGGCGCCCGGTGAAATCACCCTGCCCGCATTGCTGCATGAAATGGCGGACCGCGACGTGGTCGCGAGCCTGCCCGCGCCCGCATTCACGCTCAAGCAATCCAGCAGCCACGATCCGCGCAAGAACGATCCCGCCAATGCCGAGGGCTGGCATTCCAACAACGACCACGACAACGCCATCCGCACTGAGGTCAACGAGGGCCGCAACGAGTGGGTGATCATGGATGACAAGGGTCCGGGAATTTCTATCATCCCGAGGCGATGCTCGCGGAACCGGTCGAACTGGGCACCTTCCAGGCGAAGGATGGCAAGCTGTTGTTGCGGGCCGAGGTGACCGGCGCCAACGCGGCGTCACGCGGCCCGCGCTTCTACTGCGGCTTCGATTGCGTCGGACTCCATTGAACATACAAACACAAGCACAACGATGATGAAAAAATCAATTCTTTCAACAATCACCACCTCCTTCTTCGCCATCGGCGCGGCGACCGCCGCCATCCCGGGTCTGGTCCCCATCCCGATGGAGGTGACGGAGACCAAGGGAAGTCCGTTCCAAATCGGTGCCTCGCTGGAAGGCGCCTCGCTGGAAATCGGCTTCGCGAAAGACCAGCCAACCAGCCAGGAGGCGGCAAAATTCCTGGCCGAATGCCTGACCAGGAGCGCCGGCATCAAGTGTGGTGTTAGGGAAGGGGAGGTCAGGGCAGGCGTCTCATTGGTGGCGGGCGACGCGACTTTGGGCGCGGAAGGCTACGTCCTAGCTGTTACTGACAAGGGCGTGGTGATCCGGGCCGCGGCTCCCGCAGGCTTCTTTTATGGTGTCCAGACGTTGCGCCAATTGCTGCCGCCTGCCGCCACCTTCGGTCCCGCGGGCACCGCGAAACCTGATTTCAGGATTCCCGCCGTGGAGATCAAGGACCAACCGTCCTATCGGTGGCGCGGATTGCTGCTCGATTCCTGCCGCCACTACTTTGCGAAGCAGGAGATTGAGAAGATCCTCGACCTGATGGCCAGCCAGAAACTCAACACCTTCCACTGGCACCTAACAGACGACCAGGGGTGGCGTATCGAGATCAAAAAACATCCGAGACTCACCGAGGTGGGCGGCTGGCGGCCGGGTATCGGCTTCGGCATGGATCCGAAGGAAACCACCCACTATCGGGCGGATGGCAAGTATGGGGGATTCTACTCGCAGCAGGACATCAAGGAGTTGATCGCCTACGCCGCCAGGCGCCAGATCACGATCGTGCCGGAGATCGAAATTCCCGGCCACGCGATGGCCGCCTTGGTCGCCTATCCGCAACTCAACTGCAATCCCGAGGCGATGGCCAGGAAAGCCATGCCCGAAGGCGGAACGATCAGCCGTGATGTCTTTTGCCCGGGCAAGGAGGACACCTTCAGGTTTCTCGAAGAGGTGCTCGGCGAGGTGGCTGATCTGTTTCCGTCGAATTACATTCACATCGGCGGCGACGAGTGCCCCAAGGACAACTGGAAACAATGCGCCGCCTGCCAGAAGCGCATCAAGGACAACGGCCTCAAGAACGAGGAGGAACTCCAGAGTTATGTCACCAAACGCATCGAGACCTTCCTCAACTCCAAGGGCAAGAGCCTGATAGGCTGGGACGAAATCCTCGAAGGCGGCCTGGCACCGCGCGCCGCCGTCATGAGCTGGCGCGGCACCGCCGGCGGCATCAAGGCGGCTTCCGAGGGCCACGACGTCGTGATGACTCCGACCTCGCATTGTTATATCGACTACCTGCAAGCTCAGCAGGGAGAACCGCGTGGGATCGGCGGATTTCTCCCGCTCAAGACGGTGTACAGTTTTGATCCCGCCGCCGGCATTCCCGGGAACAAGCGGCAACATCTGTTAGGCGGCCAGGTAAACCTGTGGACCGAGTTTGTCGCCAGCGATTCCCATGCGGAATACATGATCGCGCCGCGCGTATCGGCCTTGGCGGAAGTCGTCTGGTCGCCCAAGGACCGCCAGGACTGGACGAGCTTCCAAGCCCGCATGCAGGACCAATACCTTCGTTACAAGGCGGCCGGTTTCAATTACCGCCAACCGAAGGACACGGATCCGGAGTAAACCCAACAAACCATGAAGAAAAATTTGAAACGAACCGTTACTCTGGCGACACCGTGCATGCTCCCGACGGCGGGACTGACCCGATTGTCCGCAGCCGCTCCGGCTTGGGGCCGCCGATGAAGGCTAACAACTTTCGGATGTCCGCGGCGGCGAGGGTTTGATGGTGCTTGGCGAAGTCCACGAGCTGGGAGACGGCCTGGCTGTGGGACTCGCCGGTGGTGGTGGATTGGGCGGCTTCGATGAATTTGGAATCCAACGGCGTGCTGTGGACATCCGCCCTCCCTGCAGGCGCTGGCGGCACAGCCGATGGGCGCTTGTTTCTGTCAGAATCATGCGGATTGACCACCCGCCATACCCCGGCAATCAAGAGCAATAACACCGCGATCCATGCGACCCGCTTCACGCCCTTGACCATTCACATGCGCGGTGACGCGGGTCAAGCGGTTAGCTGATCCCCTTCTTCAAATCCCTAACACTCCACAACGTGCCTGCGGCAGCGGCTCCACTGCCACGCCACTTCCGCGCTCCGTCCTTGCGCTTCCCGCCGAAGCGGTCGCGGCACAAGCGGAACACCTCATCCACAAACCCACGGCTTCCGATCACCGCCCCGTCCGTGAAATACCGAACCCGGCACCGCAGCATCTTGCCAATCGCCACATCCCGGCTCCGCTGCAACCGCTCCATTTCCGCATCCACCACCGCCTTTTTCAGCCACTTCCTCACCACTTTCACCTCAAGCTCCCCACCCTTGTTCACCACCTCCCGGAGCTTTTCCTCACCTTCTTCCAACAAGATCATCCGGTATTCCTTCGACACCCGGCCCGCCCAGTGTCGCGCATCCGCCTCGTAGCCCTTGTGCGCCATGAGCGCCCGCACCAAACCCGCCCGCGCCTTCTTGCCATCGCCCTTCGGCCCGCCGCCCATCGCTTCACCATAACTGCTCCACCGATAGTCCGCCGGATCCGCCACCATCCCCGCCCTAACAGGATTCAGGTCGATATATGCCGCCATCGTCTGTGCCGCGATGCCATCCTCGACCAGCACGCTCTTGAACCGTGATTCCCATAAGGTCCCGGTCCGCTGGTGGTTGGTATTGAACCACCGCGAAAACCGCTGCAACAGCGCCTTCATGAACTCGCCCAGATCGTGCATCCGGTAGGTGATGCCGGCATGTAACTCCCGCGCCGCCGCGTCCCGACCGGCTTTGCGCAATTCCGCCAGGCGTTTCGCCACCTCCGCCACCGCCACCTCGCTGTGAACCGCCTTCATCCGCCGCAGCAACTCGTCATCCGACAACCCGCCCTCCCGCATCGGCGGCACTTCCAGCAGCAAATGCACATGGTTGCTCATCAGGCAATACGCCAGCACCCGACAACCGGTGAAATTCTCCTGCATCCGCATCAGCGTCCTGAACTGCTCCTTGTCCGCCTGCTCAAACGCGAAGCGTCGGTCCACCACCCGCGTCACACAGTGGTAGATCACCGGCCGTTCCGCCGAATCCTTCCACGGTGCCAGCCACCGCCGACCCTTCCGACTCCTGCCGCTTCCCTCTCCTGTCTTGCCGTTCATGCGGCCATCTTACACCCCCGCCACCGCCACGCAAGCACTTTCTTTTATTATTCCTCTGTGGCCTTTTTTTGCGCGCGTCGAGCACCCTTCTGGCGAAAGTCTCCTCACTTGGTGCCGGCGGCGCGCGGACGGGTGTTTAGGAAGTTCACGTCGAGCCACATTTTCACCCGGGCACCCACCTCGCGGAGTTTGGTTTTCAGCCCGTCGTGGATTTCGACATCCTGCGCGTCGAAGCCGTAGGCCGTGATTCCATGCGCTTGGGCGAGGTAGATCGCGCGCTCGTTTTGGAAGCGTTGACTGATGCACAGGATCGAATCCGCGCCGTAAATTTCCTTGGCGTTGACCACCGAGTCCAGGGTTCGCCAGCCCTTGAAGTCACGCTCGATGCGCTCCGCCGGGATGCCGCGGTCGATCAGCGCCTGGCGCATCTTGTTAGGTTCGTTGTAATAGCCGGAGCGGTCACCCGAAACGATGAGTTTCTCCACTTTCCCCGCGTTCCAGACTTGGGTGGCGGCCTCGATGCGGTAGCGGAAATACAGGTTTTCGCGGCCGGCCACGCGGGAGGTGGTGCCAAACACCAAGCCAACCTTGATCTTGGGAACCTTCTCCACCTCGGTGAAAATCCGCCCGCGCGACGCCCAGATCGCCGTGACGTTGGCGTAGGCGACCACTGCGGCGAATGCCAGCAACACCGCCAGGATCGTTAGACCAAGCCGCCTGAGCCAGCAGCGCCAACCGGATTTCGCGCGAGGTTTCACCGGCTGCGGATGGTTTGGAGTTCGGGTCGCCGCCGCGTCCATGGCAGCAGGGACTTCATGCTCTCGGCGAAGCTACCGGTGAGTGCGCTTTCAGGCGCGATCACGCGCAGGTGGTGCTTGCACTCCTTGAAGCGGACTTCCGCAAACCGGCCGAGCCACTCGCCGTCCACTTGCACCGGCACCTCGCACTCCGCCCGCACCGTGAACGCCTCGGTCTGGAAAGCACTCGTCGAGTCCACCTGATCGATCCCGCCGCAGGCCAGTCCGCGCAACGAATCGAGCACGAGCCGGTAACCCGCCTCCTTGTAAACCAACACGTCGAGTTTTGAATCCCGGTTGTTCGCGTTGCGAAAAAACTTGAACTGGCCCGCGTAGAGCGAGCCATTGCCCGCGATGACCGCCACGCCCTGCTCGCGCCGTCCGTCCGCGCAAACCACCTCCAATGGCGGCGGCCGCTCGCCGAGCACCTTCACCGCTGCTAACAGGTAGGCCGCCGAGCCGAGCAATTTTTTCGACGCCCAGGTGGTTTCCTCGATGACCGCGGCGTCGAATCCCACGCCCGCCATTTGCATGAATGGCGCACCGTTGGCCTCGAAGAGATCCACCTCGCGCACGAATCCTTGATCAATGACCGCCAAGGCGCGCACCAGCGAATCAAACGGGATGCCCAGCTCGCGGGCGAAAACATTCATCGTGCCGGCGGGCAAAACCCCCAGCACGGTGGACGATCCGGCCAGGCCGCCAACCACTTCGTTGAGCGTGCCGTCACCGCCGGCGGCGATGACCACCGGCTCGCCCTGGGCGGCGAAGCGTGCCGCCAACTCGCGAGCCTCCCCGGCGTGGTGGGTGGCATAGACCGCGAACCGGTGTGCATGCTCCATGAGAAAGCGGAGCACTCTGCCACCCTTTTGGCTGCGAGCCTTGGGGTTGAAAATGAGCGGATACCGGCGCGGTGTCTCCATGCCGGATTCTTCACCTATGCCCGCCTGCTCCGCAATCCGATTTCTCCCGCAATGCGGCGAGCACTTGATCCACCGGCAGACCCATCACGGTGTCGAAACTCCCACGGATCTCGCGGATGATCCGTTCGCCATGTTCCTGAACGCCGTAAGCACCCGCCTTGTCCAGCGGATCCACCAGCTTGAAATAGCTGTGAATGGCGGCATCGTCGAGCGCCAGGAAAGTGACCTCGGAGGTATCGTGAAAGACGTTGCGCGTCCCATCCGGGAAAATCACACAGACGCCGGTGCAGACTTGGTGCGTGCGCCCCGCGAGACGCCGCAACATGCCACACGCCTCATCCAGGTCCGCCGGCTTGCCGAGTGCTTCGCCATCGATGAAAACCAGCGTGTCCGATCCGATCACCATGGCCTCAGGCCGCAATGCCGCCACCGCCACCGCCTTGAGAACGGCGTTCCATTCGCACAGCACTTCAGGCTTCATGGCCGCCTCATGGATTTCCTCCGCCGGTGAAACGACCACCTCGAAAACCAGACCCGCCCGCTCGAGCAATGCACGGCGGCGCGGCGAGGCGGAGGCAAGAACAATGGGCATCGGAAAATAAACGCTTTTACCTCTCCAGGCCTTCCATCTCCTCGCGCAGGAGATCCCTCAAGCGCTGCATTTCGGAGAGCTGGCGGCGCATGCGCTCCTCGCCTCCGGGTTGCGGGCGGCTTGGCGCGGCCCTTCTTCTAACGGGCATGGCGGCCACCTCATCGGCCCGCCGCACACGGGCCAACGCGGGATCCCGCGGCTGCTGCTTGAGCAGGCTTTCCACCGCGGTGGCGGGCATGATGAACGAACGGGTTCGGTCTGCCCGCGCCATGGTGATGCCCACGACTCGTCCCTTCAAATCCACGACCGGGCCGCCGATCTGGTCCGGTTGCGGTCGCATGTCGCTCTGGATCACGCGGGTGAACGAATCGCGCACCCGGCTGATCGGGCCGCCCATCTGCTCCATCTGGCGCAAACGGTCACCAAGGTAATTGGGCAGTTGCGGCCGGCTCCCTAACAGGATCGCGAACTTCTTCTCGCCATTGCCGGTGCGCACGAGCAACGAGAGCGTCGCCCCCGGGTTCACCCCGACCAAGGCGTTCTTGAGTTCCAACAGGCCGGAGATCGGACGCTCGCCGACTTTCAAAATGATATATCCCGGTTTCAGCCCCGCGGTGGCGGCCCCGGAGTCGGCTGCCACTTCCTGAATTTTCACCCCCGGTCCCTCGAAATCCATCGCGCCGATGACCCCGAGATACGCTTGGTCGGTGTCGCGCAAATTCCGTTCCAGCACGCTCACCACGCCGAATGCGGCCGCCCGGCCGTCCGGTTGTGGGGCTGCTAGAAAGGCGCCGAGTTGCGGTCTCTCCTGCGACCATCGCACCGGGGAGAGGGCCGGGCCGCTGATTTCCAGCACGGCGAGATCCTCGTCCTCGTAAACCCCGGCAACCTTGGCCGCACGCACCACGCCGCCGGCCGCCTCCACGCGGAGGGTTCTCGTTCCCATGGCCCGCGCGACCTCGCTCCACTTGGTGAGAACCTTCCGCCCGTCGCCCACAACCGTGCCATAGGCCAGGCGCCGGTTGCCTGCCCAGATGCGCACCGTGGATTTGGCGGCGGTGGTTAGAGCCGGCACCAGCGATTGGTTGAACTCGTCGGTCTGGCTGTCCACGGCCTGCCGTTCTTCCGGGCGGAGCAAGGGGATGTCATCCTGCGCCGCAGCCCCACCGTGCCACAAGACCAGAGCAAGGATAGGGATGCAGGATTTTTTCATGTCCATGAGTCGGTTCACCGTTGTTCGTAAAGTTCGTTGCGGCGTTTCAGCGTGACCATTACTTCAAGACTGTCCTTGTCGCGCGCCACCCCTAGTTTCACCCGATCGCCCGCCTGGCGTTTCGCGAGCATCTGCAACAATTCGCCGCCGTCGCTCACCGCGCTGCCGTCGAGGCTGCGGATCACATCACCCGCCCTAACACCTGCGGCGGCGGCCGGGGAACCGGAGACCACGCTTTCGACGATCACGCCCTTGACGCCGCGCATCATGGCCATGCCGATGCCCAGTACGGGCATTTCCGGATTGGCGAAGGGGTTCATCGAGAGTGCGCCCCAGGTCTCGCCCGCGAGGATCCGGTCCCAGTCCTCGCGGAAGCCATCGACACCGGCGTGGTTGTTGTTGGTCAGGGATTGGCCGATGGACGAGTGGATGCCGATGATTTTCCCTTCCAAATCAAACAGCGGCCCGCCCGAGTCGCCGCCTATCAACGTGCAATCCGTGGTGAGAAAATTGCCCGGGCCTTTGGAAACCACCCGGCCAAAGCGCACCGGTGGCGGGCGCCCGGCATCGAAGCCGGCCGAGTGACCCAGCGCCACCACCCAGTCACCGGCTTCCAGCGGCTTGGAGGCCCCCATGGCCACAAATGGCCATTTGCCGGCACCGGTGATTTTCACCATCGCGATGTCCTTCGAATAATTCGCCCCGAGCACCTTGCCCTGCACCTGTTTGCCGTCCGGAAAAACCACCAGCAGTTCGTCCGCGCCCTGCACCACATGGGCCGCGGTGAGGATCAGGCCGTCGGCCGAGGTCAGCACGCCGGATCCCGAGGAACCCGTCCGCTCGGAAAGCAATGCCACCGTGGCTGGCATGACCTTGCGGGAAAGCGCTTCCACCTTGGACTCCAGCTTCGCCAAATCCTGCAGGTTGCGGGCCGGCTCGCGGGCCTGCAATGACAGGCTGCCAGCCGCCAGCGAAAGGCACAGGCCCACGCAAGGGAAGAGGGATTTCGCTTTCATCGGTTTCGTGGTTCATAGCGCCGCCAGCCCGGGGCTTTGTCTGTCTGCGGGGAATCCCACAATCAAGGATGGATTGGCGCGGCGGGACCGCTTAACATCCGCCTGCCGATGCCCAAACGCAACCCGCCGGAGACCACCTCCCGACACAAGGAAGCACCCGCAGCCGCTTCTTCCCGCGGCCCGGGTGCCGGCTCGTTGCTGCTGTTTTGGCCCTTCCATCTGTTCAACCTGCTCACCCGCCCGCTTGGCCTGCCGCTCAAACTCCTCGCCCGCGCCACAGGCTATCCCATCGTCGCCGGCCTCTATGTGCTGGCGGTGTTCGCGCTGGTTTACGGCATCCGCTCCCAGCGCTACGACCTCGCGAAAATCCACGCCATGCCCGAGCGTTCGATCATCCTCGACCGTCTCGGCGTGGAAATCGGCCGCATCCACGGTGAAAAGCGCTCGGTCGTCCCGCTCCGCCAGGTTGCTGAAAACTTCCGCAAGGCCATCCTCGCCCGCGAGGATGAACGCTTTTTCAAACATGGGGCCATTGATCCTATCGGCATCGTGCGTGCCATCATGAAAAATGCCCAAGGCAAACGCGAGGGGGCCTCCACCATCACCCAACAACTCGTCTCCGATATCTTCCAACTCAAACGCGGCGAAAACCGCGGCGACATCCCGCGCCAAATCGACCGCAAACTCCTGGAAATCGCCATCGCCATCCGCCTCGAAAGCACGCTCGGAAAAGACGCGATTCTCGAAGCCTACATCAACCAGATCAATTGGGGCCGCCAAATCAAGGGCATCGGCGAGGCCTCCCGCATCTATTTCGAAAAACACCCGTCCGAACTCACCCTCTCGCAGTCCGCCTTGCTTGCCGGCATCGTGCGCGGACCCGATTCATTCAATCCCTTCCGCTCGTTAGAAGCCGCCACCCGCGAGCGCGACACCACCCTCGAACGCATGGTCAAGGCCAAGGCCATCACCCGCGCCGAAGCGGACGCCGCCATGCAACAACCCGTCGAAGTCCGCCCGCAATGGCGGCGCGAGGCCCGCGAATCCTTTGCCATGGACGCCATCCGCAACGATCTGGAAATCATCCTCGAAAAACAGGACATCGAACTCGGCGGTCTCGAAATCACCACCACCATCGATCTGCGCATCCAACAGAAAGGCGAAGAGGCACTCGAAAAAAAACTCCGCGAGGTCGAACGGCTGTCAGGTTATGCCCACCCGACGCGCGTGGCCTGGCGGAAAATCCCCGAGAGCGACCGTGGTGACTCCGCCTACCTTCAAGGCGCGGCCGTCGTGATCGAAAACCGCAGCGGCGCCGTGCTCGCGGTGGTTGGCGGGCGCGACGCCAACGAATCGCGCTTCAACCGCGCCAAGGATGCCAACCGCCAACTCGGATCGATTTTCAAACCGTTCGTCTATCTGGCCGCCTTCGACGCCGGCCTGCGCCCGGACACCCTGATCAGCGACGGCCCGATCACCGCCGGCGAAATCAAAGGTGGCGGCACTTGGAGACCCCATAACTCCGACGGCAAATACGGCGGCATGCAACCCGTTTCCTACGGCCTGATCCGCTCCCGCAACACCATGTCCGTGCGCGTCGGCAACCACGCCGGCATCCCGAAAGTCACGGAGGTCGCCGCGATGGCCGGGTTCACCACTCCGATGCCCGAAAACCCGTCATCGTTCCTCGGATCCTGGGAGGCCTCGCCCTGGGAGGTCGCCTCCGCTTACACGATCTTCCCTAACGAAGGGGTGCGCTACCGGCCCTATCTGATTTCCCAAATCAAGGACCGCGAAAACAACATCCTCTTCTCGACACTGCCCCTTTCCTATCAGGCTGCCAGCAGCGGCTCCGCCTGGTCGGTTTCGCGCATCCTCAACGAAGTCGCCACCCGCGGCACCGCCGCTGCCGTCCACCGCCTCGGCTTCGACAAACCCTGCGGTGGCAAAACCGGCACCACCAATGATTTCAAAGACGCCTGGTTCGCCGGCTACAGCTCCACCCTCACCTGCACGGTCTGGGTCGGCTTCGACACCCCACAAACCATTTTCCAAGGCGGCTTTGGCGCCGTGCTCTCGCTGCCGGTTTGGGTGGATATCATGAAAACCGCCGAGCGCCTCGGCTACAAGGCAGGCACCCTCCACAGCAAGATCAACCTGGTCACCATGGATCTCTGCAGGCTCTCCGGAAAACGCTCCACCGCAGGTTGCAAGACGGCGGGCACCACCTTCACCGACCATATCCCCGCAGACATCGCCCTTGCCGACAACGACCTCTGCCCTATCCATCCCGCCCGCGCCCAAACCGTCGATGAATCCGCCGCCCAGACGCGCCCTGCAACCGGGGATGCGCCCATGCGCGCGCACCCCGTCGAGGAACCCCTCGCACCACAGCGCGCCACGCCCGTCGAAGAACCACCCCCGCGCGCCGAACCGGTGGACGAATTCTGAGCAACCGGTCTGTAGTCATTGGTGAAGAGAAAACCGGGCAACGCATATTCACCAGTGACCAATGACCATTGACTAACAACCAACCCCATGTCCATCTGGCGTCCTATCAGCCCACCACCATTCTGGAAGCGCTGGCTCCCGGAGTGCCTGCATGGCCCGCTGCGCCTGCTGTTCCTGCTTGCGGTGGCCGGTCTGCTCGTACTATCAGCAATTGCGTTCTTCTACTTCATGCTCGCAAACCGCTTCGATCTGGACGAAGTCGCCAGATTGCCCGCCGGCACGACCTTCTATGACCGCAAGGGGGTCGAGATCGCCGCACCCGGCGCCGCCGGCCGCAAACTCGTCAGGCGCGGGGACCTTCCGGCTTTCCTGGTGCAAGCGCTGCAAGCCCGCGAGGACGCCCGGTTTTTCGAGCATCACGGCGTGGATCTGCGCGGCCTGGCGCGGGCGACAGTTAGAAACCTCAAGGACCGGGACTTCACCCAGGGCGCCTCGACCCTGAGCATGCAGCTCGCCCGTAACAGCTTCAAGATCACCCGGAAATCCCTCCACCGGAAGTTCCTCGAAATCGCCCTGACCCTGCGCGTCGAATCGCGTTACACGAAGGACGAGATCCTGACCCACTACCTGAACCGCATCTACTTCGGAGCCGGCGCGGACGGCATCGAACAAGCCGCACGCACCTATTTTGGCAAACCCACGCGCGAACTAACAGCCGGCGAGTGCGCGCTGCTGGTGGGCATCATCCGCGGACCTCACGTATTCTCGCCGTTCCGCAACCTGGATGCCGCCATCGAACAACGCGACCAAACACTCAGGCGCATGGTCACCATGGGCTTCATCGACGAGGTCCGCCGCAACGCCATCGCCGCGGAACCGGTCCGCCTGGTGGATGACGAGCAGCGCGAAACCCAAACCTCCTACGCGCTCCAAGCCGTCCGCCGCGAGCTCGACCGCATCCTCGACGAAGGAGAAATCCAACTCGGCGGGCTGCGGGTAAACACCACCCTCGACAGCGGATGGCAGCAGCGCTTGGAAACCGAGCTCAACCACGCCGTCGAGGACCTCGAAATGGAAAAAAACTGGCCCCACCCCGTGGCCAAGGACCACCTTCCCGGTGGCGAGCCGGCCTACGTGCAATATGCGGCCATCACCACCGAGACCCGAACCGGTGCCATCCTGGCGCTGATAGGCGGCCGTGATTTCGGGCATTCACGCTTTGATCGCACCCGCTCTAGCCGCGATCTCGGCTCGGCGTTCGAACCGTTCGTCGCCGCCGCCGCCGCCGAACGCGGCAAACTCGTGCTGCCCGGCAAACCGGTGCAGACCGGCCGCCAGATCGGCCCTGCGGAAGTCGAACGCATCGCCAAACGCTGTGGCATCGCCGGAACGTTCTTCGCGAAAACCGAAGACTTGTTCCGCGGATCGGTTAGCGCCACGCCGCAGGAAATGTCCATTGGCCTCGCCACCCTCGGCAACCAGGGCAAACGCCCGCAACCCTATCTCATCCGCGAAATCCGCGATGCCTCGGGCGAAGTCATCTACACCGCCAAACCCCAGCTCATGCAGGCGCTCAGCCCGGCCGCCGCCCTCGATGCCACCCGCGTGCTCAGCCGCGCTAACGGAACCCGCTGCTTCACCGGGGCCACGGGTTCCGAGCGCGACGCCTGGACCCTGCGCCTCGGCCCGGGCGGGGCCACCGCCATCTGGATCGGCTTTGACAAACCCACCGCCATCGCCCGTGAACCGCGCCTCAAATCATTGCTCGACGAGTTCGTCAAACGCCTGGGCAACGAGTGATGCCAACTCTCAAAATTAAGGCGACAGGTTGACCGCTCGAACGGAGGGACTAGTGTAGCCCCTCAGTTTTCATAGAGTCTCATTATTCATTCAAAGTGGCATGACTCATCATCACGCCGCGCCGCGCGGCGCGGAGCCGCACGTTTTCAACCTGATGATTCCGAAGTTGGATCCTTGATGCAGAGCTGATTGTCCGCAGAATACCCGTGTTTTCGCGATTGAAATCGAATCGATGTGCAACGGCTTATGTGCACGAAAAAGTGCTCCTCCGTACACTTCCCTGCGGGGGCACGCAGCGTGAACTCCGACGCCGGGTTCGCATTCACGCGTTGGAGTAAAGGCTTCAGCCGATCTTCATGCCGCTGGCCCGCCAAAGTCAGCCATTTGGAAACGTGAACTTCGGATTTCGTTTTCAATCCACCGAGCTGAACCACGTCATGCCGGGGCGCTCCAGAGTGGAGGCGAACGCGGCTTCCCCACCCTCAACGGCTTGTTGGCGGTGGGCATGGCCATCAAGGAAGATGATGAGATCGAGCTGGCGCTTAGGGGAAGCGCGCTCCTGGGAAAACTTGCGGGCCATTTCGGTGGGCGGCAGGGTTTGGCGGCCCATCACTTTGACCAGCGGGAAATCGAGATGCGCGGAGTTGGAATAGGCCCGCGCAACCAGTTCCGTGCATACCAGTTTGTCCGCGCTGAAAAAATCAAACTCGAAATCGTAGGCTTTGCCGAGGTGGTGGAAGGCGCGGGCCACGGCGTCCTTGAGTTCGCCCGGCGTAACCAGCGCGGGCCGCAATACGGCGGCGGAGTCCGCCACGCCAAGGCAGTGTTCCAGAGTGGTGAAGCGCACGCCTTCGGGAACGGCTTCGATGATCGCATGCAGCTGGCCATGTTCACCGGCACGTTGGAACTCCTCCCAATGCGGCGCCACCCACTCGTGTGTGGCCAGACCAAGGGCCGCCACCTCCTGCGGGGTGCCGATGTAGAGCGCGGCGTGGGCCCAGTAGCCCGGCATGAAGGCGCGCGAGAGAAACCAATCCTGGCGCTCTAGCAAAATATCACCCGGCCTGACAAGACTGCGGATTTTCTCCAGTTGCGCGGGCCGGACCCGCGGCCCGTCACGGCGCTCGCGCACGCGCGTGCCGCCCACCGCCCGGGAAACGGCGGATTGCCCCTGATAGAGGATGGCGGCCCGCAACCGGTCCGCTTCTAACATCAACTTGCCGGAAAATCCGGCCTCGCCGGGTGGGGCGACGGTGGTTTGTTGGATGATCCGATGGAAGGCCGCCTGCGGTTCGGCGGCACGCAGATTGGCGGCATCGTAGCGGGCGGCAACGGCCTGATAATCCGCCAGGGCGGTCCGCAACGGGGCGAGATTGCGCTCGTTCCTGAGATTGGCGCTGATGGTGTCGTAGACCCCGGCAGGAATACTCCATGCCGGTTCGCCTTCGTTGAGTTTGCGGCGAGCCTGTGGTTCGCGGGCGAAATCGGCCACCAACTCCGACGAGTAGTGATAGAGCGCGCAGCCTGCGGCGAGATCGATCAGCGAGGCCCGCAGTCGCAGTCGCTCATCGGCGATGGTGGATTGGGCACGGTAGCGCAGAATCAGTTCTAACATCTCCTGCCGGCAATTCAGATAGGTGAGCATCTGCTGGCTGATGCGGTCGTTGTCCGCATCGGCAAACAACGATCGTTGGCCGGACTCGAAGCCGGCTTGGAGCTCGCGGATGCTTGCCTCAAGCGCGGCCATGCCAGCAAGCACATTGACCAGGCGTTGTTCGTCCTTGGTGAGCAGAATCTCCAGGCTCCCTGCATCCACCCTACGGTAATCCGGAGCCGGGCGCAGCAACGCGTCGAGCGGGTGTTTTTTATAGCCTACGCCCAGCCCGCAGATGACTAACACCACCACGCACGCCACCACCAGCCCGCTCAGAACCGTGACTCGCAACGCCGGACTTTCATACAACTTCAATGGTTTCGCCGGGAGTGGCGGGCGCAGCGCCGCGTATTCCTGGCTGAGACCGCCGAGGCGGACGCGCAGCTTTTCCTGCGTGGCGCGCAGATCTTTCAATACCTTCCGCTTGAAGAGCATCCGGAGTTCCACCCGCCAGCCACTCATGACGGTGGCGAAAGTCTGGAAATACCGGACGGCAAAAAGTCCGGCCAACGGTGTTGTTAGAACCCAGAGCCATGCCACCCAGGGCAGGAAATAACCAACCAGCAGCCACCAGCTCAATGCATACCACAGCAGAAACACCGGCACCGCCACCGCCAACCGGGAGAGCGCGATGGTGGTCGCTCCAGCCTGTGGCAGAATGCCGACGATCAGGCGCTCCACGGCCAGCGGCGGGGCATTTTGCAGGATCCCACACAGCACGGGAATCAAGCCGAACCCAAGGCGCGCGCTGCGCCACAGCAGCGCGACCAGCCGGCGCGGGCCACTCAGGTTGACCAGATCCGAGCTTACCTGCAGGCCGTGTTCCTGCAGCCGCGCACGGTGGACCACCAGCGCTCGTCCCATGCTCGAGACTGTTTCCGGGCGGGTCTTGCGAAAATGATTCAAGGCATCCGCCACGCTCTTGCGCTGTTGCAGCGAGAAGATTTTTTCGCCGCGGTGGGCTTGCAGCGCGGGATCAAGGATTTCCAAGTCCTCAAGAAAGGGTTCCAACTCGGGCGCATCAAGATGGATGATGCACTCGCGCAGACGGGCGGCGATCTCTTTTGTTAGAGCATGCCGCGCGGCCGCAGTGGATCCCGCGTTGGCGATCAGCCCGGCGGCATCGATCGGCTTGCCCACCTCGATCCAAACGGCGCTGCGGAACAAGCGCTTGTCGTCATAGTTGATCCCCACCGGGACCACTTGCAGGCCGCTGGCACCGGCGTCGAGAGCCTGCTGTATCATGCGCGCGGTGCCACCGAGAACCTCGCTCAAGGCACGCAGATCGTGGGTCTTGCCCTCCGGAAAAATGCCGATGGCGGAGCCTGCGGCAAGGGATTCCGCCGCTTGGGCGAGGCTGTTTAAACTGCGTTTGACCAAGGCGGGATCGTCCTTGGGCCGATGCACCGGAATCATCCCTATCCACGTCATGCACCGGCCAAACAGCGGAACCTGGAACAGCGGCGCCTTGGCGAGAAAACGCAACCGGCGCGTCGCGGCCATGCCGACGAGCACCGGATCGATCAGCGAGTTGGCATGGTTGGCAACCAGCAGCAACGGACCGGTTTTAGGGATATGATTTCTGCCGATGATGCGCACGGGCGAGTAATAGAACCAGACGATGAGTCTGCCGGTTTTGACCAGCACCGTTGCCAGCAAGCGTAACAGGGTGGCCATGAATCAGGTTTCTTCTAACAATTTCGCCATGCGCGTGAGGTGGCTGTCATCGAAGCCGATGGCGCGCTTCAGGAACACATCGCGTTCCAGCGCGTTGGGTTCTTTGCCGGACTGCCGCCAGGTCCCGCGGCTGACCAAACCAATGCGCCACGGGCCGAAGCCGCTCACCGCGATGGGAAAATCGCTGCCGTGGATGACCCTGTGCCGGATGGGTTCCGCCAGGATTTTCGGCAGAGTCCGGCAGCGAAACGGGCTGCACAGCGCCGAGTTGTCGCCGAACAGGCGCGGCCACTGCTTGAACATTTCTAATAAATCAGCCGTGTAATCGGCATCCCACAGCGCGGACCGTCCGGCACAGTGGGCGGCTATGACAGTGACTCCGCATTCAAGCGGGTAACGCAGCAACCGGGGATACGCGAACTTGTGGCAAATCACGGGCAAGGAGAACTCGCCGCCCGTATGCGAGAGGAGAATCATCTTGGCCGCCGCCATTTTCTCCCAGAACGGGCGGTGGCGTGGATCCGCGTAATCCACGTTGAGGCAGTTGGGCAACAGCTTCAGCACGCGGGCCCCGGCTTGCAGGCAGCGCTCCAGTTCCTCCATCGCGTCGCGCCGCGCCGGGTGGATCGAAACCGCCGGAATCAACAGCCCGGGATGCCGCGCGCAGACCTCCAGCAAATAACTGTTGGGAACGAAGAACGCGCCCTTCTCCGGCAGCGGCGTGCCATCATCGTGGTGGGGAATGTCCTGGGACAGCAACACCACCGCGTCCAGCGAGGAAGCGCGGACCAGTTCCACGAGTCGCTCCACCATCAGGTTATCGAGGCCGGTCCGCAGGGCGGATGCGGGCAGGCCGGCTTCACGCACGAGGATTTGCGCCATCACCCGGTGGGCGATGGATTTGAGGCGTAGCCAGCAACCGCTGCCGGAACTGCCATCGCCGACGAGATGGACATGGCAGTCGATTTTTCGCAGCGTGGCCTCTGGCATGTGAAAAATTTAGCAAATCCCAGCGCATGGTCGACGGAAATCCGCTGCGGCGCAGGCATCGGATCACGCTTGATGCCAAGCGGGCGTGGCTTCGGATGGAGCAGCCCGCCCGCAATGCGCCGATCAAGGGCCATGTTCGACCAACCGACCCGGCACCGCGCATTGTCTGTTATTAGGAACCACCCTCCTACCCGGCGTTGACAAGGGCGCGTGAACGGATATAACCTTTTTCCATGTTTGGTTTCCGCAGGAACCTGGTTCTCGGCGCGACGTTGTTGACGTGCGGTTGCGCGGACCTGCAACCGGAAAATGTCTGGCGCGGAGCGGTGGACCGACAAGCGGCCCAACTCGGCTACCGCAACTGGATCGTCATCGCCGAGGCTTCGTTTCCGGCGCAAAACCGCCCCGGAGTGCGCCAAGTGACGGCCCCGGTGGAGATTCCGGAAGCCCTCGACTACGTGCTTCACGCGCTGGAGCAGACCGAGGACGTGCGGCCGCAAGTCTATGTGACACGCGAGCTGCGCTCAGTCGAAAATGATTATGCGCCGGGCATCGACGAGCTCCGCAAGCGGGTCCAGATTTCCCTTCACGGCCGCGAGACGACCGAGCTTGACCAGCAATCGCTGCTGACCCTGCTGGAGGATGCCAACCGCAGCTTCGACGTGCTGGTGATCCGCACCCAGAGCGCCTTGCCTTATTCCTCGGTGTTTCTGGAACTCCAACCGGGTTATTGGGATGAGGCGTCCGAATCCCGGCTGCGCGACAAGATCGCACGTGAACGCCTGCAAAAACTTGTGCGCCCCGTCCCCTGACGTGCATGCTCGCCGCGTGAACCGCAAAGACCAAGAACTCCGCCAAGAACGTGAAGCAGCCTGGGTCGGCGATGCCGTGCTCGCCTTGTTCGCCCGCCAATTCGTGCTGCGCGAGCGCAAGGCGATGGACGGCGAGTGGTTCACCCGCCTGACATCTAACGATTTTCTGGGCGCCTTTGGCAATCCGACCCGGGTTGAGGCGTCGATCGGCAAACTTTATCAGGAAGAAGGGCTGGCAACCGCATTCGAGTGGATGGATAACAACCTCATCCCGCTGTTCCGCAAGCAAGTGGCCGCCAAGCGCTGAGCCTGCGGGGCAGCCGCTGCGACACGCGAGGATTCTCCCGGCAAATCGGCAGCGCGCCAAAACTTCCAGCGGCTTGAGATCCTGAAATCAACGAATGAATCAGCACGCCGCATGCAATCCCTGCTCGGTCACTCCGGCGTTCCGCCGCAGGTATCGGCAGGCAGGTTCTCAGAGGGTGTCAGAAATCCGGGTCTTGGGACAGATTGCGGGCGGCGGTGACCGCGGATCGCTGATCTTGAAAGTGGCTGTCGCGTCCCGCGGCAGACCGTGCCGGTGGCGTCCCGCCACCAGACTCTGTAGCGCCACGGATCGAAGATCGAGGGTCGAAAAGATAGCGGATCGCGGATTGCGGATATTGAAAGTGGCTGACGCGTCCCGCGGCAGACCGTGCCAGGCGCGTCTCGCGCCGGTCTTTCCTCACAACCTGCGGAAGGCTCTTCCGCCCCATACAACCCTAACCGGCATCTCTTCAAATCATAAATCATAAATCATAAATCGTAAATCGTAAATCAAAACAGCCCCCGATCCATGAATCAATCCCCAGAAAATTCCCTCATCTCATCCACAATTCCCAAGCCGTCTCGCTTCGCGCGAGATTGGGAAATTGGATTTACGAGTTATGATTTATGAACGCGGAGAGAGACGCCTAGAATCCTTGAACGAGCAAATATGTTGTAGTTAGGTCAAGTTTTTGAAATTCCCCGCACTCCGGATTGATTTATGATTTATGATTGTTGATTTTAGATTGCTGAAGTGAGCTTGCTTTGCGCGAAAGCTGATTTTCAAGCGCACTTCAAAAATCAAAAATCAAAAATCAAAAATCAAAAATCAAAAATCAAAAATCGGGAGCCGAGCGGAGCGAACCGAAACGAAGTGAAGATGGCCAACGGCAAACAGCCTGTCGTAGGCAGCCCGAAGGGCGAGGCCGGCGGGCGAGGCAATCATAAATCCTCTTCGTATTCCGCTAGGTCTGAGGCACCGCCTCGCTAGCACAAAGGCATTCGCCCCTTGGAAAATTGAAGTTGCCACAGCCTTCCGCGTCCGTGCAAAGGCCGCTGCCTTCGAGCAATATCTCAAAAGCCACTCTGGACGCGCTTTCTCAAAACGCCACTT
>Ga0268284_1000262_pt1 | contig 43117 bp, 23 predicted proteins | sample saktaG_14_FD_190137 | JGI IMG/M metagenome (GOLD analysis project Ga0268284, IMG submission 190137) | Saline water microbial communities from Sakinaw Lake, British Columbia, Canada - sak_2013_06_06_40m | ecosystem: Environmental > Aquatic > Non-marine Saline and Alkaline > Saline ...
TACTGACGTAGAACACCAAGTCGCCATTCGCTTCCACCCACGCATTGATACCGACATCGCCGTTGCCCAGCGGCATGGACCCCTGCGCATTTTCGCTCGCCGTAGTCCAGACGACATTGCAGGCATCCAGCGGGTCGGCAGGGGTTGCCGCCTGAGCGGACATCAGGGCGGCGGCACAGAGGGTGGCACGGATGAGGGATTTCACTTGATGGTTCATAGCGGAATTGGGGATTGGGTTTTCTTTCACTTGCAATACTTGATCGCCACATTGTCGATCAGATCCATGACATCACCCTCAGCCTTGCCAAGGGTAAATGTGAGGGTATGGGAACCTGCCGTTAGAAGAAATACAGGCGAGGTGAACGAGGTCCAGGCATCACCGAGCTTGTCAGGCGCGAGATCCAGGATCACCGCCCCGTCCACGCTAACCGACAGGGGGGCCGCCTTTGCCCCGTACCCGGCGCGTTTCACCGCGTACATGCCGAACTTGGCCTCGCGCCACCACGCCATGCGGGCATCGTGCTGTTCCGGAGTCTCATTGCGATCCTTGAGCACCGGGCTGCCGGCAGGCGTCCGGAGCGGACTGGCCGCTTGCACGGCAAATGCCAATAAGCATGTTAGCCCTGCCGCCATCGCGGCGACAGCGTGTTTCGAGTTGTGTTGTTTTTTCATTGGGTATTTCCTTCTTCACTTCTCCGTACGGAATGGAGATGCCGGCAGGCCATCCTTGTTATACAGGTTGCAGCCTTCGGGATTCCTACTATATGCGTAGTGGACGGCCACCGGCTTGGGAACTTCCGGGCTTGAAACCACGACGGTGTCACCGTCGATGACCGCTTCGGCCCAAGACCATTTCAGCCCTTTCGGCGCAGCCGCATCGGCTGTGGCGATGGCGAATTGTTTGAGCTTGCCGCCCGGGACTTCCTGGACCGGGTCCTTGTCTTTCTTGCTTCCGACCATCAGGCCCTTGCCCACCTGGTCAAACGTGATGCGGATCTTGTTGCCTTCCACTTTCATGCTCTTGTAGAGCGGACCGCTGTAGGCCAGGCCCTGCTTGCCGTAATCCTTGGCCAGCGCCCACAAAGCCAGACGAGTTCCCGTATCAAGCTTGTTAGGTGGATGGATGTTGCCCGGTTCCCCGATGTCGATTATCACTGCCAGACCCGTGTTTTTGATGCTGCCAAGGCACTTGAGCTGAGCCATGCGAACTCCCGCCCAACCGTCACCGCCTTCCGGATTCGGGTTCGGATTCATGAAGCTCGCAAGCTGCACTATGTAAACCGGAAAGTCGCCTTGATTCCAGACTTTGCGCCAGCCAAAAACAAGCGCTTTCAACTTCTGCAGATAGAGGTCCTCGCTGTCGTCACCGTTAGATTCACCTTGGTACCAAAGCATGCTCCTGAAAGCAAAGGGGATGAGTCGCTCGGTGTAGCCGTAGAGGCCGCCGTAATTGGGATTGTTGTTATCCGGCGGCTTTGGCTGGGGCGTGAAATCCTTGCCACTAGCGAGGGCATCCCGCGCCGCGGTGAGCCAGGTGTCCATGTCGGCGAGCTGACTGGCAACGGCTTTACGGTATTCAGCCATCCTCTTAAGCTCAAGGGTCCTCAACACCGGAACGCTCTTGAAGCCTTCGGATTCTATCCATTGCTCAATCGGGCTTCCACTGACGGCGTTGTTCAGCAGACCGATGGGGATGCCGGTCTCCTGAACGAGTTTGCGTGCGAAGTAGAAGCCCACGCCAGAGAATTCACCAATGGTTGCCGGAGAACAAACGGCCCAGCCATCGCCGCAGCGGGAATGGCGGATGACGGGAAAATCCGCCTTTGCCATATCATCAACCGCCCTGAGTTCGTTCATCGTGAATGCCATGTTGGATTGACCGCCACAAAGATACACGTCACCCACGACGACATCGGTGATTTTCACCGGTTGGTTGCCAGTTGCGGACGTAATGAGCAATTCCGCAGGTGCCGACGAACCCTTCAGGGCGTCCAACCTAACAATCCACTTGCCATCCTTGTCGGCCTCGGCGGCCTTCTCCTGTGCCCCGAACTTGACCGTGACCTTGGTGCCCGCCTTGGCAGTGCCCCATACCGGCACCGGCATCTCGCGCTGGAGCACCATGTGGTCGCTGAAGAGCTTGCTCACCACCGGATTGTCCTGCCCCAGACACACGGCGCATAATGCCGCCATCAACAACGCGGCCATCCCGCACAACTTTGTGTTTTTTATATTCATGTTTCTTATTTGTTTTGGACAGGAGCAATCTCAACTTGGTGGGCTTGCATCACCCGCGCTTTCCGGATGGCCTCAAACAGCTCAGTCATCTTCTGCATGCGCTCCTTGAAGACCGCCTCGCGTTTGGTTTCGACCGCTTCAGGTGTGATCCCCATGAACTCGGGAACCCCACCCGCCTGGATCACGCCGCCGAAAATCCTGTCGTTGAAATAACCGTTCTTGGCACTGATGGCCGCCCAGACGGCCTTGACCTGGTCGGCGATCGGCCCGGCTGCTAGAACCGCGGCGGCCAGATTGACCCCGGCACCCAACTCGGCGTTGGAGTAATCCGCGACTTTCACGCCTGCCAGACGGATTTCGTAGCGGCCCGGTTTGAGGTCGGTGACTTTCAGCCGGTAATCATTCAGATCTTCAAGGATCGGCAGCCACGGCAGAATGTTTTTGGCATCGCCCTCGGGAAAGAACGGCAAGGCGTTGTCCTTCTGATTGAAGGTGACTTTCCCATCGGCGCGCACCTTCAAGCCATCGATCGTGCAGTTTTGGTTGTTAACCACTTTGGCGCTTGCCGCGTTGATCTCAACGACTGCCACAAGGGGTGGGAGGCTCATGCCTTTCAGAATCGTCGCGGCCATCAGGGTTTGCCCGGGAGGGCCGGGATGGACCTGGTCGCCACCGCCAACCCGTGTTGCGGAGTTGGTCGGGCGGGCTTTGTCAATCAACGCGAGAAAGGGCGTGAATTGATCGATGAACAGGGCCTTTCCGTTGGCTTCAGCGATTTGTCTAACGACTCCTGAGAACCTTTCAAGATTCTTGTTGCCGGTGGTATCAATCGCCAGCTTGTCCTCAGGGTTTTCGCAGGCTTGGGGACTGCACCAGGCCACCCGGATATTGGCGGCCTTGGCCTGGTCGGCGATGCCCTGCATCTGCTTCTTGAAATCGTCAATATTTCCACCTGCGTCATTCATCCCGAAGGCGACAGTCAGCACCGTGGCCGCATAGGGCAGGACATCGCGCTTGAAGCGGTTGTTGCCGCCGGGCGCGCCGTCGCCACCGATGCCCACATTGACAAACCGCAGGTCCCAGGCAGGGAAGCGGGTGAGCGCCCAGGCCTCCACATAACTGCTATACATATGCTGGGCGGTGATGCTGTCGCCCATCATCACGATCTTGTCGCGATCCTTGAGGAAAAACTCAGCGGCGGCGCAGGGCCATGCGACAGCAAAAAAACATATAGCAACTGACAAGAAACACGATATCATTCGGAGCGGCGTGGCTTCCCACGCCGGCCGGACCGCGAAGGAGGCCCGCTCACCGGAACTGTTTCTCAAGAGAATAATCCAACCAGCGGCCGGTCGCCGGACTGCACCGGATATATGATTCAGCGTTCTACTCTTGTTTCTCATGGTGCATTGTATCCTTATTGTTATTTCTCCGTGCGGAACGGCGACGCAGGCAAAGCGTCCTTGTTGTAGAGATTGCAGCCCTCGGGATTTCTGCTGTATGCGTAGTGCACGGCAACCGGCTTTTGAACCTCCGGGCTTGAAACCACGACCGCATTGCCATCAATGATGGCGTCAGCCCAGAACCATTTCAGGCCTTTCGGCGCAGCCGCATCAGCCGCTGCGATCGCGAACTGCTTGAGTTTGCCGCCGGGAACTTCCTGGACCGGATTCTGGTCCTTCTTGCTGCCGACCATCAGGCCTTTGCCTACATGGTCAAACGAGATGCGGATTTTGCCACCCTCAACTTGCATGCCCTTGTAGAGCGGACCGCTATAGGCCAGGTCCTTCTTGCCATAATCCTTGGCCAGCGCCCACAAGGCGAGGCGATTGCCCGTGTCAAGCTTGTTAGGCGGATGGATGTTGCCCGGTTCGCCGATGTCGATAATGACCGCCATGCCGGTATTCTTGATGCTGTCGAGGCACGATACCATCCACAACACGGTGATCCCGGACAGCTTTAATAATCGGCATTTCATTGGTTGGTGTCCGGAAGTGCTGATTGGAACCGGTAGGTCCCGGAACCAACGGTAAAGACGGCGGCACCGTCCCGGACCTGCTGGAACTTGACTCCTTCGGCCTGCGCCGCGGGTTTGCCAGACTCGGTCACGCCGGTGGCATCCTTGGTTGGGACATATACCGTGGCGCTGGTGTTGGCGGGAATCGTGACATCCAGCGTCAAGGTGCCGCCCTCACGCTTCCATTGGCTGGCGATGCGGCCGAACAAGGAATCATGATGGGCCTTGGCCCAGGTGAGATCGCCCAGCGGTCGGGGTTTGATAATGATGTGCTTGAAGCCCGGTTGCGCCGGATCATAATTGATACCCGCCAGCGTCTGATAGAACCAGGCGTCGAGATTTCCGGAAAGAATCAACAACGCCTCGCTGTTCATGCCGCTACCCTGGGTATCACAATCCCAGCGTTCCCAGGTCGTGGTGGCATCCTTGCCGATCATATAGCCCCAGCTTGGCCGCGTCGTCTGGGTGGCAATGGTATAACCCACATCGGGCCGGCCGATTTCCGTCAACGTCTGCATCAGCCACTGCATGCCGATCAAGCCGACGGTCAGATGACCGTTGTTCTTCACCAGAATATTGTCGATGAGGCGCGCCACCACGGCATCGCGCATTTCCGGCGGCACCAGCCCGAACTTCAACGCCAGAACATAGGCACACTGGGTGTCACCGGCATACGTGCCGGAAGTAGGATCCAGGAATTTCCGGTTGAAGCCATCCTTGACTTTCTCCCCGAGTTCAGCAAACAATTTCTGGTCGTCAGGTTGCCCTAGCAAGTTAGCAAGCCGCGCCGCGATACGACAGTTATTGAAATAATAGGCGGTGGACAGCAGGGGCATGGCGGTATTGCCCATCGCCTTTCCGCCCTGATCCATGGTTGACGCGTCACACCAATCACCATAGCTGTCCTGGCTTACCGTGAAATCAGGCTCAAGCCGATTCTGATGGAACACCATCCATTTCTTGATGGCTTCATAGTTGTTTTCCAGCGCGCGGCGGTCTGCGTAGAAATCATACAGCCATTCGGGAATGATGGTCACCACGCTGGGCCACAGCACGCCGTTGCCCCAGTCCCAGAAATTCGGCGAGATATCACCGATGCTGCCATCAGCGCGTTGATCCAGCCTGATATCGCCGAGCCATTTTGAATAAAACGCGGCGACGTCAAAGTTGAACGCATCACTCTCCGCATCCTTTGCCGGATCACCGAGCCAGCCCTGCCGCTCATCCCGGTCGGGATCCAGCGGCACGCCATGCCGTTTGTACATGCGCGCGCCCCAGAAGATATTCCGGTGAATCCTGTTGATCAGTGGATTGGAGCACGCGAATCCGCCGACCTTGGCCATGTCCGTGCTGACCACCCGCCCCTCGAATTGCTCCGCAGTTGGCTTGCCCGGCCAGCCGGTGACCTGAATCCGCCGCAACCCCTGACCCTTGAGCGAGGGACACCACATTTCCTCGCCCTGTCCCCTGAGGATGTAAACATCCGTGCAGTTCGCATTCCGGTTGTCCGCGGTCTTCAAGGTTCCGTCACTCATCAGGCTGTAAGCCGCGGTCATCCTGACCGTCGTTCCTGCCTGACCGCTGACCTTGATGCGCACCTGCCCGTAAAATGCCTGCCCAAAGTCCACAATCCAGACACCGGGTTTGGGTTCCGCGAGCGAAACCGGCTTGAGCACCTCCACAACCCTGTTAGGCTCCATCACCTGGGCCACAAGCATTCCTTTCGGCCCGTCCACCACGGCAACTTCACGCCACTTGGAATCATCGAATCCGGACGCATCCCAGCCCGGAATTTCCTTTCTGGCATCATATTCCTCGCCGTCGTATTCGTTGTTGGCGACGATCGGTCCGTCGGATGTGGCGCGCCACTGCCCGTCACTCAACCACCGCGCGCTGGTGCCATCTTCGTATTCAACTTCGATCTGGGCTATGAGCCTGGGTGCACCGTAATCCTTATAGGGTGCTGGATTGGTGAGGCGCGGCGCAAAGAACCGCCCGTTGCCAAGAATAACCCCAATCGCGTTGTTACCCATCCCGATGCTTTGGGTAACGTCAAATGCCACGTAACTCGCGCGCTTGTGGTATTCCGTCAGGACCGGGTCCATCACATGATCGCCGACTTTCCTGCCGTTGATGCGGAGGTCGAAGCAGCCCAGCCCGCAGACATAAGCCATGGCCCGCCTGACCTTCTTTTCCGCGACGAATTCCCGGCGGAGATAGCGCGCGGGCAGGCGTCGTTTCTCCGCATCCTGCGGATCCACACTGGCATCCTTCAAGTCCAACCCGATCCACTTCGCCTGCCAGTCCGCCGGTGTGAGCAAGCCCATGGACCAGCATGCCGGTTGACTCCACTCCGACACCTTGCCGTCGTTGAGCCACACGCGTACCTTCCAATGGCACGCCGTCCGCGATTCCAGCGGCTTGCCGGCATATTCCACCTGGATGCTTTGGTCGGACGTTACCTTGGTGCTGTCCCACAGGTCGCCCTGGTCTTTGGCCAGCAGCTCCGGGGTCGAGGCCACCAGCACCTGATAGGCGGTCTGCTTCCGACCTCGGGGGATTTCTGATTTTGGATTTTTGATTTTTGATTTTTGATCTTCTATTACCCAGCCCAGCCGCGGCTTCGGTACATCGATGCCGAGAGGATCGACGCGGTATTCGCAGCGCAGGTTGGTCAGGTCGGCGGCGCATGCTGTCGTGATGCAGGTCAGCAGTGCGCCGGCGGCGATCAGGCGTGCCGCAAAGCGGCGGTTGGGGTGGTGTTTCATTTGGATTTTTCCTCACAGATGACGCGGAAGCCCACGTTATAGACCGGTTGCCACGGACGATAGCCCTGACGGCTTGAGGAAGTCGCGCGCAGCGGACGGTCTGACCACGATCCGCCGCGCACGGCCATGCGCTCCGGCGTGAAGTCGCCGCTTGTCCATTCCCACACGTTGCCCGCCATGTCGCACAAGCCCCATGCGTTAGGAGCGAATGATCCCACGGGCGCGGCGACGCGAAAATCGTCATTGCTGGAATCGATGGCCGGACGCCATGGCGGAATGGCGCCGGACGGCAGCCCCCAACCGAAGGTTGGCATGACCCGCAGCGTGTGGTCTGCCAGGTTGGCGGATTTCGAGAAGTCGGTTGTTAGGTCGCCGAACCAGAGCGCGGTGGGGGAGCCGGCACGGCACGCATATTCCCACTGTGCCTCGCCGGGCAATGCGCAGTGCTCGCCAAATTTCCCGGAGAGCCAGCGGCAAAATGCATTCGCCTCATTCCAGGAAACCCGGACGACCGGTTGCTTGGGGCCGTTGGCCGGATAACCGCGCTCGGTCTCTCCGAATTGGAGGAAATCTCCACGTTCGATCCGGCTGTCATGCTTGGGATCGAAGCGCGCATATTGTTCGTTGGAAATTTCACAACGGCCGATCCAGAACGGCTTGTCAATGGCGACCCGCGCCGGTCCCCCGCTACCGTTAGATCCGTCCGTGACGAACCCGCCTTTGGGGATCAGCACGAGATCCAATTTGACGCCGTTGCCAAGGTCGATCTGGCGCTCGAATGTGCCGCCCTCCGCCTGGCGGCGGCGGGCTTCGGCGGCGTCGAAGGGCCAGCCTGGAAGTTCGACGCGGGCGGGCGCGGGTTGCGCTGTCACCCTAACAGGAGGGGCGAACGCGATGGGAGTTGTTGGTCCGCCGAGGGTCTCGGGATCTTCGTCACGTTGCGCGTAGAGTTTGAGCATTTCGCGGCGGCGGTCGCGCTGGGCATTGACCTTGTCCGCGCCGACAATCTCGGTCCACGTCCCGTGCGCCGGCGTGTTGAGGTCGATCCAGGTGGTGAGGCGGCTCCACGCCTCGGCGTCGAGTTTCACCCCGTGATGGCCGGCGCGCAGCAGCTGCACCAGTTCGGTGGTGTCGGCGCCGAACTCGCATGGTGTTAGAACATGCATGTCGCTCTCGATCGTGTGACCGCGCACATATGAGCGCAACGCGAGATAGGAAGGAGTGAATTGGGTGGAGTTGTTATAGTTCGCATCGCCCGCCTGGGGATGCACCGGTGGCGCGTTGCGGAAATCCAGCATTGCCGGCCGGCCGGGCGCGGTCTTGCCGTCGTGGCAGCCGACACAGAAGCGGTCGAGCACCGGTTGCACCTCGTGCACGAACGAAAATCCGCGCTCTGGCCCGAACCACGGGGTGATTTCGGCCGGCGGTTTGGACAGGGCCAGGCCCTTGGCGGCCGGTGGGGCTGAGTTTTGCCGGTCATGGCAGCCGACGCACGAGAGGGTTTCGCCGGGCATGGCCGTCATCCAGCTGCGCATGAGTTGCAGCGCCTGGCCGTTGGCATCGAGCGGTTGCACGGAGATCGGGGTGTTGGCAGGGACCCGGAACAACGCCGAGCCATCCTTCTCCACCGGCACGGTCCCCATGATGCGTTTCACGTCCCACGGCCCGTCGAGTCCGACGCGGTTGGTCTGTCCACCCATGCCGTGGTAGGCGAAGTGATAGGTGAACACCCGCAGTTGTTTGACCGTGCCGCGCGGAACCCCCGCCAGCCCGGGACCGGAATAGATGTCGAGAATGGAAACCAGCGCATCCTTGCGCGCCGGCTCGACCTTCGAGGGCACCGCGGGCGGCCGCGGAACCGGCCGGAATGGAATCGGTTCCAACAGCGCGTTGTTATCCGCGCTCTCCCTGATCAGCACCAGGTTGTCGAACACATCTGCCAGATAGATACCCCATTTCGAGCCGGGCGTGGGTTTGGCCGCAACCAGGAAATACTTGTCGTTCAGTGGCCAGGGATGCAGGTATTTCGGCCAGCTCGAATCTGTTAGGTTGTCAAGGATGAGTGGTTCGACCTTCTTGCCGCGGCCGGGAATGCGCTGGACCGCGCCCTCGGCTTCGAAGCGGCCTTGGGCGGTATCGAAGAGCACGAGTTCACCGGTGCGGGCGTCGCCGTGATGGCCGCCGACCACGGCGACAAACCTGGTGGCGGACCCGGGAATCGGCCGCGCGTAGAACATGGCATTGGGCCAATACGAGCCGCTGCCGTAAAACTCCTTTTGGTCGGTGCCATCGGGGTTCATCTGAAAGAGGATGCGTGCGACAAAGTGCGGGATATCCGAGTATTCCCAGCGCAGATAGAGCAGCCGCCCGTCGTTGAGCACGGTGGGACACCAGTTGTGGTCCTGGTCGAAGGTCAGGCGGCGGATCGTTCCGGAGTTGCGTTCGAACCGATAGAGGTTGGCCACATGCGAGGTTCCGGCCACGCATGGCACCCCGGTGAACGGCGCGGTCGAGCCGAAGACGATATTGCCGTCTGGCAGATAGCAGGCATCGTAGTTGTTCACGTCCGGCTCATGGATCAGCGGCAGTTGTTGGGGTTTTCCGCCGTCGGTACCCATCTCGAACACCTGCCAGCACCCGTTGTCACCCGGCATCGAAAATAACAATTTCTTCGCGTCGAAATCCAGATCGACATCCCCGACGAAGCGCCCGCCATCGGGCCGGAACAACGGCCGCAGCTCGCCGTTAGGCCGGACGGGCGAGAGCACTGCAATCTGATTGTTGAAGCCATCACGGGGGAGGCTCGAGTTGCCCTCCCAGTTTTGCGGCAGGCCGAGCCTGTTGGCATCACGCTCGACGAGCAGCAGGCGCGCGAAATCCAGCAGCGGATTGGCCAACAGGGCGTCGCTACGGAGTTGTGCCAGAGCGGCGGTGAATTCCTGGCTTGCCCCGGACGTTGTCAGGAGGCGCTCAAGCTCAGACAGCCGGCTGGCGAAGGCCATGGACTGAGGGTAGCGCGTGCCGAAGCTGGCAGTCAGATCCTCGATGGCGAGCCGCAGGCTCTTGAGTTGCTCGGGCGGTTCCGCGCCGCGGACCGCGGCTGTAGTCATGACCACAGCCATGAATGCAATCCTTGGGTATTTCATATGGATGTTATTCCTGATGTTCTGATTCGTGGCTTTCCGGTTCAGTGCGCGGTGGGGCGGGACTTGATATACTCTTGAATATTCCAGGCCTCCTGCTTCTCCCAGTCCACCCGTTTCCGGTAAACCTTGGAGTAAATTTCCTCATCATCAGGTGTCATGCCCTCGGTCCATTTTCCGGAATGCGGCAGTGCCAGGTCGATCCAGCAGGAGATCTTGTCCATTTCTTCGCGCGTCATTCGCACCTTCTCGTGGCCCTTCTCCAACAACAAGACCAATGGGCTCAGCGACGAACCATGTGAGTATGGAGGTATCATCTCCGGCACCGACCAACGGCCTATCCAATTCAAATACCTGGATTTTTCCGCGATGACTCCCAGCACCTGTCCCACGTCATTGGCGGGAGCTGCGGGCCTGTCGGTGGAAATCAACGCATGGTACGACTGGTTCCAGAACTTGCGCGCCTCCCCGTCCCAGACCGGTGTGGTCCGCAAGTCGGGCGGCTTGGTGTCTCCCCCCTGGTGGCACTTGACGCACTTGGCATCGAGAATGGGCTGGATCACCTGCGGAAAACTAAAGCCCCTGCCCGTGATGTCATAAAACGGCTCAAGCGGTTTGATTCCGGCCTTCAGAGCCATTGCTGTTGGATTGTTAGAAACCGCTTCATTCTTGTTTTCGTGGCAGCCCGTGCAACTGAAGATTTCGCCCGGCATCAGGGTTGACCAGGAACGCATGGTCTGCACGACGTGCCCGTTCGCATCGATCGCCTGGAAATACACCGGCGTGCGTGCCGGAACTTCGAAGGCGGCCGAGCCGTCCTCGAAAACAGGAGATTCTCCCAAGACCCGTTTCACATCCCAAGCCGCCAGATCACTGATGGTGGATGGCCCATGCTTGCGCCCGATATCCGTGGCCATGAAATCCAATGCCACGACCCGGATCTTCCTCACGGTGCCCCGCTTGATGCCTTGCAGTCCCGGCCCGTGATAGATGTCCTGAATGGTGAAAGCGCCGGTCTGCTTGCTCCAGTCTGAGGAGTCGGGTGGTTGCGGGGGAATCGGGCGCAGAGCCAGTGGAACAGGCTGGTTGCAGGAGATGGCCGGGTCTGCAGCCATGAGCACCCGTTCACCCTTGATGTTCATGAAATAGATTCCAAACCGCGCCTGTCCCTCGGGCCGGAATGTCACCAGATAGTTTTCCGCATCCAGTGGGTAAGGATACTGCCATTGGTCCCCGTCCTGGCCATACTGGTCGACCTTGATGATGCCTTGCAACTTCTGGACCGGCGCCACAAGGGTCACGCCGCTGGTTTCCTGCCGACCCATGGATGGGTCGATCATGGCCAGCTTCCCGCGTTGCTGGGTATGGTGGCCGGATAGAATGGCCAGCACTTTCCCTGTCCCCGGAATCCCCCGGGCATGCAGGATGCTCGTGGGAAAATAGGAGTTGTTGCCATAATACTCGGTCTGATGCGTGCCGTTCGGGTTCATCTGGAACAGCGGCTGCGGATAGATCTGGCCTCGGTCGTTGTATTCCCAGCGCGTGTAGGTAACCAGCCCGTTTTCCGGGTGAACCTGGGGATAGTTGGTATTGACCTGGTCGAAGCCAATCCGCCGCATATATTTCCCGTCCTTGTTCATCAAATACATGTTGCTCACGCTCACGTGCCAGCAATCGACATTCTGATAACAACGCGTGGAACTGAACATGATATTGTCATCGGGCAGGAAAACCCCCTCATAGTCAGCCACCCCCTGACCGGACGTCAGTTGGCGGACCGCGCGCGTATCGAAGTCCATCTCATACAAATGATAGTCATCGCCGCGCGCCGACTTTTTCCAGGCGAAGAGGATCCGCTTGCCGTCATACGACACGTCCGGGTCACGGAACACGCCGTCCTCATCATGGAGAAGGGTGGTCTCCTTGAACACGAAGTCATCACCGGTTTCCAACAGGCACAGGCTGGATCCACCCGTGAAATTGAACTCCTTGACCGTGCCGTTGGGATTGAGGGTATCCTCGTCGCTCACGGCATCCGTATACGCGTAGTGCGATCCGCCCATGTCAAAATGCTTGGTAAAGATGATGCGGCTCAATTTATCCCGATGTGAAGCAAGCAGATTGCGTCTCAGGACGGCATCCGACTCCGAGGCGAATGTCTCACTCATGCCGGTGATAATAACCAGTGAAAGAGGAAGCAGCAGGAACAGTTTCATTTGGTTTCTTCGTGGCTACATGTGCTGGGCGGTGATGCTGTCGCCCATCATCACAACCTTGTCGCGATCCTTGAGGAAGAAGTCCGCAGCGGTGCAGGGTGAATACAGGTTGCCATCCGACGCCCACGACGGATACCAGGTGTCTGCCGTGGGGTATTCGGCGTGCCGCCCGGTGAACTCCACGCCGGCGAACGACGCCGAGGGTTTGAACGGACAATCCGCCGGCGGCTCCGAGCGCCACACAGCGGCTGGACTCCCCCTCTCCGCCGCTGGTGTGAAAGGCTTGGCCTTGGTGGCCGTCGCGGCCACCTTCAACACGATCACCGTATCCGCCGGGTCCCAGTTCACGTCGGCGGGAAGTGAGAGTTCGAGCGCATCCGCCGACTGGTTGAGCTTGACCGCCTTGCCACCTAACAATAGAGCAGCCGCACTGAAACGCTGGCTACCTTTCGGTGCGGGCAGGCGGATGGATTTGCCGTTGGCCGGTGGGATGAGCACATGCACATACACGGTTTTGCCATCGGCGGAGTCGGTGGCGACGATGTCCCACGGGAGGTTGTGCACCGGCTCGACGATGGTGCTGGGGCGGGTGTTGAGCAGCGACGCCTTGCGCTCGCGCCAGAGCTTGCCGAAGTCGGCCATGAGTTTCCTGACCGCGGGCGGATAACCCAAGGCGTAGGGTGTCAGGGCAAGATGGATGCCGCTTTTTTGATCGGGGCAACCGGCGCAGCGGGCAACCGCGCGCAGGACTTCTTCGGCCGGAATTTTCACCTCGGTGCCCAGCGCCCAGTCGCCGGTTGGCATGATGCAGCACTGGTTTTTCTCGCCGCGGTCGTGATAGCCGCTCTCGGCGGCCGGCCACGCGTCCTCGAGCGACAGTCCGTCCTGGACATAGTCGGGGCCGCTCTGCCAGATCACGGCGTCGGGGTTGCCGGCACGCAAGGCCGTGGCCATGCGCATCGCATTCTCGAAGCGCTTCGGTGAATGGCGGTCGATCCAATAACCCGAGACCCGTTCGCCATAGCGCAGGCTCATTTCCTTGAACAATGCGAGGATGAAATCATTCCATTTCGGGTTGGGCCACAGGCCGAGTTTGGGGCCGGGCAGGCCGTCCACTTCGGGTCCCCAGCCGAACAGCGCCCGCTCTTCTTTGGTTAGATCATGCTGGTCCACCGGATGGACATAGAGACACAGGGCGATGCCGCGCTTGTTGAGTTCGTCGGCGAGGTCGCCGAGCATGTCGCGTTTGGCCTGATGGGTGGGCATGCCGATGTCGCACATGACCTTGCTCGGGCCCATCAGATACATCGCCGCATGGAAGGCGGTCATGGTCACATACTGGGCGCCCATGTCTTCGACAGCATCGGCAAACGCCTTGACGTCGAAGGCGGCGGCCTGCGCGTCCAGATCCCAGAGCGCGGGATTCGGCTTGCCGAACGCGTAGGGAGTACTACGCGTATAGTGGACGAAGATGCCGAACTTCGCGTTTTTGATGAACTCGCGCCCCAGATCCTGGGGGCGGACGGCCCGGGTGGTGGCTGGCCTGGGGGCAGGGGACTTGGTTTCCGCGCCCCAAACGGTTGTGGCTGTCATCAGCACGGCGAGGCCGGCAAGCAGGGTGTGTTTCATGGTTGTTTGAGTGTTCCAGAAGGATCTCGTGACCCACCCATACGTTAGGCATCTGGCGAGATTGCATTGATAGTGAGGTATTTTAATGGCTCATGCCGGGCGTAGCCGGCATCGCATCCCAGACTGCGGAAAAATCCCCGGGCGCAAACGCGAGTTCGACCTGCACGATTCCACCCTTTGGTAACGAGAGTCTTGTACCATTCGGCCGGGCGGCTTGATCCGTGTTGGTGGCGTCTTGACCGTCCATCCTGGCGGCCTGGATGCGGACTCCGGGCGGAAGTTGCAGGGTAACGGCTTGCTTCTTGCCGCTGGTCAGGCGGAGGCTGAGTTTGCCGCCCGGAATGTCCCATTTCAATTCCTCAACCTGGATCTGCCCGCGCAACAGAACACCCTTGATCGAACCTTGCGGCCATTCCTTGGGCAGCGCAGGAAGGAGGTCCACGGTGCCGTTCCAAGCGAAAATCAGCGAGTTGTTGAGCACATCGGGGATGGTGCCCACCGGGTCGAAGCCAAAGCCATTGAGGTCGGGCCAGTAGGAGATCATGAAGCTCGGGAAGACATAACGACGGGTGGTCATCCGTTCCAAAACATCATAAACCACATCGCTCCTGCCGAGGCGTGCGGCGCACTGGCCTTGGTTCATCATGCCGTGGGTGATGTGATTGCTGTTAGAACTTTCCGTGTTCCAGAGCCAGTGTTTGGTTTTCTGTTCAAAGGCCAACTCGCTGGCTTGCCACAACCCGGGCGTTAGATTCCTGGAGAACTCGCAGAACTGATAGAGCGGAAGGAACTGCGAGTGGTGGCGCTGGTTGTAATCTTCCTCGACACCGGGCCAGGACCATTCCTGGAGTTCGCCGCGCTCGTTGCACAGATACGGCGGCATTTTATCGAGCATGGCCTGCCATTCCGGTAGTTTGTCGCGGTCAATGTCCAATTCCTTGCAGGCGGCAATCAGCGTGGAGAAGACATTCTTGGCGATGGAGATGTCGAAGGTGGTGTTGGCGCTCATGCCGTGTTCCGGCGAGTAGCCCATGTAGAATCGGTACTTGCCATTGGCGTCCTCGGTGCCGGCGAGAAAATCCTCATAAAAGAGCGCGATCTCCTTTGCCAGGGGCACGAAGCGCTCGGCGAGGAATTTCCGGTCGCCGGTAAACTGATAGAAGTCGTGGTAGAAATGCAGCATCCAGCCCGCCAGGCCGATTGCGCACTGTTCGCCCGGCCATTCGCCTCCCCAATGCAGCAGCAAACAGGTGTTAGACGCTCTGGGATTCGAGACCACGCCACGGAAGCCGTAAACCTTCCTGGCGTTGAGCCGCCAGTCCGGCACCCAGGAATCCACCAGATTGAAGTAGGACTCCATGAGTTCCGGCATGTTGCAACTCATCATGGACTGCACTTCGAGTTGGAGGTTGGAGTCCGTCGTGTAGTCGCCGCTCCATGCGGGACTCCAGGTGCCGGTCCAAATCCCCTGGAGATTGGGCGGGGTGTCGCCGCTGGAACAGATGATGAGATAGCGGCAGGCGTTGTAGAGGCGTTCCGCCAGGGCCCTGGACATTTTGTTCTCCTTGGCGGCGCGGGCCAGAAGTTCCTCGGAAGTCGCCTGGCGGTCATGGCCGCCACCGAGGTCGATGGCCAAGCGGCCATACAGCCTGCCGTGCGCCTTGGCATGCGGTGCTAACAGTTTTGCGTAGTCGGCAGTCAGTCCGGACAGGAAAGCTTTCATTTCCGGCAGCGGGTTGGCCTGGCGCGGATTGCGATAGATGGGATTCTCCGGTGCCGAAGCCCAGGCTTCGCTTTGTGTTCTTGGGAGTGGGGTGTTCCAGCGCTTCACCTGCATGATCATCACCAGGCTGTCGGCACCGTGGATGGAGAGTTTGTCTTTTTGGACTGACATGTCACCTCCGGACGGGACCACGCGGATGAGGTTGTCGTAGCCACCCTTGCCTTTTAGATACGTGTTGTGCGCGGCCAGCCAACCGTCCTCGACGGTAGGCTCGGTTTTGACCAGCGGATGCTCGACCTGCATCGCGACATCGCAGTTCACTTTGCCCTTGGGGCCGGTGAGGGACAGGACGATCACGTCATCCGCCCGCGAGACGAAGAGCTTGCGGGTCCATTCGCCTTGGGCATTTGACCAGCGGGCCTGCAGTTCGCCCGTGGCGAAGTTTTCGGTCATGCGGTAATTGGCATAGGTCTCTGATTTTCCCTGCATGGTCATTTGCAGGAAAAACGCCGGGTGGAGCGGGTCGGTGTTGACCAACACCTGGCCGCTTTTTGCCAGCATCAGATCGTGCACTCTGGCAGGGCCGTCTTTGCCTGCGGCCAGTCCTGCCTGCTTGAACTCATCCCGATAGGCGGATAGATCGGGCATGATTTCCCTGGAGCCCGTGGGCAGATAGAGTTTGCCGGTGATGACCAGCGACTCGTCCCATGGGTTGCCGCACATGATGACACCCATGTTGCCGTTGCCAGTCAGGAATCCGGAGGGCCAGTCCTTGAGGGGAGTGGTGGACACCGCCGAGTGGGCGATGTCCGGGGCGTCGGAGAGCGGTTCGACAGCTGTGAGGTAAGCGGTGCAATCGCCAGTGAAGAGCGCGAGGAAGAGCAAGGTTTTGTTCATAACGTTCTCATTTCTCCAGCATGTTGTTATTCCAGCGCAAAGCTGGCGGGGGTGAAAGCGTTGAGGTTGAACTTGAGTGTGCCGCGCTCGATTGCAAGCGGGCCGCCGGATTTTTCTCCGCGGAGATTGACCGGGGTGGCCGCCACGAATTTCATTTCGGGGGGAAGCGTGACTGTTAGCACGCCGGAGACGCCCGCCTGTTCCCAGATGCGCAACAAGGTTCCCTTGCGCCCGCAAAAATCGCTGCCGAAGGCGGTGATGGTGGCGCCGGGGCGGGAAACGGCCAGTCCGGTTTGCTCGGCGGGAAGGATGCCGCCTGCGCCGTCAGCCCGCGCCGCCACGAGCGGATGGCGGGCTTCGAGCGACGGCGTGATGAGCGCCAGGTTGCTTGTTGCGTTCCTGCCAAAGGTCCACAGGCGGACGCGCGAACTCCAGGTGCCGGGATACCAGTAACGGTAGTTCGTGTTCCATTGGTTGTTGTAGAGGTTCAGATAGACCACCGGTTTTTTCGGAATGAAGTCGAGCGAGAATTTCCACATGCCCGGCGTGTCGAGGCTGATGAGCGGATGATCGAGCGGACAAACTGCGATGCCGGAACCATCAGCAGCGGTGAGTGTGACACCCGTGCCGACGGCATAGAGGTGTCGATTGGCTCCCGGGAGGATGTCCTTCGCCGGATCCATGATGCCGAGGTTGCGTCCAACCCGGAATTGCGGGGCGCTGACCTTGAACGGCAGACAAAGCCAATCGGCTTCAGGCCAGTTGTCCTTGGCCTTGTCTTTGATGGTGAGTTCGAGATCGAGGTAGGGTTGGCCCCGATACAAGGTCACGCGCAAGGACGTGGCGGGAAGGTGATTGGCCGGGTCGCCCGGCATGTCCATCGTGGCGGTGCTGACGGTCGCGTTGCCGGTTAGACTCAGCGTGCCGTTGCCGCCCGAGGCGGCGCGGTAGGGAACACCGCCGGGCAGACCGGGCTTGTGCATGCCTGGATGGAGCGTGTCACCCCAACGGCCTTGTTGATAGGCGCGGCAATAGCCGTCCGTCTGGCCCTTGTCGAATCGCTCGTTGAGATACTGACCGAGACCCTGAGCGGCGGCGGCATCCACCCACTCGCGGCCGCTGCGCTTGTCCACGAGAGACCCAATCGTGCCGCGCACGGGATCGAGTTTCACCTGATAGAACTCGTTTTCCAGCGTGTCGCCCGCGGCGGTGGCGGGAGGACGTGGCGGAGTGGCGGGAAAGGTCCTGTAGCCGCAAGCCGGGACGTTCTCGGCCAGGAACGATGATTGGCCGGAAAGTTCGACCATGCCAGAACGCATCCACGGCAAAGGGTTGTAAACGACCACGCGCGGACCGGCGCGGTTCACGGCTTGGGCGAGGGCGGCAAGGTTGGCGTCTAGCAACGACGTGGCGATTTTGCCGGCGGTGCGGATGTAGTCGGTCTTGTCTTCCCACGAGGCCTCGAGCCCGGCGTTGGCGGGCGGGATCTTATCGTTGTAGGTGTCCACACTGGCAGCGCCGCCAAACGTGTGTTCGTTGTAAAGCAGGCTTTGTTCGTAGGCGCGGGCAAGTTCCCTGGCGGGGTCGGCAACCGCTACGCCCCACGTGCGGAGTTGGGTGTTGAGCACTTCGACAGCCGGCATGAGCGGGCCGACGTTGCGTGCGGTGCGCATGCCGCCGGGATCGCACATCGCACCGTGGATCCAGGTGTCGGGCGTCTCGCCCTTGACGACTGGAATGTTAGGTTTCTCCGTGAGAATGGCGGCGGCGAATTCCTCCATGGTTCCCATGCGGATTTTCACGCCCGGCAGCTTTGCCGCGACCTCGGCGAAGATGGACTCGACGCCATCTGCATTAGGCGGTCCGGAGTTGTCGCCCGTTACAATGATGGCGATCCAAGTCTTGTAGGGCCAGTTTGGCGGGGGCAAGAGATTATGGCCAATCCAAGGGTCGTCGAGGCCGCCCCACGGCCAGAAGGCCGTGCACGTTCCGTAAATGCTCGAATACATGGTTAGAACGCGCGAGCCGTCCGGGCCTTCCCACCAGAATAGCGGCGGCAGGTCGTGCACATAACCCGACGGCCAGTTGCAGCCGATGTGCATGAACTTGACGCCGCCCTGTGCCAAGCCCGTGGCCAGCGCGCGCCCCTGCGAGGGAACGTCGGTGGTCTTCGCCCCGCGTGCCAAGGGGAGACCATAGCGCCGCGAGACGGTGTCGGCAAACTGGTAGCCGCGTGCGAACTCCTCCGGTTCTAACAACTCAGCCGCGATGCTGAACGGCAGGGCATGGGTGACGAACTTGCCGGATTTCATGGCCGCGTCCAAGCGCTGGCGGCGCTCGGGTGTTTGGCCTGGCCAGTCTTCAAGCACTTTTTCCATCACCCAACCCGGCGAAGTCCACACGAACTGCTGTTCGGACGGCAGGCTCATCGACTTGTCCATGAGATCCAGCGCCCGGTCAATCATCGTGGTGCGGTAATACTCCATCAGGTCCTTGACCCGGTGCGTGTAACCGATGTCGAAATGTGTCTTGCAGACGACGATGATTTGTTCGGTTTGGACCGCCGGAGCGGCTGTCTGCCCGTGGCTCGTCATCATCAATGCCGCGATCATCACTATTGTTAGTATGGTCTTCATACTATTTTGTTAGTGATGGGTTTCATTTTCATGGGATCAGGTGGATGTCAGGCGCATGGTTGCGGGCATAGGGAAGGCGGCGGGCAGAACCGTAGCGAAGCGGAGATGGCCAGCGGCAATGCCCGCGCCACGTGGCCCGGGCATGCTGCCCGGTGCCTATTCCAATCTGTATAAGCGGCGAACCTATTCATTTTCCCAACAATACCAGGCGGATCTCTTGTCACATCCATTGGGTCGGTCTGCTCAATTTCCCGGCACTTCCTTTGGCGGAATGCCATCTGCCGGATTTTCCAATGTCAATTTGATGACCGTCATGGCAGGGTCCCGGTCCTTCGGATCGGTCTTGAAGCTCAGCTTCCCGTCCGCCCGGGTCATCGTCACCTCACCGCCGGTGAGCACGTTTGCGGAAAGCACCTTGACCGGCAGATCCGGAATGGTCACCGCATTGTCGGACCAATTCGACACCTGCAGATAGATATTATTGCCCTTGCGCGTGCTGCCCACAAAATTCCCCATCCGGAACGGGCCGCCGCGCGTTCCGTAGATCGCCTCGCCATTCTTTTCCAGCCACTGGCCGACCCGTTTGATCCGGTCCGCCTCGCGCGGATCAAGCTCGCCGGTCGGCAGCGGGCCGACGTTCATCAGCAGGTTGCCGTCGCCGCACGCACAGGAAACCAGGTAGCGCAGGCATTCCTCATACGAAATGACCTTGGTGCCGAAGCCGCGCCAGGCCCAGCCACCGGTGAAGGTCATGCAGGATTCCCACGTGCGTTCGAAGTTGTATGCGCCGATGCCCTGTTCCGGGCACGAGAAATCAGCAGGCACGCCGGCGCGTTCGTTGATGATGATGTCGGGGCGGATCTCGTAAATCATCTTGAACATCTTCTCCGTCTCCCACTCCTCCTTGTGCCAGCCCCAGGCATCGAACCAGATGATGCTGATCTCGGGATAGTTGACCAGCAGTTCCTTGATCTGATTGCGCATGTATTCGTTATACTTGGGCAACCGCTCCGGGGTGTAGTCCGGATGCCACCAGTCGCGCTGGCAATAATAGATGCCATACTTCAGGCCGGCTTTCTTGCTGGCCTTGGCCATTTCCGAGATGATGTCGCGCTTGAACGGCGTGGCCATGATGTTGTATTTGTTGAACTTCGTGTCCCACATGCAGAAGCCGTCACAATGCTTGGCCACCTGCACGATGTATTTCATGCCCGCCTGCTTGGCCTCTCCGACGAGTCTGTCGGCATCGAACATGCCGGGGTAAAATGACTTGTAGAGGTTGTCATAAACCACCTTCGGGATGGAGGGGAGCATCCAGTCCAGCATACCATGGTACTCCGATCCCTTACGGAGCTCCGGACGTGGGTTATTAACTTCTGCAATGCCGAGGCCGCCGAGGCCGCCGTCGACAGTTTCCCTGCTGAAACTGATCTCGCTGCCCATGAGACTGACCATGTTCCAGTGGATGAACATCCCAAAACGCGCGTTGCGGAACCATGCGATTCGCTTCTGCGATGCCTCGGACTTGTCCGCCCGTTTCTCGTTCTGGGCGTCGGCCCAGAATTGTTCGAACGAACCGGCGGCCGCCGGAGCGGCTGTCTGTCCGTTGCCCGTTATCGTCATTGTCGCGATCACCACTGTTGTTAGTATGGTCTTCATGGTTGTTTGCATTGGATTTTCACTTTCTATGTTCATATTGCCAGTCATTCCGACCCGGTGAACGCGAGCTTCTGCCCTGGCTGTGTCGCACGCTCGACGATCTTGCCCGTCCACGGGCTCAGCAGCCGCAGGGTTCCGCCAACGGTGGAGGTGATTTCCAGCTTCGTCACTATGCCATCTGTCTGTTCCGCGGAAACCAGGAACCCGCCCTGCGCGCGCAGGTTGGCGAATTTGGCATTTTGCTCCTTCGGCCAGCAGGGAAAGACCCGGATGGTGTTCCCGACGCTCTGCATCAGGAATTCGGTCACAATGGCCGCCACGCCGATGCTTTCCGGCATGAACGTGCCGTGTCCATGCCCTTGCCAGACAAACAGACCGTTAGGCAATTCCCGGGTTTTGAACCATGCCTTGGTATCCGGGACCGCCTCCGGCATGGACAACCGGGCCTTGGCAATGTTGAACATCACATGGGAATTATTGCCGTTGAAGGTGGTGTCCTTGATGGTACGCCGGAACAGTTCCTTGACCGGCTCCGGAGAAAACCAGGTGACTTGCTCCGCCGGAAATACCGGTGATGCCGGCACGGTGAGATTGTGCTCACCAACCTCCTTGTATTTGCAGCCGGCCCAATCCACCACCACCGGTTTGCCGTTGGCGTCCAGCGCCAACGGATAGTCCGCAAGCAGGGCTTTCATGGCGAGGCACTCGGCGGCCAGGTCCCGGTCCTTGCCGAGTTCCCTTGACGCCTTGTCGAAGGCGTCAAAGGTGTAATGCACATAGGCGATATCGAATGGACAGTTATCGATATCCGGGTTTCCATGCTCGGGACTGTATGACGGACCTAGCAGGATTTTCCCGGCGGCATCCTTGCCGCACTGTTTCATGAACGAAAGGTAGAACCGCGCCGCCTCGCGGAGCGTCGGATAGATCCTGGTCTCCAGATAGGCGCGGTCCGGGTCGCACAGATGCTTGTGCCAGAGATTCTGCGCCGTCATCCCAACCATGCCGATGGTCATTCCCCACGGACTCATGACTAGCGAGCGCTTGTTCACGCTCTTACAGGCGGCAGGATCCGGTTCATGCAGAAACTGGCTGATCGAGTAAAACACTCCCTCACAAGCAAAGACCTCCTTGGCCTGCCATTTTGCCCGGGGCAGCAGCCGGTCCACATAAGCGACCCAGGGGTCCGCGAGCTCCGGATGATTGGAGGAAATCACCGACCAGAACGGCTGCCATGAATTGTAATTGAAATGGAAATCCGCATGCCATGGAGTGTCGTCGGTTGCCAGCGGAGGCATCAACGCCGCGGGGAATCTGCCACCCGGCTGGGAAACGGTCCTGGCGAAATACATCATCCTGTACCACCAGTGCTGCAGGTCGCGGTCAGCCAGTTCCACGCCGCTGCGGGCCCAGAAATCGCGCCAGACCTTCTCATGCCCGGCAATAAGTTGTTCCGGTGAACGTTCCACATCAGCCACGGTTTTATGCGCCAACGCAATGGCGGCACCGCGCACATCCCCCGTGGTGATATCAAATGACGTGACCAAAGCGACCACCTTGGTGCTGGCTGTCCCTGCCAACGCGACACAGTATTCCATCCCCTTGTAATCGATGTCGCCCGGCAGTGTCACATGCAGCCAGTTCACGCCGTCGGTCGTTCCTGTCTGCCCGCCACGGCCGGGCTCGATGCTCACCGCCTCCTTGGTGTCTATCAGGAGAACATTCCTGTCGGCTAACACCCGGGCTGCTGTTATGTCGCCGTTGCCCGCTGTGAGGGTGGCGACCGCATGCTGCAAATCCAAGACCCCCCGGGCCGTGGGCGAGGTCCCGCCAATGCGGAGCGCCGCCGCACACAGCGGTTGGGGGAACGCGTTCCCATAGCTTGGAGGAGCGCCCGTCGAACCCGTCATTGTCCGGGTGCGGACATTCACCTTGGGTAAGGGGCCATCGTTTGCCGTGTCCACCCGCGCATCCCAGATATCGTTCTTGGTGATCCGCAGCTGAAGGCCGCCATCCTTTCCCCAGACAATGCCGTAAAGATCGCCATTGCCAATGATGAGGCTTTCGCTTTGCCCATCCGCCATTTTTGACAACGCTACTCCGGCATCCTGCAACGCTGCGGGGTATGCAATCACAGGCTTGGTGGCATCATCCGCAGCGTGCGCCAGCACAGTCCATAATGGCCATGCGACAAGGAGCGCCAGACGGGACGACGGGCGGTTGGTGGTGGTATTCAAATGTTTGATCATGTTCATCGTTTTGTTTCTGTTGGACTTGTGCCGGTTTTGAGAGAGAAGAGTTCGAGCACGGAGGCCCTGGGCATCTTCACCACCAGGCGCCCGCCTTCGTCCACTGTGGGTTGCTCCTCGCGCTCGAGGAAGATGGTGTGGAATTTCTTTGTTTCCTTTCGCGTATTATTCATAAGCATTTGCCCCTTATCCCTCTTTCACATCACACGGCGCCAGGCTGCTCAGTTCCCCGGCACTTCCATTGGCAGAATCCCCTCTACCGGCCCTTCCAACGTCAGCTTGATGACCGTCATGGCCGGATCCCGGTCCCTCGGATCGGTCTTGAAGCTCAGCTTTCCGTCCGCCCGGGTCGTCGTTACCTCACCGCCAGTGAGCACGTTTGCGGAAAGCACTTTGACCGGCAGATCCGGAATGGTAACCACGTTATCGGCCCAGTTCGACACAAACAGGTAAACATTCTTGTCCTTGCGCGTACTACCAACGAAGTTACCCATCCGGAAGGGACCGCCGCGGGTGCCGTAGATCGCCTCGCCGTTCTTTTCCAGCCACTGGCCCACCCGCTTAATCCGGTCCGCCTCGCGCGGATCAAGCTCGCCGGTCGGCATCACGTCACAGTTCATCAGCAGGTTACCATCGCCGCACGCGCAAGAAACTAGATAACGCAGGGCTTGCTCAAACGGAATCACCTTCTTTTCGAACCCATGCCACGACCAACTGCCAGTGAATGTCATGCACGATTCCCAGTCGCGCTCGAGGTTGAACGCGCCGATGGTCTGTTCCGGGCATGAGAAATCGGCCGGCACGCCGGCGCGCTCGTCAATAATAATGTCCGGGCGGATCGCATGGATCATTTTGAACATTTTTTCCGTCTCCCACGTTTCCTTGGACCAGCCCCAGGCATCGAACCAGATAATGCCTATTTCGGGATATCTGGTAAGCAGTTCCTTGATCTGGTTGCGCATGTATTCGTTATATTTGGGAAGGCGTTCCTTGGTATAGTCCGGATGCCACCAGTCACGCTGGCAGTAATAGATTCCATACTTCAGGCCAGCTGTTTTGCTGGCCTTGGCCATCTCGCCGATTATATCGCGCTTGAACGGCGTGGCCATGATGTTGTAGTCGTTGAATTTCGTGTCCCACATGCAGAATCCGTCACAGTGCTTGGCAATCTGCACGATGTATTTCATGCCCGCCTGCTTGGCCTGGCCTACAAGTTTGTCGGCGTCAAACATGCCGGGGTAAAACGACTTGTAGAGGCTGTCATAGACCGCCTTTGGGACGGAGGGAGTCATCCAGTCCACGAAGCCGTCCAACTCCGACCCCTTATGGAGTTCCGCACGTGGGTTCGTGCCCGTGGAAACGCCGAGACCGCCGAGGCCGCCATCGAAACTTTCCCGGGCAAAACCGATCTCGCAAGCGGCGACACTACAGGGTGTCCAGCACATGAACATCCCGAAGCGCGCGTCCCGCCACCAGGCCATCCGCTTCCTCGAAGCCTCGGACTTGTCCGCCCGTTTTTCCTTCTGGGCGTCGGCCCAGAATTGTTCGAACGAGCCGGCGGCATCCGCAGCGGCTGTCTGTCCGTGGCCCGTTATCGTCATTGTCGCGATCATCACTGTTGTTAGTATGGTCTTCATAGTTGTTTGTACTGGATTTTCACTATCTATGTTCATGTCGGCACCTTGTTTGCTGTTTCACTTGAGTGACCGCTGACGATCATTCTTATCACTGGTCAGTTCGATCACGGCCACGGAGGCCCTTGGCATCTTGAGTTCCAGACGCCCGCCCTCGTCCACAGTGGGTTGCTCCTCGCGCTCGAGGAAGATGGCATGCTGTGGCGTGACCTCGTTGGCCACCAGTGGTGCCGATGGCCCGGACGGGATGGGGAAGGATGAGTAGGTAGGTTGCGTCAGATCCTTTGCGATAAGAAACCTCACGGCGGCACTCAACGGCTGAGGGAGATTCGTCAATTTCAGTTCCAAGGTCCGGTCTTCCCTGATGCCGCGATTGATGATCGTTAGATAGACATGGCTGCCATTGGCGCTTACCGATGCAGCCACGTCGAGGTCAGCGTCCGCAGGTGCCGGGGGCACATTGAGCCGGCGGTTGCCCTGATGGCACTTGAAGGCCGCGAATACTTTTCCACCCGTATCGAGTCTCGCGGTCAATGGTCCGACCCTGATGCCGCCCTCGTTGACGGGTTGAAAGTAATAAGCCTGTTCAATGCCCAGCGTCCGCGCTTCACGGCACAGCAGGTTCAGAACGCCCGCCGTGTTAAGCCCCGTGCCAACCGTGCCGGGCTTTCCCCATCCGGTACTCCACTCGTCAAGAATCGCAGGAATGGGTGGCTGGGTCTGACGTTGGGCGATCGCGTTCTGTAACTTTGGCCAAAGGCTCGTCGTGGGTGCCTTGGACATGCCCTCAACATCCAGGCCTCCGCCATCGTATTCATGAATCGAAGTATAGCTCAACAGGTTTCCCGCCTGTTCAAACAACGGCTTGTTCCATTCCGCCGTATGCGTGCATCCCACCAACCGGACAGAAGAATCCGCTTTTTTCATGGCCTCGGCAAAGGCCCTTGTTTGGCGAGCGCAGTTGGCGGGATTATTCATGTCCGCGTAGCCAAAATAGTAAACTTCGTTTCCAATAAACCAGGTCTTTACGCCGTAGGGATCCCGGTGTCCGCGCCCGGCACGCACCTTGCCCCGTTCCGTTAGAGGACTGCCGTTGCAATATTCAACCCACGCTCCCGCATCCTCGGGCTGTGTCCCACACAGGCGCATGGTGAGCGCGGCTTCACAACCGATCTCATGGCACAGGGCCATGAATTCATCAGTGCCGAGTTCCTGGTTGTCCCAGTCGTCGGTGTCAGGCAGCAGGATGTCAACGGTCGTCACCTTGAATGGCGGACGCTTATCCACGGGCAAAAGCCCATCCTGCCAACGATAGAACTCGGCATAACAGCCGCCGGGGAAGCGCAGGGCTCCCGGCTTGATCTGTTTGAGCAACTCGATCACATCACGGCGCATCCCGTGAAAGTTGTTAGCCGGCTGCACGGACGCGGCGCCGACCCAGAAGACGCCGGTGGTTTTGTTACCGATCTCCAGCCGGGCATTCTCCGCGGTCACCGGGGCAGTGAACTCGCCGGTCCAGAGCTGCCAGTCGCCGGGTTTGAGCGTTTTCTCAGCCTGCACAATTGTCAGGGTGTCCTTGTCATCCGCAATCCGCATAATCCGCATGAACACGCGTTGCTCCGCCTCGGACTTGAGCCACCAGCGGAAGGTGTAACGTGTGCCCTTCTGGAAGGCCAGCGCCTCCTGTTGCTGGCCCAGTCCGCCCGGTTTGTCACCGCCCACGCGCACTGAACCTTTGCCCACAAAAACGACTTCATTATCCATCACTGCGCCTCCGGCATCGGGCAGCGGGTACCACCGCTTGGGTACCGAGTTCGTGACTGCGGCAAACTTCCGGTTGGCGACCATCTCCGCACCCAAGCCGCGCCAGATCGCCCGCCGCGTGACTTCCAGGTTACAGCCGAACAGCAGAGGCGATATGACCGTGCCCTGCTCATTCGCGTCGATCGTCAGACGTGTCGGCGGTGGGTTGTCGGCAGCGGATGCGAACGCAGCGGTGAGCGCGAGGCACAACCATGCGGAGGTGAGAGGCAGACTAGGGTGTGTCATGAGTTGCTAAATCCCGGTTGGTTCGTTAGTTTTCCATGTCAGATAGAAGCTTGGAATTTAGCCGGCCAATGGCCCCGATGCGGATTGGATCCCCCAGAACTCACCGACCTCACAAAAATTATTTTTCACCGGTTGGCAGGGTGGCTTGGAACCTGTAGATGCCCGAGCCCACAGCATAAACGGCAGCAGCGTGGTCCATTCGCAGGAATTTCACCCCATCGGCTTTGGCGGCGGGTTTGCCCGACTCGGTTACGCCGTCGGCATTGTGCGCTGGAACATGGACCTCCGCGGTCGTGTTAGGCGGAATCATGATCCCCATGGTCAACGTTGTGCCGTCGCGCTTCCAGTTGCTGACGATACGGCCGTAGATCGAATCAAACGCGGTATTGGCCCAGGTCAAGCCCTCACCGATAGCCGGCTTAATGACAATCGTCTTATAGCCCGGACTCGCGGCCTTGATGCCACCGACGCCGCCGTAGAGATATTCGCCGACCGCGCCAAACGCGTAATGATTGAAGGAGTTCATCCCGACATCGCCGAAACCCTTGTCGGGAGTCCAGCCATTCCATCGTTCCCACATCGTTGTGGCACCATTTTTGACAGGAAATAGCCACGACGGATAGGTGTCGGTGAGCAGCAACCTGTATGCCACATCATCGCGCCCCGCCAGGCTCAGCGCCGGCAGCAGCCGCGGTGTGCCGATGAAACCGGTGGCAAGATGCCAGTCAAACCGCTTGATCTCATCCACAAATTTCAAAGCCACCTGCTCGCGCCTATCAGCCGGCAGCAGATCCATGGAGAATGCGAGCGCATAGCCGGTCTGACTGCATTCCTTGAGCGAACCGTCCGCCTGGAGAAATTCCCGCGCAAATGCCGCCTTTACCTCGTCATGCAGTTTGGCATAACGAGCGGCGTCATCATTACGGCCAATGGCTTTGGCCATTTCCGCCATGATCCGCGCCAGGTGCGCATGATAAGCGGTATCAATGGCGTCGGCGCTGGCGCCACCACCGGCATTCAGCCAGTCGCCAAAGCCGCCCACCTTGGAAATGCCGTTCTTTGTTTTACCATCGAGCCAGTTCATGTAGCGTTCCATGGCGGCAAACCGTTCCGTGACGATACGGGTATCGCCGTAAGCCCTGTAAACATTATACGTGCATAGCAGCGCGGCATCACCCCAGGCGGTGGCGCCGCCACCACCCATGATGTCCGGCACCACATGTGGAAATGACCCGTCGGCCTGCTGATTGTCCTCGCAGGTTTGCAGCCAGCGGCTGAAGAATGCCGCCACATCAAAGTTATAGGCGGCGGTAGGCGCAAAAAACTGCGTATCCCCTGTCCAGCCCATCCGCTCATCGCGTTGGGGACAATCCGTAGGCACCTCCAGGTAATTACCTTTCTGGCCCCAGATGATATTGCTGTAAAGTTTGTTCACCAGCGGATACGAACACTCGAAACTGCCTGTTCGCTTCATCGGCGTATGCACGACGAGTCCGGTTACAGCGCCGACCTCAGGCTTCTTGGTAAGTCCGCGGACTTCCACATACCTGAATCCATGAAAAGTGAAATACGGCTCAAGTACCTGCTCTCCCTTACCCGATAAGATAAAGAAATCAGTGGCCGGAGCACTGCGCAGCGCCGCGGTATAGATGGTGCCGTCAGAATTGATCATCTCGCCATGCCGCAGCGTAATCCGCTGACCCGCCGTGCCGCTCACCTTCAGGCGGACCCATCCGACCATGTTCTGGCCAAGATCGAATGTCCAGCAGCCCGGTCGCGGCTCCGTAACCTTGATTGCGGGAAGCTCGTTGATCACCTGCGACGGTTCAGCGACCGAGGCTTGCACTTTAAATGTCTGCGCAACAGGCGTCGTGTTGCCATATCTTGCGCGGATGATCTTCAAGTCAGCCCCGGCCAGCTCAAGCATCGCGTTTTCACCCACCACCGTGGTCTCATCTTTTCCACCAAGCCGGTAATCAACGCGCAGGGACTTCCCCTTATATGGCGCCGGATCGCCGAATAGTTCGGTTATCACCTTCAACGACAGACGGCCATCCTTCACAGCCGCCGCAACAATGCCGGTCACATCATACTCGCCTTCCTCCGCCGCGCGAGCCACCACCGGTTTCCATTTGCTGTCATCAAACCCGGCCCTGTCCCAGCCCGGCATTTCCAGGCGCGAATCATACTCGCAGCCTATGATAATATCGCCATGCAGGATTGGACCATACGATGCTTTCCAGTTTGCGTCACTCACCACAACCTGCGTCGTGCCATCCGCCAGCTCAATCACAAGTTGAGCCAGGAATCGCGGACGACCGCCGTAGATATTGCGTCCGCCAAGATGCGCCAGGTCACTGGCATACCAGCCATCCCCGAGAATGGCGCCGATGGCATTCTTACCTTTCTCAACCTGAGCTGTAACGTCATACGTCTGGTAGTGTACCCGCTTGCGGAACTCCGTCCAGCCCGGCGCAAAAACATCCTTGCTCACGCGTTTGCCGTTAAGGCGCAGCTCGTAGGTGCCCAGCGCAGTGACATACACCATGGCACGCTTCACCGGTGTATCCACCGTGAAACCCTTGCGCAGATAGGGCGCGGGGATTCGCGCCAGGTCGGCTAGCGGCGGCCCGCCACCTGCAGGTGAACCTCCTTCCTGCGAAACCGGCCACGCCGAATCATCGAAACCAGGTTTGTCACATCCGGCGGCAGGTTCCTGTGATGCCTTCCATGTGTTATCCGTTGGCACAATCATATCATCGCCGGACTCAAACTGGATCACCAGCCTGCCCGTCACGCCCGGCATTTGTGGATCGGTATGACCTGCCGTTAGAGTGACCACGTTGGCGCCGGGCTTCAGGGCCTTGGTGGCATCCAACCGTGCGGTGCGTTCCCAGTGGGCACCGTGACCAATCGCCGTGCCGTTGATGGCCGCATCGCAATAGTTGTAAGCCGACAAAGCCAGCACCGCACGCTTGACTTTGCGATTGGATGGAAGATCGAACTGTTTGCGGAAGCAGATATTGGCGCTCACCTTGCCCATGTTTGGTGGAAACCTCAACCATTTCAGGCCCTGAATGTTGAACAGCCTGTCATCCGCGGCAGCCTCCGGCGAAGGCTGGTAAGCCGCATCATAGCCGATCCAGTTAGCCTTCCAGTCATCAGGCTGGAGTAAGCCCATCGTCCAGGACGCAGGTTCGCTCCAGGCAGAAGAGGTCGGAGGTCGGAGGCCGGATGTCAGCGTCCAGATTTTCACTTTCCAGAAGCACTGCTGGCTACTGACCAGCGGTTGACCCGCATACTCCACCTGGTTGCTCTGATCCGACTGCACCTTGCCGCTGTCCCACAGGTCGCCTTGATCTTTGGCTAACAATTCCTGGGTCGACGCCACCAGCACCTGATATGCGGTTTGCATCTGACCTCTGTCCTCTGTGTTGCCTTCGGCCATGCCAGTTAGGGGTTGATGCTCGCCGCCGCTCGCACCCTCCGGGTGGCCATAGGCCATCGATCTCGCTCCGCTCGGTTCGCCAGTTTTTTCCGGGTTCGCTAGCGCTCCCTCCGCGTTCTGACTTCTGATTTCTGATTCTTGATTTTGGATTTTGGATTTTGGATTTTCCTGCTCCCTGTCTCCTGTCCCTTGTCCCCTCTCTTCTATGACCCACGACAGCCGTGGCTTCTGCGCGTCGATACCGAGCGGATTGGCGCGGTATTCGCAGCGCAGATTCTTGAGGTTTGTGGCTGAGGCGCTCGCGATGCAGGACAACATCGCGACGGCGGCAAGCAGGCAGGCCGCAAAGCAGCGGATGGAGGGGTGAAGTCTCATGTGGTTTCCTAGTGGTTGAAATTGCGCTGAATGCCCTTACTTTTCACGCGGCTATGCTCTTTCACCGTTCATTTGTCATATGACCGATTAAGTCACCTTCAGCGTGGGAGTTGGTGGGAACAGGTGATCCAAGTTACTTTCCATCCGCCTTGGCCGCGCCCAGGTCGTGGAGGGCGTAGGCGGTGAAATGCACCGGATTACCGGGAACCCCCTGGCCGATTCAACGCAGGTTGAGCGTGTCAGTGGAGGCGGTGGTGCCGTCCGCCGGGACCGAGGAGGGGAAGGCCCGCACCAATGTTTTTTCCTCACAGATAATCCGGAAGCCAACATTATGGACCGGCTGCCACGGACGATAGCCCAGGCGACTTGTCGAAGTCGCCCGCAGCGGACGGTCTGACCACGACCCGCCGCGCACGGCCTTGCGCTCCGGCGTGAAATCGCCGCGCGTCCATTCCCACACGTTGCCCGACATGTCGCACAAGCCCCATGCGTTGGGAGCGAATGAACCCACGGGCGCCGAGACACGGAAGCTGTCATTGATAGAATCAATGGCCGGGCGCCAGGGCGGCACGCCGCCGGATGGCAGGCCCCAACTGAAGGTCGGCATGACCCGCAGCGTTTGATCTGCCAGGTTCGCGGATTTGGAGAAGTTGGTTGTTAGATCGCCGAACCAGAAGGGTGTCGCGGTTCCCGCCCGGCAGGCATATTCCCACTGCGCCTCTGTCGGCAAGCCACACGACTCGCCGGTCTTTTCGGAGAGCCAGCGGCAGAATGCCATCGCCGCGTTCCAGGAAACCCGGACGACCGGTTGTTTGGGGCCGTTGGCGGGATAGCCGCGTTCGATTTCCTCGAATTGGAGAAAATCACCGCGCTCAATCCGGCTGTCATGCTTCGGATCGAAGCGGGCGTATTGTTCGTTAGAGAGTTCACCGCGGCCCATCCAGAATGGTTTGTCAATGGTGACACGCGTTGGCCCCGGATCCCCGCCGGAATCCCCCATCACGAAGGCACCCTTGGGAATCCGCACGAGATCCAATGTGACACCGTTGCCAAGGTCGAGTTGGCGTTGGAATTTGCCATTCCCGGCTTGGAGTCGCTGGGCCTCGGCGGCGTCAAACGGCCAGCCGGCAAACTCGACACGGGTGGCAGCCGGTTTTGCCGGTGACTTGGCGGGTGGCTCAAACGCGATGGCCGCTGCCTGACCGCTGACTGCTTCGGGATCCTCGTCGCGCTGCGCGTAGCGTTTGAGCATTTCGCGGCGGCGGTCGCGCTGGGCATTGACCTTGTCCGCGCCGACAATCTCGGTCCACGTCCCGTGTGCCGGGGTGTTAAGGTCGATCCAGGTGGTGAGGCGGCTCCACGCCTCGGCGTCGAGTTTCACCCCGTGGTGGCCGGCACGCAGCAACTGCACCAGTTCGGTGGTGTCGGCACCAAACTCGCATGGTGTTAGAACATGCATGTCGCTCTCGATCGTGTGACCGCGCACATAAGAGCGCAGCGCGAGATAGGAAGGCGTGAATTGGGTGCCGTTGTTATAGGTGGGATCGCCCGCCTGGGGATGCACCGGCGGCGCGTTGCGGAAATCCAGCATGGCCGGCCGGCCGGGTTCGGTCTTGCCGTCGTGGCAGCCGACACAGAAGCGGTCGAGCACCGGTTGCACCTCGCGCACGAACGAAAATCCGCGCTCCGGCCCGTACCATGGCGTGATCTCCGCCGGTGCATTGGACAGGGCCAGGCCCTTGGCGGCCGGAGGAGTCGAGTTCTGCTGGTCATGGCAACCGACGCACGAGAGGGTTTCGCCGGGCATGGCGGTCATCCAGCTGCGCATGAGTTGCAGCGCCTGGCCGTTGGCATCGAGCGGTTGCACGGAGATCGGGGTGTTGGCAGGGACCCGGAACAACGCCGAGCCGTCCGCCTCGACCGGCACGGTCCCCATGATGCGTTTCACGTCCCACGGTCCGTCGAGACCGACGCGATTGATATGTCCTCCCATGTCGTAATACGCGAAGTGATAGGTGAACACCCGCAGTTGTTTGACCGTGCCGCGCGGCACCCCTGCCAGGCCGGGACCGGAATAGACGTCGAGAATGGAAACCAGCGCGTCCTTGCGTGCCGGCTGGACCTTCGTGGGCAGCACCGGAGGCCGCTCGCGCGGGCGGAACGGAACCGGTTCTAACAGCGCGTTGTTATCCGCGCTCTCCTTGACCAGCACGAGGTTGTCGAACACATCTGACAGATAGATCCCCCATTTCGAGCCGGGCGTGGGTTTGGCCGAAACCAGGAAATACTTGTCGCTCAGCGGCCATGGATGCAGGTATTTCGGGAAACTGGCGTCGGTTAGATGATCTGAGATGATCGGCTCGACTTTCTTGCCGCGGCCGGGGAGGCGTTGGATCGCGCCCTCGGCTTCGAAGCGGCCTTGGGCGGTGTCGAAGAGCACGAGTTCACCGGTGCGGGCCTCACCGTGATGGCCGCCGACCACGGCGACAAACTTCGTGGCCGAACCGGGGATCGGCTGCGCATAGAACATGGCGTTGGGCCAGTAAGAGCCGCTGCCGTAATACTCCTTCTGGTCGGAGCCGTCGGGGTTCATGTGAAACAGGATGCGCGCAAAGGCGTGCGGCAGATCCGTGTATTCCCAACGCAGATAGAGCAGCCGCCCGTCGTTCAGAACCGTCGGGCACCAATTGTGGTCCTGATCGAAGGTCAGGCGGCGGATCTCCCCGGTCTTGCGCTCCAGCCGATAGAGGTTGGCCACGTGCGAGGTTCCTAACACACAGGGCACACCGGTGAACGCCGCGGTCGAACCGAAGACGATATTGCCGTCAGGCAGATAGCAGGCATCATAATTGCCCACATCCGGTTCGCGGATCAGCGGCAGGGGTAGGGGCTTGCCGCCGTCGGCAGCCATTTCAAACACCTGCCAGCAACCGTCGTCACCCGGCATCGAAAACAACAACTTCTTGGCGTCGAAATCCAAATCGACATCGCCGACAAAGCGTCCGCCATCGGGCTGGAACAATGGCCGCACTTCGCCGCTGGGCCGGACCGGCGAGAGCACTGCGATCCGATTGTTGAAGCCATCCCGGGGGAGGTTCGAGTTGCCCTCCCAGTTCTGCGGCAGGCCGAGCTTGTTGGCGTCACGCTCGACGAGCAGCAGGCGCTCGAAATCCAGCAGCGGATTGGCCAGCAGGGCGTCACTGCGGAGCTTGGCCAAGGTGTCGATAAATTCCTGATTGCCAGCGGTGGTTGCCATCCGGCCTTCCAGTTCGGACAAGCGCCCGGCGAACGCCTTGCCCTGCGGGTAGCGCGCGCCGAAGGTGGTGGTTAGATCCTCGATGGCGAGGCGCAGGCTTTTGAGTTGCCCGGCGGGTTCCTCGCCCTGGGTCAGCGCCGAGGTTATGGCCAAAGCCAGCAATGCAATCCTTGATTTTTTCATGGGTTGTGTTCTAAGAGCATGTTTTGGTTATTCCTTCTCCTGATGGATACCCTGATTCTACCGGTTACTTGTTTCCGGCCGGAGCGGAGCCGATCCTCCGTGTCTGAATCGATGCGCCGCCGTTGCGGGTAAACTTCTCGACCGCCCCCACATTGCCCTCGACGACCCAGTAGTTGATATCGGCAATGCCCAAATCCTTCGGGTCGTTAACATCACTGACGAGCGCCTGCCAGGCGTTCCGGGCATCCGTTTGTCCCGGCCCCGGTTGTTCAGTGTTCATCTGTTCGATCGAGAACCCGTGCCTGCCCGAGACGGTGATGTGATGAGTGTTGCGGTATGTGCCCACCCGGCCAAAGCGGGATGCATGATGGGCGGAAACAAACTCCAGGCCGTTGATGTTGGAGGCCACCACGATGTTGTCCCCGTCAGTGTGCTCGTTGACCACAATACCGGTATGATATCCGGTCACGACCAAGTTGCGCAGGATGGTTAATGCGGCGTTATTGCACGCCGGAGTGGTCAGGCCGCTGGTGCCGTGGGTTGGTTTGGAGGACTGCACGTTGTATACGCCGGTGTTGATAAACACGTTCTCTAACTTGCATTGAAGGGCGTACTGCAGGTCGATACCACCAATACCCGGATCGTCATAACTCCTGACATCCAGATTCTTGATGACCACATTGACCGCCGAGAATTCCCCGTACAGCGAATCGGGTGAAGAACTGGCTGAGATGACCGCAGGGCCCGATTTGGACAGACTCTTAACGATTGTGCCGTTGTTCTGTAACGGGAATGATCCAATCGTCCCGAAAACGGGTGTGGGTTCGCTTTCGCCCACGATTTCCACGGTGATCCAACTCGGGAGGGGCTTGGAAACCGGAGGGATGGTGATCCGGCCTTGATAGACACCGGCCGGCAGAACCATTTTCCCGCCGCCGGCCGCGATCACTGCCTTCAGGCATGCCGAAAACGCTTCCGTGTTGTCCGTCTTGTCATCGCCCACGGCTCCGTATTTAAGAACACTGAACTCCCGTGACTCCGTAGTGCCCGCCGTTGAGCTTATGTTTTCGCCTCCATCCACCGCCAGGGCTGCACCCGCAAAAAGCCAGCCACCCATCGTCATCAAAACCACCGCCTTGTGAATAGGTTCAGCTTTCTTGCCGCTGAACCTATTTTTCACCCGTTTCATTGCCTGTTTCATTTGTTTGGTTCTTCTCATTATTTCTCAGTGCTGAGTTCGATTGTTTCGTTCACCGCTGTCCTGAAAGAGAAACGCTCTCCCTGCTTGGTTTCAGCAGAAGAACCCGGTCTTCCGCCCTTCCTAACAAGATTTACTTTTCTGCCGGGCCATGGATTAACAACGACGCAATCCCTGCCTTTCTCGCTGACGATCTTCACTCCAGACACGACGCCATTCTTCATTTCCGCCGCGACCAGAAACGCGCCCACCGTCCGCAAACTGCCGAACCTGGCATCCTGATCTTTCGACCAGCACGGGAAGAAACGCAGCACGCCTTCATGGCTCTGAAGAAGCATCTCGTTGATCGCATTGAAGCCAGCGCAGTTTTCGATGCCGCCTCCACCGTAGGAGAGTAACCGGTTTGGCATCGAACGTTTGTCGCACTCGGTGCGCAGCCCCGCCAGAATAGCCTTTGGATCATGGCCGACGCGGGCACAGGCGGTATACCATGTGGGGAATCCGTTATTGTCACTCCAGCGCCCCATTGCATGGATCATGTTGCGGGAGATTTCCAGCAGTTTCGGATCGCTATCAAGGCCGATGGCGCCGGCCGGGAAAATGTGCTGGATGCCCAGCGTGTTGTCATTGCACCAGTCCATGCCTTTCTCCGTGTAGCGGAAGACCGTCTTGCCGTTGCGCTCCTGGGTCGGAAAGGCGCTGAGCTTCCCGCAAATGTCCTGCCACTTGGCGCGCCGGTTCTCGTCCACGCCCAGGTCCGCGCTCATCACCAGCATGTTCTTGAACAGCGTCCGGACCAGCCCAAGCGAAAGGAGTCCGTTCATATCCGCGCCCGAGCCCTCATGGATCGAGTCGTTATAGATGATGTACCGGCCATTTTCCAACTTCAGGTAGTCCTCCCAGAAATCCGCAACCTCGCGCAAGAAGTTGTAGCCTTTGTTCCTGAGCCACTCTTGGTCCTGCGTGTACTGGTAGTACCAGATGAAGTTGAGCGCGGCGTAGGCGGCGTTGCTGCGTTGCCCCCAATCGCTATCGTCGCCTTCAGGGCACATGCCCCACGGGCCGATGCTGACCGGGAAATGCACGCCCTTCCAGCCTTTCTTTTCCGCGATCATCCTGCCGCGGGGAACAAACTCATGGATCGCCTGGTAGAACGGCAGGGAAACATCGGCATGGTTGGCGGCGTACACACCGAAGAAGGGCGCCTGGAAGTTGTAGTTCAAATGAAAATCACCATGCCAGCCGGGTTTGTCCGTGGTCACCCAGTTGCCCCACAGGCCAGGCGCAACCTTGCCGGCGCGGCTGCATGAGGCCATGATATATAATGCCGCATACCAGTGCTGTTCGAGGACCTTGTCGGGAATCTCGATGAATGACTTGCTCCAGAAGGTCTGCCACCATAGGCGATGCATGGCGCCATATTCCGCAATCTTGCCGGGCGTCAACGCGGCGGCCAGCGATTTGGCCTCGGCCAGCGGATCCTTGCCTTTGCAATCGAGATCGCTCAAAATGGCGGCGACGACGACGGCCGTCCTGCCGGGTTCCAACGTGAAACTGCTGGCGTCGGCGTTGCCGAGGATGCGGATGGCGACAGCGATCTTGCGACTTTCGGGACTGGAATTGGCAGCATCCGGCTCAAAGAGAAACGAGCTTCCGTTCATGTGCTGTAAAGTCATGGCCAGCGGGACGGTTCCCTTGTTAGCCAGTTCAACGCACAGCAGATTGCGGTTGGCATCGATCCAGGAGCGGGAGTTGAGTGCTGTGTTGTCCTTGACGTATTCGCCACGCAGCTCCGCATGCTGCATATCCACCGTGGTCTTCAAGGCTGCGCCGCCCAAGGCCGGCGTCATGATCCGCATCTGTCCCACTGCCATGACAGACTGGGAGAGCCTTCCCCATGAGTCATTCTTGCCGATATGGAAAATCAGCTCATCCGCCGGGCCGGACAGCATGACGCCCACATCGCCATTGCCCATGATCGGCCCGCCGGCCATGGCCCCGCTCGCCCCGCCGGCCGGCCCGTTGATGACAAACGACTGCCTGCCGACAATCGGGTCACCATCGGACAATGACGCCCCGCAAGCCCGCGATGCGACCATCAGAATCGCCACAACAGATAATACATTCTTCATACGTTTTATTGTCATCTCCCTTTCTCCTGATTTCATTTAATCCCGAAAACAGTCACGCGCTTGAGCACCAACTCCCGGGGCGAATCGCCTCTCGTTTCGAATCACATATTGCGCCCCCATATTCTCGACCGCGTCAGCGAATTCCTTCACGTCAAACGCATCGACAAGCGCATCCAGGTCCCAGGGATTGGGATTGGGTTTTCCAGGTGCAAAGCCGGTGTGAAACGCTCTATAATGTACGAAAATGCCGAGCTTCGTGTTCATCATGAACGCGCGCCCTGGATCCTGCGGGCGGACGGCCCGGGCGGTGGCAGGCGTGGGAGTGGGAGCCTTGGGTTCAGCGCCCAGGATGGTGGTTGTAGTGATCAGCGCGGCGAGGCCGGCAAGCAGGGTGTGTTTCATGGGGTGGTTCTTTTTCGTTTGCTTCAATTGGGTGACAGGTCGCCGCTGAGGCGGATCACGGTCCCCGGTTTCATCGTCAGCTCTACGGTTTTTCCGCCGTAGCGCACTTGGCAGACCTTGCCGGTAAGACTGCGCAGCGTCACCGTGGTCAGCTTGCCGTCCGCCCACGCCATGTCCACCTCGATTCCGCCGCGGCCGCGCAGGCCGGTCACCGAACCGTTAGGCCAGGCGCCGGGCAACGCCGGCAGCAGGTGCAGCTCGCCCGCCTGGCTCTGCAGCAACATCTCGCAGACCCCTGCCGTGGCTCCGAAGTTGCCATCCATCTGGAAGGGCGGATGCGTGTCGAACAGGTTGGACATGATGTTGTTCTTCAAGAGTTCGGAATACATCTTGTACGAATGGTCTCCCTCCAGCAGGCGCGCCCAGAAACTGATTTTCCACGCCTTGCTCCAACCGGTGCCGGCGTCGCCGCGGGCGAGCAGCGACACCTTGGCGGCCGCTGCCAACGCGGGAGTCTTGGTCGGCGAGATCTGGCGGCCCGGATGCAGGGCAAACAAATGCGACACGTGACGGTGGTCGTTCTTCGGATCGTCGCGATCCACCATCCATTCCTGCAACTGCCCCCACTTGCCGATTTTTGGGACTAACAACTTCTCGCGCATGGCTGTGATCTTCTGGCGATACTCCGGATCGACACCAAGCGCCTGCGAGGCTTCGATATAGTTAGTGAACAGATCCCAGACGAGTTCCTGGTCGAACGACACGCCATCTTCGCGCGGACCCTGTTCGGGTGAAAATCCCAAGGGTGCCACCAGGGTGCCATCGGGCAAAGCTTTAAGCCGGTCCTCCCAGAACTCGCAAACTTCCTTCATCACCGGATAGGCCACGGTCTTGAGATAGGCCTTGTCACCGCCGAAGGCGTAGTGCTCCCACAGATGCTGGCAATACCAGGCGCTGCCGGGCGTGTTCCACTCCCAACTGGATCCGCCGAAAATGTTGTTTTCGGTCTGCACGGTCCACCCGCGCTTCGATTTGAACTCGGCCGACGTCTGCTCGGTGCGCACCTCGCGCAGACTGAAGATATAGTTGAGCAGCGGCTCGGCGCACTCCGGCAGGTTGGCGGTCTCGGCCAGCCAGTAGTTCATCTGGATGTTGATATTGGAATGATAGTCGCAGCGCCACGCCGGGGTGTTGCTGTTATTCCAGAGGCCTTGCAGATTGGCCGGTAATGCGCCGCGCGACGAACCGATCAGCAGATACCGTCCGTATTGAAACAACAGGTTCTCCAATTCCGGATCCTGCGCGGTGGCTTGCTTGTAGGCGGCCAACCGCTTTGGGATCGACATGGCCGCGCTGGCGGCGTCCGTCTTGCCGTTGTCCAGGCGCACCCGGTTAAACAGCGACTGATAGTCCTTGACATGCGCCGCCTGCAAATCGGCATATTTACGTTTGGCCGCCTTATCGATCTGCCCGGTCACGGTGCGGTGCGGCGCTTCGCCGGTCCGCCAGCCTTTGGCGCGCTGGTTGAGATAGTCCGTGCCGGCGCCGACCACGAGCGTCAGGTTCGTGACGTTCTGGAAGGCGATGCCCGTCGGCGTCGCGGTGAGTGTGCCGCCCTCGTTGAGAACCAAAATTTGTGATTCATACTGCAGGCCGTTTTTCAGCTTGCCCGCGGCTGTAATACTGATAGGGCCGATGACGGGGTTGGCATCGTGCGCATCCTTGAGGGTGAGGGTGCCGGAGTGGCTGCCGGGTTTGTCGGCGGTGAAGCGGAACACCATGACCTGGTCGGGAAAGCTGGCAAACGCTTCGCGGCGATAGATCACGCCGTCGCTGGTATAGCTCACCGTGTGCAGCGCCCGGCTGATATCCAATTCGCGCCGGTAGTTTTCAACGGGCTTGGCCCGCGGCAGTGCCACCTCGAACTCGCCGAGATTCTGATACATGCCGGAGTCTTTTTCGTCACCTTCCCACAGGCTGTCTTCGTTGAATTGAACCGTTTCCTTTTCCGCTGCGCCGAAGATCATCGCGCCCAGCCGGCCGTTGCCGATGGGCAGCGCTTCCGACTCCCAGTTTCCTGCCGGGCTGTCATACCACAGGACCTGGCCGGCAGGCGTGGCAGGCTGGGCCGCCTGGCCAAGTGCCAGCGGGATCAACCACAGGGTGGCGAGACCTAACCACACATTGGCGTGTTCGGGAAGATGCCGGACACTGTCGGCAGGATGCCGGCGCTCCCCAATTTTCAGACTGGCGGTTCGATATCGTTTCATGACTTGGCCTGATACGCGGTAATAATCTCATTATTTCGGCTTAACCGAGAAAGTGCGCTTGACGCCCGGGATGGAGACTTCGGCAGGGACGGTCTGGCCTGCGTTTATGTTAGACAGTTCGACGCACAGCAGATTGCGGTTTGACAGGTGTCAACGTGACGGCGGCACGCTGGATGGTTCGTAACGCCTTCTTGATTCGACATCCTGTACCATCCTGACCACATCCTTCGGTATGTGGATTACGGGTTTTTCCCCGGTAGAATCTTACCGTTGGCATCAACATGGATGGGTAGTATCGCGGGCCGCTCGCGGAAGGGCGCCTGCGGATCGTTGCCGAAGAAGGTGGACCACCAGTTGCCTTGCGCATCCTTGAACAGCGTGTTATGGCCGCCGTGCGGGATGGCAAGGTAGGTGTTGCCGTATGGGCCGTAGATCGAGTCGGCACTGGCGGACATGCAATCGTAATGAGTTTGCGGCTTGTTGTCCGTGTTCAATGTGGCACAGATGAGATGATAGCGACCGTTAATCTTGGTCAGGAACGCGCCTTCGTAACCGACTTGCCCCGCGTTGACGGGCTCGAGCGGACCGCCACGCGTATTTCGTCCTGGTTGAGCATCGATGCCGGCAGGCGTGAGAGTCAGCGGTTTCTCGGCGAGGCCGCTCATGTCGTCCTTGAGACGCGCGATGGTGCCATTCTGCCAGACGAAATAGACTTTGCCGTCATCGTCAGCGAACAGCGATGCGTCGATCCCATCGGTCAGCGGGCCATCGGGTTTGACGTCTTCGTAGGGACCCTCGGCCTTGCCGGTCTTGCTGCGGAGGAGGCCGGTGCCGCCGTAGTTGACGGAGTAAGCGAGCCAGAACGTGTTTTTGAAATAATGAATCTCAGGTGCCCAGATGGCACGTTGTTTGCCGTTGCCTTTCTGCCAGGTGGCGTTTTTCTCGAAACTCCAGACGATTCCTAACGGTTCCCACGTCTTGAGGTCCTTGGATTTCCAGACGCGGATGCCGTCGTTGGTTTCCCACCACGTCGGATGGCCGGTGGTGCCGGTCAGAAAATAGGTTTTGTCTGGCCCGAGACAGATGCAGGTGTCGCGCACCGGATAATCGAACAGCGGTTTGATATCAGGTAATTCCGCCGCCGAATCAGTGGTTAGGGCGGCATACCAAGCTTCGGCCATTTTGAGGGAACCTGCAACATTGGGGTGCACGTTGTCTCCGAGATCATTGACATCCAGTGCAGCCATCGAGACATAAATCACCTGGTGTCCCTTGGCTATGTGATCAGCCACAATGTCCGGAATGAGCTTATTGAACTCCGTTATTTTGGCCATGGCCGGTCCTGTCTGGGGAGTAACTGACGCAAGATACAGTTTTACTTTCGGTTGGAGAGTGAAGATGGCGGTCACCAGGTTTTCCATCCGTGCGTTCAATTCCGGCACCTTGGCCCCGCCAATATCATTGGCTCCAATCGCCAACAGGAGGCGGTCAGGTGGGTTGGCGGCAAAGAACTGCTTCAAATTATCGCGTATCCAGTCCATTCCCATGCTGCTGTGGCCTTGATGGTGCTCCTGTCCGTCGGCTGTAAGGGCAGCAGTAGGGTTTTCATCAAGCGAACCAACGAAGCTGAAAGAATAACCTCCTTTCTTTAGCAGGGAAAACAACGGATCGCGATAGGCACCAGCAGGAGCGCCATTGGTAATAGAGTCGCCTAGCGGCATAATCCTGCCCAATTTCATGCTAGGTGGAGCTGCCAGCAAGGCTTCGCGATCCAACGCGCGGAATGCCGCCTCGTCCAGTTTCTCTTCCAGATCATTAAGCCGTATCAAGAATTCCGCCCCGCGCGTGTATTGATCCGGAAATTTCCGGCTGAGGTCCTGAATAACCAGTCGCAGAGCCTCGGGGTCAATGCTGGCCGGCCACGTCGGTGCGTCATTGAATTTAAAAGAGAATCCGCAACCGGCGGAGCAGTTGTAAACTTTGACCAGCAAACGATTATCGCCGGGCTGAATATTTAAAACCATATCGGTCGGACTACCCGAAGGGTTCGAGACAATTTTCTGGCCATTCAACCAGACTTCAATGCCATCGTCATAAGTCATGTGGACGGCCGTCTTCGTCGCGAACCTGGACGATATTACGCGGTAGAGATACGTCGAAGAAGAATCAACAGAGGGAACTCCAAGCCCCGCACCATCCGGCCACTCCCTGTGCATAGTCCACTGCGGCTGGCCCTGGTCGTTTTTGGCATCGAGATTGACTCCCTGTTCGGGGAACAAAGCATCGCTGAACCCTTTGACCTTGATCGGAGCCGTTGCATACCAGACGGGAGATTCCCTGTTGAAAATGCCTCCAGTGCCAGTCGACACCGACAACAGGCCGATCATTGAAATGATTGGTAATTTTATGTATATTTTCATGTTTTCATGTTTTCTCATTGTTAATCTCCATTTGACAATCATCACTTCAGCGTGGGTTCAGCAAACTCGCCACGCAGTTGCTTCTCGCCGCCCTCTTTTTCATACACGCCATAGAACTGGCAGACCGAATCCAGCCAAATGATGATACGTTCCATCTCGTCGGCGCTTAGCTTTACGTCGTGGTGCCCCTGCTTCAGCATCTTATAAAGTTTGGATGCACGCGCGCCGAATTGCCCCGGGAACGTGCGATAAAACTTCGGCGAATTGAAATCCTGTCCGGCACCATACGAGACAAAGCCGTAGGGTTCGGCAAGATTGATATAGGATGTGAAATATTTTCCATTCACCTCACTATCCAACCGTGGGGGCACCTTCTCTCCCGGCTTGGCTTGCTTGATTTTGTCCGCGTGACAACTGACACAATTTTTATCCAGCACAGGCTGGACAAGCAGAGCCGGGTCGGAAAGCGTTGCCACGCCGGGGCGAATTTAGGTTATGCAGCGGTGGTGCGGGTCGGTGCGTTTCATTGTGTTGGTTTCTTGCTTATCGTCAATGAGAAGCCGGAGACATCCGGC
>Ga0268284_1000267_pt1 | contig 42855 bp, 49 predicted proteins | sample saktaG_14_FD_190137 | JGI IMG/M metagenome (GOLD analysis project Ga0268284, IMG submission 190137) | Saline water microbial communities from Sakinaw Lake, British Columbia, Canada - sak_2013_06_06_40m | ecosystem: Environmental > Aquatic > Non-marine Saline and Alkaline > Saline ...
TATTATTATTGATGATGCATCTATTGACAGGACTTTTGAACAAGAGTTTTTAACTGTTCAAAAAAATATAATTTCAGGTGTAAATATTCGCATATTCAAAAATAGAGTCAACAGGGGAAAGGGTTTTGAGTTTGTTTAAAGAGTTAAGACAAATTTAAAGCCTAATTCAAAGATAAGATATAATGAAAGGACAAATAACTAGTTGAGATTCTTTAAGGATAAACACTCTGAAATAATCGAATGGGCTAAAATTTAATAGTATAATTATAGTGGCAAGGAGGAATGATCAAAAATAAGAGCCTTTTGAAATTTGTGATAATTTTTTCACTAGTTTTGTTAATTTTTTGTTTGTATGTAGCAGTTTCATTTTATATCCCACCGGGAATATATGCTGATTCAGGGCACGGGTTTTTAGTACTTAAATCAATGGAAAGCGGCTCACCATTTAATTTCGGCAGGTACCCAAATTTTAGAGATATTTCTCGCGATCAATTAGGTTTTTTGACATGGTGGTCACCCGGCCAATACGCAGTGCCGGGCGCAATAAAACATTTATTTAATTTAAAGTTAGGCCAAGCGATTATATTCACTGTAATTTTATTTAGTGCTTTAGGATTGTTGGGATATTATAAGCTGTATCGTTTATTGGGTTTCGAAGCGATTCTTTCCCTATCTGCGATTCTGATAATCGTCTTACAACGATATTTTTCTTTGTCCTTTACTATCTATAATGGCGGAGAAATACTCATATTTGGGGGTGCGCCTTGGGTTATATTTTTTGCTTTACAAAAACAAAGAATGAATTTTATTTCTTTGGTTCTTCTTGTGATTCTATCGCTGGCAGGTTTTTTTCTCAAAAGTTCATTTTTAATTAGTTTTTTTGCTATTTTGTTGATGCTGGTAATAATACAGATATATAATTTAAAAGGTTTAAAAAGCTTAAACCGCAATATCTTAAAAGACGTATTAATTTATACCTCTAAAATGCTTGGCGTCGCCTTGGTGGTAATTTTTTGTGTTTATAAATGTTTTTTATCTAGAGGAAATTTCCCTGGATTAGACACTAGTCTTAATTTTAATTTGGATAATATCTTTATTCCGGTCGGCGCCTCGATCCTTAGTTCATTTCCGATTGATGATCTTTTAAGTAGGTTCTTTAGTTTTCCGGGCTATAAGTACACATTCAATTTTGATTATTCACTTTTTCATTTTGTCGCTGTTTTTATGGGTTGTTTTGTAATGATTAAGCTGGTTAGAGAAAAAACATTAAAAGCTACTTATAAAATTACCCTAATTAGTTTTTTTATTGTTTTTCTTGCAATTTTTATAGTTTTTTATCTTAAGGGCTCAACAATAAGTTATGAATGGCGACACTTTAGACCAGCGGGCTTGTTATTTTTGCCGGGTATGCTATATGTTATTTATAGAAAGAAAAATTTAAGGGTAAGTAAATTAATCTTTAGCATTTTTTTAGTGTTTATGTGTTTTTATGGGTTGTTTGGATTTTTTAACAGAAAAGTTTATTTTAAGGATAAGCTAGTAACGAGTAATCAGGCTTTCGTTTATGGAATTGATAAAGAGGCCTTGATAATTCTTCGCCAGCTTGATGAATCTTTAACTTTCGGCAATAATTTGTTTTATGTAACTTCTCCTGAAATAGCTTTAGATATTAGGAATAATCGATGGATGGTGATCCATGCGGATTTTATTTCAGTCGATGAGCTTAAAAGCAAATCTTATTTTGGAGTGACGGACAATTTATTCTTATTTCTTCAGAAATCTCTTAAAATAAACGGTAAAGAAGAAGCAATCATTGGCTCTTTTAAAGACTACAAAGGGTTTGAGGTTATTTACGAAACAGTGGGTTATCGGATTTTGAAAGGCGTAAAATAGTTTGCTCCCTAAAGTTTGGGCCGTTTACTGTTGAAACTGAAAAGTTGAATAAGATGAAGCTATCTATAATTATTCCTACATACAATGAACAAAATACGATAAAACAGCTTATTGATAATGTGCAATCCGTAGAATATCCAGTTACGTATGAAATTATTATTATTGATGATGCATCTATTGACAGGACTTTTGAACAAGAGTTTTTAACTGTTCAAAAAAATATAATTTCAGGTGTAAATATTCGCATATTCAAAAATAGAGTCAACAGGGGAAAGGGTTTTTCTATAAGGAAAGGAATTAAAAGGGCCAAAGGGGACATTATTATTGTTCAAGACGCAGATTTAGAATACAATCCTTGTGAAATTCCTAAATTAATCGAACCGATTATAAGCGGTGAATCGGAAGTTGTATATGGGAGCAGATTTTTAAACAAGACATATCCTGATGGAATGTCCGTTGTTTGCTTGGTTGCAAATAAGATTTTAACATGTCTAACGAATATTCTTTTTAGAATTAATATTACGGATATGGAGACATGCTATAAGGCAATGAGCGTAGATGTTGTAAAAAGTTTAAGATTGAGAGCTAATCGGTTTACATTTGAACCTGAAATAACCGCATTATTTGCTAAAAGAAAAATAAAAATCAAGGAAATTCCTATAACTTATCAGGCAAGAACAGCAAAAGATGGGAAGAAGATTAAAGCTAAGGATTTTATTTTTGCAGTTATGATGCTGCTATGGCAACGAATTATTAAGTAGGAAAAGTTGAAGGGTTATAAATAGTGCTTTTTAAGCGCTAGCTTGGAAAAATAATTATAAAATAAGGCCGGTTTTAATAAACCGGCCTTATTTTATGAATAACTTATATTTTTTTTACGTTAGTTGCCTGGTCGCCTTTAGGTCCCTGGGTAACTTCAAATTCAACTTCATCGCCTTCCGCTAAAGATTTATATCCTTCTCCAGTGATAGCGCTGAAGTGAATGAAAACATCTTTGCCATCTTCAGAAGTAACAAATCCGTAACCTTTTTGATTACTAAACCATTTTACTTTACCTTTTGCCATTTTGTTTCTCACCTCCTCTTAAAAATAAAAAAAATACCGCAAAGCATAGTTATTTTTTGTTGCTGCTTTGCGGTTTATACGTGTTACTAATCAATTTCTTTGTTTCTCCTCTAAACTGTTCTTAACTAGTACAAATATATCATGAAATATGGGTTTGTCAACCCCTTTTTGTTAATCTGAAGCGAGTATTTGACTATTATTCAGGAATTGGTATAATATTAGAAAATTTGCCGATGTAGCTCAGTTGGTAGAGCAGGACTTTCGTAAAGTCAAGGTCGGTGGTTCGATTCCACTCATCGGCTTAAATTTAATGGCCAAATTTCGCGAAATTTTAAAAAATCGTAATTTTTTCTTACTCTGGGGCGGGCAGATTATCTCCCAATTGGGGGATAGATTAGGCCAGATGGCTCTGATTGCTTTTGTCTACCTGCGTGCTCCGGGCTCAACGCTGCAAATTGCTAAAATACTTTCGTTTACGATTATTCCGGTTTTTTTAATTGGTCCTTTAGCGGGGGTTTATGTGGACCGGTGGGATCGGCGACGGACGATGTATGTATGTGATTTTTTGCGTAGTTTACTGGTTTTTACCATCCCTTTATTTTTATTCTATACTAAAAGTCTGGGTCCGGTTTATTTAATTATTTTTATCGCTTTTTCTATTGGCCGGTTTTTTGTCCCGGCGAAGCTTTCGATTATACCTGATCTGGTAGATAAAAAAGATCTGCTCATCGCCAATTCCTTGATTAATACTTCCGGAATGATCGCTGCCGTTTTGGGTTTTGGAATAAGCGGAATATTGGTAGAGAGATTAGGAGCAAAAAGTGGTTTTTATTTGGATTCTTTAAGTTTTTTAATCTCCGGAGTATTTATTTTCTTAATCTCTAAACGGTTTGCGACCGCGATGAATTTTAAAGAGGTGAGTAAAGAGATCGTGGAGGTGATTAGAAAATCGGTATTTGCTGAAGTTAAAGAAGGCATTCTTTATTTTATTCGTAAAAAAGATATTCGTTTTACGGCGGGAATTATTTTTGCACTTTGGTCAGCTTTGGGTGCAGTTTATGTGGTGGTGATTGTTTTTGTGCAAAAGACTCTGCACTCGGCAACTAAAGATTTAGGACTTTTGGTGATGTTTTTGGGGATCGGGTTATTTTTAGGTTCTCTGGTTTACGGCAAGTATGGTCAACGCGTTTCACATTATAAAATGATATTTGTTTGTTTGATTGGTAGTGGTATAATGCTGGTCATCTTTGCTTTGGGGATATATTATTACCCGAATTTTATCGTAGCTGCTGGTTTGGCTTTGTGCTTAGGCTTGATTATTGCTCCGATTATGATTGCTTCTAATACGATTATTCATAAGGTTAGCGATAATGAGATGTTGGGCAAGATTTTTAGTTCTCTAGAAATTGTAATGCATTTAGGATTCTTAACATTTATGTTTTTAAGTAGCATGCTTGCGGAAAAATTTTCGCATGTATTAATTTTAGTGAGCGTGGGTTGTTTATTAAGCGTGCTGGGTTTGATTAGCTTGATTTTTAATCGAAAGGTAACATGGTTAGATTAGCGGAAAATAAACATTATTCAGAAAACAAGTTGATTGAAAAAGCGCCGCTTCCGTCTAAAGCTTATCTTCCTTTAATCCAGCACTTGGGTAAAGTTTGTAATCCCCAAGTGAAGATCGGGGATCTGGTTACTCTTGGTCAAAAAATTGCTAGTATTGATGCGCGTGTTTATGCGCCGATTCATGCTTCGATATCCGGTAAGGTTGTGTCGATTGTTGACTGGCCGCATCCTGTTTTAGGTAGAGCAAAAGCGATTGTGCTGGAAGGAGATGGCCGGGATGAGATTTCCACTTTTGTATTGAAGAATCAGCAACAAGTCGACAGGCTTACCTCGGATGAAATTAGAAAAATAGTTTTAGATGCCGGTATCGTTGGCATGGGAGGGGCAAGCTTTCCTACGCATATAAAAATTAATCCTCCAAAGCCGGTAGATGTCTTAATTATTAATGGCGCAGAATGTGAGCCCTACCTAACTGTAGATGCTCGCCTAATGGTTGAAAAAACAGCTCAGATATCTCAAGGCATTATGTTGGTGGCTAAATGTTTGAATGTGAAGGAAATTTATATCGGGATTGAGGATAATAAGCCGGAAGCGATAAAAGCATTTTCTAAGTTTACTCAGATTAAAGTTAAAATTCTAAAATCAGATTATCCGCAAGGTGGAGAAAAGCAGTTAATTCAAAATATTTTAGGATTACAAATTTCGCGCGGGAAATTACCTTTTGATTTAGGGGTGGTAGTACAGAATGTGGCGACCGTGTATGCAATTTATGAAGCGGTGTATAAAAATAAGCCGTTAATTGAGAGATTAGTTACTATTACCGGTAGCTGTATCCAGAATCCTAGGAATTTATTAGTGCGTTTAGGCACTCCTATAAAAGATTTGCTAGAGTTTTGCGGTCCGCTCAAAGAAGAGCCCGCAAAAATTATTATGGGAGGTCCGATGATGGGCATTGCTCAGTATACGGATCAAGCTCCGATCATAAAATCTAGCGGTGGTTTATTGCTGATGAATCAAGAAGAAGCTAAAATTTTAGAAGAAGATCCTTGTATTCGCTGTGCCGCGTGCGTGCGTGGATGTCCGGTGGGCCTTTTACCTTGTCAGATTAATTTAGCTGCTGAGCGATCTCTTTGGAATTTAACTAAAGAGTATGGAGCTAGTGATTGCATAGAATGTGGTATCTGTAATTATGTTTGTCCGGCTAACCGTCGGCTGTTACAGACGATTAAAAGGGCAAAATTGGAGTCGGCAAAATGAAAGAGATGATCCGTTACGGTTTTATTTTAGGATTAATTTGTGTGTTGGCTGCCGGTCTGTTAGCTGGGGCAAATGCGCTTACTCGTTCTAAAATTGCTGAACAAGCGCAGGCTGAAGAGCAGTCCGCGCTTAAAGAAGTTATGCCACAGGCAAAAAAATTTATTCCCGTGGGTCTTGCTCCGGATGTATTGTATTACAAGGCTGTGGATGGTCAGGAAAAATTATTGGGTTTTGTTTTTAAGGCTAGCGGAAAGGGTTATTCTAGCGTAATCCAAACTTTAGCGGGAATGAATTTAGAGGGAGTGATTAGTGCGGTAAAGGTTGTTTCGCAGAATGAAACTCCCGGTTTAGGAATGCGGATAACGGAAAATAAATTTACTGATCAGTTTAGAAATCAGGATAGTTTGAGTTTGCTTGATGTTCAGGCGATTACCGGAGCGACCATCTCTAGTAAGGCAGTGATGAATTCCGTAATTCAAAAGGCGCAAGAGATAAGGGAATTGATAAAAAATGAAAAATAATCTAATTGTTTCTGGCTCACCGCATATTCATAAAAAAGAATCTATTTCACGGATTATGTGGACGGTAGTGATTAGTCTTATTCCTGCGGGGATTGCGGGGGTGATTATTTTTGGAATGGACGCTTTATGGATTACTTTAGTTTCGGTGGTTGCGGCGGTATTAACGGAGTTAATCTTGGGGCTCTGGGCAAAGAAGAAAATTACGATTTTAGACGGCTCGGCGGTAATTACCGGCATATTATTAGCCTTTAATTTGCCTTCCGGAGTGCCTTTGTGGTTACCGATTGTAGGGGCGATATTTTCTATTGCCATCGGTAAACAGGTTTTTGGTGGATTAGGTCAGAATATTTTTAACCCGGCTTTGGTGGGCAGGGTATTTCTGATGGCCTCTTGGCCAAAATACATGACTACTTTTGTTAAACCTTTTAATTATGATGCGATTACTTCTGCCACTCCTTTAGCTATACTTAAAGAGGGGAAGATCCTTGAGCATATTTCATATTGGGATTTATTTCTAGGCAAGCATAGCGGATCTATTGGCGAAGTGTGTATTTTGGCGCTGTTAATTGGTGCGGCGATACTTTTAATCAAAGGTTATATCTCCTGGCAGATACCGGCATCTTTTATTCTTACTACGGCTGGGTTTACTTATGTCTTTGGCGCTAGTCAGCTTTTTCATGGCGATTGGTTGTTTCATATATTAAGCGGCGGGTTAATTTTGGGAGCATTTTTTATGGCTACAGATTATGTGGCTACTCCGTTAACCGCTAAGGGCCAACTAATTTTCGGTATTGGGTGTGGTTTGTTTACTGCGATCATTCGACTTTGGGGAGGTTATCCGGAAGGCGTTTCTTATGCGATTTTAATGATGAATGCGGCAACCCCCTTTATTGATCGGTATACTAAAAATAGGATCTATGGAACAAGATGAAAAATCTGATTAAAGAATTTACTAAAGGAATAATTAAAGAAAACCCAACATTTGTTCTGGCTTTAGGCCTATGTCCGACACTGGCAGTTTCTGTATCGGTAGCTAACGCTATCGGCATGGGGATCGCGGCGACATTTGTGCTTTTGGGTTCGAGTTTGATTATTTCATTAGTTAGAGATTTTATCCCGGAAAAGATTCGTATCCCTTGTTATATCGTTATCATTGCTACTTTTGTAACTATCGCTGAGTTATGTATGAAGGCTTATAGTCCGGCATTAGATCGCTCCTTAGGTATTTATGTTCCATTGATCGTGGTTAATTGTATTGTTTTGGGCCGGGCAGAAGCATTTGCCTGTAAGAATAATTTTGCACGTTCATTTTTTGATGGTTTAGGTATGGGGTTAGGTTTTACTTTGGCGTTGATTCTAATTTCCGCGATTAGGGAATTTTTGGGTTCCGGACAGATTTTAGGCCACACTCTGTTTGGTGGTTTTGAACCGGTTTTTGTTTTTGGCATGCCTTCCGGTGCCCTATTGGTTATTGGTCTTTTATTAGGTTTTTTTAATTTGCTTAAGGATAGAAGAGCATGAACATTCAAGAATATCTAACTATTTTTATCTCTGCGGTATTTGTTTACAATGTTATCCTCTCGCGTTTTCTAGGTCTTTGTTCATTTATTGCTATTTCTAAAGAAACTAAGCCGGCTTTAGCGATGAGTTCGGCGGTAATGTTTGTGATTGTGGCCTCTAGCGCCATAACTTGGTTTGTCTATCGTTTCTTACTCTTGCCATTTAATTTAACTTATTTACGTACGATTTCATTTATTCTGGTAATTGCTACTTTTGTGCAGTTGGTGGAAATGGTGATTAGAAAACTTAGCCCACAATTGTATCGGGCCTTTGGAATTTATTTACCTTTAATTACCGTGAATTGTGCGGTATTAGGTGTGGCAGTATTAAATATTGATATGTTTTTTGTGAACGGCAAGTCGGTAGCCGGAAGTTTTTATTATTCTGTTTTTCAGGGTGTTTGTGTAGGGTTAGGATACACTTTGGCGATGCTTTTAATGTCGGGAATTAGGGAGAGGCTGGAGCTTTGTAATGTTCCTAAGTTTCTTAAGGATTTCCCTCTGGCATTTATTATCGCTTCGATTTTAAGTTTAAGTTTTATGGGTTTTAGCGGATTTAAATTTTAATTATATGGAAATCTTAATTGCGATTTTAGCTTTAGGGATGTTGGGTTTGGTTTTTGGGGTAGGTTTGGCTATCGCTTCCAAGAAATTAGCGGTACAGGCCAATCCAAAGTTGGATGAGGTGCAACATTTGCTTCCGGGATCAAACTGCGGGGCATGTGGTAATCCAGGTTGTTTTGGTTTTGCAGAAAGCTTGCTCAGTGGTAAAAGCACTGCCGATGGCTGCCGTATTTGTAGCGATGAGTCTAAAGAGAAGATTGCTCGAGTTTTGGGGGTTGTACTCGAAAAGCAGAATAAGAAAATTGCTACCTTACTTTGTCATGGTGGGTTAAAGATAAAAGATAAGTATTTGTATGATGGTGCTAGTGATTGTATAGCTGCGAATTTAGTTTTAGGTGGACAAAAATCGTGTGTATTTGCTTGCTTAGGCTTTGGCAGTTGTGTAAAAGTTTGCCCGTTTGATGCTATTAGCATGTCTAGCGAAGCTTTGCCGGTAGTGGATAAGGTTAAATGCCGTTCATGCAATAAATGTGTGATCGCTTGTCCAAAGAAGTTATTTTCATTAATTGCGGTGAATAACAATATTTATGTTGCTTGTAGTTCGCATGATTTAGGTAAAGACGTAAAGCTTGTTTGTCCGGTAGGTTGTATTGCTTGCAAATTGTGCGAGAAGGCCTGTAAATTTGATGCGATTGCGGTTATTGATAATTTAGCGGTGATTGATTACCATAAATGCACTTCTTGCGGTGAATGTGTAAAAGTTTGTCCGGCTAAAACTATTCGGGTGAGAGTTTGAATTTAGCTATCTTTGCTTCTGGTAATGGAAGTAATTTTTCGGCATTGGTTAAAGCGGTAAGACAGAAAAAAATAAAAGCTAAGCTGGTAGTGTTAGTTTGTGATAAACCGGAAGCTCGGGTGGTTAAACGCGCGCAAAAAGCCAAGGTTATAGCAATTCTTGCTAAACGAGAAGATTTTACTAATCGCGTTGATTTTGAAGCAGCGATAATTCAAAGATTAAAAAATTATAGAATTGATTTAATTGCGTTGGCCGGGTTTATGCGCATGTTGAGTCCGGGTTTTGTAAAACTTTATCATAAGCGTATTATAAACATCCATCCTTCATTGCTTCCGGCATTTAAGGGGGCGCATGCTATTCGCGATGCTTTAAAGGCGAAGGCAGATTTTACGGGAGTAACGGTGCATTTTGTGGATAAAGAGATGGATCATGGTCCGGTTATCCTGCAGAAGGAAATTAGAATTAAGCGCGCTGATACTTTAAGCTCTCTTGAAAAAAGAATTCATGTCTTAGAACACAAGCTTTACCCGCAGGCAATTAATAAAATTTCTTAATCTTTAGAGCCCCCTAAAATCGCCGCACGATTAAAAATTACCTTTTTGGTATTAAGCAAATTAGTCATTTCTAAAAGAGTGAAATTCCGGAAATTGTATGTTTTCATAGTATAGCTGATTATTTTAAAGATTTCTTTGTCAATATCGGCGTTTTTTTCCACTTCTGGTTTTTGGAATTTAATTTTTATGCGATTTTTAATTTGATTGACGACAAAATCTTCTAAAGTTATATTTTGATAGTTTAAATGCGTACCCTGGCTATCGCCGATAATCAGCGCAGAAACTTCCGTATCTTGTACAATGCGGTGCTGGTATTCGGTTTGCGAAATAAAACCGTAAGAGAGCTTTTTTAAATCCGAGATATGAAAAATTTGTTTTATTTGGAATCCGTTTTTAATATCTGCGGTTACAATGCAGAAAAATAAAGGGCTATTTGTTTTAGAGTTATCCGTACTAAACAGTACCCTTCGGATTACTTGTAGTATGTTAAAAATTTTTTCATTAACCTTTTTATCCAGAGACATCTCTTGCTTGGCCTCTTTTTCTTCAATCGGCTTAATTGCATAGCTGACTCTTAAGATCCCTTCGGAAAGCAAGTTTTTATTATCTTCGATTAAGAATCTTTCAATGTATTTTTCTGGTTTTTCAGATTTTGTAACGATATTCTCCAGCGGCATGTAAACCCAAAGTGTTTGGTCGACTAATTTTGTTACCAGGTCAAGTTGGTATTCTTTTTTGCAGATATCCTTAACGGCGGTTGGAACATCTTCTTTTAGAAAAGAGGGAGCCACGGAGGAACTGCAGGCGGATAAGAAAAAAATGAAAGGGAGAAGCTTAAGACCGATTTTTGCCAAACTCTTTAAAGATGGCTTCGATTTCATCATAGTTGAGTTCAGACTTAACGACCAGCTCTTTGGCCAAACGATCTAGTAGGGGCTCTTCTTTTTTAAGTAATTCGGTTACTTCATCAAGGCAATTTTTTAAGATCTCTTGCACATCTCGATCAAGCGTCGTTTTTATTTCTTCAGAAATATTATTCAGCATCTCCCAATTACCCAATAATCCTGATTTTCCCATTCCACAGATCCAGACCATTTGATGGGCATAGTGCATCGCCGAAGAAAAATCACTGTAAACGCCATTAGTCGTGGAATTGTATTTAATCTTCTCGGCAGCGTATGATCCTAGATTTACTTTTATTTCAGAAAGCATTTTATTGGAATCTTTAATAAAGATATCTTCTCTTTCCGGCGTCCAGGTAACTCCTCCGGTTGGCCCACGCGGAGTGATGGTCACTTTAAAAACATCTTGAGAAGGCGCTAAGAAATAAGTGGTAATCGCATGACCAGCTTCATGGTAGGCGATCTGCCATTTCTCTTTATCGCTTAATTTTATTCTACGTTTAATGCCTAAGGCAATTCTTTCGCGCGCTTCATCAATTTCTTGCATAGAGATTGATGAATTATGATTGCGGATGGTGATTAATGCCGCTTCTCTGACGATATTGGCGATGTCCGCAGGAGTTTGCCCGACCGTAATTCGTGCGAGCCGATCCATTTTTATATCTGCCGCGTCATATTTAACGGTTTTAAGATAGTAGGCAAAAAGTTTTTCGCGATCATCAAGATTGGGTTTATCTACGATTATTTTACGGTCAAATCTTCCGGGTCGGGTAAGTGCCTGGTCTAAGAATTTCTCCGGAGCGTTAGTTGCTCCGATAATTACAATGTTATAATCCTTATCTTTTAAACCGTCCATCTCCACCAGCAGTTGGTTTAATGTCGTGTTACGTTCAGTAGTTCCTCCGAAGCCTTGATCCAGCCCGCGTTGTGCGCCGACGGCGTCTATTTCGTCAATGAAGATTAAGCATCCTCCGTTTAACTCCGCTAATTGCCGGGCGCTTTTAAATAAGCTTCGAATGCGTCCGGCGCCGACCCCTACAAACATTTCCACAAATTCAGATCCGGACATCGAAATAAAAGGCAGTTTACATTCTGTGGCGATGGCTTTGGCGAGATAGGTTTTTCCGCAACCCGGTGGCCCGAGCATAAGAATACCGCGTAATATTTTTCCACCGATACGCTGGAGTTCTGCCCGATCGGTAATTAGTTTTACAATTTCTAAAGCTTCTTGTTTAGCTTCGTCCATTCCGATGACATCCGCCCAGGTGATTCCGATTGTTTCTCCGGCGATAGATTTTTTCTTAGACTGGCTGAATTTTTGACCGCCCTTGGATTGGACCCAGTTGATCATATAAACAAAGACAAAGGTTTGGATAAGTCCGATGACTAAATACATAAAGATGGATAGTGGAGCGCTGGCGAGTTGAGATTGCCGGAGGTAGGATTCAGATTCATTCCAGGCTTTTAATCCTTTGACGATAATTATAGTTAAAATGATTAGGGCGGTGGTTACCACGGAGATAACCGTTATTCTGACCCAGTAAAGACTTACATAAAATTTAGCTTTTTTCCAATTCATCGTTACTCCTATCTTTAAATATAGTACTTAGAAAATAACATATCTAAAACTCTAAGTCAATTCTTTTCTTCCTTGACTTAGGTTTTTTTGCGTGTATAATTATGAAGTTATTCAAAAAATATAAAAAAAAGGAGTTTTAAGATGGCTAAAATTAAGCGCGTTTTTGCACGAGAAATCTTAGATTCACGCGGTAATCCGACAATCGAGGTGGATTGTCTTTTGAGCAATGGCATCTTAGGCCGGGCGGCAGTGCCTTCGGGCGCTTCCACTGGAGATAATGAGGCGCTGGAACTTAGGGATGACGATAAAAAAAGATATCTCGGTAAGGGGGTATTAAAAGCAGTGGCCAATGTTAACACTACAATTAATTCTGCTCTGCGTGGTCAGTTAGCTAATTTTTTTAAGGTGGATAAACTTTTAATTAAACTCGATGGTACGGAGTTTAAATCTAATTTGGGAGCGAATGCTATCCTGGGTGTATCTATGGCGGTGGCCAAAGCCGCCGCATTAGCTAAAAAACAGTCATTATTTAAGTTTTTGGGAGGAGAAAAAGCTAAGATTCTTCCGATTCCCTTAATGAATATTCTAAATGGCGGTATGCATGCGGATAATAATTTAGATATTCAAGAGTTTATGATTATGCCCAACGGAGCGCCAAGCTTTTCCGAAGCCCTGCGCATGGCCACGGAAGTTTTCCATAAATTAAAGTCCATTCTTAAATCTAAAAAACTTTCTACAAGCGTTGGTGATGAAGGCGGTTTTGCGCCGAATTTAAGCTCTAATGAAGAGGCCTTAACTTTGATTATCGAGGCGATCAAAGCCGCCGGATATCTTCCCGGAAAAGATATTTCTTTAGCCCTAGATTGCGCGGCAAGTTCTTTTTGTAAAGACGGTAAATATACTTTTGAGGGTTCTTTAAAAACCTCCGCGGATTTAATTTCGATTTATGAAGGATGGCTTTTGAAATATCCCATTCTGTCGATTGAAGATGGTCTCTCGGAGCATGATTGGAGCGGGTGGCAAGAGATGACCAAAGCAATCGGCGATAAGGTGCAGTTGGTTGGAGACGATATTTTTGTGACGAATCCTAAGATATTTAAAAAAGGGATTGCAGATAAAATTGGCAATGCTATACTAATTAAAGTTAATCAGATTGGGTCGTTATCCGAGACCTTGGAAGCGATTGCCATTGCTAAGAAAAATAAATATAACGCAATAATTTCGCATCGTTCCGGGGAAACCGAGGATACGACGATAGCGCATTTAGCGGTGGCCACTGGCGTAGGACAAATAAAAACCGGTTCTTTATCGCGTACGGATCGGATCTGTAAATATAACGAGTTACTCAGGATTCAAGAGGAATTAGGCAAAAAGGCAGTTTATGCGGGGACAACTTGGAAGAGATAGATGCTCTCCACGTTAAGAAAGTCGTTTTGGCTTTTTAGTTTTGCAGTTTTACTTTTAGTTTTGTTCTTGCCGGGTTATACTAAACTGCAAGAATCAAGACTTAAGAATCGACAATTAGAAGATAAGTTTCGTAAGATCGCGATTGAAAATTCCTTGCTTCAGAAAGAGCTTAAGCGGCTTGAAAATGATCCGTTTTATCAGGAGAAGATTGCTCGGGATAAGATGGGAGTAGTTAGAAAAGGCGAAATTCCCATCAAGATTTTCTCGACCAAGAAGCAAGAAAATCGGCTTTGGTAATAAGTTCATAAATTTCGCGGGGTGGAGCAGCCTGGTAGCTCGCAAGGCTCATAACCTTGAGGTCGTCCGTTCAAATCGGGCCCCCGCAATTAAATAAAGAACCCGCTATAAAAGGCGGGTTTTTTATTTGCTTACAATTCTAAGATTTAAAAAGACACAGACAGTTTCTTAGGCAATCAGGACAGTGTCTTTGCTCAAAGATGGACAGTGATACTTCTAGGGAATGAATAGTTAAATATAACTGGGTACACTATCCAACACAACAGTGGGGCAATTTCTCGATTAGAATGGAAAGTGTTTCTTTTTCCTTTAAGTTTATTGAAAAGTTCTTTTGTTGATAAGGGGATGTTAGATGATATAATAAAGAAAAGATTATATGAGGCCTGAAAAATGAATGTTTTATTGGTGCATCCTCAAATAAATGTTATTCAGTCGTACAGTCGCGGTTTAGGATATATAGCCTCTGTCCTAAAAGAAGGCGGTCATACCGTTGATTATATTATGATTGAGGATTTAAATTATACCGCTAAGTTATCGCAAGTGATAAAGAATCACAAACCAGAGATAATCGGATTTTCTCTCTATTCCTGCCAGATGAATTATATTGGTCCGATTATCGAAGATATAAAGAAATATTCCGATGCTTTTATAGTTTTGGGCGGAATACATCCTACAGTAAAACCAGAATGTATTTTACAAATCTCTGGGGCGGACGCTATTGTAAGAGGCGAAGGAGAAATTGCTTTGCTTGAGCTCGCCGATACCCTGCAAAAAAAAGAAGATATTCGCCATATTAAAAATTTCTGGTTTAAGAGCGGGAAGGAAATTATTAAAAATGAAATGCGGCCGCTTATTGATCTTAATGGGCTTCCATTTCCGGATAAAGATATCGTGGATTATCAGCTATTACTAGACCAAAGCGGTGGGGTGAATAGGTTCACTTTTAATAGAGGGTGTCCTTTTGACTGTCCGTACTGTTCTAATAAAGTCCTTAGGGATGTATATAAAAAAGAAATATCTTACTGTAGGTCGCTGAATCCAAAGAGGGCTATCGAAGAAATCGCGTCAGATGCAGCTAAATTTAAATTTGAAAAGATTTTTTTTGACGACGACATAATAACTTTAGATAAAAAGTGGTTTTATGAGTTTTTTACTTTGTATAAAAAATATTTTAAATATCCTTTTTATTGCAATGTAAGAGTAGGTACTATTGATGCAAATATGGTAAGATTGCTTAAAGAAGCCGGGGCGAAGGGGGTGGCAATAGGAATTGAGCACGGAAACGAAGAATTTAGGAAAAATATTCTGAGAAGAAATATTACAGACAAGCAAATAATTGATACCCTAAAATTATTTGAAGAGCATGGGATAAAAGATAACTATGGCCAGGTAATGATTGGTCTCCCCTTTGAAAACAAAGAGCTATTTCTTGATACGGTTAGGCTATGCAGGCTTGTAAATATATCTTATTTTAAGTACATATTTTATCCATATCCTGCCACGGAATTTGGAGAGTTGTGCGAAAAAAACAATTGGTTGCCTACCCAAGAGTATTATATGGAAAGAAAGCAAGCAGTTATAGATTATCCCGATTTTAAGAAGGCGGATATACAATTATGTTACGATCTCTTTACTGGCTTAGTTAAATTTAAATTTTTTCCGCTGAAATTACCTTGGATACCAACGGGGTTACTCTTAAAATTTTATAATTTTTTATTAAAGATGGTGATCCCGGTAGAATCTTTATTAAGAAGATCGCTAGGTAGAATTAAAAAATATTTTATATGTCTAATATTTAAAAATGGAAAGATTACAGGATAAAATTAGCAAGATATCTAAAGATAACTCAAATTAATCAAAGAAATAACAATTAAGGTTGGTGTTTGAATGAGCATGGTTAAATTTTGTTTTGTATTAGTTGTTTTATTATTTACCCAGTCGGGTAATGTTTTCTCAAGAAGCGAGAGAGCTGCTTCTTTGGGGGAATCAGACAGATACTTCCGTAATGCATATCATACCGGGACGGAATATTTCTGGCTGCGTGCGGATGGAAAATACAGGCGTTTTAATCGCGAACATATGGGCATATTTCTTGCCGATAAAGGAACATGGATATTAAAAGGCGATGAGTTTGTTTTAAGGTCAGAAGAAAGGGTTAGACATATCACAAGCTATCCTCTGCAAATTCACCTTTATCATTTTAAAGATAAAGATAAAAAGTTGTCAGATTTTCTTATTTTTTCAAAGGAGGCGGTTGCCGGATTCCTTGCTGAACATAGCGATAGCAGGTTCTCTAGTAATCAGATTGAGAAAATCATGTTAAGCAAAACAAGAAATCCTCCGGATATTAATGTCCTATCCGGCGTAGATACAGTAAGCAGGGAGGAGCTGGAAGGGCTGCTTGAGGCGATTGATGCTCTTTCTATGAGTCAAGAAAAAAACGTATTCCGCGTTAAACCAGTAACCTATAAAGCGTTTACTTTTTTAATCTGGCAAGACGATTTGCAGGTATTTGGGAATAACGTAGATTATGTGAAGGATAAAATAGATAAATTGCCGAAAAATGGCGGATTGGATATGGTTTTAGTTGAAACGAGCAAGGCGGTCTTTGATCAAGAGTCTCAGTCGACTCAGCCGTTTATCTTTTATCCGGAAATGAATCAATGCGTCCCGCAGCCAAGCGGCGATGAAATTAAGTAGAGTTAAATAGGGATAGTTTAGCGCTTGTAATTTAAGGATATATGATAAACTATATTAAAGGAAATTTGTCTTAAAAAAGATTAGCGGAGTTTTTTAATAACATCTATGGAAGAAAAACGCAAATCAATCAGGATAAAGAGGTCGCTTATTTTCAGAACAATGGATGCGTCCGGAGTGGCGCATGTTTATTCGATTAGTAATTTGAGCCAAGAAGGAATTTGTTTTATTAGCCCGGTTGTGTTTTTGGAAGGTGAGTGCATGGAGATATCTTTAAAGCTTCCTACTCGCCCGAATGAATGGCATGAATGCCGGTGCAAAGTCTTAGAATCAAAAGATATTGCAAAGTTTCCCGGGGCTTTTGTTAGCGGTTTCCGTACGCGCGTAAAATTTGACTCGATTTCTGAACCGACTTCGGTATTTCTTAAAGAATATTGTGATCTTGCGGCTAAACAAAATCAGAAGTTAGAACGCACATTTCAAGAGCTTCTTGGTGTATGGGAAAAGGATAGAGAAAAAAGAGAAAATATCCGGATTCATAAGTCGATTGTGGCGATGTATAGGTCGTTGGGGGAAACGGATCATTCTGATTGGGATATTACGGCTATCAGAAATATCAGCACAGGCGGAGTTATTTTTACGGCAAAAACAGGTTATAAGAATTTTACGCATCTGGAACTATTGTTAAAGATTCCGTTAGAGCCGTTTAATTGGATTAATTTTAGCGGTAAAGTCGTGGAATCTAAACAACTAAAGAATATCGATGATTTTGTAATCGGCGGCACGTATCTTACCAGGGTAGAATTTTTTTCTGTTCCGGTGGAAAATAGAGAGTTATTAGAACGATACATAGAGTGGTTTGCTAGCCAATTAATTAAGTCAGGAAATCCCGAAGTTATTTAATAATTTTTGCGTTGAGGACACTCGAGGTGAGGAAATGAAAAAAATAATATGGTTATTCTTGTGTATGGGATTGTGTGGTTGTGCTACTACCGCTAAATACGAGGCAAAATTAAATACTTGGGTTGGTTCGAGTGAAGATTCATTGATCGCTGCCTGGGGGGTTCCGAATAAGACGTATGACCTGCGTGATGGGAAACGGGCGATTGAGTATGTGCGTAAAAACATAGTTCAAACCGGCGGTTATTTGTACACTACCCCACAAACAACTTATTATTCCGGTAGAAAGGGAAGTAAACTTTATAGCGGAACATCTACTACGTATGTAACTGAAGTGCAACCCGTTCAGAAGTTTAAATATTCCTGCAAGACAAGTTTTATGTTGAATAACGATGGAAAGGTAGAAAGTTGGCATCACGAAGGAAATGATTGCGTTTCAAAATAAATTAAGATATGCGTTGGTTCAAGATGGTCGTAAAAACAGTTTAAAAAATTGTTCGAAGAAAATACTTGTAAAAACGTGTTTAGGTGTTAAAATTTAACCATGGATAAGGAAAAAAGGGAAGTTCAGAGGTTTTCAGTGAATCTTCGAGTTCTCGGGGTTAATGGCCAGGAGTTAACCGGTACGGTTAAAGACTTTTCACGTAAAGGCATGAGAGTGATTCTGGATATTGCGGATATTGATGAGAAGGAAGTGGAGATAGAGATCATGCAGCCGGAATATAATGAGAGCGTTCTTGCGGTTGCTTCTGTGATTTGGAAAAAATGCCTTGAAGACAAATGTGAATTAGGGCTAGAGTTTAAGAGTTTCCCGGCTCGCGCTAAAACTGCTTTTTTGGATTATGGTTATAAGAAATGGTTAAAAAGTAAACTTTGAACCTAACAATTTTATTAGTAAATTTAACGCTATTTAAACCCCGCTGGAGTTAATCTGGTGGGTTTTTTGTTGTCTTAGCATACGATTAGAGGTATAATTCAAAAAAGGAGGAAATTTATGGCAATAGTGAATTATTCATTTCAAAAAAATCTTAAAGAACAAGCCAGAAAAAAGAAGCAAGAGGAGAAAAGATTATTGAAGTTAAATAAGAAAATGGCTAAGTTGAAAGAATCGACCCCGGAACCGGTTATTAATCAGGATGGGGCTTGATTCTTCTTTTGTTTAATTGCCTGCCAGGAATTTTATAATTTTACTAAATTTTCAGTAATGTCCTGCAATGCTTTTTAAAAATTTAAGCACCCATTTTAATTTAAACTCCAATGAAAGATAATTTATATAATTTTACGGATGATTTTGGTAGCTTTAAATCCTTCTCTGCGCATAAGATAAAAAGCCTATATTTACCGCTTTGCAATCAAGGGCTAATGTCTTCAATAACTGCGGATTTACACGGAGATATAAAAAGTAACCAGAATAGTTTTTTACTGGAACCGGCGAGTAGAATTAACCTATCCGCTTCTAAGGCATCTAGAAATTTTTGGATTTACGTAAATGAAGATAATGTTTGGTCTGCTGCGGGGGTTTCTAAAGATTTTAAACAGATTCGCGATGATGAATTCATGCTGGAAGCGGGACAGCTTTGGCAACGCATTACCCGTAAAAATAAAAAAATAGGCTTAAAATCTGAAATCTTGTCTTTTATACCTATCGGAGACGAAGCGCTGGAGGTTATGCAGGTTGAGGTTATTAATTTTAGCGGAAGAAAAATAAGTTTTATTCCTTATGCGGCTATACCTTTATATGCTCGCAGCGCCGATAATTTAAGGGATCATCGTCATGTGACCTCTCTTTTAACGCGGATCAAAGAAGAAAAATTTGGAATTAAGGTTAAACCGACGCTGCTTTTTGATGAATCCGGGCACAGGGTGAATAATACGGTTTATTATGTAGCGGCTTGCGATCATCAAGGGGGAGGTCCGCAATATATTTATCCTACGCAGGAAATTTTTTGTGGAGAATCCGGAGACCTAGAAGCCCCGGAGGCGGTTTATGAAAATAAGCTTCCTTCGAATATCGGCGTTCAAGGCAAAGAGCCGATGGGGGCAATGCGTTTTGCTGAAATTACTTTGCCACCAGGATCCCAGATTACCTATACGATTATTATGGGTATTGCTCAATCGGATTGTAATTTGAGTAATTTGATCAGCAAATTTAATTCGCTTGCAAAAGTTAATAAGCAATTTGAAGTAACAAAGAAATTTTGGCAAGAGCAATCCAGTCTAATTGAAATATCCAGTGGCAACAAACATTTTGATAATTGGTTACGTTGGGTAAGCATCCAGCCACAACTTAGAAGAATATTTGGTTGTTCATTCCTACCCGATTTTGATTATGGCAAAGGCGGGCGGGGCTGGCGTGATCTTTGGCAGGATTGTTTAGGGGTTATTTTAAGTAGCCCGCAGTCAGTTCGGCAGCTTTTAATTGATAATTTCTGCGGGGTTAAGATTGATGGATCAAATGCCACCATTATTGGCAAAAAGCCGGGAGAATTTATTGCGGATCGTAATAATATCAGCCGCGTATGGATGGATCACGGGGTCTGGCCTTTGATTACTTTAGATTTATATCTGCAGGAGACCGCTGATCTGGAAATTCTTTTTGCGCCGGCGACCTATTTTAGGAATCATCAGATAAATCGTGCCGGTGATATTGATCATGGCTGGAACCAAGTATATGGTAATCGGTTAAAAACTAAATCTGGGAAGATTTGTTCCGGCACAGTGCTGGAGCATCTGCTCGTTCAAAATTTAGTACAGTTTTATAATGTGGGTACGCATAATCATGTGCGGCTAGAGGGTGGAGATTGGAATGATGGCCTGGATATGGCTAAAGAGCAGGGGGAAAGCGTAGCTTTCTCCTCCATGTATGCTGGGAATCTGCTTATTTTAGCAGAATTATTGCTCAAGCTGGGGAGCAAAGATTTGGAAATAGCTCAAGAGCTAAAGATTCTGTTGGCGGATTTTGATTATTCGGATATCGCACAAAAACGCAAGATTTTAGAACGGTATTTTTCTAAAACTAAAAAATTTATTTCGGGCAGCAAGGTGCGCATTAATGCTCAAGTTTTAAGTGATGCTTTAAAGAAAAGATCTCTTTGGATGAAGAAGCATATTCAAAAAAGCGAATGGTTAAAAGCAGGATTTTTTAACGGATATTATGATAATTCCCAGCAGAGGGTGGATGGAGTAAGGGGAAATTTAGTGCAGATGAATTTAGCTTCCCAGGTATTTCCGATGATGAGTCAAGTTGCTAATGCTGCTCAGATTAAAGAGATATTGTCAAATGTTGATCGGTATTTATATAATAAATCTATCGGAGGCATTCATTTAAATACGGATTTTAAAAAAGAGCAGCATAATTTAGGCAGGGCGTTTTCTTTTGCTTATGGAGAAAAAGAAAATGGGGCGATCTTTAGTCATATGGTGGTTATGTTTGCCTATGCCTTGTATAAACAGGGTTATGCCGATGCGGGCTGGGAAGCTTTAAGTTCGCTTTATAAAATGGCTGCGCACACAGAACACAGCAAGATTTATCCGGGTCTTCCGGAGTATTTTAATCTCCAGGGTCGGGGGATGTACGCCTATCTTACCGGATCAGCAAGTTGGTTTATGCTCACCTTGCTTACTCAATCATTTGGGGTTAGAGGGCAAAATGGGGATTTACTGATTGAACCTAAATTTTCTACAAAACAATTTAAATTAGCGGATAAATTAAGCATTACACGTGTTTTTGCCGCTCGGCGTTTAAAGATAGTCTTCTTTAATTCTAAGCGCCTGGAGTATGGCCAGTATCGGATTAAGCGCTTAATGTTAAATGCAGAGCAGATTCCGGTAGAAGAAAATACTCGCGTAGTTGTTTCTAGAGGAGTTATTCTTAGCCTGCCTAAAAATAAGCTCAATATAATTCAGGTATATTTAGGTTAATATAAGTTTGATTTATAAGGTATATTTTTACTTTACAATATAGGTTAATCCCGTTATAATAAATTCTTCAAAGATTACTAAAAAGGAAAATTAGATGAAGGATAAAGTTTTAAAATTAGGGTTACCCAAAGGCAGCCTCCAGGAGTCTACCTTTAAGATGCTTAAAAAAGCGGGGTTTAATGTCAATTTATCCAGTTCGCGTTCTTATATTCCGTCGATCGATGATCCTCAGATTGAGCTAGTGCTTTTGCGAGCGCAGGAGATGTCGCGCTATGTTCAGGATGGGGCGTTGGATTGCGGGATTACCGGTAATGATTGGATTTTGGAGAATAAATCGGATGTGGTGAGGATTACAGATTTAACTTACTCCAAGCAAAGTTTAAATAAGGTTAGATGGGTTCTAGCTGTACCGCAGGATTCTGGGATAAAAAAGGTTAAGGACTTAAACGGTAAACGCGTGGCTACGGAGTTAGTGAATGTCGCCCGTGATTATTTTCAGAAAAATAAAGTTAAGGTAGAGGTGGAGTTTAGTTGGGGAGCAACCGAGGTTAAGGTGAGCGCGGGATTGGTGGATGCTATCGTTGAGCTTACTGAAACCGGCAGTTCTTTAAGGGCGAATAAATTAGTGGAGATCGCCACGCTTTGTGAGTCGATTACGCAGTTTATTGCTAATAAGAGCGCTTACAAAGATAGTTGGAAAAAAGCCAAAATGGAGCAGATCGTTCTTCTTTTAAAAGGAGCGATTGCCGCTGAGGAAAAAGTCGGTTTGAAGATGAATGTAAAAAAAGAAAATCTTAAAGCGGTTATCGCTAAATTACCGGCGTTAAAGAACCCGACAATTTCCGGGTTAAGTGACGATGGTTGGTTTGCGATTGAGACAATTATTGATGAAAAAGTTGTTCGAGTACTTATCCCGGCTTTAAAAGCGGCCGGGGCTTGTGGGATTATCGAATACCCATTGAATAAAGTTATTTATTAAATAAGGAAAGAGGTAGTTATGCCTTGCGGAAAGAAAAGAAAAAGACAGAAAATCAAAACCCATAAGCGTAAGAAATTACGTCGTCGTTTGCGCCACTTGAAGAAAAGAGCTTGGGGTGGTAAGGGTTAAATACCTTAACAGTGTAATCTTTTTTTGCCTTACATTGGCCTGGAGTGTTTTTCCTGCACAGGCTTTAGATACGTATAAGACAAAAGGGCATGGCGGCTTGCCGGTAAGGCAGGACGCGACTTTCAACAGCCAAAGCTATAAAGAAGACGTTAAAAGTTTAAGTCACTATATCGTTGGGGTTTATTGTGAAGGCCTCGGGGATTTAGATGGAGCGATACGTGAGTATCAGAAGGCGTTAGAAACCGACCCCGTAAGCTCTTTGTTGTATCTAAATTTAGCGTCCGTTTATATTCAGAAGGATGACCCGGCAAAAGCGATTGCAGAATTAAAACAGTCTATTCGCCTTGATCCGGAAGCTGTGCAACCGCACGCTTTATTGGCTTTAGTTTATGCCGCTCAAGGTTTGGCTGATCTGGCGACTGCCGAATGTGCTTTGGCGCTTGAAAATGCCGCAAACTTCGAGCCGGAGAATATTGATATTTATAAGGGGTTAGGTTTAGTTTATCTGCAACAGAAAAAATTAAAACAAGCAGAGAGTATTTTTAAGTTAGTCGTCAATATGGCTCCGGTTGATCCGGAGGCGCATTTTTATCTGGGTAATATTTATTATAACTTAGAGGATTATCCTTCTGTTGAGAGGGAGCTAAAGCGCGCCGTAAAATTAAAACCTGATTATCATGAAGCCTTAAATTTTCTGGGGTATTTCTATTTACAACAGAATAAATTTATTGATCATGCGGGGCGATTGATTAAGCAGGCTTTGGTTTTTGACCCGGAAAACGGCGCTTATCTAGATAGTTTAGGTTGGTTTTATTATAAGAAGGGAAAGCCCAAAGAAGCATTAAGTTATTTAGAAAAAGCCGCATCTTTTTTAACGGATCCGGAAATTTATGATCATTTGGGGGATGTTTTTTTAAGCTTAGGTAATGCCGATAGCGCAAAATTGAATTGGGAGAAATCCCTGAAAATAGATTCTCAAAACGACAAGATAAAAGCAAAGCTGCTTAAACTTATGAGTCATGTCAAATAAGCAATTAACTATTTCAGAGTTAGAGGTTCAAGCTCGTCAGATCCGCAGGTTAATTATTCAAATGCTGGCAGAGGCTGGTTCAGGACACCCCGGAGGAAGCCTTTCAGCCGCAGATCTAATCACCGCTTTATATTTTAATGTTTTACGTTTTAATCCTGCTGATCCGCAATGGCCGGAGAGAGACCGTTTTCATATGTCTAAAGGCCATGCCTGTCCGCTTTGGTATGCCGTGTTGGCTCAAACCGGTTATTTTGATAAAGAAAAATTATTTACTTTACGGAAATTTGGTTCAATGCTTCAGGGGCATCCGGACCGTAAAACGCCGGGAGTAGAATCTGCTTCCGGTTCGCTTGGTCAGGGGCTTTCTATTGCTTTAGGGATGAGCCTGGCCTCAAGAGTGGATAACTTAAATTATCGAGTTTATTGTTTATTAGGCGACGGAGAGGTGCAAGAGGGGAGTGTTTGGGAAGCCGCGATGGCTTGTGCGCATTTTTCTTGTAGTAATATTTGTGCGATTTTAGATTTTAACGGTTGTCAGATTGACGGAAGATGTGAAGATATTATGGGAGTAGAGCCTTTAGCGGCCAAATGGCAGGCATTTGGTTGGCAGGTGATCGAAATTAACGGGCATGATATGCAGCAGATTCTTTCGGCGTATGATCAGGCTAAAAGCGTTAAAGACAAACCGTCGATTATTATCGCCCGGACCATAAAAGGCAAAGGGGTGTCTTTTATGGAAGGGGTTGTCGGTTTTCATGGCCGTGCCCCTACTCAAGAAGAGGCCCAGAGGGCTTTAAAGGAACTAGCATAATGGCAGAACAGCTTTATCAAAGAGACGTTTATGGAGAGACTCTGGTAAAGTTGGGGTCATTGAATAAGGATATTGTGGTTTTAGATGCGGATCTTTCCAGCTCTACGCGCACCAATCTTTTTGCTAATAAATTTCCGGATAGATTTTTTAATTTTGGAGTTGCTGAGCAAAATATGATGGCCACCGCTGCCGGTTTAGCCAGTTGCGGTAAGACAGTTTTTCTTTCTACGTTTGCCGTATTTGCCACCGGTCGCGCTTGGGATCAGGTGAGGGTTTCGATAAGTTATAATAATTTTAATGTTAAAATTGTGGCGACGCATGCCGGGATTACCGTGGGTCCGGATGGAGCCAGCCATCAGGCCTTGGAGGATATCGCTTTGATGCGCGTTTTGCCGAATATGAATATTATTGTTCCTAGCGATGGTCCGCAGACAGAAGAGGCCGTGATTGCTGCGGCGAACAACCCCGGGCCTTTTTATATTCGCTTAGGCAGATCTAAAGTTCCGACCATTGAAAATAAGGGTGAGTTTAAATTTGGCCGGGCACAACTTTTAACTTTAGGTAATGATGTGGCGATTATTGCTTGCGGGAATATGGTGAGCCAGGCGTTGGGAGCAGCAAGGAATTTGGAGGCTAAGGGCATTAAAGCGCGCTTGATTAATTTGCATACAATTCGGCCTATTGATCGAGAAATTATTTTGAAAGCGGCTCGGGAGACGAAATTGATTGTGGCTTGCGAAGAGCATAATATTTTTGGCGGTTTGGCATCGAGTATAGATGAAGTGGTTGCCGAGAATTTTCCGGTTAAGGTGATTCGCATCGGCGTGCGTAATCGTTTTGGTCAATCAGGGGAACCGGAAGAACTTTTAAAAGAGTACAATTTAAGCAGCGCAGATATCGAGAAAGCAGTTTTATCTAATATCTCCTCAAAGTAAAAATAAATTCATGAGGCATTTTCCTGCGTCGTTGGTTCTTAAATCCTTCGCCAAATTAAATCTTTATCTGCAGGTTTTAAATAAACGTAAAGATAATTTTCATAATTTAAGCACTTTGTTTGCGCGGGTTGATTTAGCAGATAGGTTAATTTTTAAGAAACGACCGGATAGTTTAATTAAGATTAAGTCTGATAGTTTAGAAGTGCCGGCTGATTCCGCTAATCTTTGTTATCGCGCGGCGGAGTTATTAAGGCAGGAACTTAAATTAAGTTTAGGTGTAGATATAAGGCTTAAAAAGCGCATACCCGTTGGTGCAGGTTTAGGCGGAGGCTCTTCTAACGCGGCAAACGTGCTTTTAGGATTGAATAAACTTTGGAAACTAAATTTATCTAAAACAAAATTGCTAAATTTAGGTTCGAAATTAGGTAGCGATGTCCCGTTTTTTATTCACCAGGCGAAGTTTGCTTTAGGGAGTCAGCGGGGAGACAGAATTTCTCCGTTAAGTTCTTTGAAAAAGGTTAAGCTTTGGTTTATTTTAGTTTATCCTAATCTTAAGGTCTCCACGCCTTTAGTTTATCAGAAATTCGATGCTTATTTGTCAGCGGACGGGGATTTTTCTCGATTGACAAGGCCACGCGGTAATGTTAGAATACTCACTTCGCAGCTATTAAAAAAGGGCAAGGCCGTTGACGCGAGTTGTTTGTTTAATGCTTTAGAGATTGCTACCGGTAGCCTTTATCCGGTAATTTATCAGGTTAAAAACGCTCTTTCTGACATGGGGTTAGACAAAGTAATGATGTCCGGGAGCGGCTCAGCAGTATTTGCGATCTCTGATTCACGTAAAGATGCGCAGAGTTTAAAAAGCAAGTTACGCAGGCAGCATAAAGACTGGAAAATTTTCGTAACTTCTACGATTTAGTTATTGGCTTTAGCGGGAGAGTGGGCGTGGAGATAACGGAAGTAAGAATAATATTAAAGGACGCCCAGGACAAGAAGTTAAAAGCTTACGCTACGGTTACTTTTGATAATGTTTTTGTGGTTAGAGACATTAAGGTGATTCAGGGAACCGCGGGGCTGTTTATTGCCATGCCTTCTCGTAAAGTAAAGCATCCCTGCCCGAAGTGTGCTTTTAAGAATGAATTACGTAGCAAGTATTGCAATCAATGTGCCGGAGTTTTGCCGGTTGAAACGAATGCGCAACACGCAGAAGAGACGCCTAGTAGCCAGGCGGAGCATCGGGATATCGCTCATCCGATAACGCAAATGTTTAGAGAACAGTTGCAGAAAAAAGTTCTTGAGGTTTATACCCAGGAGACAGCCAAAGCGCAAACTGGTTGAAGTTTTGGGAATGAGTTTGGGATGTCGTCCAATGGTAGGACTCCAGAATTTGGGTCTGGCTATCATGGTTCGAATCCATGCGTCCCAACCAAGTTAAATAATTAAGCAAGAGCTTAGTTTAAATGAATTAACGGGTTTAAAAAATGCCTAAGAAGACAAGAAAAGAGATTGCGGTAATAATTTTAGCTGCGGGTAAGAGTACGCGCATGAACTCTGAAACACCGAAGGTTCTGCATAAGCTTTGCGGAAGACCGATGCTCGGCTATGTTTTAGATCTAGTCTCTGCTCTGAAACCAAAACAGGTGGTTGCTGTTTTGGGATATAAGCAAGAGCTTGTGCGTGAATTTATTCCTCGGGGCATTAAAATAGTCATTCAGAAGAAGCTTATCGGAACAGCAGATGCGGTAAAAGTAGGCTTGTCGGCTTTAAAAGGCTTTTCCGGCACAGTGCTGGTTCTTTATGGAGACAATCCGCTGCTAAAGAAAGAAACTTTAAAGAAGCTTTTGGAGTATCATTGGGAGAATAATGTCGACGCTACTTTATTAACTGCGCAATTAAAAGAGCCTGCCGGGTATGGTCGGATTATACGTGATAAATATTCAAGTATTTGCGGAGTGGTCGAAGAAAAAGATGCGGATGAGGTGCAGAAAGATATTAAAGAGACCAATACCGGGATTATGGTATTTAAAAAAGAAAAGCTCTTGGCCAATATCGGATTGATTCGCCCGAATAATCGTAAAAAAGAATATTATTTAACGGACCTAATTGAGATTTTTGCTAAGAAAAATTATCTGGTCGATGGCCTAAAAATTAAAGATACTCAGGAAGCCCTGGGGATTAATACCCGTGCGGAGTTAGCCAAAGCTAACAATCTGATGCAAAAAATAATTAATGATAGAATCATGCAGGATGGCGTGACTATCGTTGATCCGCTAAGCACTTTTATTAATTTTGGTACCAAGATCGGCAAAGATACGGTGATTTATCCCTTTACAGTAATTGAAAGGGATGTTAAAATTGGAAAACATTGTTTTCTGGGGCCTTTTGCGCACCTGCGTGAAGGGGTTGTTCTAGGAGATGATGTCACTGCCGGTAACTTCGTTGAGATGGTGCGTTCGCGGATTGGCAATAAAACATTCGTTAAACATTTTTCTTACCTTGGGGATAGCTCGGTTGGAGCAAATGTAAATATCGGGGCGGGGACGGTTACGGCTAATTTCGACGGTAAAAATAAAAATTATACACAAATTAAAGATAATGTTAATATTGGTTCAGATACGGTGATTGTTGCTCCGGCAAAAATCGGTAAGTTTGCGGTTACCGGCGCCGGTTCGGTAGTAACTAAAGATATTCCGGATAAGGCAGTAGTCGTGGGTGTTCCGGCGAGAATTTTAAGGAAGCCTGCCTGCCGGCAGGCAGGGGAGGCTAAATAAAAATGGATAAACTAGCGATTTTTAGCGGTAACGCAAATCCGGAGTTGGCGTCTAGCATTTGTAAGGATTTAAAGGTTAAATTGCAGGATGCTCTGGTGGGTAAATTTAGCGAAGGCGAGATTCGTGTAAAGATCAATGAAAACGTACGCGGCAAGGATGTTTTTATCATTCAGCCGACCTGTCCGCCGTCGAATGATAATCTTATGGAGCTTTTAATTATGATGGATGCCCTACGCAGGGCTTCCGCTCATCGCATCACCGCGGTTATTCCTTATTTTGGTTATGCCCGTCAAGACAGAAAAGATCAACCGCGCGTGCCGATCACCGCGAAATTAGTGGCCAATCTTTTAACGGTTGCCGGGGCAAATCGGATTTTGACCATGGACTTGCACGCGGGCCAGATTCAGGGATTTTTTGATATTCCGGTGGATCATCTTTTTTCCGTGGGAGTACTGGTAGACTATTTTTCAAAGATGAATATTAAAGATTTAGTCGCAGTTTCTCCGGATGTCGGTTCGATCAAAATGGCTAGGGCTTACGCTAAAAGAATTTCTTCGGGTTTAGCGATCATCGATAAACGTCGGGTTTCTCCGGAAAAAGCTGAAGCGATACATATTATGGGTGAGGTTGAAGGAAAGAATGTAATTATTGTCGACGACATGATTGCTACCGGTAGTTCGTTAATTGAGGCGGTGGAGGCTTTAAAGAAAGCCAAGGCTAAGACTATTTATGCGGCGATTGCCCATGGTATTTTATCCGGGCCGGCAATTCAACGTATTGAACAATGCAAGGGATTAGAAAAGTTGTTAATTACGGATAGCATACCTTTATCTGAAAACAAGAAACATCCCAAGATTGAGGTGCTTTCGGTGGCTAGTCTTTTGGCGGAAGCGATAAAAAGAATACACAACGAGGAATCAGTTAGTTGCCTATTCGATTAGGACAGAAAGGTTAAAATGGAAGAGATCATTTTAGAAGCAGAATTAAGAGAGACTTCAGGAAGAGCCAGCTCCAAAGATTTAAAAGAGAGCGGTTATTTACCTGCGGTGGTTTATTCACACGGTAAAGATGCCTTATCGGTAAAAGTTTCCCGGGGCGCGCTTTTAAAATTAGTACATCAGCATCGTATAGAAAGCGTAATTATTAATTTAAAGATTAAAGATGATAAAAAAGCTAAGGGCCGGCCCTGTCTGGTCAAAGAGATTCAGTATCATCCGGTGCGTGAAGAGATTATTCACGTGGATTTTAATGAGATTTCATTAACGGATGCAATTAAGGTTAATGTTCCTATCCAAGTTAAGGGTGAAGCGATCGGCGTTAAGCAGGAAGGTGGATCCTTAGAGCACTTGCTCTGGGAGATCGAAGTAGAATGTTTGCCAACGAATATTCCTAAAGATATCCAAGTAGATATTACGGCTCTTAAAATGGGTGATGCTATTCATGTTAAGGATATTGTTTTTCCGCAGGGAGTTAAGCCTTTGACCGATCAAGGCGCGATTGTCTTGCATGTGGCCGCTCCGATGAAAGAAGAGGCACCGGCGGAGGCGATCGAAGGGGATACTTCTAAAGAGCCCGAGGTAATTAAAGAGAAGAAAGAAGTTCCGGGCGAGGCCGCTCCGGCTGAGTCAGTCAAAGAGAAGGAAAAGAAGTAATCCGCGTAATGATTTCTGACGGGACAAAATTAATTGTTGGCTTAGGAAATCCCGGAATAATCTATGCCGGAAGCCGGCATAATGTTGGTTTTGCGGTTTTAAAATCTTTAGCCGGTTCTTTAAAAATTAATTTTAAGCGGGAAAGCTCGGTTTTTGCAACAGTGGCTAAGGATAAGTTGTTTCAACAAGAAGTAATTTTAGCTTTGCCGCAAAGATATATGAATTTAAGCGGAATAGCGGTTAAGGCTTTGCTTAAAAAATTTAAGGTTGACTTAAAAGACCTTTTAGTAGTTTGCGACGATTTAGATTTAGAGCCGGGTAAGATAAAAATTCGTGCGCAAGGCTCAAGTGGCGGCCAGCGTGGGCTTGAGTCGATTATTGAGCATTTGGGGACGCGGGATTTTTGTCGATTACGCGTGGGAATCGGACGGCCGAAAAGCTCTGAAAGTCAAGATACCGCTAAGTATGTTCTTTCGGGTTTTTTACGCAAAGAAAAGACAGTTATTCTGCAGGCAGAAGAAGATGCCGTTGACTGTTGTATGAGCTGGGTAGAGAGCGGAATAGCACAAACAATGAACGTATTTAATAAGAAGGGGTGAGAAATGAACAAGTATGAAGCGATGGTAATTGTTAAGCCGGACTTATCCGATGAGGATAAGAAAACGTTGTTTAAGCAGATTGATGATGCCATAATTAAGCAGAGCGGCCAGATAACACAGTCGGGAGTCTGGGCAGAAAGACGTAAATTATGCTTTCCGATTAATAAATTTATGGAAGGGATTTATTATTTGTCTGCTTTTACTGCTCCGGCAGCGGCGATTAAAGAAGTGCGCAATATTTATAAACTTAATGAGAACATCTTGAGAGTTTTATTTACCCGGATGGATAATTAGGTTTTAACTTAAAGCGTTCGCTAGTTTAGCGGACAGAAGGAAATTATATGGCTAGTTACAACAAAGTATTATTAATGGGCAATCTGACTAAGGATCCGGAGTTGCGTTATACTCCGGGCGGGATGGCGGTGGCGAATTTACGCATGGCGATAAATCGTAAATATCGCACTAAAGATCAAGAGCTAAAAGAAGAGGTTTGTTTTATTACGGCGGTAGTTTGGAATAAACAAGCAGAAACCTGTAATCAATATTTACATAAAGGTAGCAGCCTTTTTGTGGAAGGCCGCTTGCAATCGCGTTCCTGGGAAGATACTACCGGTGCTAAGCGTTCGGTGATTGAGGTGCGCGCAGAACGCGTGCAATTTATGGGTGCTCCGGGTCAAGCTAAGACATCCAGCCCGGCGGCTACCCCCGCGCATTCTGAAGTATTAAATGAGGAATCAAGTAGTGAATCAACATGGTTAGCAGAAAGCGAGGATGAAACACATGAAGGTTAAAACGAGAGGTTTTGGCAAGGACAAAAAAATTATTAAAAAGAAGAAGGATTCGCTGGGTCCGGTAAGAAAAAGGTTTTGCCGTTTCTGTGCGGATAAACTCGGAAGCATTGATTACAAAGATATTAAACGTTTAGAAGTTTTTATGACTGAGAAGGGTAAAATTAATGCCAGCCGCTTTTCCGGTAATTGCGCCAAACATCAGCGGAGAATTAAAGAGTTGATTAATAAAGCGAGATTTTTGTCCCTGCTCCCTTACGTTCGTTAAATTAGAATGGAAGTAATTTTAATAAAAGACGTTGATAAGATTGGCCGGGCAAATACGGTGGTGCAGGTTAAAGAGGGATTTGCGAGGAATTTTCTTTTTCCGCATAACTTAGCTAAACCGGCTACCGAAAGCAGCCTTAATAAATTAGCCCAAGAACAATCTGCTCGTTCTGCGCAATCTGCCAAGATTAAAGAAGAATCAGAGTTAGTTAAGCAGCGTTTAGGCGCGCTAACTTTAATCATCCCGGCATTAACTCAAGGTGAAGAAAAATTGTATGGCAGTATTCATACTCATGAAATAGCTGAGGCTTTAGCGGCTCAGGGTTTTGTAGTTAATAAAAGTACTATTGATCTGGCCGAGCCGATAAAATTATTGGGAATTTATGAAATACCGGTGAAGTTGCATCCGGAGGTAGTCGCTACGGTTAAGTTGCAGGTAGTTAAGAAGGGTAGTTAATATGGCCAAAGATTTAATCTTAGATAAGCTTCCCCCACAAAATCTGGATGCGGAGATGGCGGTATTAGGATCCATGCTTTTGGATGAAGATGCCGTTTCAATTTCTACCGAGAAATTGGACGCCACTTGTTTTTATAAGGATACTCACCGCAAAATATTTCAGGCGATCACGGATCTTTATAATACCAATAAAGCGGTGGATTTAATTACACTGACCAATGCTCTAAAGATTGAAGGCGCATTGGATGCCATCGGCGGAGCAAGTTATTTAACTTCTTTAGCCAATGCCGTTCCGACTGCAGCGAACATCAATTATTATGCCGGAATTGTCCGCGAGAAATATATTTTGAGGACTTTAATTACCAACTCTACTAAAATTATTACGGTTTGTCATGAGAGTCAGGGGAATGTCGATGAGGTTGTAGATACCGCCGAGAAGCTTATTTTCGAGGTGAGCGACCGTAAGAATCAAGGTACTTATTTACAGTTAAAAGAGATTATTAAGGAGAGCATCGAAACCATCGACCGGCTTTATCAGAATAAAGCGCACGTTACCGGAATACCTACCGGTTATATAGATTTCGATATAAAGACTGCCGGGTTGCAGCCATCGGATTTAATTATTATCGCCGGCCGGCCTTCCATGGGAAAAAGTGCTTTTGCTTTAGGAATTGCGGAATATGCCGGAGTAATTGAAAAGGTGCCTACGGCGATTTTTAGTTTAGAGATGTCTAAAGAGCAATTAGTGCAAAGGATGCTTTGCTCGCATGCGCGCGTGGATGCGCACAAAGTACGCACCGGGTATTTGGCGACCAGCGACTGGCCGCGTTTGACGGCGGCGGCCGGGAAACTTTCTGAAGCGCCGATTTTTATTGATGATACTCCGGCAATTTCGATTATGGAGTTACGTGCGCGGGCGCGACGCTTAAAGTCGCACCATGGCATAAAATTAATTATTTTAGATTATATGCAGTTAATGCGCGGTTCAAGCATGAATATGGAGAGCCGCCAGCAAGAGATCTCTGAAATTTCGCGTTCTTTAAAAGCCTTGGCTCGCGAGTTGAATGTTCCGGTTATTGCCATTAGCCAGTTATCGCGGGCGGTCGAATCGCGTACGGATCATCGTCCGCAACTTTCGGATTTAAGAGAGTCCGGGGCGATTGAACAGGATGCCGATGTGGTGGTGCTGATTTTAAGAGAAGAATATTATAATCCTTCTCCGGATAATCAAGGCATTGCCGAAGCAATTATTGCCAAACAGCGCAACGGCCCAGTGGGGTCGTTAAAGCTGGCGTTTATTAAAGAGTTTACTAAGTTTGATAATCTATCTCGGATTGAATAACATTTGATTTCAGAGGCCTAATCCTATATAATAAAACAATGCGTAAACTAATTTTTGCACTTCTCGTAGCTTTGCTTATTTTTAATAGCCGTGTTTCAGTTTCAGCGGAAGAAAATCCTCAAAATCAGACGGAATCAAAAACTGCTGCGCTCTCCGAAGCTGCTCCCAAGATATTAAAAAACGTTACGTCGATAGAGATTACCGGGAATAAAGCGATCAGCTCTAATGTAATTATTTCCAAAATGAAAACGCGAGTGGGTAGCGTGTATCAGGAAAATATTATTAGCGATGATTTAAAGAGGCTTTATTTATTAGGTTTTTTTAGCGATATAAAAATTGACACCCAAGATTATAAAGATGGCCTAAAGATCTTAATCATGGTTGCCGAAAGGCCGATTATTGAAAAGATTAGTTTTTCGGGGATTAATCTGATTACCATGAAGGATGAGAAATTAAAGCAGCAGCTTAAATCCAGGGAAACACAGTATTTAGATTATCCTAACCTGGCGGAAGATATACGCATATTAAAGAAGATGTATGAAAAGATTGGTTATAGCCAGGCGGATGTAACTTACAAAGTTGAGGCCAATGAACAAACCAATAAGGCAAATATAGTTTTTACGGTGGTTGAGGGCCGCAAGGTGCGCATTAAAGATATTTTTATTGAGGGTAATGCAAGTTTTTCAGACGGTCGTATCCTAAAATTACTGAAAACAAAACGCGCCTGGTTTTTTAATGCTGGAGTTTTAAAGGATGAGGTGCTTAAAGAGGATACTGAGCGGATTAAATCTTTTTATCAGCGGGAAGGCTATACGGATGTGCTGGTAACCTCTGAGGTTAAGCCGGATGCAAAGAAATCCTACCTGTTATTTGTTACTTTAAAAGTTATCGAGGGTAAAAAATATCTGGTCGGTTCGGTGATTGTGCAAGGTAATCAGGAGATTGCCGAAAAAGTAATTTTGAAAACATTATCTGACTGTGTTCCCGGAAAAGTTTTCAGTCAGGAAGCGATGAAAAAAGATGTTACCGGAATTCAGGGGTTATATTTTGATCGGGGGTATATCTCAGCGCAGGTGCAAGAGTCCAGCTTAGTGAATACGGATAGCGGGCGAGTGGATGTTACCTATGAGATTATTGAAAATCAAGTTGTCTATGTCGATAAAATTAAAATTCGGGGAAATATTAAAACTAAAGATGTAGTTATCCGCAGAGAAATGCGCATCCATCCGGGAGAGAAATTCGATGGAGAAAAATTGCGCCGGAGCAAAGAAAGGCTGACTAATTTAGGATATTTTGAAGAGGTAAGTTACGATACCGAGGAAACTAGCCAGACGGATAAAAAGAATTTAGTGGTTGATGTAAAAGAAACTAAAACCGGAGCGTTTAGTTTTGGCGGCGGCTATAGCACGGTAGACCAATTTGTAGGTTTTGTGGAGGTGGAACAGAAGAACTTTGATTGGCGGAACTGGCCTTATTTTACCGGAGCCGGGCAGAATTTAAAGGCGCGCGCTTCGATTGGAAATTTAAGCAATGGTTTTGACTTAAGTTTTACGGAGCCCTGGATGTTTGATTATCCGGTTTCTTTCGGATTTGATCTTTACCGTCGTACGCATACCGAGGATAATGAATCCGGATACGGCTATGATGAAGCGGTGACCGGAGGGGATTTACGTTTGGGTAAAGAGTTATCTGAATATTTAAGAGCGGATATTACCTATCGATTAGATCAAATTGAGATTAGTAATCCGGCGAGTGGCTCTTCTCAGGCCTTATTGGATGAAGTTGGTACAAATATAATCAGCGTTGTTTCTCCCAGCTTTACCTATGATTCCCGGGATAATGTCTTTAATACCCGAAAAGGAAATTTTATTACTACGGCTTTTGATTTTGCCGGATTGGGTGGGGATAAAAGTTATTTAAAATTTTTTGGCCGGGCTTCGCATTATTTTCCGATGCCGCGTGGCGCAGTGCTGGAGGTAAGAGGTAGATTAGGATTAGCGGAGCCATATGGCAACACAGCAAGCTTGCCTATTTATGAAAGATTTTTTGCCGGTGGCGCCTATACGATTAGAGGTTATGAAGAAAGAAAGGTTGGTCCGATTGACCCTGGTTCTAATGAGCCGCTAGGCGGCGCATCGATGGTCGTGGGAAATATTGAATACACTTATCCTTTATTTAGTTTTTTAAAGGTTGCCGCTTTTTATGATGTGGGTAATGTCTGGGAAAAGGCGGCGGATATTTTTTCTAATAAAAACGCTTATGGCGTGGCCAACACCGGAGGTTTTAAGTCTAGCTTTGGTTTAGGTTTGCGCATTAATACTCCGATTGGACCGATTATGTTGGATTATGGTATACCGATGAATAAGGTCGGCGGCGAGGACACTAAGAAGAGCGGGCGGTTCCATTTTAGCGCGAGTCACGGATTCTAGTAAACAATAATTAACAATAGGAGGGGACACAGATGAGAAAGATAGCAGTTGTTTTAGTCGGGTTGGTCATTAGTTTGGCTTTATTTACAAGTAGCGCGCAGGCGGCGGATAAATTTGGTTATATCGATTTAAGCCGTACTTTTAGCGAATATAATAAGACTAAAACGTTTGATAAAGTTCTAAGCGATAAAGAAAAAGTTTATACCGATGAGCGTGATAAAAAAGTGGCTGATTTGAAATCTCTTCAGGATAAAATGAGCCTGCTCAATGATAAAGAAAGAGAAGCCAAGAGCGCGGAAATGCAGACTAAGGTAAAGGCTTTTCAGGAATATGATAATCAGAAACAAGCCGATTTGAAAAAAGAGCAGGATGCAAAAATGAAAGAGATTTTAAAAGATATTGAGGATGCGGTAAAGAAATATTCCGAGAAGGAAGGTTACACCATGGTATTTAATGATCGAGTTTTAGTGTATCAAACCAAGAGCATGGAGATTACCAGCCAGATTATCGCTATTTTAAATAGTTCAAGCAAATAAGAGCCTTTAAAGTAATCGGGGCGGGTTGATTGATATGGAAAAAACACTTAAAGAAATAGCTAAGCTTATTGATGGAAAGATCATTGGTAACGGGGATATCTTAATTAAAGGAGCTTCCGGTATTCGAGAGGCAGCCGAAGGGGATATTACGTTTTTGGCTAATTCTAAGTATAGTTCGTTGATGGAAAAAACACACGCCGCTGCGATTATTACTTCGGCGGATGCTCAAGATACGACTAAGCCGATGATTATCACCGAGAATCCTTCTTTAGCTTTTATTAAAATTATCTCGATGTTTTCTCCCGATGATGCCGGGCATCCCAGTGGTATAGATTATACCGCGGTTATCGGCAAGAATGTTTCTTTAGGTAAAGAGGTAACCATTGGAGCGTATTCAGTGATTGGGGATAATGTTACTTTGGGGGATAATGTTATAATTTATGCCGGTTGTTATGTCGGTCATCATACAAAAATAGGCGCGCAAACTTTAATTTATCCGCATGTTTCAATTCGTGAACGGATTAGTGTTGGCAGTCGGGTAATTATTCATTCCGGAGCAGTGATTGGTTCCGATGGGTTTGGATTTGCGACGGTTAAAGGCGCGTATCATAAAATTCCGCAGGTGGGAACGGTAGAAATTGAAGATGATGTGGAGATCGGGGCGAACGTGACCATTGACCGGGCGCGTTTTGATAAAACGGTGATTGGTCGAGGTACTAAAATCGATAACTTAGTGCAGATTGGTCATAATGTTATGGTTGGAGAAAATGCTTTAATTGTGGCTCAGACAGGCATCTCGGGTAGCACGATTGTTGGCAAAAATGTAACTTTGGGCGGACAGGTAGGTTTAGTCGGGCATATTACTCTGGGTGATAATGTAATTGTGACCGGTCAATCCGGAGTCGCTAAATCTATTCCATCGGACACAATGGTCTCGGGTTCTCCGGCCAGGCCTTTTATGACTACGCAGAGAGTGAATGCCAGCTTACAAAATTTACCTAAATTATTTAATCAGGTTAAGGAGCTAAAGAAAAAAATTGAGGAGCTCGAGGCAAGGCTAAAGAATAAATAAATGGAAAAACAGAAAACAATTGTTAATCAGGTCACGCTTAAAGGTGTGGGTATTCATACCGGTAATAAAGCTAGTCTAAACTTTAAGCCGGCAGAGATAGATTCCGGGGTAACTTTTATTCGTACGGATCTTCCGGGCGCCCCGCGAATCAAGGCGGATGTGGGATCATTGTTACTGGCTCCTAAATCCAGTCGGCGTTCTTCTATCGGGCATGATCAGGCAGAGGTGCAGACCGTGGAACACTTGATGGCGGCTTTGTCTAGTTTAGGGATAGATAATATCGATATTCAGATCGACAATAACGAAGTTCCGGGATTAGACGGAAGCTCGGCTAATTTTATGGAGGCCTTGGGAAAGGCGGGATTAGTACATCAGGATGCGCCCAGATATGTCTTTAGCGTTAAGGAACCGATATGTATTCAGGAGGGCGCAAGCTCAATTACTGTTCTCCCCAGTAAAGAGTTTAAAATTTCTTATACTTTAAATTATGATCATCCCCTATTAGCGGCGCAATTTTTAGAAATTACCATTAATGCGGAATCTTTCAAAACCTTTCTTTCTTCAGCACGCACTTTTTGTCTGGAGACTGAAGCGAATGAATTACAAAGTCAAGGGCTAGGCCTGGGTGCGAATTACGACAATACTTTGGTTGTGGGGAAAACGGGTGTCATTAAAAATAAGCTGCGTTTTAATGATGAATTTGTCCGGCATAAGATTTTGGATTTAATCGGGGATCTTTATTTAGCGGGTTGCCCGATCAACGGCCATGTGGTGGCTTTAAAAAGCGGACATTCTTTAAATTTAAAGATTGCTCAGCAGATCTATGAGCAAAGAACAATTGCCCAGGGCGCCAATAGCACGCAGGGGGCAATGGATGTAAATCAAATTATGAAGATCTTGCCGCACCGCGAGCCATTTTTATTTGTAGACCGTATAACACATCTAGAAAAAGGCAAACGTGCAGTGGGGATTAAGAATGTCACGATCAATGATTATTTTTTCAGAGGGCATTTTCCGGGTAGGCCGGTGATGCCGGGAGTTTTGATTTTAGAGGCCATGGCGCAGGTAGGCGGAGTGATGATGCTGGAGAGCGATGAAAATCGTGGTAAATTAGCGTTCTTTTTAGCGATTGATAATGCTAAATTTAGAAAAGTTGTGGTTCCCGGTGATCAGTTAGTTTTTGAAGTGGTCGCCGGTAAAATGCGCTCTCGGATGGGCGCGGTGCATGGTAAGGCTTTTGTCGATGGAAAAGTAGTGGCGGAAGCAGATCTGATGTTTGCCTTAGTTGAGAATTAATATGATACATCCTTCCGCAATCGTTTCTTCCAAAGCAAAATTAGCTTCTGGTGTATTTATTGGGCCGTTTAGTGTTATTGGTGACGCGGTAACTATCGGCGCGGACACTAAAATCGGCGCGCATTGTGTTGTGGAGGGTAATACGATGATTGGGAAAAACTGCGAGATATTTACCGGAGCTGTGGTCGGTAGCCGTCCGCAGGATCTTAAGTTTAAAGGGGAAAAAGTTTTCTTAGAGATTGGTAATAATAATATTATTCGTGAGTATTGCACGCTTAATCCGGGTACTGCGGAGGGTTCTAAAACTATCGTTGGTAATGATAATCTATTGATGGCTTATTCGCATGTGGCGCATGATTGTCGGGTGGGCAATGGTTGTGTTTTAGCGAATAATAGCACGCTGGCCGGGCATGTGAGCATTGAAGATAAAGCGGTAATCGGCGGGATAGTGGCGATTCATCAGTTCGTGCGCATCGGGATGCTCTCGATCATCGGAGGATGCTCTAAGGTGGTTCAGGATATTCCTCCGTTTTCAACTTGCGATGGCCATCCGGCGCGTATTTATGGATTAAATCTTATCGGATTAAGGCGCAAAGGCATGAGTCACGATGCGATTAAAAAAATTGATCAGACTTTTAAAATAATCTTTAATTCCGGACTATCTGCAAAGCATGCTATAGAAAAAGTAGAACTTGAAATCGAAAAAACCGAAGAAATAAAATATTTAATTGATTTCGTGAAGAGTTCTGAGCGTGGTTTAACCCGCTCCTGCCGTTAAAGTCATGAAAAAAATCGGTTTAATTGCCGGAAATAGAAAATTTCCTCTGTTGTTTGCCGCGAACGCCAAAAAGCAGGGCTGTCAAATTATCGCCATAGCGATTAAAGGCGACACTTCTCTTAAATTAAAAAAGATCGTCGATAAAATTTATTGGCTCAAGCTTTCTGATTTTGAAAAAATGTTTGAGATATTTAAAGCGGAAGCGGTAGAGGGCGTGGTGATGGCCGGGCAAATTAGCCCGCGCAGATTATTTAGCAAAGAAACTCAAAACAGCCCGGAGTTAAGACAGATTCTCGATGCGCTTAAAGACAAGAAGGCGGAAACTTTATTTGGCGCAGTGGCTAAAAAATTAGAAGCTGCCGGGCTTACGCTTTTAGACTCAACTACTTTTATTGAAGAATATTTACCTAAAAAAGGCACGCTCACAAAACAGGGGCCGGATTTTAATACCTGGGAAGATGTTTATTTTGGCCTAAGTTTGGCGAAAGCGGTGGCAAATTTGGATATCGGTCAGACGGTGGCCGTGAAAAGCAAGACGATTATCGCCGTGGAAGCTTTTGAAGGTACGGATAATTTGATTCGGCGGGCCGGCAAAGTCGGGCAGGGCAAAGTGGTGATTGTTAAGGTAAGCAAGCCCAAACAGGATATGCGTTTTGATATTCCGGTGGTGGGATTAAATACGATTAAGAATTTGGCGAGAGCAAAATGCAGTTGTTTTGCTTTTGAAGCCGGTAAGACGCTTTTTATTGATCGTGAAGAAAGCATCCGGCTAGCAGATAAAAAAGGAATTTGCATCGTTGCGGTGTAAGCAAGCTTGATTATTAAAAGTCTTGACAGTGGTTGTTTGTAGTGTGAAAATAAGTCAATAAAATGGAGGGGAAAATGCCTAAGAAAGCAGTAGCAAAAGCAGCAATAAAGCCGACTGAGTTTAAGCTCTACGCTCCGGGAGCTAAGAAGGTTGTAGTTTCGGGAAGTTTTAATAAATGGGATACCAAGAAATTGCTCGCTAAAAAGGATAGTAAGGGTAGCTGGGCAGTCAAGGTTGCGCTTAAGCCGGGAAGACATGAATATAAGTTTATCGTCGACGGTAACTGGATAAATGATCCTCGCTGTACCGCATGCGTAGCCAATTCGCTTGGTTCGCACAATTGCGTGGTTGAGGTTAAGTAGTTAATCCTTTAATAATTTGAAAAAACTTTAGGGCGCTGCTTAAAAGAGTAGCGCCCTTATCCTTATGAAACATGTCTATGGACCAATAAAATCACGCCGGTTAGGTCTTTCCTTAGGTTTAAGCTTAAGTGCGGATAAAATATGTGATCTGGACTGTATTTATTGCCAGTGGGGTAGTGTTGGTAAAACAATTCTAGAAAGAAAGCCATACGTTCAGGCGGATGAGATTATCCAAGAATTAAAAGTTTGGTTGCAAAAACATCCTCAAGAAGCGCAGGAGTTAAAATTCGTTACTATTTCTGGGTTGGGTGAACCGACTTTAAATACCTGTATTGGAGAGTTAATTGATCAGGTAAGAAAGATTACGGGTTTAAAGATTGCGGTAATTACTAATTCTACGCTTTTAGGGGATCCGGCGGTACGCAGTAGCCTTATGGAAGTGGATTTAATTGTGCCTTCATTGGATGCGGTGGATTCAGAGATATTTAAACGTATTGATCGACCACATGCGGATATAAAATTAAATGAAATAATTGATGGCCTAGTGGCTTTAAGAAAAGAATTTTCCGGCCAGATTTGGCTGGAGGTGATGTTTATTGCTGGAGTAAATGATGATTTTAGTCATGTTGAGCAGCTAAAGAAGGTAATCCAGCGTATAAAACCGGATAAAATTCAGATAAATTCTCCGGTACGTTCAACGGCTAAGGAAAACGTTTTTCCGGTTGATCAAGTTAAATTAAAGAAGATTAAAGAGATTTTAGGAGATCGGGCAGAGATTATTTAATGCGCCTGTAGCTCAACTGGATAGAGCGCTAGCCTTCGGAGCTAGGCGTTGCAGGTTCAAGTCCTGCCAGGCGCACTTACTGTTTACTTTTTTAATTTATCTGTTAAGATAAGGTATAAATTTAGGAGGTTGATATGCAGACCGAAAGAAGAAAATATCCGCGCGCTAAGCTTAAATACCAGATAACGATTATGTGCGAAGGCAAGGTTTTGCTTGGCGTACCGGAAGGTTTTGTTTTTCATACGTTTTCTGAGGATTTAAGTCAGGCGGGGGTAAAGGTTAAGCTGGAGCAGCAGTTAAGAGACGCTTCGATTGTAAAATTGAGCTTATTTATTACGAAGAAGTTTCCTTTTGAGTGTCATGGAAGCGTTATTTGGACCAAAAAAGTGAATCCTAAAGGTACGCAGCCGGATATTTTTGAGACCGGGATTCAATTTATCGCTTTAGATGAAATCGAACAAAAAATAATCGGTAACCTGGTAAAAAGCTTTATCAAGAAAAAATAGCCGTTTTTAGAAATTATTAGCTTAGTTGGTGCTTGTGCTGCACGAAATAAAATTCGGCAAGATCTACAAATATAATTTATATAAATCGTTGGTATTATTGTAAATATAGTCCTCGTAAATAATTTTAGCTAGGCTTTGCTTTACCTTGGAAAGAGTCCAATTGTCTTCTCGATAAAGAGATAAAAATCATTGACAAATTAGGCCTTAAATTATATAATTAATTCGTGTTATTTTAACCTAGAAAGGAGCTATAAAATGAAATTACGCTTAATCTTATTGGCAATGTTTTTTGTTTTTATCTCTTTAGCCACGTCTTTTGCTGCTATAATCATTGAAAATCGTACCGGGGCAGTTAAAATTTACATGCCGGACGGAAAGCAAATTGTTATTACTAAAGATCAGCCCATGCCGGCTATTCCTGACGGGGCGACGATTACTATTCTTGCCGGTTCAGCTACCGTTAGCACGACCGGAAAATCCACAATTTTATTGTCAATCGGGACTTATACCGTTCAAATAAAAGAAGGCTCCAAGATAAATTTAACCTTAAATCCGGATGGAACAATGACTTCTACGATTATTGCCGGAGAGGCATCGGTTTTGAGAAAAGCTGAAGCTTATCAAAGCCCGTTACTTCCGGCAGCGCCAGAATTAGGGGCGTCTGAGAATCAAGAAAAAATAGTCATAAGTAACGAGAGTTAATTCGACAGTTTAATTATTAAAAAGGAGTAGTCGATGAGATTTGCCAGAAGCTTATTATTGTCATTGATCGCTGTAGTTTTATTTAACGGGCTAGCTTTAGCCGGAGTCTTTCAAACTCAAACGATTACTCAGGATTTTCAGCCGGATGGAATAGTTTTGGGCAAAGACCTGAATAAGGAAAATGCCGTAAGCTTAGGTCAGGCAAAGTTTAAAGCCGCGGTAACTTGGGTTCAAACTACTAACGCAACACCTCAATCTGCTATAATAGCAGGAGAAAGGAGTTGCTAATGATCAAATACCAAAGAATCACGCTTACGGAACGTGAGGAAATTAGTCGCGGCATTGCA